>Ga0136612_10000942_pt1 | contig 11793 bp, 9 predicted proteins | sample AntDryUQ224A2306_2_FD_106644 | JGI IMG/M metagenome (GOLD analysis project Ga0136612, IMG submission 106644) | Polar desert sand microbial communities from Dry Valleys, Antarctica - metaG UQ224A (23.06) | ecosystem: Environmental > Terrestrial > Soil > Desert | place: Antarctica: Dry Valley...
ATCCTCCTGATTGCGGCCGACGCTGTCTCGCGTGTAGTGATCGCTCCATCGGAGTTGCCTGTTGGAGTTCTTACCGCATTTCTCGGCGTCCCCTTCTTCATCACTCTGCTCAGGCGCTCGTCGGGCGAATGACGATCGAGGTCAGATCGGTTGGATTCCGCTATCGTTCGCGCGTTGCGGTGGCGGACGTCACGGCCAGCTTTCAGGATCGGCAGCTCATCGCGCTGGTCGGCCCCAACGGGTCAGGGAAGTCGACGTTGCTCAAACTTCTCGCTCGCGTGTTGCAGCCCGCGTCCGGTCAAGTCATGTTCCGCGGCAGAGACCTCACCGGTTGGAACCCTCGGGAGTTTGCCAGGTCCGTTTCCTATCTGCCACAGGAGCCTTCGCCGGCATTTCCGATGAAGGCAATCGACGTCGTGCTTTCCGGCAGGTCGCCGTTTCTCGGACGGTTTCAGTGGGAAAGCCGCTCGGATCTGGAGTTGGCCGAAGAGGCGCTGAGAAAGTGCGACGCCCTCGAATTTGCCGATCGCTACGTCGACAGTCTCAGTGGGGGAGAGAAGAAACGGGTCTTCCTGGCGCGTGTTTTCGTCACAGCTCCGGCCGTGATTCTTCTGGATGAGCCTCTAACCGGTCTTGACGTGTCCCATGTTCAGACTTTCATGCAGCTACTCAGATCGTTTGTAGACTCTACCGGCGCAACTGCGATTCTGGTTTCTCATGAGTTGAACTGGTGTTCAGCGTATGCCGATCGGATGACAGTGATGCGGAGCGGCAGCATCGCCCGCGATGGCACCCCGAGAGAGGTCATGACGGAGTCGGCAATGCGCGAGCTCTTCGGGTTTGACGCGGAGACGCTGTACTCGGAGCAGGCTACGTGGGTCGTGCCGCGGGTCTCGGCGAGAGAGTAAGCTTTCCCATCCCGCGGAAAGATAGGAGCGCCGCCTTCCAGGCGGCCGTACCGCCGGCTTCCAGCCGGCCGCGGGCTCGCGAGAAGAAGCCGGCAGGATGCCGGCGGTACGGCCGGCTGGAAGCCGGCGCTCCGAGTCGTCGACGCTACCATTCCCGGAAAATTGGATTGTTATACTTCCCGAAGCCGCGATGCTGAGCGGCCAGGCGCGCCATGATTCGTTTCGAAGACATCCTCGACAAGATCGAATCGTACAAACCGGACTTCGATGAGGAGCTCCTGCGTAAGGCCTACATCTTCTCTGCCAGTGAGCACAAAGGGCAGATCAGGCGCTCGGGCGAGCCTTACCTCGTGCATCCTCTAAATGTCGCGCACATCCTGGCCGAAATGCGTCTCGATGAGACGTCGATTGCCGTCGGCCTTCTGCACGACGTCCTCGAAGACACCTTGACGACCAAAGAGAAGCTGCAAGAGCTCTTCGGTGACGAAGTGGCGGAAATCGTCGACGGCGTGACCAAGATCTCCCGCTATGCCTTCACTTCAAAGGAAGAGCAGCAGGCGGAGACGTTTCGCAAGATGTTGCTGGCGATGGTCTCGGACCTGCGAGTCGTGCTCGTCAAACTGGCGGACCGTCTTCACAACATGCGTACGCTCGAGCATATGACGGCTGAGAGTCGTCAGCGAGTTGCGACCGAGACCATGGAGATCTACGCACCGATTGCAAATCGCCTCGGGATGGGACTGGTCAAGAACGAGCTCGAAGACCTTGCTTTCCAGCATCTTCAACCACGGGAGTTCGAAGAGCTGTCAGCCGCGGTTCGCGAAAAGATGAGCGTGTCGGGCGACGTGGTCGAGCGGATTCGAGGCGTCCTCAATGAGCAGCTCGAGCGAAACAGCCTGTCCGGGGAAGTCCATGGGCGGGTCAAATCGATGTACTCGATCCATCAGAAGCTCAACCGGCAGGGGATCGATATCGGCCAGCTCTACGACTATCTGGCCTTCCGGATCGTGACCGACCAGGTCAACGAGTGCTACGCAACTCTCGGGATCATTCACCAGACGTGGATGCCGGTTCCAGGTCGCATCAAAGACTACATCGCCATGCCCAAGCCGAACTTCTATCAGTCCCTTCACACGACTGTGGTGGCGGATCAGGGGCAGCCATTCGAGGTACAGATCCGCACCAGGGAGATGGACCTGGTTGCCGAGCAGGGGATTGCCGCGCACTGGAAGTACAAAGAGGGGCGACTCGGCGACTCCGACGATCATTCCAACCTGCTCTGGCTCCGCCAGCTTGTGGAATGGCAGCATGAGATCAAAGACCCGAGAGTCTTCATGAACTCGCTGAAAATCGATCTCTATCCGGACGAGGTCTACACCTTCACCCCCAAAGGCGATGTGTTCGCATTTCCCCGAGGGGCGACACCTCTCGACTTCGCCTATCGGATCCACACCGATGTCGGTCATAAGTGCGTTGGTGCGCGCGTGAATGGCAAGCTGACTCCGTTGCGGACGACCCTCAAGAATGGCGACATCGTTCAGATTCTGACGGGATCGACGCAGACGCCAAGTCGTGAATGGATCAGTCTCGTCTATACATCGAGGGCCAGGCACAAGATCCGGCATTGGCTCAACACCGAGCAGAAGCACCGCTCGATCGAGCTCGGACGAAAACTGCTCGAGAAGGAAGCGCGAAAATTCAAGGTTCCGATCAAGAAGCTGGTCGCACAAAACGGCCTGGATGGTGTTCTCGCCGAGATGGGACTGGCGAGGCTCGAAGATCTCTACGCCGAGATCGGATACGGGAAGGTCAGTCCCAGGAACGTGCTGGAAAGATTTGTTCCCGAGGACGAGAAGTCCAGGAAGGTGGAAAAGGAGAGTGTGCTCCAGCAGGCAGTGCGACGGATCTTTCCGTTCTCGTCGCAGGCGATCAAAGTAAAAGGTTACGACGACCTCATGACCTATCTCGCAAAATGCTGCAACCCGCTTCCGGGGGAGCAGATCATGGGATATGTCACTCGCGGTAAGGGTGTCGCAGTCCACAGCGCCAACTGTCCCAACGTGAAGAATCTGATGTTCAACGCAGATCGCGAGATCAACGTCGAGTGGGCGGACCAGCCCTCGGCACAGCATCAGATCGAGCTGGAAATTGTGATCGAGGACCGGCAGGGGACTTTAGCGCGAGTCATTTCGTCGGTGGCGAATCTCAAAACGAATATTCGCCATGTGGAAACGCGGACAGGGGACGGGCACGCCGTGGTGGAGATGACTCTGGAGATCGCGGACCTGCGTCAGCTAGAGCGGGTCATGCGTTCGATCGCCGGTGTGGAGGGAGTCATGCGTGCCGAGCGCAAGTACCACGTCAGTCACGCGACGGCGTGATCGCGCTCTTCGTAGGCGAGAGCGATCAGGAGCGCCGCCTTCCAGCGGCCGTACCGCCGGCATCCTGCCGGCCTCTTTCTGCGTGGAGTGACGGGCCGGCTGGAAGCCGGTGGTACGGCCGCCTGGAAGGCGGCGCTCCGTACGGTCGGAGTGGCGTCCAGGACAGACCGAAAGGAACTTAGTGAACGATCGTTATCGCGCTGCTTTGCGAACTGCGCCGGAACGGATGCAGCGCGTGCAGACGGTCATGCGGCGAACGGCCGATCCAATCATCACGCGAACGCGTTGCAGGTTCGGCAACCACTTTCTACTCGAAACGTTGTGAGCATGACTGATCCGGTTGCCGAACACCGGCGCCTTGCCGCACACCTCGCACATCTTTGCCATGGGAAGACTCCTTGTCGTGAAAAACTGTGGATTCTAATGCCCGTCTTCGATCAGGGCAAGTGGCGTGTTCTATGGAAGGCGATAAGTCGATGGACTAACGAGACGTAAGTACAGGATTCCAAACCCCGTAGAGTTGACTTGACTGTGGAAACCGTGTACTTTCGCTTCAACTTCCACGTCAAAGTCTGGCGCCAACGAGAAGTAGTGAGATGGGATGGGGTGAGCGGTGTTCTTCTCTAAGAGCAAAAACGTTGTCGGCCTTGATGTCGGCTCCTCTGCGATCAAGCTGGTAGAGCTGAAGGAAAAGAAAGCCGGTTCCTATCAGCTTCTGAAAGTCGGCATCGAGCCACTTTCTCCGGAAGCGATCGTGGATGGCTCGATCATGGATTCCTCCATGGTCGTTGAGACAATCCAGCGGCTCAACACAGCGCAGGGCGTAAAGAATTCCAACTTTGCGACCTCACTGTCCGGGCATTCGGTCATCATCAAGAAGATCTCGCTGCCGGCCATGTCGGCGGAAGAGCTTGCCGAATCGCTCCAGTGGGAAGCCGAGCAGTACATCCCTTTCGACATCAACGATGTGAATCTCGACTATGTCCCTCTGACCGCCCCTGGAACCGGCGACAATATCGAGGTCATTCTCGTTGCAGTCAAGAAAGACAAGATCAACGATTACACGTCCGTCATTACCCAGTCCGGAAAGAACGCGGCACTCGTGGATGTGGACGCTTTCGCCCTTCAGAACTGCTATGAGATGAACTACACCATAGAGGAAGGGAAAGTTCTGGCGCTGGTCAACATCGGCGCTTCCGTCACGAATGTGAATGTTCTGTCCGGCTCCACATCGGTGTTCTGGCGGGACATCACTTTTGGTGGAAATCAATACACCGATGCCATCCAGCGCGAGCTCAACCTCTCCTTCGCCGAGGCGGAATCGCTCAAGCGCGGTGAACCGGTAGCCGAGCACACGATTCAGCAGGTGATCCCGATCCTGAATTCCGTATCGGACGATTTCGCGGCCGAGCTTCGGAAGACGCTCGACTTCTTCACGGCAACCTCGGGCGCCGAGCGGGTAGACGAGGTCATTCTGGCCGGCGGTGGTTCAGGTGTGCTCAACCTCGATTCCGTCGTCCGAGACAAATTCGGCATCGGGGTCGAGATCATGAATCCCTTCAAGAACGTCACGTTCAACGAGAGTGAATTCAATCCCGAGTGGATCGCCGAGGTGGCGCCAAGCATGGCCATCGCCGTGGGTCTCGCGATTCGGAAGCTGGGGGACGCTTGATAAAAATCAATCTCAACCGCGAAGGGAGAGCTGCAGTTCGTGGTGGTGGTGCCACTGCAGCGGCTCCAGTGGCTTCGGATGGGCCGAGCAATCTGAACAACATGCTCGTCCTCAGTCTGCTGGGGCTGGGGATCCTGTCGGCACTCGGATTCTGGTACGTCACCAATCGGAAGTACACGGAGCGACAGGAGAGGCTTGTCGTTCAACGGGCAGAGGCTCAGAAGCTCGAGGCGATCATCAAGGAAGTCGATCAATACAAGAGACGAAAGGACGCTCTCGAGCTCCGGTTGAGCAAGATCAACCAGCTCAAGCAGAATCAGAAAGGTCCCGTCAGGATTCTCGATCGGATCAGTCAGGACCTGCCGGACCTGGTCTGGCTCGACAGGATGAGCCTCAACGGAGCGGAGATCTCTCTTGCTGGTCGCGCGCTCAACCCGAATGCCGCCGGCAATTTCGTCGAGAACATCAAGGCCGATCCGGTTTTCGAAGAACCGTACTTCAGTGGTCTCACGAGACAGAGCGCCTCGGGCGGAACCACTGTCTACACGTTCGAAATGACATTCTCATTCAAATACGCTCCGACTGAAGCTGCTGGCGCTGATACGGCGCCTGCTGCTTCAGCTGCGGGGGCGCCGACCACTTCTCCTGGGGCGGCTGGGTCGAAGAGTTAGGAGGGGTTGCAATGGCATTAGAGACAGCTCTTCAGGGGAAGCCATGGTATTGGGGGCTCGGCATCGGGCTCATTCTGTTCGCGCTCACGATTTACGCCGTCAAGTCGTTCAAAATCGATGAGCTGAACGCGAACATTGCCACGGCCGACCAGGAGCTCGACGAACTTTCCAAGAAAATTGAAAGTGGGCGAGCGGCAGAAAAGAAGCTTCCTCAATTCCGGGAAGAGGTCCGCAGGCTGGAGGGAGAGCTCGAGAAGCTCCGTCGCATTCTGCCCTCGAGTCGCAATACCGAAGAGATGATCAAGAAGATCAAGTCGCTGGTCGATCAGGGTGATTTCGTCCTCAACAGCCTGGTTTTCCCGAAGCTGTCCGAGTCTTCGGGTGATGAGCCCTACGTGGATTGGCCTATCACAGTCAGGGTCGAAGGCGGGTATCACAACCTTGCAGTCCTCTTCAATCGACTCGGCAACTTCTCCCGGATAGTGAATGTCGAGCAGTTCACACTGTCGGCGTTGCCCAATCAGGTAGAGCAGACGCTGAATTGCGAGTTCGTGGCGAAGACTTTCGTTTACGTGGAGCCAAAGGAAGAGGAAGTTGGCGCGCCAGTCAAGCCGAAAGCTGCTGCGAAGTCGGAGGGGGCCACCGAATGAGTTCATCGAAGACCAGCTCCCGAGTCGCTCAAGGGCGCCCGATGGTCCAGCTCGCGCTGACATTTCTGCTGCTGTTTACGTTTGCCGCGTCCGCGCAGCAAACGTCGCCGGCAACGGAGCAACCCGCAGCGGCGCCCGACGCCAACTCCGTCGAGAAGAACCTTCAGGAGATTCTCGAAGAGCCTGCTACTTACGACACCTATCGTTATGACCCTCAGGGGCGGCGGGACCCATTCCGATCTCTCATTGGACCGTCCCCGAAAGCTGCCAGAGAGAACGCACCCAAAGGGACTCCCGGATTTCTCATCGATGAGATGCGCCTCCAGGGCATCTTCCGAACCAAGCAGGGCCTCGTCGCGATGGTGATCGGGCCGGACAACAGTGGATATCTTCTGAAGGTAGGCGACAAAGTCTTCGACGGTGAGGTGATACGTCTCAACCCGAATGGCATCGTCTTCCGGCAGGAAGTGAACGATCCCACTCGAATCGAACGTTTCCGCGAAGTCACGAAGGAATTGGCATCGCAGACTCAACCGAGGGGCTGAATGAATGTGTAGTTATGGGGACGGTTGTGTGGAGGGTTGTGAGATGGTGAACCTCAGAAGTTCGCGCAAAACGCTGCTTCTTGTGGCTGTGGCGAGTGTTGCAGCGCTAGGCCTTTCCTGCGCTACGGCGACGCCCACAGTGCGGGCGGCATCGGGCACAAAGGCCGTATCGGCAGCGGCTGGCGAGGCGGCGACCCTCCTCGAGATTCGCGCCGAAAGCGAGCCTGCACCGAGGTTAGTGGTGCGGACCAGCAGCAAGCCGGCCTACACTTCTTACAGTCCACAGCCCGACGTCTTCGTTCTCGACCTCGCGCGAACCTCGAAGAGCGCTGCTCTCGCGGTCCCTTCCGATCTGCCATCGAATCTCGCCTCGGTGTCAGCCGATGAGGTTGTGGAGCTCGGAAATCCGATTACGAGAGTCACTGTTCGGTTCAAATCCGCTGTCACGCCGACCGCGACTGCTTCCGATGACTCCGTCATCCTCTCGTTCCTGCCGACCGCTGTCGCGGACGCGGCTCTTCCGATGCCGGCCGATGTTCCCGTCGTGGCGTCCGCTGAGCTCCTCGAGCCCGCGGTCAGCGCTGAGCCGATCGGTGTAGGACAGACACTCTCGTCTGTCGTAGTGGAGTCGCGGCCAGAGGTTCGAAACGTCAGTCTTCGAGCAGGGGCAGGCTCTGCACGCTCGCTTCGCGGCATCCGGACTGTTGGATCCGGAAGCGACATGGCGGTCGTCCTTGAGTCCGATGGTTCGTCGGTGGAGTTCTCCTCGTTTCGCCTCCGTGGGCCGGACCGCGTCGTGGTCGATCTCAAAGGTGTAAAGAACGCAGTCTCGAAGAGCAGGTTCGAAGTCGCAGGCTCGCCCGTCAAGGCAGTCCGCGTCTCCCAGTTCGAGACCAAACCGCGGCCGGTCACACGCGTAGTCGTAGATCTGGCCCGCTTCTCGGAATACGAAATCGTCGATCGTGACGGCAGTCTCTCGGTGGAGTTTGGTACGCCGGGCTCGCTCAATCAGACCCTCGTCGCCGAGACCAGTTCTGAGCCGAAACGGCGCGAGTCAATGGATCAGCCCGTGAAGAGCGCGACTTCTGCGCCCGATGTCACGCCGGCTGCAACATGGCCCGATGTGCCGCAGCAGGTAGCGGTGATCGCGCAGCCTGTCACTCGTGAGACCAGGCAGCCCAGGGTTGCAACCCATGTCGTGAACTCCGCAGAAGCGCAGACTTCGCCGCAGACGACAACGGGCCGGCAGTCTACAGAGAACGTTTTCCTCGATCAGCAGACTTCGACATCCAGCGCACTCGGTACGAGGGTGACGCCTGGCGAGAGCCGTACTCTCAGTGCAGGAGAGAGAAACTACACCGGCGATCCGATTGATCTGAGGCTCAAGGATGCAGACATCAAGGATGTGCTGCGGACGTTTGCGCAGCTCACCGGACTCAATATCGCCATCGATCCCGGCGTGTCCGGCACTGTAACGGTCGAGTTCACCCAGGTTCCATGGGATCAGGCTCTCGAGCTGATCCTTCGCCAGAATGGGCTCAACTATGATCTGCAGGGAAGCGTCATGCGGATCGGTACACTGGAGCGCCTGGCCGCGGAGCAGGCCTCAACGCGACGGTTGGAGGAGGATCAGAGTCTCAACGTTCCGCTGCAGACCGTCATCAAGCATCTTTCCTACGCGAAGGCCGATACGGTTCAGGGACTCCTCAGAGAGATGGCCTCGCCTCGCGGAAAGATGGTCGTCGATACGCGGACGAACCAGCTCGTGATCACCGAGATCCCCAGATATCTGCAGACGATGTTGAATCTGATCGAGACCATCGACATCCCGACCCCGCAGGTCGTGATCGAGGCTCGCATCGTTGAGACCACGAAGAACTTCCTCCAGCAATACGGCGTGAACTTCGGGTTCCGCGGGAGTCTCGACCCGGCGCTGGGAACCGGCACGGGGTTGATCTTCCCGAGTCAGGTGGGCGTGGTAGGCGGACCGTTCAACTTCGGGCCCGGCAATCCTGTTCTGGCACTGACTCTCAGTAATGTACTGGGCACGTTCGATCTGGACGTTGCACTCAACGCCGCGGAGTCGGAGGGTCTGGCGCGGATCGTGTCGGCACCGAAGGTCACCACTCAGGACAATCAGCCGGCTGAGATCCAGAGTGGAATTCAGATCCCGATTCAGACTCGGGTAAACTTTACGACCACGATTCAGTACATCGATGCCACTCTGCGGCTTTCCGTAACGCCGCAGGTCACGGCGCAGGACACAGTCATCATGGATATCTCGGTGCAGAAAGTAGAACCTCTCGCCGGAATCGCGCTGGATGGCGGGGGCAATACGCCACTGGCAACCCGTCGCGCGCAGACGCGCCTCATGGTTCGCGACGGTGGAACGACCGTCATCGGCGGAATCTATCAGTCCACGGAGAATGACAGTCAGAACCGCCTGCCATTCCTTCACCGGATTCCGATCCTCGGGTATCTTTTCAAATCGCACAACATCAACTCCCGGCACGACGAATTGTTGATTTTCATCACGCCGCGGATCGTCAGGAACACATAAGCTTCGATATTCTCGGAAAACACCAGGGTGGGAAAACGATGGTTGCGAATTCTGGAGGTGGTGGGATGAAATGGAATGGCAGAAAGCTCTCAGTCTTGCTGGTGGCCTTGCTGGCGCCGGTACTGCTTTCCTGTAATGAGATCAATAAAGCTGACTCTCCTGTTGAGTTGATCGCTTCGGTCAACCGGCCCGTGAGCCTCCTCGATCTCGCCGATCCCAATTGCGGCAGTCTGGGAACGATCAATCTCCAGGCGATCGCGAGACGAAGGGCCGTGGCAGACCTCAGGTTTCTGGACGTCCAGCTTAAGAGTTACCGGGTGACCTACGTTCGGACCGATGGCGGCCGGACCGTTCCCGCCTCTTTTGTCCGGGCCATCTCCGGGCTTGTCACGGTAAATGGCAGTATCAATTCGGCAACGCCGTTTTTTGCCTTCGATTTTGGAGCCTTGAACCAGGCACCGTTCGCGGCGCTTCGTCCCAACAACGGTGGGGTTGATCCGGAGACAGGTCAGCGTCAGGTCAAGCTCGACGTGATTATTGATGTATTTGGGGAAACTCTCTCAGGTCAGCAAGTCACCGCGCAGACACGCCAGGCAATCTCGGTGTGCGTATCCTGCGGCGGTTGTGTTTGATCGACCTCTGTGATCGACACGTACCGATGGACCCAACAGTTAGTGGCAGGGTGGAGGCGATGATGGGGAGCACCATGAGACAACGACAGAAACAATCGATCGGCGCAATGATGATGGCAGGCTTGCTCATCCTCGCCGGATGCCAGGCAGAATCTCCAACCGCACCTCCGCCTGTTGTTACCACCCCTCCTCCAACTGGAGGAACTGCGACCGCGCTTACAGTCACGGTGCAGAATCCGAGTCCCGTGATCTCGACAGCCTCGACGAGCACGGGAGCCACGACGGCAACCATCACAGCCAACGTGACTCAGTCCGGAGCAGCAGCTCCGAACGGAACGGCGGTGGAGTTCTCCACCTCTTTGGGCGTCTTCAGTGACACCGGCCTGCCGACGACGATTCGCGTGACCAGCGGGGGAGTGGCCACCGCCAGTCTCACCTCCCCAACCGCCGGCACCGCTGTGGTGACGGTCCGCGTGGCAGAGATCCGACAGACCACCAACATCACCTTTACCGATCCAGCGGCGAATCTGCTCGCAATCACCGGTATTTCGCCCGTCACTGGTTCCACGGCCGGCGGTACCACGGTTGTGATTACCGGGCGCAACTTTCAGGCGCCTCTCCGTGTACTTTTCGGTGGCGTAGACGCGGTCATCGTGTCGTTCACGTCGACGACCATCACCGTGATCGTGCCGCCCTTGGGTGGCAATGCGACCTTTAATCCGACCGTCGTTCCCGTCACCGTAATCAGTCAGGCCGGGTCCGCCAACGAGCAGCGAGCGACTTCAGCTACGCAATTCACCTTTCAGCCCGTAATCGTGAATCCCGTCGTCACCCACGTAGCCCCTTCCACGGGTCCAAACGAAGGAAACACCAGGGTCGTCATCTTCGGGCAGGGGTTCCAGCTTGGTGCTCGCGTATTCTTCGGAACCGGCGGAACGGTCGGCTCTCTGATCGACCAGACTGAGCTCGAGGTGATTTCGGTCAGCCCGAATCAGATTGTCGCGATCACGCCTCCCGCCCTGGGCCTCGGAGCGCCGTTGCTCAATCAGCAGGTCACTCTCCGTGTATTGAACGTGCTCTCGAATACAGAGTCCATCGTACAGAGAGCATTCCGGTACGGTCCCGCCATCGTCATCACTGCTGCCGGTCCCACTGAGGGGCTCTTTACCGGTGGGACCAGGGTCACCATCGATGGTCAGGGGTTCGATGATCCTGTCGCAGTAACCATCGGCGGCGTTGCCGCGCAGGTCATCCGGGTATCCGGAACCCAGATCGTGGCGATTACATCAGGAGTCCAGCCGACAGGTTGTAGCGACATCACTGGTCCGATCGTGGTGACAAATATCGAAGACGGCTCATCGGCTACCGGCCCGTCGTTCATCTTTCGCGTGATCAGGCCGACCTTGGTTGCTCCGGGGCAGGCAGCTTCTGGCGTAGGCATCACGGTGAGGGTCTTCAACGCTGATCCGGTTAATGGCGGAAGATTCACCATCGGAGGCCAAACGGTCTTCTCGACCTTCACTGGACTCGATTCCAGCGGAGCGGCAACCTTCGCAGTAACGGTGCCTAACAACTTAACGTTCACGGAGCAGGCCTGCACGATCGGCGGTGTCACAGGTATGCGTTTTGTTCCGACCTCATTCGACATCGGTTTTGTGAATCGGGTGACTACGTGCAGCGATACACTCGCGGGCGGGATCACAGTTCTGCCGCCGGATGGGAGCTGCCGTATTCCGCCGCCTGCGACACTGAATGTCTCCGGGCTGGATAACGG
>Ga0136612_10000943_pt1 | contig 11787 bp, 10 predicted proteins | sample AntDryUQ224A2306_2_FD_106644 | JGI IMG/M metagenome (GOLD analysis project Ga0136612, IMG submission 106644) | Polar desert sand microbial communities from Dry Valleys, Antarctica - metaG UQ224A (23.06) | ecosystem: Environmental > Terrestrial > Soil > Desert | place: Antarctica: Dry Valley...
GGATGGGTCGAGGAGTCTCGAGGCACCGCCCTCAGCGCGTATCTGTTGGACCAGGCCGACGTATCCGAGGAGCAGGCGTGACCGCGTTCGTGCTCACCATCGTGGCCGCCATCGTCGCGCTGCTCGGCTGGCCGTTCGTCCGACCCTCGCTGGGACGGATGTGGCTCGGTGCCGTGGTCGCGGGCGCGACGGGTCTCGCCGCGGTCGCGACGATCTTCGAACCGCAGGTCGACGGCGTGGAGCAGGATGTGCTCAGGCTGTTCGCCCTGGTGCTCGCCGTCTGTGGTGGCGCCGTGGTGACGACGGCGGCATTCGACGCGATCGACGCGAGCGGGCGGACCGACGGGACCGATCGGATCGTCCGGGCCGGTGAGGTGCTCCGCGGGGGCGCGTGGATCGGTGCCCTCGAACGGCTGGCCATCTTCGCGACCTTGGCGGCGCGTTGGCCTGAGGGCATCGCCGTCGTGCTGGCCGTCAAGGGGCTGGGGCGCTATCCCGAGCTGCGTCACCAGGAGACCGCCGACGGCACCAGCCGGCCCAACGCTTCGGGCGCGGCCGAGCGGTTCATCATCGGCACCCTGGTCAGCATGAGCTGGACGGCCATGTGCGCCTACCTCGCGTTCGCCCCGTACGTCCTGGACCTGCCGCGCTGAGGCGGCCTGTCGTAACCTGCAGGCATGGGCCACGACATCAAGCCGCGCAGCCGTACGGTCACCGATGGACTGGAGGCTACGGCGGCACGCGGGATGCTTCGAGCCGTCGGCATGGGCGACGAGGACTTCGCCAAGCCGCAGATCGGCGTGGCGTCCAGCTGGAACGAGATCACACCGTGCAACCTGTCCCTCGACAGGCTGGCGGACGCGGTCAAGGCCGGTGTCCACGCCGCCGGAGGCTACCCGCTGGAGTTCGGCACTATCTCGGTCTCGGACGGCATCTCCATGGGACACGAGGGCATGCACTTCTCGCTCGTCTCCCGTGAGGTCATCGCCGACTCGGTCGAGACGGTCATGATGGCCGAGCGTCTCGACGGGTCGGTGCTGCTCGCCGGGTGCGACAAGAGCCTGCCGGGCATGCTGATGGCCGCGGCCCGGCTCGACCTCGCGTCGGTGTTCTTGTACGCCGGCTCGATCATGCCGGGCAACATAGACGGCAGGGACGTCACCATCATCGACGCCTTCGAGGCGGTCGGAGCCTGCATGCGCGGCCTGATCACCCGTGCGGAGGTCGACCGGATCGAGCGTGCGATCTGTCCCGGCGAAGGCGCCTGCGGCGGCATGTACACCGCCAACACGATGGCGGCGGTGGCCGAGGCGCTCGGCATGTCCATCCCCGGCTCGGCGGCACCCCCGGCGGTGGACCGCCGCCGGGACGGATTCGCACACCAGTCGGGGGCTGCCGTCGTGGAGATGCTTCGCCAGGGAATCACCGCACGTCAGATCATGACGCACGAGGCGTTCGAGAACGCCATCGCCGTCGTGATGGCGCTCGGCGGTTCCACCAACGCCGTGCTCCACCTGCTCGCGATCGCCCGCGAGGCCGAGGTCGACCTGACGCTGAATGACTTCAACCGGGTGGGCGACAAGGTCCCGCACCTCGGTGACCTCAAGCCGTTCGGACGCTACGTGATGAACGACGTGGACCGGGTCGGTGGCATACCCGTCGTCATGCAGGCCCTGCTCGACGCCGGTCTCATGCACGGTGACTGCCTCACCGTCACCGGCCGCACCATGGCCGAGAACCTCCGGGCGATCTCGCCGCCGGACATCGACGGCGACATCATCCGTACCCTCGCCGACCCGATCCACGCGTCGGGCGGTCTTGTCGTCCTGCGTGGCACGCTCGCGCCCGACGGGGCGGTGGTCAAGAGCGCGGGGTTCGAAAGCGACGTCTTCGAGGGCACCGCCCGCGTCTTCGATGGCGAACGCGTCGCCATGGACGCTCTCGCTGACGGCACCATCGCCGCCGGTGACGCCGTCGTGATCCGGTACGAAGGTCCCAAGGGCGGGCCGGGAATGCGCGAGATGCTCGCCATCACCGGCGCGATCAAGGGCGCCGGTCTGGGCAAGGACGTCCTGTTGCTGACCGACGGCCGATTCTCCGGCGGCACGACCGGTTTGTGCGTCGGCCACGTCGCGCCCGAGGCGGTCGACGCCGGGCCGATCGCGTTCGTCGCCGACGGCGACACCGTCCGGCTCGACATGGCGGCTCGCACGCTCAACGTGCTCGTCAGTGCCGAGGTGCTGGCCGAGCGCCGGGTGGGCTGGGAACCGCCGGCCGCGCGCTACACCCGCGGTGTGCTCGCCAAGTACGTGGCGCTGGTGCAGTCCGCGGCCCACGGCGCCGTCTGTGGCTGAGCCAGCGTCGCGGATATGGGACGCTCGTCTCGGATGCTGGTACAGCGAAGGGGGGTGGCTTGACCTCGACACGGCGACGCGGGACTGTTGTCGTGTGCGTCCTCTCTTGCTCGTAGTACCCGACTGACGCTGGCCCTCGGCCTCGCGTCACCCTCGAATGCCTCCTGGCACGAGGGTTTTTTTATGCGAGGACGACGGCAAGCGGCGCTGGTGAGCACACGAGGTGACGTTCCAAGGCAGGCCCGAGGCAAGTGAGGAAGAGTACATGAGCGAGCAGATGAGCGGTGCGAAGAGCCTCATCCGCGCCCTGGAGTGTGCCGGTGTCGACACCGTCTTCGGCATCCCCGGCGGTGCGATCCTGCCCGCCTACGACCCGCTGTTCGACTCCACCCAGATCCGCCACATCCTGGTACGTCACGAGCAGGGTGCGGGTCACGCGGCGCAGGGGTACGCGGTCGCCAGCGGGAAGGTCGGGGTCTGCATGGCCACCTCCGGACCGGGCGCGACCAACCTCGTCACCCCGCTCGCCGATGCCAACATGGACTCGGTGCCGATCGTCGCCATCACCGGCCAGGTCTCCAGCGGCGCCATCGGCACGGACGCGTTCCAGGAGGCCGACATCCGCGGCATCACGATGCCGATCAGCAAGCACAGCTACCTGGTGACCGATCCGGACCAGATCCCCCGCGTGATCGCCGAGGCGTTCCACATCGCCTCCACCGGCCGGCCTGGACCGGTGCTGGTCGACGTCGCGAAGGACGCGATGCAGGCGATGACGACATTCGAGTGGCCCGCTGAGGTCTCACTGCCCGGTTACCGTCCCAACATCCACCCCCACGGCAAGCAGGTGCGCGAGGCGGCCCGGATGATCGCCGCCTCGGTGCGACCGGTCCTGTACGTCGGCGGCGGCGTCATCAAGGCGCGCGCGTCGCAGGAGCTCAAGATCCTCGCCGAGATGACCGGGATCCCCGTGGTCACCACCTTGATGGCCCGCGGGGCGTTCCCGGACTCGCACGAGCTGCACCTCGGCATGCCCGGTATGCACGGGACCGTCGCCGCCGTCGGCGCACTGCAGCGCTCGGACCTGCTCATCTGCCTCGGGGCACGCTTCGACGACCGCGTCACCGGCAGGCTCGACACCTTCGCGCCCGAGGCCAAGGTCATCCACGCCGACATCGACCCCGCGGAGATCTCCAAGAACCGCACGGCCGACGTCCCGATCGTCGGCGACTGCCGCGAGGTCATCGCCGACCTCATCGTCGCCCTGCAGACCGAGCTCGACGGCGGCGCCTCGCCGGCGTTCTCGGCGTGGCGTACGCACATGCAGTCGGTCGCAAAGCGGTTCCCGCTCGGGTACGAAGTCCCCGAGGACGGATCGCTCGCGCCTCAGCAGGTGATCGAACGGATCGGGCAGTTCGCCGGTCCGGACGCGACGTACGTCGCCGGCGTCGGTCAGCACCAGATGTGGGCAAGCCACTTCATCGGCTACGAGCGGCCGACGTCGTGGATCAACTCCGGGGGGCTCGGCACGATGGGCTTCGGCGTCCCGGCAGCGATGGGTGCCCAGGTGGCACGACCGGGTGAGACGATCTGGGCGATCGACGGCGACGGCTGCTTCCAGATGACCAACCAGGAGCTGGCCACCTGCGCCTTGGAGGGCATCCCCATCAAGGTGGCGGTCATCAACAACTCCTCGTTGGGCATGGTGCGCCAGTGGCAGACGTTGTTCTACGACGGCCGGTACTCCAACACCGACCTGCACACCGGCGCCGACAAGGCCGTCCGCATCCCCGACTTCGTCAAGCTCGCCGAGGCGTACGGCTGCGTGGGGCTGCGCTGCGAGCGCGCAGAGGACCTCAACGGTGTGATCGAGAAGGCGATGTCGATAACCGACGTCCCCGTGGTCGTCGACTTCGTCGTCAACCCGGACGCGATGGTGTGGCCGATGGTGGCGGTCGGTACGAGCAACGACGACATCCAGGTCGCGCGTGACATGGCGCCGGACTGGGACGACGACTATCTGGGAGCCGAGCTGTGAGTCAACACACCTTGTCCGTGCTGGTGGAGAACATCCCGGGTGTCCTGGCCCGCGTGTCGGGACTGTTCATGCGGCGTGGTTTCAACATCGACTCGTTGGCGGTGGGGCCGACCGAGCATCCGGAGATCTCGCGGATGACGATCGTGGTCAACGTCGACGAGCTTCCGCTCGAACAGGTCACCAAGCAGCTCAACAAGCTCGTCAACGTGCTCAAGATCGTCGAGCTCGACAGCAGCGCGGCGGTCGAGCGGGAGCTGCTGCTGATCAAGGTCAAGACCGACGCGACCACCCGCGGACAGGTGCTGGAGACGGTGCAGCTGTTCCGCGCGAAGGTGGTCGACGTCGCGACCGACGCGGTGACGATCGAGGCGACCGGTGATCCGGGCAAGCTGGCGGCGATGCTGCGGGTGCTCGAGCCGTTCGGCATCCGCGAGATCGCCCAGTCCGGGCGGGTAGCGATCGGCCGTGGCGGTCGGTCCATCACCGACCGCAGCCTGCGCAGCGTCCCGGGCGGGTCGAGCCAGGCCGGATAGGCTCGTGCACCACCCAACCCCCTGAGCAACCACCGAACCGAGGAGATCTTCGTGCCCGAGCTGTACTACGACGACAACGCAGACCTGAGCATCATCCAAGGACGCAACGTGGCAGTGCTCGGGTACGGCAGCCAGGGCCATGCCCACGCGTTGTCGTTACGGGACTCCGGCGTCGACGTACGGGTGGGGTTGCCCGAGGCCTCCAAGAGCCGCGCCAAGGCCGAGTCCGAGGGTCTGCGCGTCGTCGACCCCGCGACGGCCGTGGAGGAGGCTGATCTGATCATGGTGCTCGCCCCCGACCCGGTCCAGCGCAAGCTCTACGCCGAGTCGATCGAGCCCAACCTGGTCGACGGCGACGCGTTGTTCTTCGGTCACGGCTTCAACATCCGCTTCGGCTACATCTCGCCGCCGTCGGGCATCGACGTCGCGATGGTCGCGCCCAAGGGCCCGGGGCACCTCGTCCGCCGTGAATACACCGCCGGTCGCGGCGTCCCCGTGCTCGTCGCCGTCGAGCAGGACGCCTCGGGAACCGCGTGGGAGCTCGTGCTCTCCTACGCCAAGGCCCTCGGCGGCCTGCGAGCCGGGGGCATCAAGACGACCTTCACCGAGGAGACCGAGACCGACCTCTTCGGTGAGCAGGCGGTGCTCTGCGGTGGTGTCTCGTCGTTGATCCAGGCCGGGTTCGAGACCCTGACCGAAGCGGGCTACCAGCCCGAGGTCGCGTACTTCGAGTGCCTGCACGAGCTCAAGCTGATCGTGGACCTGATGTACGAAGGTGGTATCGCCAAGCAGCGATGGTCGGTGTCGGACACCGCGGAGTACGGTGACTACGTCTCCGGTTCGCGCCTCATCGACGACTCCGTCAAGGCCCGCATGAAGGATGTCCTCACCGACATCCAGAACGGCGCTTTCGCCGATCGGTTCGTCAACGACCACGACGCCGGCAGCCCGGAGTTCACCGCGTTCCGCGAGGAGGCGGCCAAGCACCCGATCGAGGCGGTCGGCCGGGACCTGCGGGGGATGATGTCGTGGGTCAGGACCGCCGATGACGACTACACCGAGGGCAGCGCCGCCCGCTGAGCCAAGGTCAGTTCCACGACTCGCTGAGCAGACGGTCGACCGCGAGCTGGAGCATCTGGGATCGGGACCTGTCACCGTGCTGCGCGGCGATGAAGTAGCTGCCGCGGCGCGAGATCACCGCTGACCTCCATTGCGTCGCAGGCTGGTCCGCCACCAATCTGCGCTGGGAGGGGGTCGCATTCGAGACGGTGTACCGCACCCTCATCGAGCCGGCACTCCCGCCAGGGACGGCCGTCACCCATGTCGTGTGCTGCGGGTTCGACGGCTGGCGGTCGGTCGTGTCGATCGACGACGTCCTGGCTGATGCCGTGCTCATCGCCGAGCACCTCGACGGCCGCCCGCTCGACAGCGACCACGGGGCGCCGGCCAGGCTGGTCAGCCCCCAGCAGATACGGCTTCATCAGCACCAAGCACCTTTGCCGCATCGAGATCCACACATCCGAGCCGAGAGGTGGCGTTCGCGGTCGGCCAGCTGCCGATGCGGCTGCTCAGCCCTCATCCGAGGGCAAGGGTCTGGAAGGAGGAGCGTCATCGCCACCTCCCTCCGTGGTCGGTGCGACGCGTCTATCGCGCCAACAACGCGCCGTTCGCCTATCTCTGCGCCCGAGGCGGCAGGGACGTTGCATGAGAATCCCGAACGCAGAACACGAGTCCCGCCCCTGACGCCGCACAGCCACCGGTCGTTCAGAGCAGGAAGCTGAAGGCGGGGTCGTCGGGGTCGAGCTTGCGGCTGTGCAGCGGCGATGCCTCGAACCGGGCAATCAGGGCAGGCAGCTCCTCGGCCTCGCCGAGCTCGATGCCGACGAGGGCGGGCCCGGTCTCGCGGTTGTGACGCTTGACGTACTCGAACAAAGTGATGTCGTCGTCCGGGCCGAGAACGTGGTCCAGGAAGTTACGCAGGGCACCAGGCTCCTGCGGGAACTCCACGAGGAAGTAGTGCTTGAGACCCTTAGAGATGAGCGCGCGTTCGATGACGTCGGCGTAGCGGCTCACGTCGTGGTTGCCGCCGGAGACGACGCACACGACCGAGAGTCCGGAGCCGTCGAGCCGCAGGGTGCGCAGCGCGGCGACGGCAAGGGCGCCAGCGGGTTCGGCGATGATGCCGTCGGCGTCGAAGAGGTCCAGCATCTCTTCGCAGAGCACGCCTGCGTCGACCTGCACGAGCTCGACGCCGTGGGCGCGTACCGCGGCGAAGGTGTGCTCCCCGACGCGTCGTACCGCAGCGCCGTCGACGAAGCCGTCCAGCTCGTCGAGCTCGACGGGTTCTCCGGCACCGACCGCCGCCGCCATGCTGGCCGCCCCGGCGGGCTCCACCCCGATGACCCGTACGGCGGGGTGCCGTTCGGACAACCAGGTCAGCGCACCGGCGAGCAGACCGCCGCCGCCGACCGGCACTACCAGCACGTCCGGAGCCCGGCCGAGCTGGTCGACGGTCTCGCATGTCACGGTGCCCTGCCCGGCGATCACGTCGGGGTGGTCGAACGCGGGGATCAGCACCGCACCGGTGTTGCGCGCGTCCTGGCGCGTGTGTGCGCTGGCCGCGTCGTAGGTGTCGCCCACGACGATCACCTCGACGTGGTCACCGCCGAGTGCGACGATGCGCTCGCGTTTTTGCCGGGGCGTCGTGCGGGGCACATAGATGCGGGCGTGAAGTGCGAGGCGCCGGCAGGCGTACGCGACGCCTTGTGCGTGGTTGCCGGCGCTGGCACACGTCACGCCGCGCGCGCGCTGCTCCGCAGTGAGCTGCGCCAGCAGGTTGTAGGCGCCGCGCAGCTTGTACGAGCGCACGACCTGCAGATCCTCGCGCTTGAGCCAGACCTGGTGTCCTGTCGCGGCGCTGAGTCGGCCACTCGGCTGTAAGGGCGTACGCGCGGCGACCCCGGACAGCCGGTCCGACGCGGCATCGACGTCCTGCGCCTGTGGCATGGGCAGAACTCTCTCACGCGGTGAGTGCGTGCATCGCAGCAGTGCTCGGCGGGTCCGTACGGTCACGGCACCGTTGGTAGGCGCGCGCGAGACGGGTGACGGCCTCGGCGAGGTCGTCGTGCTCGCGCGCGAACGGCAACCGAAGGTGACGTTCGCCGCCCGCGCCGACGAAGAACCGTGGACCGGCGGTGAGGATCAGACCTTCTCGCGCCGCGGCGATCACCAACGTGCTCGAGACCCGTGCCGGCAGCTGCGCCCAGAGGCTGAGCCCGCCTGGCGGCACGGTGAACTGCCATCCCGGCAACCGGTCGGTGACCAAAGTGGCGAGCTCGTCGCGCTGGCGGCGCAGGGCGGCGCGGTGCTCGGCGAGCACCTCCGCGCGTCGTGCGAGCAGCTCGACGAGGACCAGCTGCTCAAAGACCGGAGAGCCCAGGTCGGCCGAGTGACGCGTGTCGACCAGGAGACGCACCATGTCGTGCGATGCGCGTACCCACCCGATCCGGATGCCGCCCCAGAAGCTCTTGCTCGCCGATCCGATCGTGATCGCGTCCGGCGCACTCGCGGCGAACGGAGGCGGCATGGCGTCATCGTCACCGTCGAGCACGAGCTCTACCATCGTCTCGTCGATGACGGGCGTGGTACGAGCTCGGGTGAGCGCTGCGCCGAGTGCGTCCCGGGTCGCGGCGTCCATCAGCGCTCCCGTGGGGTTGTGGAAGTCGGGGATGAGGTACGCCAGCCGTGGCGCGGCCTGGCGCAGAGTGGCCTCGAAGCTCGGCAGGTGCCAGCAATCCTCGTCGAGCGGCACGGCGACGGGCCGCAGGCCGCTTCGGCGGACCGACTCGATGGCGTTGGGATAGGTGGGGCTCTCGCACAACACCCGTTCGCCCCGGACGGCGAGGGTCCGCGCGATGAGACCCAACGCGGCGACCGCACCTCCGGTGACCATGATCTGCGTGGCGTCGGTGGGCAACCCGCGCTCGGTGTAGCGCGCAGCGAGCGCCTCGCGCAGGGCCGGCACGCCCGTCATCACGTAACCGCTCTGGTGCAGGTACGCCGGCAGCGCGGCAGCAGCCTGCGCGTACGCCAGGCCGACCCCGGGCGCATCGGCGCTGGCGGCGACCGTCCACCCGATCGCCCCGGGTCCGGCGTCGGCGGGAGCCAGCATGCCCGATGCGCCGGCGTCGTGCGCAAGTGTCACGACGCTGCCCGAACCGCGACGGGAGACGAGCAGTCCGGCCTCGCGCAGCTCGGCGTACGCGCGGGTCACGGTGGTGCGGCTCACCGGCAACGCGGTGGTGAGGTCGCGCTCGCTCGGCAGCTGGGTGCCTGAGGGCAGCCGGCCGTCGATGACCAGCAGCCGGACCCGTTCGGCGATGTCACGATAGCCCGGACGATCGACGGCATCGACATCCAGCAGAGCCCGCAACCGCACTGCGCTGACACGTCCGGTCATGTGAACCACTATGGCAGAAGTGGATATGTAAAAGTAGGCCAATATCGGGCAGACTCTACCTGTGTCCAGACGCCCTCCCTACACACCGCCGCAAGCGGGCCCACTCGAGCAGCTTCGACTTGGCCGCCTGGGACGGCGGCTGCCGCAGCTGCTGGCTGGTCTCGTCCTCTACGGCTTCTCGATGGCGATGATGGTGCGTGCAGAGCTCGGCCTCGACCCGTGGGACACGCTGCACCAGGGGCTCTCGTTCTACGTGCCGCTCAGCTTCGGCGTCATCACGATCGTCGTCGGCGCCACCGTGCTCCTGCTGTGGATCCCGTTGCGCCAGAAACCCGGGCTGGGGACGCTCCTCAACGTCGTCGTGGTCGGCCTTGCTGCCGACGCCGGGCTCGTGCTGCTGCCCGCGCCGGACGACCTGTTCCTCCGGGCCGCGCTGTTGGTGGGTGGCGTCGTGTTCAACGCCGTCGCCGGCGCGATGTACATCGGCTCCCATCTCGGCCCCGGTCCCCGGGACGGCTTGACCCTCGGACTGGTCAGCGCGACCGGGCGTAGCGTGCGGCTGCTGCGGACAGCGGTGGAGGGGACCGTCCTGCTGGCCGGTTGGCTGCTCGGCGGCACGGTGGGCGCCGGCACCGTGCTGTACGCCGTCGCCATCGGGCCGCTGCTACAGCTCTTCCTGCCCTGGTTCGCCGCGCCTGTCACTACCGACGAGTCCGTCTAGCTCCGGCGAACCCCTCGAGGCATACTCTTGGCCGCACGGGCGAGCGAGGAGCCAACAATGACGACGTGTCCCAGGTGTCGAGCACAGGTCGTACCAAATGCCCACCAGTGCGGTTACTGCGGCATTGCGCTCCAGATGCAGCCGACCGTCCAGGCTGCCCCGTACCCCCATCAGCCCTGGTCGGCCCCAGCGCCGCCTGTCGCAGTGCCGCCGGAGCGTCCCCGCGGCGGCGCGATGTCGGTGGTGATCGGGGTCGTCGCGGTCGTCATCGTCGGCTCCATCATCCTCGGCGGTGTCTGGCTCGTCTCCGAACAGTCCAACGACGGCGATCGCGTGGCGCCCACCAGCAGCCCCGCCACCACCACCGCCGGGTACGAGGACTTCTCCGGCGTCTACGAAGGGGTCAGCTCTGGCGTCGCCCGGGTGGAGGTGACCCTCTGCGAGGGCTCTGCCACCGGGACGGCGTTCCTCGTCGCGCCAGACACCATGCTCACCGCGTACCACGTCGTCAAGGACGCCACCGGGATCACCGTCAACTTCGACGGCACCTACCACGGAGCAACACTCGTTGCTTTCTCACCCGAGGACGACGTCGCGGTGTTGCAGCTCGACGAGGCCGTCGAGACCGCCCACGTCTTCTCGCTGGCGACGGAGGTGCCGAACACCGGCACCCGCATCGCGGCGATCGGCTACCCCCTCGACGCGCCGAAAACGCTCACCGAGGGGACCGTCTCGGGCAAGGACCGCGAGATCACCGTGGACGGTCTGGTCCACTCGGGCTTGATCCAGACCGATACCGCGATCAACCCCGGGAACTCTGGAGGGCCGTTGGTCGACCTGGACGGGCAGGTGATCGGAATCGCTGACGCCGGCATGCTGAAGGCGCAGGGCATCGGGTACGTCGTCCCCAGCGGCAAGGCAACGCCGTACCTCGAAGCAACTCCGACCGAGCAGCCGCTCGCGACCTGCTACTGAGCTGCCGCTTGGTCAGCGACGGGTGGCGATGACGACCGACGCGTCCTCGGCGACCATGACCTCGACGGCTGTGAAGCGGTCGTCGGCCAGCCACTGCTCACGGACGACGTCGACCCGGCCGGCATAGACCGGTGGCCACGTCTGGCACGGCGTGAAGTCGTCGAGCACCACCATGCCGCCAGTGCCCATCAGGTCCGCGACGACGTCGACACTGCGCTTGACGTCGCGTACATCGACGAACAACAGCGAGAACGGTGCGTACCGCTCCAGCGTGCTCCAGTCGCCGGAGGTCACCTCGATCCGCTGGGCCTCCACGAACAGCTCCTGGACCTTCTCGGCCAAGGCCGGATCAAGCTCGGCGGTGACGACCCTGGCGTCCCCGGTGATACCGCTGTCCAGCCAGGCCGAGCCGACGCCGCAGCCGGTGCCGAGCTCGGCCAGAGTGCCTGTCCTTGAGGCGGCGAGAGCCGCGAGGAGCCGACCTGTCTCGGTACGCGTGGCGGTGATGAACCCCTCCTTGCGGGACAGGTCGAGTGCACGCGCCACGAGCGGGGGTACGTCCGGAGGTGCGCTCACCGCGACAGTCTCGCACAGCATCGGAAGGGCATCTGACGACCAGTCGCCTGGGTTGTACGCACCCAAACGCGCGCGCTCGTCCCCCACGCGGCACACCTGTCGGTGGCCACCACGGCCGGCGTGGGCCTTAC
>Ga0136612_10000944_pt1 | contig 11787 bp, 4 predicted proteins | sample AntDryUQ224A2306_2_FD_106644 | JGI IMG/M metagenome (GOLD analysis project Ga0136612, IMG submission 106644) | Polar desert sand microbial communities from Dry Valleys, Antarctica - metaG UQ224A (23.06) | ecosystem: Environmental > Terrestrial > Soil > Desert | place: Antarctica: Dry Valley...
CACGATTGCTGCAAGTCGCTGCGGCCCTGGAACGGGAGCTTCCCTGGCCGCGACACGCCGCGCCTCAGCCCGCACTGCGCAGTCCGAGCTAGTCGAACAGACGTTCGATATGCTCGCCCGGGCTGAACGGATCGGGCAGCGCTCGGGCGGCAACACAGTAAGCAGACCGCGGCACAAGAAGTAGATGACGTGACCAGTCACGGCTGGAGGGACAAGGGCTGAACATGGACAGACTGGTCGTACGCGGCGCCAGGGAGCACAACCTCAAGGACGTGCATCTGGACCTGCCACGAGACGCGATGATCGTGTTCACAGGTCTGTCTGGATCCGGCAAGTCCAGCCTCGCCTTCGACACGATCTTCGCCGAGGGACAACGCCGGTACGTCGAGTCTCTCTCGGCCTATGCCCGGCAGTTCCTCGGCCAACTGGACAAGCCAGATGTCGACTTCATCGAGGGCCTTTCCCCGGCGGTATCCATCGATCAGAAGTCGACCAACCGCAACCCTCGGTCCACGGTCGGCACGATCACCGAGGTCTATGACTACTTGCGGCTGCTGTACGCCCGGGCCGGTCAGCCGCACTGCCCGATCTGCGGCCGGGTGATCGCAAAGCAGACTCCACAGCAGATCGTCGACCAAGTCCTCGCACTGGATGAGGGCACTCGCTTCCAGGTGCTCGGCCCGGTCGTGCGCGAACGCAAGGGTGAGTACGTCGATCTCTTCTCCTCGCTTCAGGGCCAAGGTTTCGCGCGGGCCCGCATCGACGGAGTCGTGCACTCACTGACCGACCCGCCAAAGCTCAAGAAGCAGGAGAAGCACTCGATCGAGGTCGTCATCGATCGACTCACGGTCAAGGCGAGCTCCAAACAACGCCTGACCGATTCGGTCGAGACCGCGTTGCGGTTGGCCGGAGGGTTGGTCGTGCTCGAATTCGTGGACCTGCCCGAGGACGACCCGCACCGGGAGCGGACCTTCTCCGAACATCTGGCCTGTCTCTATGACGGCTTGTCCTTCGAAGCCCTCGAGCCGCGTTCCTTCTCCTTCAACTCACCGTTCGGTGCCTGCGCGGAGTGCACGGGACTCGGCACCCGCAAAGAGGTCGACGCCGATCTGGTGATCCCCGACCCGGAACGCTCTCTCGGTGAAGGAGCCATCGCCCCATGGTCGGGATCCCAGACGAACGAGTACTTCTCCCGGTTGCTGACCGGACTGGGCGAGCTCGTCGGGTTCTCCATGGACACCCCATGGCAGGAGCTGCCCGCTCGGGCGCGCAAGGTGATCCTGCAGGGGACGGACGAGCAGGTGCACGTGTCATACAAGAACCGGTACAACCGCACCCGCGCGTACTACGCCGCATATGAGGGCGTGATCCCGTTCCTGGAGCGGCGGCACGCCGACACCGACAGCGAGTGGGCGCGGGACAAGTATGAGGGCTACATGCGCGACGTGCCGTGCCCGGTTTGTCATGGCACGCGGCTCAAGCCAGAAATCCTGGCAGTCACGTTGGGGGGCAAGAACATTGCCGAGGTGACCAGCCTGTCGATCGGTGCCTGCTCGGTCTTCCTGAACGGTCTGGAACTGGCCGAGCGGGAGCGGATGATCGCTGACCGAGTCCTCAAGGAGGTCCAGGCGCGGCTGTCCTTCCTGGTCGATGTCGGGCTGGACTATCTGTCCCTGAGCCGACCGGCCGCGACGCTGGCCGGCGGTGAGGCGCAGCGGATCCGGCTGGCCACCCAGATCGGCTCCGGACTGGTCGGCGTCCTGTACGTCCTCGACGAGCCCTCGATCGGGTTGCACCAGCGCGACAACCGGCGCCTGATCGAAACGTTGGTCCGCCTACGAGACCTCGGCAATACGCTGATCGTGGTCGAACATGACGAGGACACGATCCGGCGCGCGGACTGGATCGTCGACATCGGGCCGGGCGCCGGTGAGCACGGCGGGCACATCGTTAGCAGCGGCACGCTCGAGGACCTCCTGTCGGCGGAGGGGTCGCTGACCGGCGACTACCTGTCCGGACGCCGCGAGATCGCCGTACCCCAAGAGCGCCGTCCACTGACTCCGGGCCGGGAGTTGATCGTCATGGGCGCGAGAGAGCACAACCTGCGCGGGATCGACGTCACGTTCCCGCTCGGTGCGCTGGTGGTGGTCACCGGGGTATCGGGCTCTGGGAAGTCAACCCTGGTCAACGACATCCTCTACGCGACGCTGGCCAACCAGATCAATGGCTCCCGGCTGGTCCCCGGTCGGCACCGTCGTGTGACTGGCGTCGAAGACGTGGACAAGGTCGTCGGTGTTGACCAATCACCCATCGGCCGTACGCCGCGGTCCAACCCGGCCACCTACACCGGCGTCTTCGATCACGTCCGGAAGCTGTTCGCCCAGACCCAGGAGGCGAAGGTCCGCGGTTATCAACCCGGCCGATTCTCCTTCAACGTGAAAGGCGGGCGCTGCGAGGCGTGCTCCGGTGACGGCACGCTCAAGATCGAGATGAACTTTCTGCCTGATGTCTATGTCCCGTGTGAGGTCTGCAAGGGAGCCCGATACAACCGGGAGACCCTGGAGGTGCACTTCAAGGGCCGCACCATCGCCGAGATCCTGGACATGCCGATCGAGGAGGGCGCGGAGTTCTTCGCCGCGATCCCACCGATCGCCCGCCATCTGCGGACGCTGGTGGAGGTCGGGCTCGGGTACGTCCGGCTCGGGCAGCCTGCGCCCACCTTGTCCGGTGGCGAGGCTCAACGGGTGAAGCTGGCCAGCGAGCTGCAGAAGCGCTCCACCGGCCGAACCGTCTACATCCTCGACGAGCCCACAACCGGGCTGCATTTCGAGGACATCCGCAAGCTGCTCGGCGTGGTCAACGGCTTGGTGGACAAAGGCAATTCGGTGATCATCATCGAGCACAACCTCGACGTCATCAAGTCTGCTGACTGGCTCATCGACATGGGTCCGGAGGGCGGCGGTGGCGGCGGCAAGGTCGTCGTCGAGGGAACCCCGGAGCAGGTGGCTGCGCATCCGCGCAGCCATACCGGGCGATTCCTCAAGCCGATCCTGGAGTCCGGCCGCGCGGGCATCACGGCGGCAACGCCGAAGGTGCCTCGGCCGCGGACCGCCGCCCGCACAGCTGCGCCGAAGAAGCGTGTGGCCAAGACGGCAGCCAGCGCGGTGGGCCGCAAAGCCGGCTGAATCCGTTGCAGTCTGATCGCTAAGACCGTGTTGCGCGCCCCAGGACGTGCAAGAAGCCGAACCTGACCTGCTCCACCTGTGTGACGTCGAAGCCGGCGGAACGGATGGCAGCGAGCGTGTCCCGGTTCGGGTGGCACCCCCCGGCCGCGCGCGACCACAGCGGTTGGATCACATCCTCCACACGTCCGATCCACCGCCGGTCGGACCGGACGTGCTCGTAGAAGCGCAGTTCCCCGCCGGGGCGCAGGATTCGATGCAATTCGGCGAGAGCGCTCGTCGGGTCGGGCACCGAACAGAGCACCAACGACGCGACCGCCGCATCGAAACGGGCATCTTCTGCGGGCAGAGCGTCCGCGTGACCCGGCACGACACGGATCGGGACGGCTGCACTCGTCGCGGCTTTCTCGGCGAGCCCCCGGAGAACGTCGTCGGGCTCCACCGCCAGGACCTCGGTCAAAGTCTCGGGATAGTGCTTGAAGTTCAGGCCGTTGCCGGCCCCGACTTCGATGACGCGCCCGCTGAGGCCGACGAGCAAACGGTCCCGGTGCGAGCTGGCGCCGTTCTTCTCGGCGGCCTGACTGAGCCGAACGTACAACCGGGCGAAGTGGGGGTGCTGGAGCCTGCCTAGATCGGACACGCGACTATCTCAGCAGGTGACGCCGGTACCCGGATTGTCGTTGAACGAGATGTGCACGTGGTCGTAGTGCGCCGACACTTGCCAAAGGATGTACTTGATGCCCAATGCCTCTGAGTTCTCCTCGGCATAGGCGGCGAGCGCGTCCCCCGTCGGGGTGTCCACCATGAAGTCGAGGGCGTAGCCGCGGGGGTGGTCCGAGGTCGGGTTGCCGGGACGGGATGCGACCCCTCCGACGTCCGACTCACGTAGGCCGAAGACCGCCATCAGATGGTAGCCAGCCTCTGCGACATGCGGCTTGACCCCACCGAAGCCCTCTGTTGGGCACGGCTGACCGGTGAGCGCGGCAGTCCCGTTGGGACCGTTCCCGGACCCTGATTCGCTCAAGTCCGGCACCAGGGCCCCGTCAGCGCCGGGAAGGCTGGAAGGGGGAACAAGGGCCGGGTCCCCCTCGAGCCGCTCGCTTCGCGAGGCCGCCGCGTCTTCGTCAATCGCTCTTTGGGCCACCGACACATCAGTTGCTGACGCATCAGATGCGGTGGTGGATCGGCTCGCGTCCGCGGACGCAGATATCGATATCGGCTGACTGCCGACGAAGATGCCTGCTGCCACCACCGTCGCGGCCACGGCCGCAAGTGGGTGACGGTGCATTTGCCTGGTTGGGCGGTGCCTTGTCGGGCGCTTGCGTGACGACTTCGCGAGCGCCGTCAGGGCACTCGGCGTGAGTGCCGGCTCACGCGTAGAGCGGTGACGCGCCAAGACTTGTCCTCCGGTAGTTCAGATCTGATAGGCATTGCCGGGCAGGCTTCTTGCCGGCTTGCCTGGTGCGAACATCACGTGTGAACGCCCGTTATCAGATCGTTAGCTTGCGTGGAGACTAGCTGGCGCTCGGTCATGCGGCAACTGCGCCCCCCTTCGGCGAGTCGGAGCCCAAGATCAAGCGAGCCTCCCACGCTGCGACCGACGGTGAGGTGACCTGATCGTGGTGCGGTGATTCACAGGGGGAGATGGTCGGCGTAGACGATCCTGGATTGGCTGCGCGGCAGGCCGAGCGGGGAGGGGTCCGCACCCATCCGCTCCCACTCCTCGATCACGACGCGCCAGTTCGCATTGTCGCCCGGCCGGCGTGGCGGCAGTCCCTGCGGTAAGGCGAGCTGGCCCATCCAGGACACCACGGTCCCGTCCACACCAAGCACCGGAAGCTCGACCTGGGCCTCGGTGGTCCACCCGAGGTCCGTGCCGACCGTGGCGTTGCGGTGCTCCAGGCGGGCGCGCATGGAGCGGGACAGCGACACCTGCAGCGCGTACGGCAGCCGACCCTCGGCGTCGCGCGATCTGACTCCGACCGGTCCGGTCACGACCACCCGGGCATGCCGGTCGTCGGGCCGGGACAGGGTCGCCGTGCGCTCGGGTGCGAGCTGAGCAAAATCGCAGACGGTGACCGCCGACAGGTGCATGCCCGCAAGTGAGTCCGGCTGATAACGAGCCACCGCCAGGCGCACGAACGGCCAGAACGCCGTACCCGGGCTGAATGCGATGTCTACGAACCACAGGCCGCGCTCGACGGAGTACTCCGGGGCGTAACCGAGGACTCCCACCGACGGCGTCCCAGGTAGGTCCATCAGCGGCCGCGAGGCCAAGCTGCCAACCGGCCGAGCAGCCTCTCGATCGTCATCGAGACCGAGCAGTTCCAGCACATCGATCAGCGGGAGCGAACCGCGGGCTGCTGGGCCCTGCTGGCGCCACACCGGGTCGCCGGCCCACTGACTGACCGAACCGAGCAACCCCGCGTCGGTGCCGCCGCCGAGCAGAACCGCGAGCTGTTCACCGTCGCCGGTGGCGAACCAAGGACGGTCGAGGTAGACCCGGACACCGGCCCGACGAGTGCGGCGCAGCCCGAACGGCTGCTCGGGCTCGGTCTGCTCATCCCAGCGGAAGAGCGGCAGGACGTCGCGGACGACGGCTTTCGGGGGGCGCGCGGTACTCAGCACGTTCACCCGGCGGGTCGGCCCGACGACGGACAGATCCTCCACGGAGGGAGTCACCTGGGGCAGGAAGTACTCCTTGTAGCGAGTGGTCGCCCGGAACCGGTAGTCGATGTTGCGATGCTTGGTCTCACCCATCTGGTGCACCGACCCGTGCAGTTTCAGTGTCGTTCCGTCGGGCATCGCCACGGCGTCGTCCTTCGGGCCGAGGACGACGAGGTCCTCGCCGGGATCCACCGGTGTGCCACAGGCGGCCGCGGTGCCCGACACCTGCTCCGGTCCCGGTTTGGCGACATCGTCGATGGTCTCGGTCCAGCGCGCCTCCAGGTCGATCCGTTCGGTGCTCGGCCCGTGCACGTCGACCGCCCCGAAGAAGCTGACCGCCGTGTCGAGTGGCTGCCGCAGCGCGGTCAGCACGGTCGGTCGCGGAACCTGGACCGGCCTCGGTACGGCGTGCACCAGCCGAATCTCGACTGCGGGCGTCAGCCACCACAGCCAGCCGTCGGCGGCCGCCTCGGCGAGGATCTCGAGGCTCTGCAACACCGGCGGGAGTGAGCGCCACAGGCCCAGCAACTGCAGGGATGCCCGAAGCAGGCTGCTCGACATACGCATCCGCAACTGCTCGCCTGGCGGCACGGAGATCCGAATCTCATTGCCGTCCACCGTTGCTGCGAGTTGATCTCCACTAATCAGAATCAGCCGGTACGGCGTCAGCTCTGGCCAGTCGCCGGCGTAGGGCAACGTGACTCCGTCCACGGCCAGCAGGCCCGCGAGCCGATGGTCGGTCCCGGCGTCGGGGAAGGTTAGTGAGACACCCGCAGCCAAGGGGTCGGGTAGGTATGGCAGGACCATGTCGTCGACATCGTGGGCGACGTACTGGCCGGGTGTCGGCGCAGCACCGCGGGGAAGTTCGTCGGGGGTGGCATGTTCCGGCGTCTCAGCGGTGGGTGAGACATGGAAATTGACGCCCAGTTGGGGCTGCAGTTGGCCTGGGTCGGCCAGGTCGGCGATCTCGGTGTCGAAGAACGTGCCGGCCTCGCGCAGGACAGCGCCCAGAGCTGCCGTGATCACGGTCGGGTCGGTCGAGCCGATGGCAGCGTCGAACTTCTCGTGCAGTTCGGCCTCGAACTGGCTGGTCTTGGGTGCTCCCAGGTGACGCTGGCTGTCCTCCCGCCAGGCCAGTGCGAGCTCTGGATGGGCGGCGACGGTCTGGGCCGCGTACTCCGCTGTCGGCGTCACGCTCACGTCGAGCCCGCCCTCCTCGGTCGGTCCGGTGACGCCGGTCCGGATGACCAGACGTAGCAGGGATTCCCCCTCCGTGTAGGCGTGCCGGGGAACCGTCGCCGGCTCGATCACCGGATCCCACCGCAGGAACGGGCGCGGGGTGGTGACCAGGTCGCTGAGCAGATCTAACAGGGCACCCACCGCACCGATGGCGAGCCCTCGCTGGTCTCTGATCGCCGTGGCGAGCGCCTGTCCGAACGCCGCCGCCGGCGTCAGGGTGTCCGTACGGACGAGCAGGTGCGGTGTGTTGAGTGCGGCCGCTGTGAAGCTGGACTCGACCGCCTGCCTCCGACCTGTGCGGGCGGCCCGGAGCCGATCGGTCTGGGCAGCGAAGCGCGCGGCGACGACCCTGTCGACGGCGGCCACGCCGGTCACGGCGAGATCGGACAGATCCAGGCCCGGCACGCCGCGTCCCTCGACCGGTCCGGTCACCAAAGGTGGGCGCAGCGAGGACAGTTGGCCGCGGATCACCTCGGAACCGATCGCACTCAGTCGCGGATCCACGGTCGCATCCAACGGCTTTGCCGCCAACCAACCCTGAGCGAAGTCGATTGCCGGCGCGTCGACCTGGTCGTCGGCATCTCCGTTGCCGTTGCCGTTGCCGTTGCCGGCGACCAGGTGCGGACTGCTGTTGCCGGCCAGGTCCACCGCGAAGGCCCGGAAGGCGTAGTTCCGGCCGTACCGGAGTCGTGGCAACGTGCCCGGTGCCGGCCGAGTCGTGCTGGCCACCGGGTTGACCGGCGCGGGGTCAACGGGTGGGACATCCAGCACCCGCTCTCGTTCCTCCGGCGGTGCATCCGGATCGTGGACGATGACCTTCCCGGGCCGCGGCGTCGACAGCGACCAGCCTTCCCAGCCGGCCAATACCTCGTGGGCGTGCTTGGGCGCATCGGGTTGCCCGTCGGCCTGGGTCAGCGCGGCGCCCTGCAGGAAGCCTTCGTCGTCGGCATCGGTGAGTACCGGCGTTCCGTCGACGCTGACGTCGAGGCGTCGACGATGCAGGGAGTGCCACAGATTCGTGTCGTCGTCCCAGACCTCCACCCGAACACCGCGGCTGATCTGCTCCATCTCCAGCGCAGGTCCGGTACCGGCCAGGAGCGCAGTGTCCTTCCCGGTCGCCCCGGAGAGCCGGTTGTGCAGTGCCTGGGCACGGTTGCGCCGGGCGAGGGCGAATCCAGTGGCGCGCAGAGCGGCAGGCGCCGAATTGACCTTGTCACCGTTCTTCTCCGCGATGCTGAGTCGAGGCACCGTCCGGGTGTACTGCTCGAGCTTGAGTGCCGACGCGTCCGGGTCCATGTCCAGGACCGTGAACAACTCCTCGTCGCCGACCTTGAGCATCCCCACCGCCCAGTCGCCTGACTGCGAGGTGGGGAAGAACGCGTCCCCGCGTGCCTGACAGGCAGTCCGTGGCTGGGTCTCATTCGTGGCAATGCCGGGTACGGCCAGGATCGCCTGGATCCACACCAGCCCGGCCAAGGTCGTGACGTCATCGACCCGAAGGTCGACGACCAATCCGAGGCGGCGCAGCAGCGGCGAGAGGTCTCCGAGATGACCGGCCCGTTCGTGGAAGTCTGGCGTCGGCTTGACCACGGGGGCAGCCACCGCATTCGGGTCCGGTCGGTCCCGGTACGGCGTCTGCTCCTCCTCCCGTTGGTAGTAGCACTTGGCCTCGTGGACGTCGGCGACCATCTGCAGCAGCGGGAGTTGCTGGCTGGACTCGAAACCGCCACCGCGGCCCAGGAAGCCCTGACCGGTCAACTCGTCCAGGCGGCTGGTGATCGCGGTGTCGAGGAACTTCCCTTCGCGACCGAGCAGTTGCTCCATGCTGAGTGAGCGGTCGTTCAGCCCGAGCGTGGCCAGCAACGGGGCGGTCAGCGCGTTCCCGGCGACGCTCGGAGCCTCCACCGGTGAGGAGAACACTGACGCCGCGTGGGTGAGCAGCGCGTGCTGCTGCATCCGGTGGGCCGGGAAGGTGCGCCACGGTACGTCGGTGTGTTCCGGTGTCTGCCAAGGCCGTACCGGGAACTGAGCGGGGAAGACCCGGGGCCACAGTGCCGGCTCGACAGCTCCCAGTAGCGGAGTCACCGGTATGTCGACGGTCTGTCCGTTTGCCCGCTGTCCGCGCAGTTTGACGGTCGAGGCGGCCAGTGCGTCGGGCCATTGCGCCACCGTCGGGAAGTCCGTGACGACCCCTTCGGCTCCGTCCGGCGTCAGCCGATGGGTGATGAACAGCGAGACGTGGAAGTCCTGACCGGGATCCGCCGAGTGCGGAAGGGCGGTGACCAGAAAGAACTCGGTGCTCATGATTCGTCTCCGCAGGCGTCGACTTCGGTGCTCATGCCGGCTCTCCGGCGAAGGCGGCGCAGTAGGAGGTCCACGCCGCCGACGTGCCGTCCGGCTGCACCCCGAGGATCTCCGCGAAGGTCGGATCGCCATTCGATCCGGCCAGGCGTCGCTCGCACGAGACCTCGACGGAGAAGGAGAGCAGGAAGACCTCGACCTCGATGGTGATCGAGGCTCGGCCGACCATCTTGCCGGTCGCGAACTCATAGGTCAGCGACAACTCGAGGGTGATCGACGCGGAGATGAGGCCGAGGACGTCCACTTCGCCGCGGATCCGGAAATAGCCGGTCAGCGATCCGGCCTCGGCCTCGAGCCGGAGGTAGACGCCGATCATGACCGAGACCGACCCGGAGGCGACTCCGAGGTTCACCGACAGGCTCGCTCCGGCCTCGAGCGCCATCTCCAGGAGGACGAGCCCCTTGGGGGACAGGCGGATTCCGACGAAGCCGCCGCCACCGATGCACATCACGGTCAGCCGGAACGGTTTCTCCCGGGTGCAGAAGTAGAACCCGACGGTGACCGCTTCGCCGAGGAAGGGGACCCGGGCGTCGGCGCCCAGGCTGATGTTCTCCAGGCTGAAGACTCCGACCGCCACGTTGGGCAGTGCGATGTCGAATCCGGCCACCACGCCGTCGGCGGAGACATCGAGATAGGGCGGATCGGCGAACCCGTCGAAGGGGATCAGGTCCTTCAGCGTCTCGATGAATGAGAGCACCCCGACGAATTCGATTCCCCGAAAGACCACGTCCACCTCGGGCTTTCGACCGGAGGCCGCGCGGAAGGCCAACCGGTCGAAGTCGAGCCGCAGCAGCGGCTCGTCCGGGAACAGGTTGAGCCCGAACTCGCGCAGTTCGGCGAGGACGTCGACGCCGGCACCGTCTGAGGCCGAGGCGCGAGCCTCGACGGAGAGCAGGAACCCGTCGGGAACGACATAGAACAGCGCCTTGTCCTTGTCGGTACCTGCCGAGGCAGGGAAGAACCGCAGGATCGGCCGCCACTGGTAGGACGCCCGTACGGACAGGCCCTCGGGGTCGATGCCGTTGACGAAGTTCGTGATCGCCTCGATCACATCGGCGGCGTCCAGCGCGGGCTTCAGCGCGATGACGAGCCGTTCCAATTCTGCCTTGACCGCCGGCGGCAGGGCGGCGGTGTTGACGACCGTCTCCAAGCTGGCGATCGCCGTGGCGAGGTTGGTCATGGTGGTGCCGATCAACGCTGCGACATCGCCCGGCGTACTGGGTGTGCCCAGGTTCAGCAATGACGCCAAGGCTGCGTTGAGATCATCGACGAGGTCGGAGACCTGAGCCTGAGCAGCGCTCAGCGCCGCCTCGGCGTCGGCGGCCTGTTGCCGCAGAATGGTGGTGGCCGCGGCCACAGCGTCCTGCGCCAGCCGAGCCGCATGTGTTTCCAGCGAGCCGACCAGTGCCTCGAGATCGGCGAACAGCGCGGCGATCCGATCCAGTGCCTCGGTGATGAACGTCGGCGCGGCATCCAGCGGGTTCGTTCCGGTGACCTTCTCGAAGATGTCGACGAGGTCGAAGAGCCCGAAGAGTTTCGGGAAGACGCCGGACAGGAACTTCGACGGGTCGAAGGCGGGTGCGTTGCTGACGATCGAGTCGACGTCTCCTACCGCCCCCAGGGCTCGGGACAAGCCACGGATCGGCAGGTCGGGCTGGACGAAGCCACCTGCCTTGTCCGTGCCTCCGCCGAACTCGATCTTCGGCAGTGCTGCCGGGTTGTCCAGACCGAGGAAGACCTGCGCGGATGCGTTCTCCCCCGCGAATCCGTTGGTGACATAGCTGGGCAGGTATTTCATGACCACCGACCCGCCGGTGGCTCCCGGAGGTGCTGCGGGTCCGGGGGGTGGCGCGAGGTGTCGCATGGCCGGGATGACGATGTCGGAATTGAGCATCTCCGGGGTGGAGGTCAGGTCACCAGGATCACCCGGGGTGCCGGTGAACCTGATCGTGATGGTCTCCATCGCGGTCTCGCCCGGCTTCGTGGCCTGCGCGTAGGCGATGGACTGGCCGTTCCCGGGGATCGCGTTGTCGGCCAGATAGGCCTCAGCGATCGTCTTCTTATCCCCACTGAGCGGGTTCGTGCCACCTGCGCCACGGTGCGCCGCGACGAACATCAGTGGCGCCTGTAGCCGGATCTTGCGACCGTCCCAGTCGGTGCAATCCAACGTGAACAGAAACTTTTCCGACCCGACCACCGGCCAGAAGATCTCGTCAGGTTTTGCGGGATCCTCGACGAAGGGCGTACCCGCCATCACGGGGTCTCGGATGTCGGGGGTGACCGGGGGCCGGATGCGGACCTCGCGGAAGGGCATCCGACGGTCGTCGTAGGTCTTCAC
>Ga0136612_10000945_pt1 | contig 11783 bp, 10 predicted proteins | sample AntDryUQ224A2306_2_FD_106644 | JGI IMG/M metagenome (GOLD analysis project Ga0136612, IMG submission 106644) | Polar desert sand microbial communities from Dry Valleys, Antarctica - metaG UQ224A (23.06) | ecosystem: Environmental > Terrestrial > Soil > Desert | place: Antarctica: Dry Valley...
AGCATTATGAAAGTGTTGTTGCGAAAGAACCATTTTACGTCGTACTCTCCAGGTCATGTCAGAGATCAGGGATCCACAGGCAATGCGGGCGCTTGCCCACCCCGTACGGATCCGACTGCTGGAAGTCCTGGCCTCGGAAGGGACGGCGACCGCCACGCGCTGTGCGGAGATCGTCGGTGAGAGCGCCTCCAACTGCTCGTTCCACCTCCGGAATCTGGCGAAGTATGGCTTCATCGAGCGCGCCGCTGGCAGCGGTCGTGAGCGCCCATGGCGACTGACCAGCGTGTCCCAGATATTCGACGCGGACCCCGGCGATCCGGAAGCCGCCGCCGCGGCCACGGCCTTCGACGAGATGTTGCTCAACTGGGAGTTCACCCGGTTACGGGACGCCAACCGCCGCGGCCCGGATCCAGATCCCACATGGGCAAAGACCACGACACTGGCCGGCGCCACGATGTTCCTGCGGCCCGAGGAGGCACGAGAACTCGGCGACGAGCTAGGCCGGCTCTCGATGCGCTTCATCGAACGCGCAGAGGACCCGAGTCTGCGTCCGGCGGGCGCGCGCGCCGTGCGGATGTTCCTGGCGACCAGCCTGATCACCGATCTCGACCCACCACCTAGATCTGCGCCTCCCGAAGCCGGCTCGGATCTCGGCTCGACGGAGCTGGCATCGTGACCTCTTCGCCGTACGGCAATCCGGCCTTTCGCCGGCTCCTCGTCGGTTGGACCGTCAGCAGCCTCGGCGACAGCGCGCTGTTCTTGACCCTGGCCATCTGGGCCAAGGATCTGACCGGCAGCAATGGCGCGGCCGGCCTCGTCTTCCTCGCACTCGGACTGCCAATCCTGTTCTCTCCGTTGCTCGGTCATCTTGTTGACCGGGTACGACGGCGCCCACTGCTGATCGTTGTCAACGCCCTCGCGGCCGTCGGGGTACTGGTGCTGTTGCTGGTCGACGATGTCGGACAACTCTGGCTGCTCTACGTCGTCGCGGTCGGGTACGGGCTGGTCGGCATCCTAACCGGCGCGGCGCAGTCCGGCGTACTGAAGGACCTGCTGCCCGACGATCAACTCGACAGCGCCAACGCGACCCTGACCACGATCGATCAGGGGCTGCGGTTGATCAGCCCGCTGCTCGGCGCCGGGCTGTACGCCGTTTGGGGCGGGCCTGCGTTGGCGGTGCTGGCCTCGGCGACCTTCGTCCTCGCCGTGGTGGCGCTATGCACGGTGCGGCTCACCGAGTCGGCGGTCGAGCCTTCGGCTCGGGGCGCGTTTCTCGTCGACGTCATGGCCGGCTTCCGGCACATCCGATCGGTGCCGATTCTCTGGCGGATCGTCGTCGCCTGTGCGGTCTCCTTCGGCGTCGTCGGCTTCTTCGACTCGGTGATCTTCGCCGTCGTGGACGAGGGTCTGGGCAAGGATCCCGCGTTCTTCGGAGTTCTGATGAGCGTCCAGGGCGGGGGCAGCATCCTCGGCGGGATCACGGCGGTCCGGCTGCTGCGTCGTCTCGGTGCGGTCCGTACCGTCGGGATCGCGCTTGCCCTGTTCGCCGCCGGTTCGACGACCGTACTCACCACGAGTACGACCCTCGTGGTGATCGGGATCTTCTGTGCTGGTGCTGCTATCCCGTGGCTTGTCGTGGCCATGGCAACCACGCGGCAACGCGCGACTCCGCCTCGGCTGCAAGGGCGTAGCGCCGCAGCGGCCAACATGGCGTTGTCCTTGCCGCAATTGGCCTCGATCGCCGTCGGGGCGGCGCTGGTCGATGTCGTGGACTACCGATGGCTGGGGGCGGCCGCGGTGGTCGTCCTGTCCGTGACCGCCGCGACCCTGCTCCTCGCCCGTAGCCCGGTTGGCTCCACATACCCCGCTGTGACTGCCCCGAAAGAGCCGGTTAGGTAGCGAGCCGGCCGAACCTCCGCCCCCGCCTGCGGTGGCCCGCGCGACGATGGCGGCCAGCGGCCTACGGTGAGGACATGTCTTCTGCTGCTCCTCCGCGCCGCTGCCATGCGGTCCTCGACCCGCTGCACTCGCTGATCTACTTCGCTCCGGAGGCCGACGAGGCCTTCACCGAGATCGGCCTGCGCCCTGGCCGAATGACCTACTTCGCCAGCCGGGCGGCCCCGATGGGCGCGGTCAGCGCAGGAGTTGTCACAGCGACGTTCTACAACTTCAACCCAGACCTGGTGGCCAGGCACATCCCGCGGGCGTGGACGCTGGCCAACCCCGCCGCGGTAATCGAAGCGCGATTCTGGTTGGCGGGCAAGGTGTTACGGCGTCTGCTGGGTGACGAGATCGCTGACTCAGCAGATGTCGAAGAGGCTGCGGCCTTGGCCAAGCGGGCGGCGCAGGTGTGCTCGCCGCACGGCCGCCCGCTCTACGCCGCGCACGCTGGGCTCGACCATCCAGCCGATCCCCTGACCTCGCTGTGGCACTCGATCACCCTGCTTCGCGAGTACCGCGGCGATGGCCACCTGGCTGCGCTGCTGGTGGCAAAGCTGTCCGGGCTCGACGCGCTGATCACCCACCAGAGCACCGGCAAGGGATTCACCCAGGAATTCGCCCAGGCCAGCCGTGGCTGGTCCACCGAGTTGTGGGCCGCTGGGATTGCCGGCCTACAGGAACGTGGACTGCTCGACGAGCGGGGCGGGCTGACCGAAGCCGGCACACAGGTGCGGGCAGACATCGAAGATCGGACCGACGAGATGGCCCGAGGGCCCTACGAGTCCTTGGGTGAGCCAGATCTCGCCCGGCTCACCGAACTCGGACTCGGGCTTACCCGTCGCGTCCAAGCTGCCGGGGCGTTCCCGGCCGAAGCCTTTGCCGCAACCAGTCCGCGCAAGAGCTAGCACTGGCCCCAGAACGCCGGTTCGCTACCCAACCGCCCTTTTGAGGGCCCCAGAACGCCGGTTCGCTACCCAACCGCCCTTTCAGGGGCTCAGCGGGAGATGCGGTCACTGTAGGCGGGCCGCATGAGCGCGACGATGCGCTCCAGATCCTGGATCGAGCCGAATTCGACCACGATCCGGCCCTTGCGACGACCGATCTCCACCCGAACCTTGGTGTCGTAGGCATCGGACAGCCGCTCGGCCAGGTCGTCGGCACCCGGGGCGGAGATCCGACCGGTTCGCTTCGCGCGAGTCCGGCTGGGCGTGGCCGAAGTGGTGGCGACCAGTTCCTCGGTTGCCCTGACCGACAATCCCTCGGCCACGATCCGGGCGGCCAATGCCTCCTGCGAGCCGCTTTCCTCCAGTCCGAGCAACGCCCGGGCATGCCCAGCAGTTAGGACCCCGGCAGCCACCCGGCGCTGCACCGCAACCGGAAGCCGCAGCAGCCGGATCGTGTTGGTGATCTGCGAGCGACTCCGACCGAGCCGGCTGCCGAGCTCCTCGTGCGTGACACCGAACTCGACCAGTAGTTGGTCGTAGGCCGCTGCCTCTTCCAGTGGGTTGAGTTGCACCCGATGGATGTTTTCCAGCAGAGCGTCGCGCAGCAGCGCATCGTCGGCGGTGTCCCGAACGATCGCGGTGACCGATTCCAGTCCGGCAAGGGATGCGGCGCGTAGTCGCCGCTCACCCATGACCAGCTGGTACGCGCCGCCGGGCAGCGGTCGTACGACGACCGGTTGCAGTAGGCCGAACTCGCGGATGGAATGCGCGAGTTCGGCCAGCGCCTCCTCGTCGAAGGCCTGTCGCGGCTGCTGGGGATTGGCCTCGATCTCCCCGAGCGGGATCTCACGCAGGGCCAGCCCGGGCACCGGCTCTACGGCCTCGACCCTGGCCTCGACGTCCGCGTCGGTGGGGGGGAGCTCGGGGCCGGCTGCAACCGTGTCGTCCACGGTGGGAGAGGCCGCCGGGGGAACTACCGGTGCCGGAGCAGCCCCCGAGGTGGGGATCAGTGCGGCCAGCCCACGGCCGAGCCCGCCTCGCTTATTCATGGATTTCCTCCCTGCTCGGCATTCTCTTCTTCGACCGGATCTGCGGGCGGTTCCGATTGGGCGGAATGCGCAGCGGCAGAGCCGCGCTCGGCGATCTCGCGGGCGGCTTCGAGGTAGCTGATCGCACCGCGGGATCCCGGATCGTAGGTCAGCACCGACTGGCCGTACCCGGGAGCTTCGGAGACCCGGACACTTCGCGGTACGACCGAGTCCAGGACCAGTGGGCCGAAATGCCGGCGCACTTCGTCGGCCACCTGATCAGACAGCCGGGTACGAGCGTCGTACATCGTCAACAGGATCGTGGAGATGGCCAGCCCCTCATTGAGGTGCGCCCGGATCATCTCGATGCTGGACAACAGTTGGCCGAGCCCCTCGAGGGCGTAGTACTCGCACTGGATGGGTATCAGCACCTCATCGGCAGCCACCAGGGCGTTCACGGTGAGCAGACCCAGCGACGGCGGGCAGTCGATCAGGATGTAGTGCGGAGGATCGGCTGACACCTCGGTGAGGTAGGCCGCAATGGCCTTGCGCAACCGGGTCTCTCGGGCCACCAGCGAGACCAGCTCGATTTCCGCGCCCGCGAGGTCGATTGTCGCCGGAGCACACCGCAGGCCCGAAACGGTCGCGTGCTCGGCAACGACCTCGGCCAGCGAACTCTCGCCGATGAGTACGTCGTAGATCGACGGCGTGCCCACTGCATGCTCGATGCCGAGTCCCGTGCTGGCGTTGCCCTGCGGATCGGAGTCGATCACCAGGACCCGGGCACCGTGCAGGGCAAGGGCAACGGCCACGTTCACCGCCGTCGTGGTCTTCCCGACCCCGCCCTTCTGATTGGACACGGTGATCACCCGGGGACGGGCCGGCAGCGCGAACGGATCCTGGTCCCGAGCGTGCAGCACGCGCGAGGCGCGCTCGGCCTCGACGGCGATCGGGGTGGCCGGTGCGGGATTTTCGTTATCAAGCCTGGGCGCTTCGGCCAGTCGGTCCCAGATCTCACTGGACACGATGCTGGGGGAGGAGACGCCGGAGGCGGACGCGGTGTCCTCGCTGCTCATCACATCACCGCCTGTGTTTCACGTGAAACATGGTCTCTTGGAACGCGGGTAGGTCATGTTTCACGTGAAACATCGCTCCACGTCACCGCGATCACCGTAGTCGTCAACTGCGGCGCGGTGCCCGCTCGCTCCCCAGCCGCAGCAAAGTGCAGCACCTCGGGGGGCTGGAACCCCAGGCCCTCCAGTACCGCGCGGTCCCGGTCGAGTTCGTCGCCGGCCGAGGCGCCTTTGACCGCTAGCAAGCGTCCTCCCGGGCGCAGCAACGCAGCCGCCCACCTTCCCAGCTCGGCGAGCGGCGCCACGGCGCGGGCGGTCACGACATCGGCGGCCGGCAGCTCACTTCCCTCGGCACCCTCCGGCAGCAGGATCAAGCCGGCAGCCGTTGCCCGAGCCCGGACAACTCGGGCCGGAAGGGCGAGGTCAGCGCAGACCTCCTCGAGGAAGTCCACCCGCCGCTGCTTGGGCTCCACGAGGACCAGGTGCAGATCCGGGCGGGCCAGCAGAAGTGGCAGCCCGGGGAGGCCGGCCCCGGAGCCCAGGTCCACGACGACCGATCCGGACGGGATCAAGGGCGCGATGTCCACACCGTTGAGCAGATGCCGCTCCCAGATCAGCTCAGCCTCACGCGGACCCAGCAGACCGCGGGTGATGCCAGGGCCGGTCAGCCAGTTCGCGAGTCGCTCGGCCAGCGGCAGTCGATCACCGAAGACGGTTGCGGCCGAAGTTGGCGGGGTCACCGATCGGGCAGGATGACCACGCGACGGTCCGGATCCTCGCCTTCGGACTCGCTGCGTACGCCGTCGGTCGAGGTCACCACATCGTGCACGACCTTGCGCTCGAAGGCGTTCATCGGGCTCATCCGGGCGGTCTCGCCGCTGTCGATCACCCGCGTCGCGGTGGTGGCGGCGAGTTCGCTGAGTTCGGTGCGCCGCCCGGCTCGGTAGCCGCCGACGTCGAGCATCAGCCGGGTACGTACGCCGGTCTGCTGGGCGACGGTCAGGCGGGTGAGCTCCTGCAGCGCGTCCAGGGTCACGCCACGCGGCCCGACCAGCGGGTCGAGATCATTGGCACCGACGATGGCCACGACAGCTCGACTTCCCTCGACGTCCAGGTCGATGTCACCGTCGTAGTCCAGGATATCGAGCAGTTGCTCGAGGTAGTCACCGGCAATCTCGCCTTCCTGGACCAACAGCGCCTCGCCCGTGATCGGAGCCTCGTCAGCCTCGCCCTGCTCCGTTGGCTTCGACAAGCCCAGCTCGGAGGAATCCAGCTCCTCGTCCGCCTGCCGCGATGCGCCCTCACCCAGGTCGGCTTGCGCTGACCCGCGCTCAGGATCTACCGACTCGTCCGACCCGGACTCGACGGTATCCCCGCTGCCGCTATCGGCCGGACCCGATGGGAGGAGCGCCCTACCGGCGTCCTGTGCGGCGACGTCCCCGTCGGAGGGCTGCGGCTCTACCGAAACCGTCAACTCCCGGTCCTCGGTCCGCTGCGGCGGTTGCTGTCGGTCCCGGCTGTCCGCGGTTGGTTCGGTGCTCGACTCTGACACGGTGAAGGTCTCCTAGCTCAGCGGTTCTCATGGACTGGATGGGCCGGTCGCGCGGACCTGGCCCGTGGCGACGCGGTCGCGGTGACCCGCCCACCCGCGCTGCGCCGGCTCTATCGCTTCTTTCGCCGATTCTTGTTGGGCGCAGGGTGATTGCGCCTGCGGATGCCCGTACCAGCCTGCGCCTTGGGCTTGGCCGACGCCTCGCCATTGCCGGCCGCTTGCGCCTTATCCGGCACAGCCTTTCCGTTGCCGGCCGCTTGCGCGTTGTCCCGCAGGGTTTTTCCGTTGCCGGCTACTTGGGCCCTGTCGTCGTCTTGAGGCGTCGCGTCGGGAGCGGCGCGGCGCGCAGTCCCGTTGGGGGATTCAGACCTTGTGCCCGCGCCGGTTGTCCCCCCGGACCCCTTAGCTGCATTCGAGGAGGACTTTCCCAACGGCTTGGCCAGCGGTTTGGCCGACTTGGACTGCTTGCCCAACGGCTTGGCCAGCGGCCGGTTCGACTTGGCTGCGCCGGAACGCTTGGCAGCGGTCCCGCCACCGGCGGCCTTGTCTGACCCGATCCCGTCGGACTCGATCCCGTCCGCACCTTCGAGATTGGCAGCGGTCGCGGCGTTGATGACGGGAGTCCGGCCCTTCGGCCCGCGCACCGGCTTAGCGCCGGGCTTGGGTGCCAACTCCTTCGGGTCGATCTTGGGCCGCTCGGCCTCGGCCTTGGCCAGCGCGCCGGCCGAGCCGGGCGGCGGCAGCTTTCTGAGGATGTAGAACTGCTGGCCCAAGGTCCACAGGTTGTTGACGAACCAGTACATCAGCACGCCGAGCGGGAAGAAGAAGCTGGAGGCGAACAGTCCGATCGGCATTCCGTAGAGCAGCAGCTTCTGGATCAGCGCCGCTTGACCCTCGACCGGGCCGGATCGGGACATGATCTGCTTCTGGGTGAAGAAGGTGGTCAGGCACATGACCACGATCAGGATCGTGGTGACGGTCCGGATGGTGGACAGCTCCACCCCGGGCAGGCCCAGGATCGACTCGGTCTTCACCCCCCCGGGCATGATGAAGGCCGAGGAGATCGGCGCGCCGAACACCTGAGCGCTGGCGGCCTGGTCGGTAAGCGTGTCGTTCCAACCATACAGACCGGGGGCATCCGGACGGAGCCGACGAAGCACATGCAGCAGACCGATGAAGATCGGGATCTGCGGCAGGATCGGCAGGCAGCCGGCCAGCGGGTTGACCCCGCGCTCCTTCTGCAGGGCCGACATCGCCTGGGCCATGCCCTGCCGGTCGCTGCCGTACTGCTTCTTGAGCTTGGCGATCTCCGGTTGCAGCTCCTGCATCGCCCGCTGCGAGCGGACCTGCTTGACGAACAGCCGGAACAGCAGGATCCGGACCGTGATGACCAGGAAGACGATGGACAGCGCCCAGGTCAGGCCGGCGCCCGGATCGAGGAAGGTGGAGAACAGCGAGTGCCACATCTTGAGCACCCACGAGATCGCGGTATAGAGCCATTCAAACAACAGCCGTCTCCTGACTTGCTGACCGCCGTTGCGGCCCAACGTCTTTGCCTGACGCGATGTCATTGCCTGACGCGATGTCATTGCCGGGGACGTGATCCACGCCGCCGGGATGCCACGGTCCGCAACGAACGAGCCGGCGCAGGGCGAGCCAGCCCCCGCGCGCCGGCCCGTACCGCTCCAGCGCGGTCACCGCATACGAACTGCAGGTCGGGTAAAACCGGCACCGCGGCGGCAGCGCCGGGCTGACCGCATCGCGATACCACCGCACCATCGCGAGCAGACCGCGCCCGACCAGCCCGGGTCCGGGGTGTCCTGCACCGGAGTCGCCCGGTCCGCCCAGCGTCGAGTCCGCATTCATGATGAGGCCGGTGCCGAGCTTCCGGTACGGCTGGTGCTACCGGCCCGGCCCCGAACCAGGGCCCGCTCCAGTGCCCGATCGAGGGAATTGCCCAGATCGGCGGTGCTACGGCCGGCGGCCGCTGGTAACGCCCGAACGACGACACCGGTGCCGGCCGGCAGGCTCCGATAACGCTCGCGCATCAGGTGCCGCAGTTGGCGGGTGACTCGGTGCCGGGTGACCGAGTTCCCCACTGCACGGCTCACGATGAAGCCGACCGAGGTGCAAGGCATACCAACCTGAACGTGTACGGCAAGGGGTCCGTGCCCGCAGCGTTGTCCACGCCGGACAACCGCGTCGAACACGACGCGGCGGCGCAATCGAACCGACGCGGGCAACATTGACGCTGGGTGGGTGGGCCGGTTGATGGGGGCCGGGTCAGGCAGCGAGCTTGCCGCGGCCCTTGCGGCGGCGGGCGGCCAGGATGGTGCGACCGGCACGGGTCCGCATCCGCAACCGGAAACCGTGCGTGCGGGCACGCCGGCGGTTGTTCGGTTGATAGGTGCGCTTGCTCACGGTCGATACTCCTGGCGGGTGAGGAGGCATCGCGGATCGGCGATGCCGGTAAGGATATGCGGGAGGCCGGAACGGTCCGACAGAGATACAGCATACGTGCAGGCAGTCGGCTGCCCGGACTGGAGCCTCTGCACCGCACGCGGCGGTCGCGAACATGGTCGATCAAGGCGCCGAAACCTCGCAGGTTAACCCGACCGAACCGTCGGTTGTCGGCGCCACGCCGTGCCTGTTACGTTCCCCTTTCGCTCGCCCCGGTAGGCTTCCCCGGCTACCGCGCCGACGGCAAGGATGCCGCCTCCGGGTCGAGGTGGTGACTCGGCGTTCGGCTCGATGCACAGCCTGTGTATAAGTGTGTGGACTTGGCCAACGGCACGGTCGCGGGCGGGAAAACGTACTGCGGGCAACGCCCGACCGGGCATCAGGATCGCCGAGGGGGCCAGACGTAGGTGTCAGAGCCCTTGGACCTTTCCACCGCATGGGACCGAGTGCTCACCGGGCTGGCCCGCAGCGACGTGGCGCCCCACCAGATGGCCTTGCTCGGGCTGACCCGTCCCGTGGGCCTGGTCGAAGACACCGTGCTCATCGCAGCACCCAACGAGTTCACGCAGAACTTCTTGGAGTCCCGGCTTCGGCCGCTACTGACCGAGCAGTTGTGTATCCAGCTCGGCCGGATCGTGCGGATCGCGGTCACCGTCGAGGCGCCGGTGGCACCGCCGAGCCCGGTGCCCGGGAGCTCCGACGTCTACAACTCCCACGATGACGACGGGGACGACAGCGAGGGCGACGACTACGAACTGGCCGACGACGATCCCAGCGTTCCGGTAAGCCCACACATGCAACGCAGCACTGGTCCTGGGCGCATCGACAACGGACTCGACGATCTCCACGACGACCGCGACCCCAGCTCCGCGGACCTCGACCGGGCGGCTCCGCTTAACGTCCGCTCGTTGAGGGAGCATTCACGTCGGCACGAGGCGGGCCCGGCGGAGAGGAACTCCGAGGGAGCATCCGACGATCACCGCGGCAGGGTGACGCCGATGGACCGGGTCCGGGCTCGACCACATCCGCCGGCCCGGCTGAACCCCAAGTACACCTTCGACAGTTTCGTGATCGGCAACAGCAATCGCTTCGCCCACGCCGCAGCCTTCGCAGTAGCCGAGGTGCGCGCGTACAACCCGATGTTCATCTACGGCGAGTCCGGGCTGGGCAAGACGCACCTGCTGCACGCGATCGGGCACTACAGCGAGACCGTGTTCCCGCATCGCCGGGTGAACTACTTCACCACCGAGGAGTTCACCAACGACTTCATCAACCTCGTGCACGCCGGCAAGGCCGAGGACTTTCGGCGCCGGTACCGCGACGTGGACCTGCTGCTCGTCGACGACGTCCAGTTCCTCGAACGTGCCGAGCGGACGCAGGAGGAGTTCTTCCACACGTTCAACACCCTGCACAACGCGAACAAGCAGATCGTGATCTCCTCCGACCGCCCGCCCAAGCAGCTGACCACGCTCGAGGACCGGCTGCGGACCCGGTTCGAGTGGGGACTGATCACCGACGTACAGGCTCCCGACCTCGAGACGCGGATCGCGATCCTGCGCAAGAAGGTCGCCGGGGACGTGCTGCCCGAGGTAGCCCCGGACGTGCTGGAGTACATCGCCTCGAAGATCCAGACCAACATCCGCGAGCTCGAGGGAGCACTGATCCGGGTCAACGCCTACGCCAGCCTGAACCGGACCGACGTCTCGGTCGGCCTGGCCGAGGAGGTGCTGCGCGATCTGCTGCCCAACACCGAGGGCCCGAAGATCACCGCCACGATCATCATGTCGGTCACCGCGGAGTACTACAGCGTCACAGTGGATGACCTCAAAGGACACAGCCGCAGCCGTGTCCTGGTCACCGCCCGGCAGATCGCGATGTACCTCTGCCGCGAGCTGACCGAGTTGTCACTGCCCCGGATTGGGCAGATCTTCGGCGGCAAGGACCACACGACGGTGATGCACGCCGTGCGGAAGATCAGTGCGCTGATGGCCGAGCGACTGCAGATCTTCACGCAGGTCACCGAGTTGACCAGCCGGATCAAGGCCCGCGCCCGGCAGTAGCGCCGGGCCCTCAAATGCAACCATCGCGCCGCATCGCCACAGCCGGATTCGGCATGTCTGTCAATCCACAGAGGACGGTCCGAGAACCCCGATCTGCCAGGCGTGCACAGCGTGGGGACAGAGGTGTGGAAAACGGTGGATACCTCTTATTCCGGTCCTGCGGTAACCCGTACGAAACACAGATGCCCCCGGTTGTTCACTCTTCACGCTCAGGCCGGTACACAGTTGCGACACGTGCAAGGTGTGCCTGCCGAGCAGGTACGACGGCGTGCTATCCACAGCATCCACACCCGTGATGACGATGACGAGTTATTGCTATCGAGAAGACATGCACCACAACCACGATGCGAGCAAGCTGAGGATGGGGACAAGATGAAGTTCCGGGTGGAGCGAGATGCACTGGCCGAAGCCGTGGCCTGGACCGCCCGCAGCCTGCCGGCTCGCCCGCCGGTCCCGGTCCTGGCCGGACTGGTCCTGAACGTCGAGGGCGACACCCTGTCGGTGTCCGGGTTCGACTACGAGGTCTCCACCCAGGCCGAGTTGCCCGTGCATGCCGCCAGTGCCGGGCGGACGTTGGTCTCGGGTCGGCTGCTGGCCGACATCACCAAGGCGTTGCCGCCGCACCCGGTGGACGTGGCTGTCGACGGTCCCCGGCTGTCGATCAACTGTGGCAACGCGCGGTTCAGCCTGCCGACCCTGCCGGTGGAGGACTATCCCGCGCTGCC
>Ga0136612_10000946_pt1 | contig 11782 bp, 7 predicted proteins | sample AntDryUQ224A2306_2_FD_106644 | JGI IMG/M metagenome (GOLD analysis project Ga0136612, IMG submission 106644) | Polar desert sand microbial communities from Dry Valleys, Antarctica - metaG UQ224A (23.06) | ecosystem: Environmental > Terrestrial > Soil > Desert | place: Antarctica: Dry Valley...
GCATGTACGTTTGGCGGACGAGGCGTTCCCAATCGGAGCCGCGCCGCCCACGGAGAGCTACCTGCGCGGGGACCGCATACTCGCGGCCGCCCGGCGATGCGGGGCGGATGCGATCCACCCAGGCTACGGCTTCCTGTCGGAGAACGCAGATTTCGCGCAGGTGTGCGCCGACGCCGGCGTCGTATTCGTGGGGCCGCCCCCTGCCGCCATGCGCCTACTCGGGGACAAGCGAGCCGCGAAGTCCCTCGCCCGTGCCACAGGTGTACCAACCGCTCCGGGCTACGACGGCGCCGACCAGAACGACGAGTTGCTCAGTAGCGAGGCCGCGCGGCTCCGCTACCCACTCCTCATCAAGGCGTCCGCAGGCGGCGGCGGCAGGGGTATGCGCATCGTCACGGCGGCAGGCGATTTCGACGCCGCGCTGGACGCCGCCCGGCGCGAAGCGCTTTCGTCGTTCGGCGACTCGACTGTGCTGCTCGAGAAGTTTATCGAGCGTCCACGCCACATCGAGTTTCAGGTGCTGGCCGACGCCTCGGGCGGCGTGATCCACCTCGGTGAACGCGACTGCTCCGTCCAGCGCCGACGCCAAAAGGTGATCGAGGAGAGCCCCTCGCCCGCGCTCGAGGCCGGAGTGCGCGACGAGATGGGCGCGGCAGCGGTCGCGCTCGTTCGTGCAGCCGGGTACGTCAACGCCGGTACCGTCGAGTTCATGCTGGCGCCGACTGGTGAGTACTACTTTCTTGAGGTCAACACGAGGCTGCAGGTCGAGCACCCCGTCACAGAGGCGACGACCAGGCTTGACCTTGTGCGCGAACAGTTGTGCATCGCCGCCGGTGCGCCGCTGTCGCTCGGACAGGACGACGTCCACACGCGCGGGTGGGCGATTGAGTGTCGTATCTACGCCGAAGACCCCGCCCGAAACTACCTGCCCTCGACGGGGAACCTCGTGCTTTTCGACCCGCCGGCGGGCGAGGGCGTTCGCAACGACGTCGGTGTCGAGACCGGCGACGAGGTCTCGCCGTATTACGACTCGATGCTGGCCAAGCTGATCGTCCACGCGACCGACCGCGCAACCTGCATCGAACGCACGGGCGCCGCTCTGCGGGAGTACCGCGTGCTCGGAGTGCAGTCGAACTTACCGCTGCTAGCGGCCGTGCTCGACTCGTCCGACTTCCAGGCGGGCGTCGTCTCTACCGAGTACCTGGACACCCACCTGTCCGGGCTTCTCCCCTCGCCCGATGGGGCGGCGGACCTGTTGATTGCAGCGGCGGGTTGGGAGGCGCTTCGGTGGGAGAGCGCGCCGGCCGCACCCCACAACCCGTGGCGATCCGGCCCACTGCGGCTGCCTCAGGGAGACCTGGAGATCGTCCTCACTATAGATGAGGAGCGAATAAGTGTGCGCGCTCGGTCGCTCGGCGGCGGGCGGTGGTTGTTCACCACGCCTACGAGCGTTCGGACGGCTGCGCTGTCGCGCGCCGACGCCGACCAATTACGTTTCGAGGAGCCCGACCGCACCTGGTCCGCCGCGGTTGTCGAGCACGAGGGCCTGATATACACGGCTATCGGTCTTCAGACTGGGCGGTTCGAGCGGCGGCGCGAGCTCAACGTGGACGAGGTCGGCGCCCAGGGCGGAGGACGGGCGTCGGGGTCGCTCCAGGCGCCGATGCCCGGCGCTGTGGCGTCGGTGTCCGTCGAGGTCGGCGAGACGGTGCGCGCGGGGCAGACCGTGATGATACTCGAGGCGATGAAGATGGAGCACTCTATCACAGCGCCGCACGGTGGGATTGTCCGCAAACTGCATTACGCCCCCGGCGACCGAGTGACGACCGGCGCCGTGCTCGCGGAGATCGCGGAGTGAGCGCGCTCGGCGCCCTGCCTCGCCGAGTCGAGATCGTGGAGGTCGGCCCGCGCGACGGCCTTCAGAATGAGGCCGGAATCGTACAGACCGCCGACAAAGTCCGCTTCATCGAAATGCTCGCCGACTCTGGGCTGCGACGCATCGAGGCTACGAGCTTCGTGAGCCCGAGAGCGATCCCGCAGCTCGCCGACGCGGGGGACGTAATAGCCGCGATCCGACGTTCGCCAGGTGTGGAATACTCCGCCCTCGTCCCCAACATACGTGGGATGCAGCGCGCGATTGAGAGCGGGCTCCGGTCGGCGGCGGTGTTCACCGGCGCCACAGACTCGTTCACGCAGCACAACATCAACATGACGATCGAGGAGAGTATCGCAGCTTTCCGCCCCATAACCGAGCATGCGCGGCGCGAGCGGATACGGATGCGGGGATACGTCTCGGTCTGCTTCGGTTGTCCGTACGAGGGCGCCGTGTCGCCCGCAGTCGTTCACAGTGTGTGCGAGCGCCTGCTCGACCTCGGAGTGACTGAGCTCTCGCTCGGAGATACGATCGGCGTGGCCACGCCCAACCAGGTCGAGGAGGTCGCAGGACCAATCATCGAGCTCGTGGGGGCCGAGCAAGTCGCGCTGCATTTTCACGACACCCGAGGCGCCGCGCTCGCCAACGTGTTGGCGGGATTGCTGTTAGGAGTGAGCGTCTACGACTCTTCGGCAGGCGGGCTCGGCGGATGCCCATACGCACCCGGCGCATCGGGCAATGTCGCCACCGAGGACTTACTCTACATGCTGGCTGGGATGGGAATTGAGACAGGCGTGGACATTCACAAGGTTGCAGCGGCAAGCCGATACCTGCTCGAGCGACTCGGTCGCCGACCGCCAAGCAAGTACCTCCAAGCTGAAGAATAATATCAACCAGAATGGAGCGCTAAGTTGTGGGCCCCAAACCCTCGACTTTGCGAACAATCGGCTCCCGAAATCGCCCTTGACGCTATCCGGGAATTGATGTAACATCAAGGTTACGGGGCGTCGTGTCCCGCAACCCTCAGTCGCCTTCGAGTGCGCACATTGCGCGGAAGTGCATTCAGTTTGAGGTTGTTCCCTGGGACGGGCCGAATGGCACGCTACCGAGCGCTGAAACGCTCCGTCCCACCCTGCGACCTTGTTCTACCGCTCGCGCGCGGCCCTCCTCTCCCCTATACTTGAGGCTCTGGAGGACCGCGCCCTCCGGCCCGTCTCCAGATGGAAGGAGGCTGGGTAGACCGCAGTAGGCGATCCTCAGGTCAGAGAATCCACAGTCTTCATACCCATCGAGGTCGAGCCCGCGTTCGGGGCTGGGTGTCGCAGAAGCGTACACAACTGTGTTGGGCCACTTTGTCCGGACACGAAAGCATGTTACCAAGTTGTACAGGAAGAGAACGATCTGGTCAGTGCTACTCGCGATGATGTTGGCCCTGATGCTCGCACTCCCGGCGATGGCCGACGGCGACGAGCAGCAGGGTCCCACCGTTGTCGCAAAAGGTCTCGACAACCCACGCGGCCTCGCCATCGCCGACGACGGCTCGATCTACGTTGCAGAGGCCGGCAAGGGCGGCGACGGTCCGTGCGTAAAGGGCCCTGAGGGAGGCGAGGAGTGCTACGGGTACACGGGAGCGGTGACTCGAATCTCCGCCGGCTCTCAGGAACGCGTCGCGACAGGTCTTCCGTTGAGGGCTGCGGAGGGGGGCAACTCGGCAAGTGGTCCGCATGACGTTGCATTCCAGGGCGACGACTGGTACACGATCGTCGGCCCCGGCGCCCTTGAGATCCGCTCGAAGCTCGGCGACGACACCGTGGTGGGGCACATAGTTCACCTGAAGGGCGGCGACGACTACAAGAGTTTCGCCGACGTAGCCGCCTATGAGGCGGAGGCCAATCCGGACGGCGACGCCTTGGAGTCGAACCCCTACTCTATCGTCTCCCTCTCCGACGGCGGCTTCGTCGTTGCGGATGCGGCCGCGAACGCCCTTTTCAAGGTCAGTGCGGGCGGTGATGTGTCCACGCTCGCGGTATTCCCGGAGCGACCCGTGACCGGTCCCGACGGCATGGAGATGCCCATGGACTCCGTGCCCAACGCCGTTACTGTCGGACCGGACGGCAATTACTAAGTAGGCGAGCTCACGGGCTTCCCGTTCCCGATTGGACAGGCTCGTGTCTACAAAGTCGCGGCAGGCCGCGGCGACCCGGAGGTGTATGCGGAGGGCTTCACCAACATCATAGACCTCGAGTTCGGCCCGGACGGCAACCTGTACGTGGTTGAGTTCAACCGCAACGGTTTGTTGACCATTGATCCCACCATGCCAGAGACGCTCACTGGATCGCTTCAGCGCGTCGCCTCCGACGGCTCGCACACGACGGTCGCAAGCGATGGGCTGATCGCCCCGACCTCGGTGGCCGTCGACGAAGACGGTACGATTTACATGTCCGTGTTCGGCGTACGCGCCGGCGCGGGTCAGGTGATCCGTCTCGCCGGTATGCCGGACAGCGGCGGCGGCGGAACCTCGTCGAGCGGGGCGCCGGTCCTTCCGCTGGCAACCTTCCTCGCGGCGCTGGCCGTAGGCTCGCACCACGTGCGTCGCCGAACCAACCTGGCTCATCGCTAGGCTGATCGCGGAACGCTAGTTCACCGTCGGGGTGGAGCAAAGGGCTCCACCCCCTTTGCTCGTCGTGGTTTTCGTCCAACCTCACCCCTGATATCGCCGCGCTCAACTTAGCGATTGGCGCCGTCGCCGTCCGCAGTCCGTTACCCCTGTGGATGCAGCGCGTACAATCCACCAGGACGGGCGAGAGTTGTGGTAAAGTGCTTCCGACAGCGGGTGGCCGTACGACCTCCGTCACAGCGAACGGGCTCGGACGGCCGCCCGTTGCCGCCGATCACCGCATTGAGGTAGCATAGAAGGAAAAGAGTGAACACATACGACCTGCACCGGATGGAGCGACTATCGCGCCGCCTTCAAGAGTTGCGTGCCTGGCGAAACGCTTCGGAGCACCCAGTGGATGAGTGGCGACTCACGGTTGGTGGAGACACCCACACGGTCCGGCTCGGCGCCCCGTGGCCGGTTGTCGCAACGCCTGTGGAGCTAGCCGCAGTTGCGTCGGTACCGCCCACGTACGCCAGTCTGCCGGTCGAGTTGGACCTCTGGCTCGGCGGCGAGGGCTTTGTGCGGCTTTCGACCGGCCTCGAATCCGGCCTCAACCCGATGCATCGCACGTTTCGCATCTCGGACTCGGCGACTGGAGAGGAGCGAATCGAGATTTACGCCGAGGTGTCGCCCAAGGGCATGTTCGGCACACACATACCCCACCCCGTCATCGAGCGCGCGCACCTCGTTGTGCCGGAGACGGACGTGCGGGCGCTTGAGCGCGACCTTTCGATGGTGCTCGACTCGTGCTCACAGTATCGTGATCACGACGTAGCCTCACATTTGCTCGACACCGTTGACGCTGCCTTTGCAACGCTCGCACCCACGTGGCCGACCGGAACGGAGATCGCCCTCACGCGCCTCATTACCGGCCGAGCTAGCGCGATCGGAGGGGGAGCCGCCCACTCGATGGAGGAGCCCGAAGTGTACGATATGGTGAGCCGCCTGTGGAGCCGACCTCCTGCGCCCAGGCAGTTGGAGCCGCTGCCGGACGAGGCGCGGGCGGCGGTCCGGGCGGCTCGCTCGCTCGTCGCCGAGCGGTTGAAGGCTCTAACGTCGGAGTATCCCCCGCACGGGAGGGTCGCTCTGACCGGCCATGCGCACCTCGACCTGGCGTGGCTGTGGCCGCTGGCCGAGACGCGGCGCAAGGCGCGCCGAACGTTCTCAACTATGCTCGACTTGATGGACCGCTACCCCGACTTCATCTTCAACCAATCGTCCGCGCAGGCTTACGCATGGATTGAGCAGGACGCACCCGACCTGTTCCAGCGAATACTGGAACGCGCGAAGGAGGGCAGGTGGGAGCCGGTAGGCGGATCGTGGCTGGAGCCGGACTGTCAAGTTACCGGTGGCGAGGCGTTCATCCGGCAACTGTTCTACGGTCAGCGCTACTTCGAGGAGAAGTTCGGGCGGCGTCATACGGCCGCCTGGCTGCCGGATGTGTTCGGCTTCTCGCCGGGCATACCGCAACTGCTCCGGGACGCCGGCATCCCGAATTTTTTCACGATCAAGGTGAACTGGAACGAGACGAACGTGCTGCCGTACGACATCTTCAAGTGGGAGGGAATTGACGGCACGACCGTGCTCGTTCACACCTTTAACAACCCCGGCTCCGGCTACAACGGCAATGTCATACCGCAAGACGTCGGCGGGACGTGGCAGAACTTTCGGGGCAAGCGACTGCACCCTGAGACCCTACTGTCGTTCGGCTGGGGCGACGGCGGCGGCGGACCGACGGACAAGATGCTCGAGAATTACGCGCGCCTCAAGGAATTCCCCGCGTCGCCCAGGTTAAGAATGACGAAGGTTGAGGAGTTCTTCGCCGGCCTCCCGACTGAGGGGCTGCCCACCTGGGTGGGCGAGCTGTACCTCGAGTTGCATCGAGGCACCCTCACGTCCCAGGGCAAGACCAAGAAGCTCAACCGCGAGGCGGAGCACCGGCTTGCCGAGGCCGAATCCGCCGCGACGCTCGCAACCCAACTGGTAGACGCGGAGTACCCGCACGACGAGATCGAAGAGCTTTGGAAAACTACCTTGCTAAACCAGTTCCACGACATCCTACCTGGCTCGTCCATCCTCGAGGTCTACGAGGACTCACACGAGCAGATGTCGCACGTGGTGTTACGGGCCGCCGCCTTGCGCGACGAGGCGATGCAGCACATCGCATCGCAGGTGGGCTTCAAGTTTGAGAGTCGGCCAGGCAACGAGCCCGTCCCCGAGATCGAACAGGTGCTGGTGATGATGAACAACACGCTATTCGACAACGTCGCCGCGGCGGTGTTACCAGGGCTCGACTCCACGGTTAGCCTAATCGCCGCCGATGGCGACGTCCTTCAAACCCAGGAGACTGCGGAGGGTCTGCTCGTACACGACGAGCGAACCATCCAAAGCCTGGGCTGGACGGCGGTGGCCGTGTGCACGGGAGGCCCGCCGCCCCAGGAAATGCTCAGTCGCGCGACGGTGCAGCGGGTGGACGGCGGCGTGCAGATAGCCAACGACCAGTTTTCGGCGACAATCGGCGACGATGGAACGCTCCACAGCCTGTTATATCTCGGTCGAGGCGCCGAACCACGGGAGGCGCTTCGGGATCGCGCCAACCAGCTCTGGGCCCATACCGACTACCCTCGCGAGTGGGAAGCCTGGGATGTGGACGAAGGGTACGCGCTGGAGGGCGAGGAGGTCGCAAGCGTCGAAAGCATCGAGATCACGGAGAGCGGGCCACTGCGTGCTTCCGTCCGAGTCGTGCGACGCTGGCATAATTCGACGATTACGCAAACGTACAGCACAATGACTTACGAGCCTCATCTACGCATCCACACGCACATTGACTGGCACGAGCGTCGTGTGATGCTCAAGGCGCGCTTTCCGATCGCGGTCCATGCGACGGAGGCAACTTACGAGACGATATGCGGGGTCGTACGTCGGCCAACCCACACAAACACCTCGTGGGACCAGGCGCGGTTCGAGGTGAGCGGTCATCGCTTCGCCGACGTCTCGCAGCCGAACTTTGGTGTTGCACTCTTGAACGACGGCAAATACGGTCACAGTGCGAACGGATCGGAAGTGGCCCTAACCCTCTTGCGCAGCCCGATGTTCCCCCACCCACTCGCGGACGAAGGGGAACATGAGTTCACATACTGCCTCCTACCTCACGACGGTAGTTGGAACGCTGCACACGTACCGAACGAGGCGCACCAGCTAAACAGCCCCCCGTCCTGGGTGCTCGCCGAGCATCGAAGCGAAGGGCCGCTCGAACCCGAGGACGGCCTGTGCCACCCGGCGAACGAGATCAACCTGATGCTGAGTGGTCTCAAGCGCGCCGAGGACGGAGACGGAATGATCCTCCGCATGTATGAGACCGGCGGCGAGGGCGGCACGGCCCAACTTCACTTTCATAAGCCTGTCAAGTCCATACGTCGCACGAATCTGATGGAGGACGACGTAGAGGTCGCCGCAACAGCACTGGATGAGACCAAGCGCATGGCGAGCTTCAAGGTGCGTCCCTTCGAGCTGATCACCTTCCGCATACACCTGGCGCCGTGATCCCATCGGCGTGGTCGCAGTGCGGGCAGGGGCGGCGGCGCTCCTGAATCAACAGTCGGCCCGATGCAGGTTGGAACGCCGGGATCAGCAATGTACCGGGTGAATGGCCGGTGGAACGTGTATGAGCATCGCGCCGCACTCCGTCGGGCGAGGGCGTTGGGTCGCCGAGATAGATGGTAAGTTTCACAGCTAGTGTCGCCAGACGGCGTACTAGTTCACCTGCCTGCGGCGTTCCACGGATTCGGGCTCGCCCTGGTGTTGAATGAACGACGCGACTTTGTTTCGCCCGCTAGACTTGGCCCAGTAGAGCGCGCGGTCCGCCGCACGCAGCAGGTCGTGACGTGAAGCCGCGTCCTCGGGGTAGGTCGCCACCCCAACGCTGACCATCACCTGAACGTCCTCACCCCCATCCATCACGAACGAGTGGTTGTACACTCCGAGCCGCAATCTCTCGGCAACCGCGAGCGCTTCGGCATGTCCCACCTCCGGCAGAAGCACAACAAACTCCTCGCCTCCGTAACGCGCAAAAGTGTCCACCAGTCGCAGTAGCGGCCGAGCGACCACAGCCAATTCCCGCAGCACTTGATCTCCGGATAGGTGGCCAAAGGTATCGTTGACGGCCTTGAACTTGTCAATATCCAAGAAGAGTACTGACAGCTTGCGGTTGAACCGGCGCGCTCGCTCGATCTCCTCGTCGAAATGTTCCATCAACGCACGGTGATTGGAGAGACCGGTGAGCATGTCTGTAACAGCCTGGTGGGCGAGAACTTCGCGGCTGCGAGTATTTTCGATCGCGACGGCCAGGTGGTCAGCAACCGATTCCAGCGTCATTGCGTCGGTCGAACCGAAGGCGTTCACCGACTTGCTCTCCACGCTGAGTACCGCAAGCAGGGTATCGCTCGATTTGACGGGTACGGCCAACGCCGACTTAGTATCGGGGTGGCCCGTCAGGGGGTCGAAGGATAACGTACGGACGTCGGACGAGGCATAGGGTTGGCCGCTCATTGCCACTTGGCCGACTATCCCATCCCCCCAGGGTATTGAGGCTCGCCTCGACGGTGGAATGTGAGATCGGTCAATACCTACGGAGGCCACGATCTGCAATTCTAGTTGCTCTTTATCTACAACGATCAGCGTCACGATGTCGAATCCCAGCCAATCTCTTGCGGCCTCGACAAGCGAGTTGTATAGCGACTGCAGATCATGTATAGGGACGAGTAGTCTGCCCACCGAGTGAACGGCGTGAAGTTGTCTCACGCGCTTCTGTTCGAGCTCGTTGATGCGATCCAACTCGTCGCGGAGTTCCGTAAGGACGACTACGTCGGCCTGGGCTCGGTTTCGAGCCTGGTCTCGAACGATCAGTTCCGACACCGTGACGCGACCCACCACAAAAATCGCCACGTAAACCGCCGTCGGCGCCAACCCGCGCACAAACACGTCGAATTGCATCCCAGTGTATAGCAACGGTAGGTGGCTCAACAATATCGTTGTCAAGCCGAGCAAGACTGAGTGTACAAGTGATTGATAGAGCGCCGCGAAGATGATAATGACGCCGAAGTACGAAGCGAACTGGCTATCTATGCCGCCGGTGTAGTACACTAACGCGGCAACCGCCGCAGCGGTCGCACCGCCCACAACAAAGAAGTACCAGTTAGTCTCTCGCCACCGCAGTGGCAGCACGCAGGATGTAACAACGCCTACAAGAGCTGCGACAAGGACAATGGTCGCGTTTCTCCGGCTCGCCCCTTGCGGCAGGTTAGCGACTTGTAAATGAAGGATCGCTAGGAGAACCACGTACACGTGCACCAGCACCGCCGTCCGTCTCAGTTTGTCGTTCAGCCTGCTTTCGTCCATCACTCGACCGTGCCTTCCCTTTGCCGAAACGCTCCGGACCACCGGCGGATTACGAGTAACGCCGCACGGACGTTACTGCAAATACATTCGCCGTAATGCGAGGAGCACCCAGCCAAACACTTGGTCGCCTGGAGGTCGCCTATACCTCAGTCCCGAAACTCAGCCCTGAGACAGCCGCACTTACTGCCATACTTCTAAATAGAAGTAACTCCGAGTCGGCAGCGCAGGGCTGCAGCGTATACCCCATAATGCACATCGCACCGGCCGGGCGCCACAACCGTACTTCGTGCGCAACTGCACGTCGTCACCTGCTGTATGCATAACCTATTGCGATAACTCACAACAGTATACCGTGTATGCAGTAAGCGCGCTGCCAGGTAAGGCAAGTATTCTACAACACTACTGCGGCGAAGAGTTTCGCCACTCGCGCACGCGGGGCTCGCATATTTCGCCCACGGACGGGTACCCTACAATCAGGGCGGCTACGCCTTTCCAAGGCCGCACATCGCCGAGCCTACAGTTAGCGCGCCACCCGCCTGTTGTGTCGGCGCAGCCGTGAAGCAGGCCGCAGCCGGCGCCGGAACGGGCGCGGCGTTCGGGGGACCTACTCCTGGACGGGGTAGCCCGCGTCGTCGAGCGCGGCCTCGATGTTCGGTAGGGAGACCTGTGAGGGATCGTACTCGACCTGTACCTGCTTCGTCGTCGCCGAGGTCTCGACGCTCACGACGCCGTCGAGCTTCGACAGCGCGTCGTTGATCGTTGCGACGCAGTGCACGCACGAGATGTCCGCAGCCGTAAGTGACACCCACTCCATTGTGTTGCTCATTGTTTGTCTCCATTATCTCAACTTAGGACTTCGACCAAGGTCGGCTATTTGCTTCCAGATACCTTATTCTATAATACAATCTCGGGAGATGCATTTATGCCGCGGCTCGCCGTCATCGGGTAGTATGGGCGCGTGAGACGTTTACCTTCACCCTCCCGGGCCGATCGGCGTCTTGTCGGAATGTGCGTGATATTCGCGGCGGCCGGCCTTTTCGCTGTGCGGTTTCCGAACGTGAGCGGCGTCGAGATTGGAGCGGTGCTTTCCACGCTCGTGATCGCCGCGCCCGCCGTTGTCGCGCTTGCACATCGCTTCGGAGTGCGGCGAGCGGCGATCGCGTGGGCGTCGCTGGCGGTGCTCGGGTACGCTGTGGAGACGATCGGCCTCACGACCGGCTTCCCGTACGGCGAGTTCTACTACGGACAGCGGCTTGGGCCGCAACTTCCGGGTGGAGCGCCGCTCATACTTCCCATCTCGTGGGCGCCGCTCGTAATCGGAGCAGTCGCCGCTTCGGAGCCACGCGAGCGCGGCGAACTCAGCTTTCTCCGGAGACTAGGCTGGGTCGTTGCATCGGCAGCACTGCTCGTCGCAATGGACGGCGTGCTCGATCCCGGGGCCGCACACCTCGGTTACTGGGTGTGGCCGAACGGCGGCGCGTACTACGGCGTGCCGGCGAGCAACTACATCGGGTGGGCGTTCTCCAGTCTACTCGCGTCGTCGGTACTAATCGCCGTCGCGCCCTGGCGGTCCACTCGATTGGTACGCGGACTGTCGGACAGCGCCCTGGTGTCGCTGGCGTTCTGGTCGTCGGCAGCCCTGTTCGCGGGGCTGTGGACGCCCTTCGTGCTGGGCGTCGCCCTCCTCGTTTACCTCGTGCGGAGGCGTTCCCTGCGGCTTGCATAGCGCCGTTTACTCCGGCGAGTCACGCACGGGTATGCGACGATTCAAGGGGTGCTCGGCTGGAGGCTGTGCGAGTGATGGGTGAAGCCGGCCCTCAACTCGGCTGCTGCGGGACAGGGGAGTGGGCGCC
>Ga0136612_10000947_pt1 | contig 11776 bp, 10 predicted proteins | sample AntDryUQ224A2306_2_FD_106644 | JGI IMG/M metagenome (GOLD analysis project Ga0136612, IMG submission 106644) | Polar desert sand microbial communities from Dry Valleys, Antarctica - metaG UQ224A (23.06) | ecosystem: Environmental > Terrestrial > Soil > Desert | place: Antarctica: Dry Valley...
AGGTCGAAGTAGGGGAGATAGCGCCCGTAGTAGACGATGCCCTGCGCGTCGGTGTCGGAGAAGCCGACTCGGGTCAGCGCCGAGAACTTGAAGGGCGGCTTGCGGTCGTTGCGGGCGCCGACCTCGACGCTCATGCGCGGATCAGCGCGAGCACCTCGTCGCGCTTGCGTTCCATCAGCTCGGGCGAGCGCGCCTCGAGGTTCAGGCGCAGTAGCGGCTCGGTGTTCGAGGGGCGCACGTTCATGTGCCAGTCGGCGGCCGTGACGGAGATGCCGTCGAGGTGACTGATCTCCCCCTCGGGGCCGAAGCGCTCCTTCAGCTCCTGGAGCTTGAGCGCGACGTCGCGCACGGGCGTGTTCAGCTCGCCGGTGATCGAGTAGCGCTCGCGCATGGGTGCGAGCAGCTCGGACAGCTTCCGGCCGCGTCGCGACAGCAGCTCGAGCATGAGCAGGAAGGGGACGACGCCCGAGTCGGCTTGCGAGAAGTCGCGAAAGTAGTAGTGCCCGGAGACCTCGCCGCCGAAGAGCGCGCCCTCCTGGCGCATGCGGTGCTTGATGAACGCGTGTCCGACGCGGTTGATCAGGGGGATGCCGCCGGCGCCCTCGATCGTCTCCGCTACCGCCCAGCTCGCCCGGACGTCGTAGATGATCTTCGCGCCCGGCTCCCTGGCGAGCATCACCTCGGCCAGGAGCGCGGTGACGAAGTCGCCTGGCACGAACTCGCCCGTGTCGTCGACGAAGAAGCAGCGGTCGCCGTCGCCGTCGAAGGCGACTCCGAGCTCGGCGCCCTGCTCGCGCACCGTGCGCATGATGAACTCGCGGTTCTCGGGCAGCAGTGGGTTCGGCTCGTGGTTCGGGAAGCTGCCGTCGGGCTCGAAGTAGCAGCGCACGGCGTCGATCGGCAGGCGCTCGAGCACGGGCGGCAGCATCGCGCCGGCCATGCCGTTGGCCGCATCGATCACGACGCGCAGCGGGCGGATCGCCTCGATGTCGACGAACGAGAGCACGCGCTCGACGAAGGCGGGCCAGATGTCCTCGAGGCGCACCTCGCCTCTCCGGGCGACCACCCCGAAGCCCGCGAGCGCGCGCTCGCGCACCTCCGCGAGGCCCGAGTCGCCCCCGACGGGCAGGGCGCCCCGGCGCACGATCTTCATGCCCGTGTACTCCTTCGGGTTGTGCGAGGCGGTCACGCAGATGCCGCCGTCGAGCCCGAGCTCGCCGACGGCGAAGTAGACCATCTCCGTGCCGACGAGGCCGAGGTCGAGCACCTCGGCACCCCCGTCGGCGGCGCCTTCGATCGCCGCCTGCGCCATCGCCGGCCCGGAGAGGCGCATGTCCCGGCCGACGGCGATCCGGCGCGGCTCGAAGTGCTCGACGTAGGCGCGCCCGATCGCGTAGGCGCCCGCCTCGTCGAGCTCGTCGGGATAGAGCCCGCGCACGTCGTAGGCCTTGAAGACGGAGGGCGACAGCACGTGGGGATGCTAGCGGCCGACCTGCGCTCGGACCTCTGCGTGAACGATCGAGAGAGGCGAGCGCGGGCGGCGGCGGATGCCGCCGCCCGCCTCCCAGCTACCGGTCGGTCCGGCGCAGGATCCAGAGGCCGGAGTTCATGTCGCTCGCGTACACGAGCCCGGTCGCCTCGTCGACGTAGACGCCCCAGACCTGCGTCGTGTTGCTGAGAATGCCGCGCGCCGAGGGCTTCACCGGGTTCTGCGCAGCCGGTGGGACGAAGAAGGCGACCTCCCGTGGCGCGGTCGGGTCAGTCGTGTCGACGACCCGGACGCCGTCGGAGTACCAGGAGAGGTACACGTCCGTCCCCACGACGAAGGGGTTGTGAATGACGTAATCGCCGGAGCCCTGAGCGCCGATTCCGAACGAGTTCGGCGTGCGGTACTCGCCGATCTGTGTCGGCGCGGACGGGTCGCTGTAGTCGTAGACGCGCAGGTACCCGTAGCCGCGCTCGATATCGCGGCCGGAGAGCTTGCAGAAGTCCTCGTCCGCGGTGAAGAGAAGCTGACGCGCGTCGTCGTAGCTCGAGGAGTGTGCGTCGCCGTCCTCGTTCGCCTCGTACTGGGTGCGGCCCAGAGCGAGCGGTTTCGTCGGGTCGCTGACGTCGAGTGCGATGAACCCGGAATCCCAGTAGCTGAGGAACACGAGCTTCCCGTCGTCGGACGGCTCGGCGCCGTGGCCGTAGTTCGTGTCGGGATCACAACCTTGCCCGGCCCCGAACGGGCCGCCGATGTCCTGGATGCCCCAGTCGGACACCTGCGTCGGGTTCGACGGGTCGGTGATGTCGATCAGCCGGAAGTCCCCGTCCCCGTCGGCGTCGCGGTAGCCGCTCGCGGTCGTCGGGTCCGGGTAGCGACTCGTCGGCACGGTCGCGTAGGCGAACGTGCGGCCGAGATCGGGCCGGTGCTCGACCTCGAACTCGTGCACGCCGCGCGTGCAGCAACCGGTGTCGACGAAGCCGATCTGCACGGGGGCGGCGGGGTTCGTCACGTCCCAGAGCATGAGGCCGCGGGAGGCGCCGACGTCGTAGCGCGAGCCGCCGCAGTACTGAATACCGGCAACCGCGATGTCCCGGCCGGTCCACCGGCCGCCGTACTGCGCGCTGTAGACGACGACGTCCTCCGCGGACGTGCGGGCGGGACTCGGTAGCATCGCGACCTGCCTGGGATGTGCGGGGTCGCGGGCGTCGACGACGGCGACACCCCCGTCATCCGGACAGAAGCGGGAGTTGCCGGTGGCGAAGTCTGCGAAGCCCCAGCGGCCGACGTACGCGTAACCCTCGTGCGCCCAGATGTCGGCGTTGAAGCCACGAGCACCGAGATCCGTCTGCCCGACGGCCTCCATGTTCAGCGCGGAGCCGGCCTTGCGGCCGCCTTCGTAGGTCTTCTGCGACTGCTCGAGAAAGTGCCGTTCGTCCTTGAGCAGGTCGTCCCTGCCGCCTGGCGCCGTCACCGCGACGGCCACGAATACGAGCGCGGCGGCCGTCGCGATCACCGTCGTCCACATCCTGCGCATCCCCCACCTCCAGAGTCGCTGTTGAGGGGAGTGTGTCGCGCGCGGGACGCGACTTCAAGCGGCTTCTAGCCCGTGTGCTTGAGGATCCAGAGCCCCGAGAAGATGTCGCTCGCGTAGGCGAGCCCCGTCGCCTGGTCGACGACGACGCCCCACACCTCCGTCCCGCCGAGCGGGACAGGCCCGTCCGTGCGCTTCGAGGGGCGCTCGGGGGGCGGCACGAAGGAGGCGACCTCGCGCGGCGCGCGGGGATTGCTGACGTCGACGACGCGTACGCCGTCCTCGTACCACGAGATGTAGGCGAGGTTGCCGGCGAGCACCGGGTTGTGGATCAGGAAGTTGCCGTCCTGCGCGCCACGGGAGCGCGGCGTCCGGAAGCTGCCGATCTGCCGCGGGGCGCCCGGTCGCGACCAGTCCCAGACGCGCAGGTAGCCGTAGCCCCTGCGCTCGCGGTTGCAGAAGTCCTCGTCGGCGGAGAGGAGCAGCTTGCGCCGCTCGTCGTAGGCGGCGGAGTGCGCGTCGCCGTCCTCGTCGGCGCCGTACACCGTGCGGCCGCGCAGGACGGGGCGCTCGGGGCGCGAAACGTCGAGCGCGATCACTCCGGCATCCCAGTAGGAGACGAAGGCGAGCCTGCCGTCGGCGGAGGGCTCCACGGCGTGCGCCAACGCGAGGGGGAGGCAGCCGCGCGGCCGTACCTCCAGCTCGCGGGCGTCACGGACGACGCCCCAGGTCGAGACCTCGGCCGGCTGGGAGGGGCTCGTCACGTCGACGAGCCGGAACTCGCCCCGCCCCTCGTGGTCGCGCCGTCCCGACGGAGAGTCCTCGTCCACGCGCTCGGCGTAGGGCACGGCGGCGTAGACGAAGGTGCGGCGGAGATCGGCGCGATAGCGCACCTCGAGCGAGTGCACGCCGGTGGAGCAGCACCCGCTGCCGTAGCGGCCGAGCTCGACAGGCAGCGACGGGCGGCTCACGTCCCAGAGCACGAAGCCCCGGAAGCGCTCGGCGTCCGTCCGAGGGCCGCCGCAGATCTGGATGCCGGCGATGGCGATGTCGCGCCCGCGCGCGGGGCCGGAACGGGCCCTGTATGCGACGACGTCCTCTGCCCACGTTCCTGCGGGGATGCGCAGGCGCGACACGAGACGCGGGCGCGCCGGCCGTCTGATGTCGATCACCGCGACGCCGTCGTTCGGGCCGGCCTGGCAGAAGCGCCCCTTCGAGGCGACGCTGAAGTTCCAGTCGCCGACGTACGCGTGGCCGCGGTGCACCCAGACGTCGCCGTTGAAGCGCCGCCCCCCGAGCCGGAGGTGCCCGACGGCCGTCATGTTGCGGGCCACCGGACGCGTCTGCAGGCCGGAGAGCGCGCCCTGCGGCTGCGTGGCCGGAGTGCTGTTGCCGGACCCACCAAGAGCCGCGGCAACCGTCGGAATGGCCAGGGCGACCCCGATCACCGCGAGCGTGAGCCTGTTCACATCCAGAGTGTAGGCACGAGAGAAACGGATCCTCGGCGCCTACACTGAAGGGTATGGAGCGCAAGCTCGCCACGGTCCTCTTCGTCGATGTCGTGGACTCCACGGGGCTCGTCGCCGCGCACGATCCCGAGGTCGTGCGGCGCCGCATGACGCGCTTCTTCGACCACGTATCGCGGTGCATCGAGACCCACGGCGGCACCGTCGAGAAGTTCGCCGGCGACGCAGTCATGGCGGCCTTCGGCGTCCCGCGCTCGCACGAGGACGACGCCGAGCGTGCCCTACGCGCTGCCCTCGCGATCTCCGACTCCCTGGGCGAGCTCGGGCTCGAGGCGCGCATCGGGGTGGAAGCGGGGGAGGTCGTCGCCGACGACGGCGACTCGACCTTCGCGACGGGTGAGGCCGTCAATACGGCAGCGCGGCTCCAGCAGGCCGCGGCACCGGGCGAGATCCTCGTCGGTCCCGGAGCCCACGGGCTCGCGCAAGGCGCGATCGAGTGGGAGGAAGCCGGCTCGCGCACCATGCGTGGTCGGCCCGACCCGCTCTCCGTCTGGCGCGCGGTCGGCGCACGCGAGGGCGGCCGGCCGCTCTCGAGCCTGTCGGCGCCGCTCATCGGCCGTGACTCGGAGCTCGAGCTGCTCGAGAACACCTTCGAGCGCGCGGTGCGCGGGGTCCGAACGCAGCTCTTCACGATCTACGGGGAGCCGGGTGTCGGCAAGAGCCGGCTCGCGCGCGAGTTCGTCGCCGGCCTCGAGGGAGCGACGGTGCTGAGCGGCCGCTGCCTCCCCTACGGCGAGGGCATCACGTACTGGCCGCTCGCGGAGATGGTCAAGTCCGCGGCCGGCATCGCCGACGACGACCCGGCGGACGAGGCACATGAGAAGCTGCTGGCCTGCTGCGAGGACGAGGCGGTCGCCGACCTGCTCGGCCTCGCGGCGGGCGTGCTCGAGACCGTGCAGGGCGAGCGCAGCCAGCAGGAGATCGCCTGGGCCACCACGGAGTGGGCGAGCACCCTTGCCAGGGCGCAGCCGCTCGTGCTCCTCTTCGAGGACATCCACTGGGCCGAGGAGCCGCTGCTCGAGCTCGTCGAGCATCTCGCTGCGCGAGTCCGCGACGCCCCGCTCCTTCTGCTCTGCCTCGCGCGGCCAGAGCTGCTCGACTTCCGGCCCGCCTGGGGCGGCGGCCGCCTGCGCGCCACCGCGATCGAGCTCGAGCCGCTCCTGGAGGAGGAGAGCGAGGAGCTTGTGGACGCCCTGCTCGAGGAAGCTCCGCTCTCGCCCTCGCTGCGAGCCGCCCTGCTCGAGACGACCGAGGGCAACCCGCTCTTCGTGGAGGAGACGATCCGGATGCTCGCGGAGGGGAACGGGAGCGGCGCGATGCGGCTGCCCGACACCCTCCAGACGCTGATCGCCGCCCGCATCGACCGGCTGCCCGCTTCGGCGCGCGTCGTCCTGCGACGGGCAGCGGTGATCGGTCGGACGTTCTGGGCCGGTGCGATCGAGCGACTGTCGCCGGAGGTGTCCGAGCTCGGCGACGCACTGGAGGATCTCCTGCTGCGCGACTTCGTCCAGCGGGAATCGCGTTCCACGATCCGTGGGGAGGACGCCTACCGCTTCAAGCATGTGCTCATCCGGGACGTGGCCTACTCCGGCCTGCCCAAGTCGGCCCGCGCAGACCTGCACGAGCGCTTCGCCGGCTGGCTCGCCGAGCGCACGGGGGAGGAGCTGCTCGAGATCCGGGCCTACCACCTCGACCAGGCGGCCGGGCTCCTGGCCGAGCTCGACGGCACGGTGCCCGTGGCCCTCCGTCACGAGGCGGCGGAGGCACTCGAGACCGCCGGCCGCCGTGCCCTCGCCCGCGAGGCCAACCGCTCCGCCCGCACACTGCTCATGCGCGCAGTCGATCTCGAGCCGACGCTCGACCGGCGCTACGAGGCTGCTCGTGCCGCGTGGCGCCTCAAGGATCTCCCGGCCATGGCGACCGAGATGGCCCTCGTTCACGACGCCGCACAGGCCGCGCGCGACCACCGCATCGAGGGTCGGGCGCTGACGGCGCTGGCCGAGGTCGCACTCGAGCGCGAGGCCGACGTCCCGCGTGCGCACGAGCTGGCGAGTCAGGCGCTGTCGGTGCTCGAGCCCGACGACGGTGAGGGCCGCTACGACGCGTTCGACGTCCTCGGCACGATCGGCTGGTGGGAGGGCGAGCTCACGAGCGTCGAGCGCTACGCGCGGGAGAAGCTCGAGATCGCCCGGCGGGCCGGGCGCAAGGATCTCGAGAGCGGTGCCCTCACGGAGCTTGTCGGCGTCTACCGCTCGCGGCTCGAGGACGAGCGGGCGGAGCCGCTCGTTGCGCGCGCGCTCGAGCTCGCGGAGGAGAGCGGCAGCCTGGTCGCGCGCGCCTGGATCTCACGCATCGAAGGCGAGCGTCACTCCCGCGTGGGCGAGCTGGACGAAGCGGAGGAGGCTCTCGCCAGGGCGCGCGACCTCTTCGCCGAGGCGGGAGCGGCGACGGACACGGCGCGGATGCTGAACTGGCTCGGCTTCGTCCGCTGGCGCAAGGGCGATCTCCCCGGCGCCGAGAAGCTCCTGCGCGACGCGGTGCGGGCGCTGACGCCGCTCGAGGATCGCGGCACGCTCGTCGAGACCCAGCGGACGCTCGCGCAGATCCTGCTCGCGCAGGGCAAGCTCGAGGAAGCCGAGCGCTATGCCCTCCAGTCACGAGAGACCGTCGGCTCCCGCGACATGAGCTCGCGCGCGACGACCCGGGTCGCGCTCGGGCTCGTCCGGGCCGCGCAGGGACGCGACGCGGAGGCGGAGGATCTGCTGCGCGAGGCGCTCGAGATCATCGACGCCACCGACTTCCGCTGGGCCGAGCGAGAGCCGCTCGACGCCCTGGCCGGCTACCTCCGCTCGCGCGGCCGCGAGGACGAGGCTCGCCCCTACGAGGCGCGGCTCGCCGAGCTCGCCCCGAGCGCTGCCCCGATCGCCTGATGGGACGTCTCGTCAGGTGACTCGGTGATCACTGTCGCCGGGCGCCTGAAGCGCCTGAGCGCCTCCCGCAGCGGCTCAGCCCGCAGCGTCCCCTCACCGTAGGGCAGGTGCCTGGTCTCGTTGCGGTTGGCGAAGGCGATCTCCGAGAAGTGGATGTGGAAGGGAGCGTTCGGCTCGAGTACGTCGTCCGCGATCTCGAGCACGCCTGCGAAGGTGTCGACCGTGGTGAAGCCGCCGTCGGTGACGGCGTGCAGGTGCGCGAAGTCGATCACGGGCCGCACCCAGGGCAGTTGCGCCGCGACGCTGAAGACATCCTCGGCGCTCCCGAGCTCGCGCACGCGGCCCATCACCTCCAGGCCGAAGGCGACGGTGCGGCCCTTGCCCTCCAGGCGCTCGCGCAGCTCGGCGAGCTGGTCGACGACCGCCGCGAGGGCGGCCTCACGCTCGCGTCCGAGCAGGAAGCCGGGGTGCATGACGACCACCTCGGCGCCGCACGCGGCCGCGATGCCCGCCGAGTGGTCGAGCATGCCGACCGCCATGCGATGCTTCTTGTCGCGTTCGAGATGGCCGAGGAAGCCGGCGATCGGGGCGTGCACGGACAGTGCGATGTCGGCCGCCCGCGCCGCCTCGCCGAGGCGCTCGGCCCACGGGTAGTCCATCCAGAAACCGCCCTCGAAGTCGATCTCGCATGCCGTGTAGCCGCGCTCCTGGAGGAGCGCCACCGCCTCCTCCGGGGCTGCGCGGGACGGTATGCGCGCGGGGCCGAAGCGGAGGGTCGCCACAGCGGGGGACGCTACCGAAGGAGTGCCGTCCGACGCCCTTTTTACGATTTTACTCATGAACGAGCAACCAACCCGGGTCGACCTTCTGGAGCTCGACATCGACCTGCGCCTCGCCGACCTCTGGCGCGAGGCCTGCGACGTGAGCGAGTGGAACCTCGATGTCGTTGCGGCGATCATGCGCGCGGCCTACGGCAAGGGCTACTGCGACGCCCTCACAGAGGACTCGCCGGGAGCGCTCTGCCAGGAACACGGCTACCGCGTGCCCGACCGTCGTCCGGCTCCCACCCGTGAGGCCTGAACTGGCGCGCAGAGCGTCCCGCCGCGGGTAGACTGGCTCCGTGGCACGAAGGCGCAGCCCGGCGCGGCTCGTGATCGCGCTGTCGGTAGCGGCGCTGCTTGCCGTCTTCCTCCTCTACACGTCGATCGCCGGCGGCGGTACACCGTCGCTGCGCCCGAGCCAGCTCTCCGAGCAGCACGGTGAGGTGGCGCTCGCGGGCAAGGTCGTTCACGGCTCGGTTCGAGGCGACGCGCGCGAAGGCGGCCTCCGCTTCCGGCTGCGCGACGTCAAGGGCACGGCGAGCGTCCCGGTGCTCTACAGCGGCTCGGTGCCGGACCTCTTCAAGGAGGACCGTGACATCGTGGTGCAGGGAACGCTTCGGAACGGTGTCTTCGTGGCCGAGCCGGGCACGCTCGTGACGAAGTGCCCCTCGAAGTACGAGCCGGCCAAGCCCGGCTCGCAAGACCGTGCCTGAGCTCGGCCGCGCCGCCCTCATAGTCGCCCTCGGCCTTGCGCTCTACGCGCTCCTCGTCGGCGCCTACGCGGCCTGGAGCGGGCGGCGAAGGCTGGCGGCCTCGGCGCAGAACGCCATCCTGGCGGCTTTCGCCGCCACGTTCGTCGCCTCCCTCGTGCTCTCGGCGGCGTTGCTGAGGGACGACTTCAGCTTCACCTACGTCCAGGAGCACACGAGCACCGACCTGTCCTCGGCGTACAAGCTCTCGGCCTTCTGGGGTGGCCAGGAGGGCTCGCTGCTCCTGTGGCTGCTCATCCTGACGGGCTATTCGACGGCCGCCGTCGCCTTCGGTCGCCGCGTCGGTCGGGATCTGCTCGCGTGGGTCGTGCCCGTGCTCGGCGGCGTGTGTGTCTTCTTCGCCTTCATGGTCGTCGCCGTGGCGAGCCCGTTCGCGACCCAGCCCGCGCCCGTCGAGGGCGCGGGCATGACCGCGAGCCTGCAGAACCCATACATGCTCGCGCACCCGCCGCTCCTCTACCTCGGCTACGTCGGACTCGCCATCCCGTGGGCCTTCGCCATGGGGGCGCTCCTGTCGCGGCGCACCGATGAGCGCTGGATCGTCGCCACCCGCCGCTGGACGCTCGCCGCCTGGACGTTCCTCGGCGTCGGCCAGCTCCTCGGCGCGCACTGGGCCTATGAGGAGATCGGCTGGGGCGGCTACTTCGCCTGGGATCCGGTCGAGAACGCGGCGCTGATGCCGTGGCTCGCCGCCACGGCCTTCCTGCACTCGGTGATGATCCAGGAGAAGCGGGGCATGCTGAAGGTCTGGAACATGATCCTCGTGGTGGGGGCATTCCTGCTCTCGCTCTTCGGGACGTTCCTCACGCGCTCGGGCGTCGTGAACTCGATCCACTCGTTCACGCAGAGCTCGATCGGGCCGTGGTTCCTGCTCTTCATCGGCATCGCCACGGCCTTCTCGCTGGTGCTCGTCTTCTCACGGCTGCCACTCCTGCGCTCGCAGACGCGACTCGAGTCGCTCATCTCGCGTGAGGCGACGTTCCTCTACAACAACCTGCTGCTCGTCGCCCTGTGCCTGACCATCCTCTGGGGGGTGCTCTTCCCACTTGTGTCGGAGGCGGTGCGCGGTGAGGCGGTGAACGTGGGCGGCCCCTACTACAACTTCTTCCTGCGCAGCTTCGGGCTGCCGCTTCTTCTGCTGATGGGCATCGGCCCGCTGATCGCCTGGCGGCGCGCCTCGCTGCGCGCGCTCGGCAGGACCTTCCTCGTGCCGCTCGGAGTTGCGCTCGCCGCCGGCCTCGTGCTGCTCGTGCTGGGTGCGGGCTCCTCCATCCCGGGCCTCGTTGCCTATACCTTCTCGGCCTTCGTACTCGCGTCGATCGCGTTCGAGTTCGTGCGGGGCACGCGCGCGCGACGGGCGCTCGGCGCCTCGTCCTGGCCCGCGGCCTTCAGCTCCCTCATCTCGCGAAACCGCCGGCGCTACGGTGGCTACATCGTCCACGCCGCCATCGTCCTGCTAGCTATCGGGGTGGCGGGGTCGAGTGCCTACGAGACGGTGCGGGAGGGCAAGCTGCGCCCAGGACAGGAGCTGCGGGCCGCCGACTACACGCTCCGGCTACAAGGCATCGAGCAGCGCGAGACCGCCAACGCCGTGCAGGTGCGCGCGGTTCTCGACGTCGAGCGCGGAGGCAGCGAGCTGGGCAGCCTGCGCGCCGGCAAGAACCACTACCGCGTGGGTGACGAGGTCTCGAACGAGGTCGGGATTCGCAGCGACCTGCTTACGGGGGAGGATCTCTTCGTCACGACGGATCGCATCGACGGCGACGACTCGGTGTACGTCAAGGTCTTCGTGAAACCGCTCGTCAACTTCATCTGGCTAGCGGGACTCGTCTTCATCCTCGGCTCGCTCGTCACGCTGTGGCCGGACGCGCGCGAGCAACGGCGCCTTCTGCTGCGCTACGAGCCGCAGGCGGCACCGACGGAGGCGTGACCCTTCTCGCGCTCGCCCTCGCGGCGGTGCTCGCGATTGCGTGCGTCGTCTACGTGGCGCGGCCGTTCCTGCGTGAGCCGGCTCCTGCAGAAGATCGACTCGACGAGCCGGGTGAGCTCGAGCGCCGCCGGCTGGCGCTCGCCGAGGAACGCGACCGTGCGCTCGCTGCCCTCAAGGAGCTCGAGTTCGATCACCGCACGGGTGCCGTCTCGGACGAGGACTACCGCACGCTCGTGGGTCCGCTGCGCCGCGAGGCCGCCGAGGCTCTGCGGGCGCTCGAGCCGCGGGCGGTCGGGGGGCCGGGCCGCGTCCACGCACGCCGGTAGGCTGCCCCGAATCGTCGAAAGGAGTTTCCCGTGACCGAACCGATCGAGGTACCAGGCAACCCGGGCATCGGCCAGCCAGGCGTCCCCGAGCCGTACCCCGGGCCCGGTGAGGCCGACCTCCCCGAGCCGCCCAGCGCACCCGAGCCGTATCCGCCGCCCGACGAGGCCGACCTACCAGCACCGGCGCAGATCTAGCGTTTTCCACAGGCATCGGTTAGGCTCCGCCCCGGTTGACGCGTCCGGCAACGACCGGCGGCGCGGCGACACTCCCCACATGGCTCGACGCCTCGTCATCGTCCTCATCCTTACGTCCGCGCTCCTGGGCGCCGGCGCGGCGTGGGGCTACGGTGAGGAAGATCGCAAACGTGAGGTCGACGAGCAGATCTCCCGCGTGCGCGACCGGATCGCGGCCGTCGATGCCCGGGAGGGTGTCCTCACCTCCGAGATCTCCAG
>Ga0136612_10000948_pt1 | contig 11763 bp, 13 predicted proteins | sample AntDryUQ224A2306_2_FD_106644 | JGI IMG/M metagenome (GOLD analysis project Ga0136612, IMG submission 106644) | Polar desert sand microbial communities from Dry Valleys, Antarctica - metaG UQ224A (23.06) | ecosystem: Environmental > Terrestrial > Soil > Desert | place: Antarctica: Dry Valley...
CCCTTGTGATCGCGCGGTACTTCAAGGCGTTGCCGGACGATGTCGTCGTGGTGGAGGTGGAGCCGGAGACTCACGAGTTCGGCGCGGCCCTGAGCAGTGAAGTGGCAGCGGCGTTCGACGATATCTGCGATCTCGTATGGTCCCTCGCTACTAACGACCGGGCATCCGACCAATTACCTATGGGCTCCCTTGTATTGACAGCCGTGCCGGCATTCAGATTCGGATGACGGGGACAGGCAGCGAGCCCGACGTCGTCCAGCCGCACGACGATCTTCTCGATCAGATCGCGGACATCATCGCGGCGCTCGAGGGTCACGCTGACCCCGACGTGCGGGCGCAGGTGACGGCGCTGCTGGGAGGCATCGACGCTGTGCACAGAACAGCGCTCACGCACCTGTTCAGCGCGATCGTGGGAATGGGGGGCGAGCAGTTCATGGACCGCCTGACTGCGGACCCCGCGATACGGCTGCTCTTCATGTCGTACGATCTGCTGGCGGTGGATCGGCGAATCAACACCGAGGAAGCGCTCGATGCCGTGCGCGGCCACCTGCATTCTCACGGAGTCGACGTCGAGCTGCTGGATGTGGGAGGCAGCGAGGTCTTCGTGAAGCTGCACGGAGTAGAGAAGAGCGGGCTTCCCGTCGACGCGGTTCGACGCGATATCGAGTCGGCTCTCAGAGAGGGGCTGATCGGTTTTCAGATTCTCGTCATCGGCGAGCGGCAGCGTGCGCCGAAAGCCGCGGAGCTTGTGAAACTGGGCGGACTGCGCCGAGCCAACCGGCCGGTTTACCACTCCGCGTTCCCCGCCACGGATCTCGAGCCCGGCGAAACGCGGGCAATCGAAGCCGGTGCTGAATCAATTCTGATCGCCAACGTCGGCGGCGAATACTATGCAGTTGCGGCCAACTGCGGAGACAGTCCGCTGCCGCTGGCATACAGCTCGCTCGACGATGCGGTTCTTGTCTGCAGCTGGCATGGTTGCCGGTACGACGTGCGCTCCGGGGTGCGGGCAGATGCATCTGGCGGGGACAGAATCCGCGTTTATCCGGTGAGAGTCGAAGCGGGGAATGTCGAGGTCGCCGTGGGTGTCGAGCCAGTACCGCGAACCGGGACCTCCTGATGCCGCGGACTTTGATAGCTGGATTCGGCAACACTCTCCGCGGTGACGATGGCTTTGGCGTCGAAGTAGTGCGCCGGCTCGGGGACGAAGGAGTTGCCGGGCCGGGTGTTGACCTTATGGAGGTCGGCACTGCCGGGATACGTCTTGCGCAGGACCTGCTTACGCCGTGCGACCTGCTGATTATCGCGGACGCGATGACGCGCGGCGGCGAGCCCGGCACGGTGTATGTGCTGGAAGTCGACGGTGTGGAGGAGGTCCAGCGGGTAGATATGCATGTCGCGATTCCGTCCCACGCTCTCTCGGTGGCGCAGGCGCTCAACGTACTTCCGCCGAGGGTGATTCTCGTGGGGTGTGAACCGATGCAAGTCGATGAGATGACCTGCGACCTTACCGGCGAGCTCACGCCTCCGGTGCGGGCCGCGGTTGACGTTGCCGTGCGCCGCATCCATCATCTGTTGGCGAGTGAAAGAATTTGTTCGGCGACCGCGGGAGAGGAGATTGGAGTTCATGAGTGATGACGCGGGGCTGGAGATCGCGCGGCGCGATGAAATGCTCGAGCTGCTGTTCTGGTTCGAAGGCGAAGGCTTGCAGGCGAGCGCAAACCTGGTTGGCATGACGCGGTTTCTTGCGCATCCAGAGGCAGTCGTGCGCGCGACGCTGACCGATCTGATGGAACGCAATTACGTGGTCGAGCTCGGCGGAAGCATCGCCGAGTACAGGTTGACCGAGGTCGGGCGCCACGAAGCATCGCGCCGGTTCAAGGACGAGTTTTCCGAGCTGCTCTCTCAGGGGCACGGCGAATGCAGCGATCCCGGCTGCGACTGTCACGACAACCCAGCGGGAGCGGCCGAATGCCACGCGGTCCGCGCTGCCGGAGGGCACAAACACTGATGCGAGTAGCGATTGCGGGAAAAGGCGGCACCGGAAAAACCACGATCTCGGGCACTCTTGCCCGGGTTCTCGCGCGGCAGGGGAGGCAGGTACTGGCGATCGACGCCGACACGACTCCCAATCTCGCCGTCACGCTCGGTGTTCCACCCGAAAAAGCGCAGGAGATGATGGACCTTCCGCGCAACATGATGGAGCGTCAGCAACAGGACGACGGTACGACAAAAACCGTGTTCACCGCAGACTCCGAAGAAATCATTTCCAGTTATTCCGCCCCAGGCCCCGACGGCGTTCGGCTGCTGGTGATGGGTAAGGTGAATCATGGCGGTGCTGGTTGACTGTGCAGCGCCCACGCCGCGGTCCGCGGCTTGATCGGTGAGCTGGTCAGGAAAGACGATGCTGATCGGGACATCATTGTGGATATGGAGGCCGGCCTCGAGCACCTGTCGCGAGGCACCGGCAAGAGCCTGTCGCGATTTGTCGCGACAATTGAACCCTATTACCGGTCGATGGAAGTCGCGAAGCGCGTTGCGGCACTCGCGTCCGAGCTGGGGATCGGCGACGTGCTCGCGGTCGCCAACAAGGTGAGAGACGACGGCGACCGCAGAGCAATCGCGGAGTTCTGCACGGCGCACTCGTTGAGACTGGCGGGCGAGATTCCGTATGACTCATCGTTGCTCGACGCAGAGCGCGCCGGCAGGACGCCAATTGACTTCAACCCGGACGGTCCGGCAGTCAAGGCAATCGAGCGGCTTGCGGCGACGCTGAGCGAGCCACTGTCATGATGACCGGCATCCCCATGTTCCAACGTGTAAATGCATTCGTCGGGGTTATCATCGTGTGTCCGGCGTTCCTGAGTGCGCAGACGATGCGACTCGTGGGCCAGAGCAATCTCGGCGGCGGAGGGCTCAACGGCGACATCGCGATAGTCGGAACAACCGCGATCGTCGGCGCTGGGCTGATGCCCGCCGCTGGAGTGCACGCGCATTTGTACAATCCATATCCGTGCAAGGCGGTAACGATCAAGGTCGTTGATCTTTCGCGGCCGCGAACGCCAGTGGTGGTCGCGACAATTCCGGTGCCGGCAGGCGTAGCGGCGCACGGTGTGGCTGCGGCCCGCGTCCGGACGGCCGCGTTCACCGGCGATCTCGCGGCGGTCGCGCTACAGACCTGCGGCGCGGGCGGAAGTACGGTCGAGCGCGGTGTGGTGTACTACGACATCACCAGGCCAGCCGCCCCACAGTTCCTGAGCCGCTATCAGGCCGACGCCGACATCGTGCACGCGGACAGCATCCCGCCATGTGGCTTGCCGCCCGCAAAGAGTGCCGCTCGCTGCGCCTCATCCCAGCATTCGGTATCCCTGGTTCAGCGCGCTGACGGACGCGTCTTCTCATTGTCGCTCGAGCCGGGAGCGTCGGCGGGCAAATTTGCATCGGGTGATCTTCGCATTGTTGACGTCACAGATCCGCGCCGGCCGGTGCAGGTAGGTGCCTTCCCGCCTCCCGGGCCGCGGGAGGTCGGCGTGCACCGAACCCCGCGCTCGCGCATTTTTCCGCCGAGCGACCTCAGTGTTTTCTCGTCGCAGCGCGCCGCGGTGCGGGGCGACATCGCGGTGGTGCCGTGGAACTCGGATGGCGCTCGAGTGATCGATCTTGCATCGGGGGGCCTCCGCGAAGTTGGATCGTTCGTGCCCCCTGATGTGGCCGATCCGGCGGGTGTACTGCCGGCCAAGGCGTACGTCGTCAGCGTTGCGATATTGCCTCCGCGAGGCGGGAACCGTAGAGCTGGCGCGCAGGAATACGTCGTGCTCAGCGACGTAAACTCCGGCCTGTACGTGCTCGAGGCACCGTGGGGTGTGACGCGACTGGCGAATCAGCTCAGCCGGTAGCATCGGTACCGAGTGCGCCAGGATGCGAGAGGGCGTCATGAGAATGGTTCTCGCTCTTACGATGCAATCGTCGTCGGCTCGGGGCCGAACGGTCTGGCGGCCGCGATCACTCTGGCGCGCGCGGGCCGCTCCGTGCTCGTTCGCGAAGCCGCAGAAACAATAGGCGGCTGTACTCGCTCCGCAGAGTTGACGCTGCCGGGCTTCATTCACGACATCTGCTCGGCGGTGCATCCTCTCGCCGCCGGTTCTCCGTTTTTTCGCACCCTGCCGCTGGATCAGCACGGACTCCATTATATCTACCCGCCCGCCGCGGTAGCCCATCCCTTTGACGACGGCACAGCCGCGGTTCTGGAACGCTCCATTGGCGCAACCGCGGCAACTCTTGGTGGCGACCGAGCCGCGTATCAGCAATTGATGGAGCCTCTCGTTGGCGATTGGGACTCACTCGTCGTTCAGTTGCTCGCCCCGTTGAGGTTGCCACTCAACCCAGTCCCGCTCGCCAGATTCGGCCGTTACGCGATTCGCCCGGCACGGAGCTTCGCCGAAGGATACTTCGCAGGCGCGCGGGCGCGCGGATTGTTCGCGGGGCTGGCGGCACATTCTTTTCTCCCATTGGAAAAGTGGGCTACGGCCTCATTCGGCCTCGTCCTCGCCATGGCCGGCCATGCCGTCGGATGGCCCATAGCCGGGGGCGGCTCTCAGGCAATCGCTGAGGCGCTCGCGTCTTACCTTCGGCTCCTTGGTGGCGAGATCGTCACTGGCGCGCGCGTTGAATCCCTTGACGACCTGCCGCCCGCCCCAACTGTGCTCTGCGATGTTACGCCCCGGCAGTTGTTGCGCATGGCGGGCGACCGGCTTTCGCCGCGCTACCGCCGGAGCCTGGAGCGATATCGTTACGGGCCCGCCGCATACAAGATTGACTGGGCACTCGACGGTGCGGTGCCGTGGACGGCGGCAGACTGCGCGCGTGCCGGCACGGTTCATCTGGGCGGCACACTTTCCGAGATCGCTGCATCCGAGCGCTGCGCGTGGAATGGCGGGCACGCCGAGAAGCCGTTCGTCGTTCTTGCGCAGCCGAGCATGTTCGATCCCACCCGCGCGCCAAAGGGAAAACACACGCTCTGGGCGTATTGTCATGTGCCTCACGGTTCGACGATCGACATGACTGAGCGAATCGAAAACCAGATAGAACGATTTGCCCCCGGCTTTCGCGACCGGGTCATCGCGCGCAACGTCATGCCACCGGCCGAGCTCGAGCGGCGCAATGCGAACCTCATCGGCGGCGATATCAACGGGGGAGCGCAGGACCTGCGGCAATTGTTCGTGCGCCCAACATTCAGGTTGTACGCGACTTCGGCCAGGGGTCTCTATCTATGCTCATCGTCTACGCCACCGGGAGGCGGCGTGCATGGCATGTGTGGCAACTTCGGTGCGCGCCGAGCGCTCAGCGATGGCGCTTAGCTAAACGCGTGTTCACCGCTGGGAGAACCGGGATATCGACTCGTTCGTACGACGCTTACCGGCACCCCTCTTGCAAACCACAGAGGACGGGCCATTCTGCGTGTAGCGCTCTACCAAAGAGCGGAGGCGATCCATCTACTATTGAACAGGGCGATTATGGGTACTGCAACCGTAGAAAACGTGGAACACAGAAGCTCCCTCGAAGACATCGGCGGAAAGGTTCTGCGCTACGGCCTTGTCATGGTCCTCGTCTGGATTGGTGCGCTCAAGTTCGCCGAGTATGAGGCGATGGGCATCAAGCCACTGGTCGAAAACAGTCCGCTGACAAACTGGGCGCTGCAGCTTCTCGGACTGAAGATGCTCGCCGCGCTGATCGGCATAGTCGAGATCGTTCTCGGCCTTATGATCGCCACACGATCATTCGCACCGAAGATTTCCGCTCTCGGCAGCAAGGGCGCTGTGGTCGTGTTTCTCGTGACGTTGACGTTCCTTCTGACGACCCCTGGGGTCTGGGAGCCCGGCTACGGATTCCCGTTTCTTTCCGGAATGCCGGGGGGATTTCTCGCCAAGGATCTCATCTTTCTTGGCGCGGCATTGTGGACCGCAGGCGAGGCCAGCCGCGCGGCGAGAGAACATCATCGCGCTTCGTAACACGAGGTGAGCGGCCCCGGAGCGCTGATGCTCCTGCATGAGCGCTGGTTTACTGAGGAGTCCAGGTTTCCGGTTCAATACGACCTTGCGTTAACGCCAAGGACGTGGCTTCCGCTCGCCGTCGCCGTTGGCATTACGGCACTCGCGGTTGTAGTGTGGCGCGCGCGCGGCCGGCGGCCCCTGGTCCCAGGGCCTATCGAGCTGGGCATGAAATGGCAGAACTATCAGGACCTGCTTTCATGGATGCCGCTCGTGATCGGCGTTCATACCGCCGTAACGCTGCTCGTAAGCGGAATCGGTCTGAGGCTTTTTGTCCCCAACCTTGAGTTGCCCGCAAACTTTCTCGGTGCGATCCTGGGTCTGGCCGAGATTGCCATTGCGCTGAGCTTCATATATGGTGCGCTCACCCGGTTCGGCGCGGTTGCGCTCGCCGGAGTCTGGCTGGCCGGCGCAATTTTCTTCGGCCCGGTGCGCCTGCTCGAGCACTCGCTGTTCCTCGGCATAGCTTTTTTCCTTTTCGCCGCTGGCCGTGGTCCGCTGGCGTTCGACATGTCGCTTGAGCGGCTACACAAGCCGGTGGAGCGACTCATGCCTCACGCGGTCACGGTCCTCCGGGTTCTCACGGGGCTGAGCATCGTTGTGGTCGCATTCACAGAAAAGCTGTGGAACCCCGCGATGGGGCTCGCGTTTCTCGCCGAGCACCCGTTCAACTTTTTTCCCGCGTTGGGGTTGTCGGCAATTGGCGATCCGGAGTTCCTGTTCATTGCGGGGGTAGTGGAGCTGACGTTTGGGCTGCTGCTCATGTCCGGCGTTTTTGTTCGCCTGATTATTCTGGCGCTGTGGCTGCCGTTCAATCTCACGCTCCCCTTGCTCGGCTGGTCAGAGCTCGTCGGGCATCTCCCGATTTATGGTATCATGGGTCTTCTGCTCATCTGGGGAGAGGCGCGGCCCGAGGCGGACCAGGCCATGGTGGAAGGGGTCGCGGCTCGTGCGGAGAACTCTGGAGGCGTGAAGAAAGAGCGGCACTGATAACCGGTATTCTGCCCCTGAATTCGGGGCTGTCCGTCCTCGAAGCACGATGGAAGTCAGCTCGCGGTTCCCGCTAGCCGCTTCCTGCTCAGGTTAAGGGGTAACCGCCTGACGGGTCAGCGTTTCGCCTAGCGGCGCTGAACCAGCGATGATAGCGCGTCAGCCGTGAGGTTGAGCCCAAGAACAGCAGCGGTAATTGCCATGCCGGGGAAGAGGGCGAGCCACCAGCCTGCTCTGAGAAGACCCTGCGCCTGTCCCGCGAGCATGCCCCACGTCACAACGTTTGGGTCGCCGAGCCCGACAAAGCCCAGACTCGCCTCAACGAGCAGGACCTGTCCCATCAGAAGGCCAAGGAGCACGAGCACGCCCGGTAACACCTGCGGAAGGAGCACACGCCAGAAAACACGCAGTGGAGAAGCGCCCAGCGCTTCGCTGGAAAGAACGAAGTCGAGCTGTCTCGTCGCCAGAATTTCCGCGCGTACCACCCTTGCGAGCACCGGCCACGAGGTCAGACCGAGAACGATTATCAGCCGGTCAACTCCCGGCCCGAACAGCGCAATCGCGACTGCCGCGAGGAAAAAGCGCGGCAACACCTGAAAGACTTCTGTGATCCGCATCAGAACATCGTCGACAAGACCGCCGTAGTAGCCGGAAATCATACCGACGCCGACACCGCAGCTCGCCGCCAGCAGGCCGACTGTCGCGGCTATGAGGAGCGACATTCGCGTTCCATGGAGAACTCCGCTGAACAAATCTCTGCCGATCGCGTCTGTGCCCATGGGGTGGTTCCACGACGGCCCGGACAGCGACGGTCCACTGATCGCAAACGGGTCAGCGGTTGCAATCAGCGGCGCGAGAACGGCCGCTGCCAGCAGCAGGCTTATCAGTGTCAGGCCGATCAGGCCCGCCTTGCGACCAGCGATCGCCGCAAGGGTGAAGCGCTGTGAGGCCGCAACCATTCCTGGCGCGGCCGGCGCCAACTCAGCGGATTCGGACTCGCGGATCCAGAGCGGCATAGATCAGATCGGTCACGAGATTGGCAAGCACAACAGCGATGGAAACCATCATGAAAAGCGCAAGAAGCAGCGGGGTATCGCGGTTCTGAAGCGACGTAAGTAGCAGCCTGCCTATTCCCGGCCATCCAAAAACGATCTCGATGACAACCGTACCCGCTATGAGTTGTCCTGCCCGCGCACCAATGATGGTGAGAACGGGAAGCAGCGCTCGAGGCATCGCGTGGCGAAAGAGAACGCCGAGCTCCGTCAGGCCTTTCGCCCGGGCGGTGCGGACGTGATCACGCGCCAGCTCGTCGATCAGCCCACCGCGCGTCAGACGCACGAGTGCAGCCAGCTCCTGTGAAGCGAGCACGAGCGCAGGGAGCGCGAGGTGCCGTGCGACGTCGACGACGCGCAACAATCCTGTATTCGGATCGCCGGCGCTGGTCATCCCCTGCACCGGCAGCAAACCTAACTGGAGGGCGACGATCAGAATCGAAAGCTGTCCGAGCCAGAAAGCCGGAGCGGAGTAGAGTCCCAGCGCCGCCGCACTTATTCCGATGTCGCGCGCGCCGTGGGGACGTCGCGCAGCGAGAGCCCCAAGAGGAATCGAGACCGCTACCGCGATGATCAGAGCGGTCCCCGTGAGCAGCAGTGTTGCGGGCACACGTTCCATGATGAGAGCGACTGTGCTGCGGCCGTGGACATATGACATTCCCATGTCTCCTGAGACAACCCGTGCGAAGTAGACCGCGAGCTGCTCAGGCAGCGACCGGTCCAGGCCGAACCGTTGTCGCATGAACGCATAGTAAGCCGCGTCGCCGTGCTCCCCGGCGAGCGCCAGCACGGGGTCACCTGGTGCGAAGTGGATGAGAACAAAGCCGATGAGAACTATGCCGAGGACGGTCGGCACGATCTGCAGGAGCCGCCTGAGAACGAACCGGCTGTTCAATTCCTGCACTTCGCCGTCACGGCGAAATGGGGAGAGATGCCGAATCCCGTGCACCGGACGCTGAACGCCCGCGTGTTAAGCGTCTCGACGAGCCATACATAGGGCTGGTCGCGAACTGCGATCTCCTGAATGCGGCGATAGAGCCGGCTGCGCATACTGACATCGACAGCCGATGCGGCGCTGTCGAACAGGCTGTCCATCGCCGGATTGCGGTATGCGGCCGTGTTCGAAAACGGAATCGGGCCAATGCTCGATGACACGTACTGTCTGCGCACACCGATTTCGGGGTCCGCGCCATTGCAGTAGGCGATGATTGCAGTGTCGAAATCGCGAGCGGTGAATACCGTCTGACTGAAGACAGCAGGCTCGAGCGCCGTCACGCGAAGATCAATTCCGACCACGCGGAGCTGGGCTCGAAGCAGGTCGCCGTAACGAGCCTGCCCGGGCATGACGGTAAAGCCCAGGGTCAGGGGTGTCCCGTCCGCAACGCCTCGAACCGCTCGAGAAACGCGGATGCCCCTCGGCGCTCCTCGCCAGCCTGCCGCCTCCAGCAAGCGCGACGCCTTCGTCGTGTCGAAATCGGGCAAGTGAAGGTCCGAGGCGTGCGCGAAGGCAATCCCCGAAGAAATCGGCGCATCGGCAACGCGGCCTTCTCCGAAAAGTACGCGTTCGACGATCTGGGGCCGGTTCACGGCGTGCGCGAACGCGCGGCGCAGGCGTACATCGCGGACGAGTGCCCGGTCCAGATTGAATCCGACGGTGGTAACGCAGTTGCTGCCCCCCGAGTAACCCGGGCTCTGCGCAACCTCGAACCGCTTGTCGCGACGAAGACGCTCCCGCTCGGGACCAGGTACGCCGAAAAGCCAATCGACTTCTCCGGCTTCAAGCGCCATCACCTGCACGCCAGGATCGGGGACTATGCGAAGCACAATGTCGCGGATCGATGGTGTTCCGCCGAAATAGCCAGGGTTAGCGGTGAACCGGATTTCACTCCCAGACCTGTACGAGACGAAGCGGTACGGGCCGGTGCCAACGGGTGCGGTATTCGCTTTGTTACGAAGTGGATCACCTGTTGCAAAAACATGCCTCGGCATGATCGGAGCTTCTTCGACGTCGAGTTGCTGCAGCAGTGGCGCGTAAGGACGTTTAAATGTGAACTCGATGGTGAAATCATCCGGGGCATCGACCCGGAGCAGCGCCGGACCGAGCGACGCGCGCGTGCGGGAGTGAAACTTCAGAAGCAGCTGTTCAAAAGTGAACTTTACATCAGCAGCGCGGAATGGATGGCCGTCGTGCCACCGGACATCGTGCCGCAGATGAAATCGGTACACCGACCCGCCATGCAGGACCTCCCACCGCTCTGCCAGCTCAGGAACCGGCTTGAGATTGGCATCCAGCGCGATCAGGCCGTTATAGAGAAGGCCACCCGCAGTGTGCACACTTCCGTTGGTGGTTATCGCAGTATTGAGATGGCCCGGGTCGGTCGTGATCGCCGCCACGAACGGCCGCTCGCCCTCAGGTTCGGCAGAGCACCCCAACCCGTTCGGGAGGGCGAAGATCAATAGAACAAACCATCGGTGACCGGGCACGAACCCTCACGGTGGAAGCGAACGGACGCTCTCGAAACGAACCGCTAAAAACAAGCGCCGAAGCATCAGCCGCGAAAGGGCGTACCTGCGGATCAGACTCTCTCTACAATCAGAAATCGCCCGCGTAGGAAAGAAACTTCACATCGCTGTCCCGCTCGATGATGGCGTGGAAAAGTTTCTTCTTCTCCGGTACTCCGGCGTCGCGGTAGCTCACTTCGCACTGCTGCCAGAATTTGTTGGATCCTTCGGTGTGCTCGCGGCGGCAATGGATACCGGTCAGCGCGAGCTGCCGTCCGCCGAGCCGCTGGATCAGACGCCGCGCTCCCTTCGCGCTGCTCTCCGAGGCAAGCATCCAGGCGATGTCCGGAGCGAGCTCATACGGTTTCCGGGAATAGACGCTGGTCGGATAGTAGAGGAAGCCGTATTCACCGCGTGAAAGCGCCATCTTCTCGATCGCCGTTGAATCTCTCTGCTCAATCGCCTGCAGGAGTCGCGCTACGAGGTCATGGCGGGTGCGGGCGCCGCCTGCGAGCCGTTCGGTGCGCGGGAGGCCGGCGAGGAATCGGTCGAGTGCCTCGCCTGCTGGAAGTAAGCTGTCCACCTTTTGAGCGACGACCGGGTCGGCACGCGAAGCGCGCTTCGCCTGATCCTTCCACGGTTGCCTGTCGCTACAGGCAACCGTAAAGAGGGCCATGATCGAAGCGGTAGCTGCCCTGATCAGTTGCGCGCGTAGTTAGTCCAGCCCGCCCACCACTTTGCTCCAGCCGGATCGGCCGCGCCGCGATAGGTCGTGCCGGTTACGAACGAACCACCCTTCGTGGCGAGGGCGCCGGTGAACGCACCAGTGCCGCCAGTCCTCGCCGCTGTGGCCGCGGCCAGACTGAAGTCCAGCCCCGCCGTGGTTGGAGACGCCGGCAGTCCCGCAAACACGGATGCGGCGGTCGTCGCTGCCGAGCCTACTTCTATCGACGCAGCAGTGAGGTCCATAGTGCCCTGCACCGTGGACCCCGACGCTGCCTGGAACGCCGGACCGTTCTCTGTCAGAAAGACATTCCTTATCACCAGCGAATTGTCGATAACGCGATCAACCGTGCTCGGATCGCGAAGACTGAAAGCGGCGCGGGGCCAGCGGGCGACTACGCCATTGACGTAATAGCCGGCGGTCCCGCGGCGCAGCATGAGGCCGATGC
>Ga0136612_10000949_pt1 | contig 11762 bp, 11 predicted proteins | sample AntDryUQ224A2306_2_FD_106644 | JGI IMG/M metagenome (GOLD analysis project Ga0136612, IMG submission 106644) | Polar desert sand microbial communities from Dry Valleys, Antarctica - metaG UQ224A (23.06) | ecosystem: Environmental > Terrestrial > Soil > Desert | place: Antarctica: Dry Valley...
AACACACAGATCGCAGTGGATGCAGCGGAGGTAGTTGATCTCGTAGACGTAGCCGAAGCGCTCGCCCGGTGCCGTCGGATTCTCGGGATCGTTGTCGGCGCCGCGCACGTAGATGCACTTCGCCGGGCAGACACCGGCGCAGAGCTCGCATCCGATGCACTTCTCCATGCCGTCCTCGTAGCGATTGAGGACGTGACGGCCGTGCAGACGCTCGGGCTTCGGCGCCTTGACGTCGCCGTCGGCGTCGGGCGCCGCGTCGCCCTTGCGCCGCGCCACGCGACCGCCCGAGTACTCCTTCGTGTAGCGCTTGCCGCCGAACAGGCGATGCTGTCGCAACGTGACGCCGAATCCCTCGAGGTAGCCCATCAGACGCTCGCCCCTTCCATCTCGCGGTTGCGTTGGCTGGCACGGATCGCAGCGAGGAACAGCACGTACGAGACGGCGAAGACGGCCAGCACGGCCACCGTCACGGCGACCGTGTTCCAGTCGTTCTGATCACCGACGCGCAGCGCAGCGAGCAGCAGGAACCAGCCGAGCGAGATCGGGATCAGCAGCTTCCAACCGAAGTCCATGAGCTGGTCGTAGCGCAGTCGCGGCAGCGTGCCGCGCATCCACACGTAGGCGTAGAGGAAGATGAAGAGCTTGGCGATGAACCAGATCGTGCCCTCGATGCCGTTGTTGATCAGCGGGATGTCGGCCGTCCAGTCGCCGATCGCCGGGGGCTGCGGACCACCGAGGAACAGGGTGACGATGACGCCGCTCATCGTGATCGTGTTCATGAACTCGGCGAGGAAGAACAGCGCGAAGCGGAACGACGAGTACTCGGTGTTGAACCCGCCGACGAGCTCTTGCTCGGCCTCGACGAGATCGAACGGCGGCCGGTGGAGCTCGGCCGTGGCGGCGATCATGAAGATCACGAACGGCAGCACACCCGTGGCGACGAGATGCCAGTCGCTGAGGCCCTCCTGGCTGGCGACGATGCCGGCCGTCGACAGCGTCCCGGCCGTGAGCAGCACGGCGGCGAGCGACAACCCGAGCGCCGCCTCGTAGCTCACCATCTGGGCCGTCGCCCGCACCGAGCCGAGCAGCGGGTACTTCGAGCCGCTCGACCAGCCGGCGAGCATGATGCCGTAGACGGCGATCGACGAGAGTGCCAGCACGAGCAGGATGCCGACCGGTGGGTCGGCGAGCTGCACCCTCGTCTCCTCACCGAACCACGTGACGACACCGCCCTTGCCGTCGCGGAAGTCACCGCCGAGCGGCAGCACCGACCACACGAGGAACGCCGGGACGAAGGCGAGGAACGGAGCGAGCCGGTACACGAGCGAGTTGGCGCGATCGGGGACGAAGCCCTCCTTGAAGATCAGCTTCATCCCGTCTGCGAGCGTCTGCAGCAGACCGAACGGTCCCGCCTTGTTGGGGCCGACACGGTTCTGCATCCCGGCGATGACCTTGCGTTCGAACCACACCATGAACATCGTCCCGACGAGCCCGACCGTGAAGACGACGAGGATCTTGATCGCGACGATGATCAGCGGCGTCCACGTCAGGTCGCCGATGAGCAGCGGGTCGATGCCGAGCAGCGCAGCCACGGCTCAGATCCCCTCGATCCGCACATCGTGTACGGCGGCCGTCGCGTCGATCGCGTCGGCGATGTCGGCACCCGCCTGGTTGAACGGCACCCACACCGTGCCGCGAGCGACCTCGGCGTCGGGCTCCACGGAGATCACGACGGTCGTGCGAGCGGCGACGATTCGTACGTCGGCCCCGCGGGCGACGCCGAGGCGATCGAAGTCGAGTGGGTGCAGACGCGCCGTGCTGCCAGGCGCGAGCGCGGACAGTGAGGGCGCCGACGACGTCACCACACCCGCGTCGTACAACTTGCGGCTCACGACGAGCCGGTAGTCGTAGCTGTTGCGGGCGTCCACCGAGGCGGTGCCGCGCAACGGGAGCTCGGCAACGGCGGGACCCGCAGGGGCGAGGACGCCGTCACGACTGTTCGAGAGGGCGGCAATGGTCACGCCGGAGAACACCCCTGACGGATCGGCGGCCATCGCGTCGGTGATGTCGTCTACCCGATCGAAGTTCGCCACCTTCTCGTCGAGACCGAAGCGGCCGAGCAGCTCGACGGCGATCATCCAGTCCGGCCTCGACGTGCCACGCGCGGTGACGCGCTTCGACACCGTCTGCACTCGTCCCTCGATGTTGGTCGTCGTCCCCTGCTTCTCGCCTTGCGCTGCGGCGGCGAGCACGACGTCGGCGAGCTGTGACGACGCCGACAAGTTCGTGTCGATCGAGATCACCCGGCGTGCCCCGGCGAGCGCCTGGCGGGCGAGGTCGGCGTCAGGGCAGTCGCTCATCGGATCTGCGCCGAGGAGCACGAGGCACTCCAATCGTCCTTCGGCGGCAGCGGCGAGGATGCCCAGCCCGTCGAGCCCGTCTTTGCCCGGCGTGATGCCCGCCCGGATCGCGCCGACGACGTTGCCGCGGCGCAGCGCGGGCAGCACCTTGGCGCCTGGGCAGGCAGCGAGCACGGCATTGATCGCCGTCGCCGCGACCGCCTCGGACTCCGCCAGGTTGGCGCGGCCCGCCACGACGACGACGTCGCCACCGGCCAGCTGTTCGCGGATGTCGTCGGCGGCGAGCGCCCGGGTGATCGTGTCGACAGCGCCGGGTTCGGCGCGGATCGTCTTCCAAGCGTAGGAGGTGAGACCGGTAGTGCGTGGGCAGATCTCGATGATGCGGCTCCTGCGCCGGAACGCGGCGTCACGTAACCGGAGGTAGAGCACGGGCAGCTCTTCTTTGAGGTCGGGCCCGACGACGACGATGGTCGCGGCGTTGGCCGCCTCGTTGATCGTCGCGCGCGGGAGGTCGAGCAGCTCGGGCGGCAGGCCGTCACCGAACTGGGCGTCACGGTGTGGCACACCGAGCGCGTCGGCGAGCATCGCCCAGACGTAGGCGTCCTCGTTGGTGCCCCGCGCCCCGCCGAGCACGGCGATCGACTCGCCGCCACCGGCGTCGAGCGCACTGTCGAGCAACTCGGCGGCGACGTTCAGGGCGTTCGCCCACGTCGTCGGCACGAGCTGGCCGCCGTCACGCACGAGCGGCTCGGAAAGCCGGTTGTCGGCGTCGACACCTTGGAACGAGAACCGCCCGCGATCGCAGAGCCAGCTCCAGTTGACCGCATCGGAATCGACGCCGAGTGTCCGCACGATGCGATCACGACTCGACTGGATGACGGTGCGGCAGCCGACGGCGCACGACGTGCAGGTGCTCTCGGACTCCTCGAGATCCCATGGCCGGGCCTTGAAGCGATACGGCGTCGCCGTGAGTGCACCGACGGGGCAGATCTGCACGGTGTTGCCGGAGAAGTACGACGCGAACGGCTCGTCGGGGAACGTCTGCACCTGCGTGTTGTTGCCGCGGTGCGTGAAGTGGATCAGCTTGTCGCCGGCGACCTCGTCGGCGAACCGCGTGCAGCGGTCACAGAGGATGCAACGCTCACGATCGAGCAACACCAGATCGCTGATCGGGATCGGCTTCTCGAAGTGGCGCTTCTCCTCGAGGTAGCGGGACTCGCCCGGACCGTTGCTCATTGCCTGGTCCTGCAGCGGACACTCGCCGCCCTTGTCGCACACGGGGCAGTCGAGGGGATGGTTGGCGAGCAGCAACTCGATCACACCCTCCTGCGCCTTCTTGATCTCCGGCGTGTCCGTGCGCACGACCTGGCCGTCGGCGACATCGGTCATGCAACTGACGACCATCATCGGCCCACGCGGTCCCTCGATCTCCACGAGGCACTGCCGGCACATGCCGACCGGCGTCATGCGGCGGTGGTAGCAGAAGCGCGGCACGTACGTGCCGGCGTCCTCGGCGGCGTCGATCACCTTCTGCCCGGGCTTGGCCTCGCATGCCACCCCGTCGATCGTGACGGTCAAGGTAGTTTTCGGCACGGGTTCGGCAACCGTGCTGCTGGTCTCGCTCGCCTTCGGCTCGCTCGACTGCGACTCGTCGCTGGCGCTTCCCTCACTGCCGGCGGGCTCGTCGTCGTCAGACATGGGCGGCCAGCTGGAACGGGAGGGCGGGACGCTCGATGCCGGGCATCGGGGCGCCGTGTTCGATGTAGTGCTCGAACTCGTCGCGGCAACGCTCGATGGCCGAGGCGATGGGGCTCACGGCGGATGGTCCGAGCGGGCAGATCGTGGTCTGCTTCGGTGGCCAGGCGATGCCCGGGCTGATGTTCTCGCTCACCGACAGCAACGTCTCGAGGTCGTCGGCACGCCCCTCGCCCGACAGGATGCGAGCGAGGATCCGCTCGAGCCAGGTCGTGCCCTCACGGCACGGCGTGCACTTGCCACAGCTCTCGCGGGCGAAGAAGCGGACGATGCGCCAGCACGCGGCGACCATGTCCGTGTGCTCGTCCATAACGACGATCGCGCCCGAGCCGAGCATCGAGCCCGACTTGTCGACCGTCGGCTTGTCGAGTGGGAGGTCGAGGTGCTCCTCGAAGAACCACGGCGCCGACGCGCCGCCAGGGATGAAGCCCTTGATCCGCTTTCCGTCACGCACGCCGTTGCAGTACTCCGGCGCCTCGAACAGCATCCGGAACGTCGTCACGCCGTTGGGCACCTCGAACACGCCAGGGCGGTTGACGTGACCGCTGACGGAGAACATCCTCATTCCCGTTGACGTCGGGGCGCCGATGTCGTGGAACTTCTGGCCGCCGTCGTTGACGATGTGGGGCACGTTGGCGAGCGTCTCGACGTTGTTGACGATGGTCGGCTGCATGTACAGGCCCTTGGCTGCCGGGAAGTACGGCGGCTTCAGCCGCGGCATGCCGCGCTCGCCCTCGAGGCTCTCGATCAGCGCCGTCTCCTCACCCACGATGTAGGCCCCCGCGCCCCACGTGAGCGTGATGTCGACCGAGAAGTCGCTGCCGAGCACGCTTGCGCCGAGCAGGTTGTTGGCGTAGGCGTCGTTGAGCGCCTGCGCGAGGTGCTCCTGCGCCAGCGCCATCTCGCCGCGGACGTAGAGGAACGCCTGCGCGGCATCGACGGCGTAGCACGTGAGCACGATGCCCTCGATGAGCTGGTGCGGATCGCGCTCCATCAGCAGGCGGTCCTTGTACGTGCCGGGCTCGCTCTCGTCGCCGTTGATCACGACGTAGCGGGGGTACACGCCCTCTGGCAGGAAGCCCCACTTGATGCCGGCAGGGAACCCGGCACCGCCGCGACCCTGGATCTCGGACACCTTGATCTCGTTGTGCACCTCAGCGGGTGACATGTCGGTCAACGCCTTGCGCAGCGCCGTGTACCCGCCAGCGCGCACGTACTCGTCGTAGGTGTGCGATCCGTTCGTCGCGAACCGCGCCGTGATGATCGGATCCCCCGTCGGCACGCTCCCAGGGACGCGGTAGTTCGTCGGCGCCATGCCGTTGCCGTCGCTCACAACGCATCCACCTTTGCCTGTTCGACAGCGGCCTTGCCGGACCAGTTCTGGCCGGTCCGCTGGCGGACCCGGGCGAGGGTGCCGTGCTTGGGGATCTCCTCGTCGAGCTCGCCGGCGCTGAGGTCGTCGACGAGACGATCGAACTGGTCGTTCGTGACCTTGTAGCGGTAGCGGTAGTTGACCTGGATCGCCGGAGCCTCCGTGCAGGCGGCGATGCACTCGACGTCTTCGAGCGTGAACCGGCCGTCCTCGGTCGTCGAGCCGGCCTTCACGCCGAGGCGCGCTTCTGCGTGCTCGAGCAGCTCCCAGGCACCCACCAGCTGGCACGAGATGTTGGTGCACACGCTGACGCAGTACTCGCCGATGGGATGGAACTTGAACATCTCGTAGAACGTGGCCGTCCCGTACACCTCGGCGGGCGTCAGGTCGAGCAGCTCGGCGAGGTGCGACATCGCCTCGGTCGTGATGTACCCGTTCTGTTCCTGTGAGAGGTGCAGCAGCGGGATCAGCGCGCTCTTCTTGCGCGGGTAACGCCCGATGATCTCTTTCGCGATCGCCTCGTTGGGGACGCTCAACCGTGACATACGGACTCAGCTCGTGATCTCGAAAGAGTCGAGGAAGGCGGCGACGTCCGGGTCGGCGGCATCGAACGTTCCGGGACCGACCACGATGCCCTGATACTGCCTCGGGCCGTCCTGGTAGATGGTGGCGACGATCGACCCCTCTGCCCCGTTCGACGTGACGTCTGCCGACCAGCGGATCCCCGGGATGCCGTCGAGATCGACCATCTCGCTCTCGCGCAGGGTGGCGCCGTCGCCAGCGGTGCGCAATGCCTCGTCACGGGCGCCCTCCAGTGACCCGGTCACATCCGGCGGCGCCTGCTCGAAGCTCGCGACGGCCGAGTTGAACGAGCGATTGTCGACGTTCTGTGAGTAGAACGTGATGGGGACCGTGCTGCCGTCTGGAAGCGGAACCTCCGACTGCTGCTCCTCGGGTGCGTCGGCGCCAGGGAAGGTGACGACGTACCCGTCGCCTTCGAGCACGAAGCCCTCACCGCCCGTGTCGGTCGTCTCGGAGCTGTCGGTCGTCTCGGTCGTCTCGGTCGTCCCGGTGGTGTCGGTAGTCTCGGCGGACTCGGTCGTCTCGGTGGTGGTTCCGGCGCTGTCGTCGCTGTCGCCGCTGCACGCCGAGAGCAGCGCGAGCGCGCAGCCCACTGTGACCCCGACCAGGCAGCGCCTCACCGATCCACCTCGCCGTCATGCTGCGGACTCGTCGTCCGCTGCGCTTTCTCCTCGCACCGCGTGCGACTCGTCGCTGGCGCTTCCCTCGTCGCGCGTGCCAACCGGTCACTCACCGATCCACCTCGCCCAAGATGGGGTCGACGGAGGAGATGACGGCGACGGCGTCGGCGATGAGGCAGCCGCGCATCATGTGCGGAAGCGTCTGGAGGTTGACGAAGCTCGGAGGGCGGATGTGCATCCGGTATGGCGCCGCTCCCCCGTCGCTGACGATGTGGCAGCCGATCTCGCCACGGGGTCCCTCGATCGCGACGTAGACCTCGCCCTCGGGCACCCTGAACCCTTCGGTGAAGATCTTGAAGTGGTGGATCAGCGCCTCCATCGACTCGTCGATGCGCGCCCGAGGCGGCGGTGTGACCTTCTTGTTCTGGATGCGATAGGCGCCCGACGGCATCGCGTCGAGGATCTGGCGGACGATGCGCATCGACTCGCGCACCTCGTTGAGCCTGATCGCGTAACGGTCGAAGCTGTCGCCGTATTGCCCGACGAGCACGTCGAACTCGACGTCGTCGTAGCGGAGGTACGGCATGTCACGGCGCAGATCCCACGCCACGCCGGTGGAACGCAGGATCGGCCCGGTCGTGCCGAGCGCCATGGCCTCGGTGGGCGTCAGCACGCCGACGCCCTGCAGCCGCTCGCGCCAGATGGGCTGGCCCGTCATCAGTGTGTCGTACTCGTCGAGTCGCGGCGGGATCCCGTCGAGCAGCCGCATCACGTCGTCGCGCCAGCCGGCCGGCAGATCGGCGGCCAGGCCACCAGGCCGGATGAAGTTGTGGTTCATCCGCAGGCCCGTCACCTTCTGAAAGAAGCGCAGCACCTCCTCACGCTCGCGCCAGCCGTAGATCATCATCCCGACCGCACCGAGGTCCATGCCGTTGGTGGCGAGGAACAGCAGGTGGCTCGACATGCGGTTGAGCTCGGCGAGGAGCATCCGCATCCAGATCGCGCGCTCGGGGATGTCGCCGTCGATGCCGAGCAGCTTCTCCACGGCCATCGAGAACACGAGCTCGTTGGAGAGCGGGCTGGCGTAGTCCATCCGCGTGACGTTCGTGCCGCCCTGCAGGTAGCTCAGCTGCTCTGCGGTCTTCTCCATGCCGGTGTGGAGGTAGCCGATGATCGGCTTGCAGCGCAGCACCTCCTCGCCGCGCAGCTCGAGCATCAGGCGCAGCACGCCGTGGGTGCTCGGGTGCTGCGGACCCATGTTGATGATCATCGTCTGGTCGGCCTCAGGCTCGTCGGGGATGTCGCCGAGCTTCGCCGCCTCCGCCTCGCTGAGGCGCAGCACGGCGCCGACCTCACGCAACAGCTCGTCGGCGGTCACCTCCGAGCGCGGCCGCATCTCCTGCGCGCCCTCGGACGTCTGGCTGACGTGCGCCACCACCGTCCCCGTCATCGCGCCGGTCCTGTCGCTTTGAACTGCACGGGCATGGACGCAGGGGCGTCGTCCTTGCGCAGCGGGTGGCCGTCCCAGTCCTCGGGCATCAAGATCCGCGAGAGGTCGGGGTGGCCGTCGAAGCGGATGCCGAACATGTCGAACACCTCGCGCTCCATCGCCTCGGTGCCCGGATGCAGGTCGAACAACGTCGGCAACGTGACGTCATCATCCGGCACCTGCACGTTGACTCGCAACCGTCGCCGGCCGCGCATATCGAGCAGATTGACGACGACCTCGAAGCGCTGCCGCTCGACGCCATCGGGAACGGCACGATCCAGGTGTTGCAGGTAGTCGACGGCGGTGACGTCGAGGCACATCTCGAAGCCGTCGTCCGCCGCCGCCTTGACGACCTCGACGTACCGCTCGCGATCGACGTACACGACGTCCTGCCCGAACCGCTGCGTGAGCGGGCAGCCGTACCGCTCGGTCGCCGGTTCCGGGGCGCGCTCCTCGGTGTCGTCGCTGACGTCGGTCACGTCAGGACCCTCCGAGCGACACGGTGATGGGCTGCGTCGACGGTGCGATCTCGCTGACGTGAACGTCGGCGCCGGCCCCGGTGGCCTCGCGGCGGCGCATGATCTGGCCGTCCTCGATCAACTGGTGCAACGTCTCGATCGCGTGCAGCAGCGTCTCGGGTGTCGGCGGGCAGCCCGGCGCGTACACGTCGACGGGCACGATCTGGTCGACCCCCTGGACGATGGCGTAGTTGTTGAACATCCCGCCGCTCGATGCGCAGACACCCATCGAGATGACCCACTTCGGCTCCATCATCTGGTCGTAGACCTGCCGCAGGACGGGCGCCATCTTCTGGCTCACGCGCCCGGCCACGATCATGATGTCGGCCTGGCGCGGCGACGCACGGAAGACCTCCATCCCGAAGCGGGACAGGTCGTAGTGGGCGCCGCCGGCCGCCATCATCTCCAGCGCACAGCAGGCAAGGCCGAACGTCGCCGGCCACGAGCTGCGCGACCGCGACCAGTTGATCAGCGTCTCGAGCTTGCCCGTGATGACGTTGTGCGTCATCCCGGCGAGTCCCTCGTCGCGGATGTCGGAGAGTTGTCCCATGACTACGCCGCCTCGTCCTCGCCAGTGCCACGACCGTCGAGGCCGACCCGACGAACGGTTGTCGCCGCCGTGCGCTCTGGCGACATCATCGCGGCGTCGGCCGTGATGTCCCGCACGCGATGGACCGGACCCCAGTCGAGGCCACCGCGAGCGACCTCGTACACGAACGTCAGAAAGAACAGCACCGAGAAGATCACAATCGCGACGAACCCGTACACGCCGAGCGACTCGCGCGAGATCGCGTACGGGTAGAGGAACACGATCTCGATGTCGAACATGATGAACAACATCGCAACGATGTAGAAGTTCACCGGGAAGCGCTCGGGCGGCTCGCGGCTCGGCACGATGCCGCACTCGTACGGCGCCGACTTCGCGTCCGACGGTCGGCGCGGGGCGAGCAGGTTCGTGGCGACGAGAGTGATCAGCCCGAACACCACGGCGAGCACCGCCAGCACGACGATCGGGAGGTACTGGCCCATCAGCCGGCCGGAGCGGTTGCGGGATCGAGGTTGCGCTGCACGTGCGAGTCACGCCGGTGGAGCAGGTACGAGAGCGCGAGCAGGATGATCGTCGAACCGATCAGCAACACGGCGGCGGGCTGGCGCTCGGCGCCTTGGTCGCGGATCATGTAGACGTACTGGCGCGGTCGCGTATCGTCGATGACCGCAGGAGCAGGTGCCCTCCCTGGCTCGGTGATCGTCGGCTCGAGCGGCGCCACCTCGGCGACCGCGTAGTGCGGCTTGTGGAAGAAGGCGACGAAGTCGACGCTCTCGCCGATCTTCGGATACCGCTCGCCGCCGGCATCGAACACGGCGGTCACCTGGTACGTACCGGCGTCGAACGCAGCGGTCTCCTCGACGAGCTCGCCGGCTCGCGACGACGCCTGGCCGAACGCCGAGTCGTCCTCGGCGATACGGTTCCAGCCCTCCTCGCCGAACCCGTCGGCGACGAGATCGGCCTGCTCGACCGGGGTCGCCGACTCCGGCACATCGATGGAGCTCTCGAGCACACCGGCGCGCACGAGCCCGACGTCATCGGCGATGACGGCGCGACCGGCGACGGGCTCCCACGTCGGCACCGGTCCGGTGAGACCGATGCCGTAGATCAACCACATCAGTCCCATCAGAGCCATCCAGCCGAAGAGCCCGGTGAGCGCGACGAGGAACCCGAGACGGATCCCGAGGTTCGTCGCAAGGACGAGGTAGATGCTCCCGCACAGCACCCCGACACCGATGATGACGATGAGGATGCCGCGCAGCTCGGGTTCCCACGTGATCGCCAACAGCGCACTCATGGTGTGCTCACAGACCGCGCACGTATTCGACGACTTCTTCGATCTGCTCGTCGGTCAGCATCGCCCCGAAGCCGGGCATGCGACCGCTGCCCTGGCCCTGGATGCCGTACACGGCCCCGATCTCCGAGCCGGCAGCGATGAAGTCGACCATGTCGGCCTGGTTGGGGAAGTGCGAGTTCGTCGCACCGCCGCGCAGGTTCCAGCCGAACGCTCCCTGCCCCGGCACACCTGGATCGTCGTAGCTCCACCCCTGTGTGTGGCAGCGGGCGCAGCTGAAGGCGCCGCTGTCGAGCTCGAGGTTGAACAGCGCCTCACCGTACGAGGCGTACGTGCCGTCGTCGACGGACTGGCGGGCGGCGTTCTCGATCTCCTCGCGCTTCTCCGCCGGGAGCTGACCGCTGGGGCAGATCGTGACGACCTCGTCCTCGATGATTCGTCCGACGTCGATGTCGACCGGCGTCTCGCCCTCGGCGCAGTCCGCCGGTTCGAGCTGGATCGACTTGAGGTAGGCGATGAGCGAGTCGATCTGCTGCGAGTTCATCGGTCCGCCGCCGTCGATGCCCCACGCCGACATCGGCGAGAACGGCCGGCCGTAGACAAGGATGAAGCGCACCTCGTCCTCGCTGTAGCGGTAGAAGACGGTGTTCACCGCCGGTGCCGTCCAGGAGACCGCCTTGACCTCCTGGGTCTTCGAGTCGGTGATGGAGTAGTCGGCGGCGCCGCCAGTGCCGTTCATCCCGCCGTGGCAACCGGCGCAGTTGAACCCGCCGTTGGCGGTGGTGTCGAAGAGGTCGCCGCCCCATCCGGCGAGGCGATTCTCGGCACCCTCCGTCGCGCCGGACTGGCGCGCCGGCTCGAACACCCAATAGAGCGGCAACCCGATGACGACGACGATGAGGAGTACCACACCCAGCAGCTGCACGAGCTCGAGGTGGCGTCCCTCCAGCTCGCTGTCGTCGAGGTACGGCTTACGGTTGGCCGCCAGCTCGAGCTCCGAACCAGCTTCCACCTTGCCCGAACGCAGGTTGGAGATGGCGTAGGCGAACCAGCCGATGACGATGGCGGCGAGGATGATCCACGCGATGGACGTCGTCGTCAGCGCGATCATCTAATGCTCGCCGCCCGACACGCAGTGCGGGCCCTCCGCCTCCTGCCCAGTGGTGTTGACCCCGATCTCCGGGCCAAGGATGACGGTGCCGGTGTCGATCGTCACCTCTTCGCC
>Ga0136612_10000950_pt1 | contig 11756 bp, 7 predicted proteins | sample AntDryUQ224A2306_2_FD_106644 | JGI IMG/M metagenome (GOLD analysis project Ga0136612, IMG submission 106644) | Polar desert sand microbial communities from Dry Valleys, Antarctica - metaG UQ224A (23.06) | ecosystem: Environmental > Terrestrial > Soil > Desert | place: Antarctica: Dry Valley...
CGGACGCGAGCGCGAAGATGCGCGCGAGCGGGGCGCGGACGATGCGCTCGTCCACCGTCGTCATGCGGAGCCCCACCGGCATCGGACCCAGTTCGAGCGGAGCGGGAAGGTTGGTGCTCATGTGCGCGGACTCCAGGTGGCGGTGAGTCGAAAGCCGGGATGACGACGAACGTCGGGCGTGCGGCCGGTGGCTTCACGTGCGTGGCGCGCCAGCTCCGCACTCGTGAATCCGCGCAGCACCGACGTGCATCCGTCGTGGCGGCTCACGGAATGAAATCGCAGCGGCCAGGAGACGAGCCAGAACCCTGCCGCAGCGAGCCAACTCCGTCGCAGGTCGCTCACGATGACCGCGAGACGCGCCACCCGCGACAGCTCGCGCAGGATCGCCGGGATCTCCGCATCCTCGAAGTGGTGCAGCACCTGCGAGCAGATCACGACGTCGATGCTGGCATCGGCGAACGGAAGCCGGCGTGCGTCGGCGCACGCGCTGCCATCCAGCAGGTCCCGGCTCACGCGGGCCAGCACCTCCGCGCCGTCGACGCCGTACGCCATGAGTGAAACGCCACGGCGGGCGGCCGCACGCTTTGCCCGCGCCGGTATGTCGGCGAGCCCGGTGCCGACGTCGAGCAGGGTCATCGCGCTGCCGCGCGGCGGGCTGCATCGCTCGAGTTCGCGCAACACGGCGCGGGATCCGCCAAGCAGGGTGTTCGCGCATCGCACGTCCCGGAGCGACCGCTGTCGAAGCTCCGCGCCCGTGCGGGGATCATCGAGGTGCTCGAACCCTCGTCGTCGGCGCGGGACGAACACGCCCGCGTCAGCGTTCCAGCCGAGCGTAGCCACCCCGGTAGTACAGCAGCGGGCGCGCGTCGCGCACGATCGCCCGCTCAACCTGGCCGATGAAGAGCGTGTGGTCACCCGCTTCGTGCTGCGCCACGCGCTCGCATTCCAGGTGCGCCACGACGTCGTCGAGCAGCACGACGCCACTCTCGCCACGCTCGTAGCCGAGGCCGTCGAACCGATGCGCCGAATCGACACCGGAGAAGCGCCGTGACAGTGCCTCCTGTTCCGACGCCAGGATGTTCACGCCGAACCGCTCGGCGTCGCGCAGCGCGGCATACATCGAGGCCGCATGATCGATGCACACCGAGACGAGCGGCGGCTCGAGGCTCACCGATGCGAAGGCGCTCACCGTCATGCCCATGTCGCGCCCGCCCGCGTCGACGACGGTGATGACCGTGACTCCGGACGCGAAGCGGCCGAGCACGCTGCGGAAGGTGTCGAGATCGATCGTCACGCGCCCGGACTGGTGGAGGGTCGGGCGTGCCGGAACAGCTCGAACAGGTAGCGAGGATGCAGCACCTCGCGCGCCGGCACGAAGTCGCCCGTCACGCCGACCAGCAGGTCGGCCATGTCCTTTCGCGACGCCAGCGTGCGCGCGAAGTAGTTGATGGCCGGAGCGAAGCCGACGGCGGAGCTGATGAGCCGTTCGACCATCCACTTGCCGCGGAACTCGCGGCGCCGTGCGCGCTCGTACGCTGCCAGCGCGGCGTCCATGCTCGTCGACGTCGCGGCGCCGAGCGCCTGCACGGCGAATGGCGCGAGGAGCTCGCCGCCGCGCAGCGCCGCGTAGATGCCCTCACCGGTGAACGGGTCGAAGAAATCGGCCGCGTCACCAACGAGCGCGGCGCCAGGTGCCCAGGCGCGCCGTGCATGCGACGCGAACGGCCCGGTGGCGAGCACGGGCGACACGCGACGAGCATCCCTGACGCGGGGCGCGAGCTGCGGCCGCTCGCGCAGCCAGCGTTCGAAGAAGGCGGTGCGATCCGCGCTGACGAGCCGGGCGAAGCGAGCCGGCACCACCATCGCGACGTTGGTGAGGCCCTCGTCCACCGCGGCGAGCCCCACGTAACCGACTCCGCGTTCGACGTGCATCTCGCCCCACGCCGTCACGTCGCCGAAATTCTCGTAGTGTGCGACGAGCGCGAGCCGCTTCGGCCAGCGTCGCGCGCGCGTGAGATCCAGTCGTCGTCCGACGACCGAGCGGAGCCCGTCAGCGCCGATGACGAGCGTCGCGCGCAGCTCGCGGCTGCCGCCGGTGGCGTCGAGCACGCGTACGCCGGTCACGCGACCGGTGTCGTCCCGCACGACGTCGCTGACGCGAAGCCCTTCGCGTACCTCGGCGCCGGCCGCGCGTGCGCAATCGAGCAGGATGGGGTCGAGCTTCGTGCGGCGGAGCGCCAGGCCCCGGTCGCGGAAGGCGCGATAGCCGTGCGAAGCGACGAAGTCGCCCCGAATGAGCGCGCCGTTCGGCGCGCGCACGGTCATGCCCGCCAGATGTGCCGCGCCGGCGCGCTCGACGGAATCGAGCGCACCCATCGCGCTCAGCAGGCGCGACGCCTGCGGGCTCAGGTACTCCGCGCAGGGTTTCGGACGGGGAAACACGGCACGGTCGAGCACGAGCACGCGCGCGTTCGCGCGTGCCAGCGCGAACGCCGTAGAGGCGCCCGCCGGTCCCCCGCCCACGACGATGACGTCGAATGCCGTGTCCCGCCGCTCGTTGTTCACGATTCGAAGGCTAATCGCGCCGCCGCCGCGGCGCCCACGATCAGTGCCGGGGATTGAGTGACCACAGTGTTCCCACTACCTTCATCGACCACCATCGCTGGTCCTGCCTCCGCTGTCCCCTGGGTTGTCGCATGCTCGCTACGGTCGACGCACTTCTCCCCCTCAGTCTCCTGGAAGCCGTCCGCGACGTGGACACGCCCGAGGGGGTGCTCGAGGCTGAATTCGTCGACGAGCTTCGCAACAAGCGCTTCGGCCTGAGCGACACCGTCTACACACAGATCAAGCGATACACCGAGGCCGTGCGGAAGAATCAGCGCACTGCCCAGGACGAAGCGGTCGCGCTCGCGCGGCTGATCGGCCGTCGTCCCGACGCCGAGGCGGTGCTGCGCGCCGCGGGGCGTTACCTGGCGCACGAGGCATATCACACCGTGCCCGCCACGTCCCGCACGATGGTGCGGGTGATGCCGTCCTTCATCTCGCGCCCGATGGCGCTGCGACGCGTGCGGCGGCTGTCGCAGCGGTATCTGAACGCCAACGTTCGGCGCGTCGGCACGTACATCCTGCTCGAGGTGCCGCGTTCGGTGACGCTGGGTGTCGCGCCCGCAAGTGCGGGGTGCACGTTCTACGAAGCGACGCTCCGCGAACTGATGCGGTTGCTCATCGGCGCCACGGGCGCGGTGGAGCACACGCGCTGTGCGGGTCGCGGCGAAGGGGCATGCGAGTGGCGCGCCGACTGGCGCGGCGCGAGCGCCTGAACGGACGTACGCGCCGTTCATGCTGACCGAGGCGACGCTGCCGGCCCTGCAGCGTGCGATACGCGACGCCGGCGTGGATGGCTGGCTCCTGTTCGACTTTCAGGGATGCAATCCGATCGCGGGCGGACTGCTCGGACTGCACGGCATGGTGACGCGACGGATCTTCGTGTGGGTGCCGAGTGAGGGCGTGCCGGTCGCGCTTGGACACGCGATCGAACCGGGCCCGTGGCGGACGTGGCCAGCGGCATGGCAGCACGAGACCTACAGCTCGTGGCGCGACCTCGAGGCCGCAGTAGAGCGCATGGTGCGGGGCAGACGCATCGCGATGGAATACTCCGCCGGTGACGCCGTGCCGTATCTCGACCGTGTGCCGGCCGGCGTGATCGAGATGGTGCGCACCGCCGGGGCGCGCGAGATCGTGTCATCCGCCGCCCTCGTGACGCACTTCGTCGCATCGTGGTCGGCGTCGCACGTCGCATCGCACCGGCGCGCCGCGGCGATCATCCGCCAGATCGCGCTCGATGCGTTCGCCCTCGCCGGACAGCGCGCACGGACAGCGAGCCCGATCGCGGAGCACGAGCTGATGGCGTGGATTCTCGAGCGGTTCGCGAAGGCGGGGCTGAGCACCGATCACGGACCCAACGTCTCGGCCGGCGCGAACGCGGCGAATCCGCATTACGAACCCTCGCCGAAGCGTCCGCGGCCGATCGTCGAGGGAGATGTGCTGCTGATCGACCTCTGGGCGCGCGAGCCGGGTTCCGAGCAGGACCCCGCAACGACCGGCGTGTGGGCGGACCAGACGTGGATGGCCACGATCGGTCCACCGTCCGCACGGGCGCAGGAGGTGTGGGCGGCCATCCGCGACGCGCGCGACGCGGCCATCGCAAAGGTCCTTCAGGATGTCGCGGCGGGCACGCCGTTGCGCGGCGGCGACGTGGATGACGTGGCGCGCGCCGTGATCGAGGAACGCGGGCTGGGCCGATTCTTCACGCATCGTACTGGCCATTCGATCGATTCGCGCTCGCTGCACGGTGCAGGACCACATCTGGACAACCTCGAAACGCGCGACGAACGCCTGCTCGTTCCCGGCGTGGCGTTCTCCATCGAGCCCGGCGTGTACGTCCCGGGCGAGATCGGCATGCGCACCGAAGTGAACGCGTACCTCGTGGAGGGTCGCGCGGTCATTACGCCGGACGACTACCAGCGCGAACTCATCGTCGCGTGATGAACCACGTGGCTCGCGCCTTGCCCTCCTGCCGGCTTCACACCGACCGGCCGACCATTCAGTGAACGACGCTCCAATGCGCGCCGCCGCGCCGTCCCGACTCTGCAGGATCACCTTCGTGCTCGCCGCGCCGCTGCTCCTCGCGAGTAGTGCATGCGGAGGCGACGGCAGCGGCCTGGCGCTCGCCGGGAAGTCCCGCACATCGGCCGGCGCGATCGAGCCCGAGCTGACGGGTCCCGTCGTCATCGCACGATCCGCCACGCCATACAAGGTCGCATCGGTCGCAACACCGGGCAGCGTGATGGGCACCGTGACGCTCCAATCAGCGATCGCACCGGGCGAGCCCATTGTCGCTGGTCGCGACAGTCTCGTGTGCGGCAAGATCGTGCCTGACAGTTCGCTTCAGCAGAAGGGCACAGGACTCGGCAACGTCGTCGTCTGGATCGATGGCATACGAGCGGGAAAGGCGCTTCCGGAAGACAAGCGGCTCGAGCTCGAGAGCGATCGCTGTCTGCTCACCCCGAGGGTCCAGGCAGCGGTCGCTGGAAGCGCGGTGAACGTGATCGGCCACGACGACTTTCGACAGCACCTCCGCTTTCTCGCGGCGGGAGATTCCGCCGCCCGCGCGGCGATCCTGCTCGGCAAGGACGAACAGGTCATTCCCACGGAGTTGCCGACGAAGTCACCAGGCCTCGTGACCGTCCGCGACGCCGACCACGCGTGGCCTCGCGCCTATCTCGCCGTGTTCGACCATCCCTACTTCGTCGTCACGAAGGCCGATGGCGCGTTCATGATCGATGGCGTACCGGCCGGCAAGTACACGCTCGTTGCGTGGCACGAGCGGACAGGCCGCACGGAGCAGCCCATCGAGGTGCCGGCGAACGGCTCGGCGAAGGTGGCCGTGAGTCTCCGCGGGAAGTAGGCGACCGCTCGCCGCTCGCCGGTACTCAGTCCCGAAGCTCCGCACGATACAGGCGACCATAGACGCCGTCGGCGACGACGAGCTGTTCGTGCGTTCCCGACTCCACGATGCGGCCGTGCTCCAGCACCAGCACCCGGTCCGCTCGACGCACGGTACGGAGACGATGCGCGATGATCAGGGTGCTGCGACCACGCAGCAGCTCTTCCATCGCGATCTCGACCAGCCGCTCGCTCTCGTTGTCGAGACTGCTCGTCGCCTCGTCGAGCACGACGAGCGCGGGATTCTTGAGGAACACGCGCGCCAGCGCGATGCGCTGGCGCTGTCCGCCCGACAGCTTGACCCCGCGCTCCCCCACCAGGGTATCCAGTCCGTCGGGTAACCGTTCGATGAACTCGATGGCGTGTGCGGCGCGCGCCGCACACGCCATCGAGTTCATCGAACGGTTACCCGACGGACTGGATACCCTGGTGGGGGAGCGCGGGGTCAAGCTGTCGGGCGGACAGCGCCAGCGCATCGCGCTGGCGCGCGTGTTCCTCAAGAATCCCGCGCTCGTCGTGCTCGACGAGGCGACGAGCAGTCTCGACAACGAGAGCGAGCGGCTGGTCGAGATCGCGATGGAAGAGCTGCTGCGTGGTCGCAGCACCCTGATCATCGCGCATCGTCTCCGTACCGTGCGTCGAGCGGACCGGGTGCTGGTGCTGGAGCACGGCCGCATCGTGGAGTCGGGAACGCACGAACAGCTCGTCGTCGCCGACGGCGTCTATGGTCGCCTGTATCGTGCGGAGCTTCGGGACTGAGTACCGGCGAGCGGCGAGCGGTCGCCTACTTCCCGCGGAGACTCACGGCCACCTTCGCCGAGCCGTTCGCCGGCACCTCGATGGGCTGCTCCGTGCGGCCTGTCCGCTCGTGCCACGCAACGAGCGTGTACTTGCCGGCCGGTACGCCATCGATCATGAACGCGCCATCGGCCTTCGTGACGACGAAGTAGGGATGGTCGAACACGGCGAGATAGGCGCGAGGCCACGCGTGGTCGGCGTCGCGGACGGTCACGAGGCCTGGTGACTTCGTCGGCAACTCCGTGGGAATGACCTGTTCGTCCTTGCCGAGCAGGATCGCCGCGCGGGCGGCGGAATCTCCCGCCGCGAGAAAGCGGAGGTGCTGTCGAAAGTCGTCGTGGCCGATCACGTTCACCGCGCTTCCAGCGACCGCTGCCTGGACCCTCGGGGTGAGCAGACAGCGATCGCTCTCGAGCTCGAGCCGCTTGTCTTCCGGAAGCGCCTTTCCCGCTCGTATGCCATCGATCCAGACGACGACGTTGCCGAGTCCTGTGCCCTTCTGCTGAAGCGAACTGTCAGGCACGATCTTGCCGCACACGAGACTGTCGCGACCAGCGACAATGGGCTCGCCCGGTGCGATCGCTGATTGGAGCGTCACGGTGCCCATCACGCTGCCCGGTGTTGCGACCGATGCGACCTTGTATGGCGTGGCGGATCGTGCGATGACGACGGGACCCGTCAGCTCGGGCTCGATCGCGCCGGCCGATGTGCGGGACTTCCCGGCGAGCGCCAGGCCGCTGCCGTCGCCTCCGCATGCACTACTCGCGAGGAGCAGCGGCGCGGCGAGCACGAAGGTGATCCTGCAGAGTCGGGACGGCGCGGCGGCGCGCATTGGAGCGTCGTTCACTGAATGGTCGGCCGGTCGGTGTGAAGCCGGCAGGAGGGCAAGGCGCGAGCCACGTGGTTCATCACGCGACGATGAGTTCGCGCTGGTAGTCGTCCGGCGTAATGACCGCGCGACCCTCCACGAGGTACGCGTTCACTTCGGTGCGCATGCCGATCTCGCCCGGGACGTACACGCCGGGCTCGATGGAGAACGCCACGCCGGGAACGAGCAGGCGTTCGTCGCGCGTTTCGAGGTTGTCCAGATGTGGTCCTGCACCGTGCAGCGAGCGCGAATCGATCGAATGGCCAGTACGATGCGTGAAGAATCGGCCCAGCCCGCGTTCCTCGATCACGGCGCGCGCCACGTCATCCACGTCGCCGCCGCGCAACGGCGTGCCCGCCGCGACATCCTGAAGGACCTTTGCGATGGCCGCGTCGCGCGCGTCGCGGATGGCCGCCCACACCTCCTGCGCCCGTGCGGACGGTGGACCGATCGTGGCCATCCACGTCTGGTCCGCCCACACGCCGGTCGTTGCGGGGTCCTGCTCGGAACCCGGCTCGCGCGCCCAGAGGTCGATCAGCAGCACATCTCCCTCGACGATCGGCCGCGGACGCTTCGGCGAGGGTTCGTAATGCGGATTCGCCGCGTTCGCGCCGGCCGAGACGTTGGGTCCGTGATCGGTGCTCAGCCCCGCCTTCGCGAACCGCTCGAGAATCCACGCCATCAGCTCGTGCTCCGCGATCGGGCTCGCTGTCCGTGCGCGCTGTCCGGCGAGGGCGAACGCATCGAGCGCGATCTGGCGGATGATCGCCGCGGCGCGCCGGTGCGATGCGACGTGCGACGCCGACCACGATGCGACGAAGTGCGTCACGAGGGCGGCGGATGACACGATCTCGCGCGCCCCGGCGGTGCGCACCATCTCGATCACGCCGGCCGGCACACGGTCGAGATACGGCACGGCGTCACCGGCGGAGTATTCCATCGCGATGCGTCTGCCCCGCACCATGCGCTCTACTGCGGCCTCGAGGTCGCGCCACGAGCTGTAGGTCTCGTGCTGCCATGCCGCTGGCCACGTCCGCCACGGGCCCGGTTCGATCGCGTGTCCAAGCGCGACCGGCACGCCCTCACTCGGCACCCACACGAAGATCCGTCGCGTCACCATGCCGTGCAGTCCGAGCAGTCCGCCCGCGATCGGATTGCATCCCTGAAAGTCGAACAGGAGCCAGCCATCCACGCCGGCGTCGCGTATCGCACGCTGCAGGGCCGGCAGCGTCGCCTCGGTCAGCATGAACGGCGCGTACGTCCGTTCAGGCGCTCGCGCCGCGCCAGTCGGCGCGCCACTCGCATGCCCCTTCGCCGCGACCCGCACAGCGCGTGTGCTCCACCGCGCCCGTGGCGCCGATGAGCAACCGCATCAGTTCGCGGAGCGTCGCTTCGTAGAACGTGCACCCCGCACTTGCGGGCGCGACACCCAGCGTCACCGAACGCGGCACCTCGAGCAGGATGTACGTGCCGACGCGCCGAACGTTGGCGTTCAGATACCGCTGCGACAGCCGCCGCACGCGTCGCAGCGCCATCGGGCGCGAGATGAAGGACGGCATCACCCGCACCATCGTGCGGGACGTGGCGGGCACGGTGTGATATGCCTCGTGCGCCAGGTAACGCCCCGCGGCGCGCAGCACCGCCTCGGCGTCGGGACGACGGCCGATCAGCCGCGCGAGCGCGACCGCTTCGTCCTGGGCAGTGCGCTGATTCTTCCGCACGGCCTCGGTGTATCGCTTGATCTGTGTGTAGACGGTGTCGCTCAGGCCGAAGCGCTTGTTGCGAAGCTCGTCGACGAATTCAGCCTCGAGCACCCCCTCGGGCGTGTCCACGTCGCGGACGGCTTCCAGGAGACTGAGGGGGAGAAGTGCGTCGACCGTAGCGAGCATGCGACAACCCAGGGGACAGCGGAGGCAGGACCAGCGATGGTGGTCGATGAAGGTAGTGGGAACACTGTGGTCACTCAATCCCCGGCACTGATCGTGGGCGCCGCGGCGGCGGCGCGATTAGCCTTCGAATCGTGAACAACGAGCGGCGGGACACGGCATTCGACGTCATCGTCGTGGGCGGGGGACCGGCGGGCGCCTCTACGGCGTTCGCGCTGGCACGCGCGAACGCGCGCGTGCTCGTGCTCGACCGTGCCGTGTTTCCCCGTCCGAAACCCTGCGCGGAGTACCTGAGCCCGCAGGCGTCGCGCCTGCTGAGCGCGATGGGTGCGCTCGATTCCGTCGAGCGCGCCGGCGCGGCACATCTGGCGGGCATGACCGTGCGCGCGCCGAACGGCGCGCTCATTCGGGGCGACTTCGTCGCTTCGCACGGCTATCGCGCCTTCCGCGACCGGGGCCTGGCGCTCCGCCGCACGAAGCTCGACCCCATCCTGCTCGATTGCGCACGCGCGGCCGGCGCCGAGGTACGCGAAGGGCTTCGCGTCAGCGACGTCGTGCGGGACGACACCGGTCGCGTGACCGGCGTACGCGTGCTCGACGCCACCGGCGGCAGCCGCGAGCTGCGCGCGACGCTCGTCATCGGCGCTGACGGGCTCCGCTCGGTCGTCGGACGACGACTGGATCTCACGCGCGCGCGACGCTGGCCGAAGCGGCTCGCGCTCGTCGCACACTACGAGAATTTCGGCGACGTGACGGCGTGGGGCGAGATGCACGTCGAACGCGGAGTCGGTTACGTGGGGCTCGCCGCGGTGGACGAGGGCCTCACCAACGTCGCGATGGTGGTGCCGGCTCGCTTCGCCCGGCTCGTCAGCGCGGATCGCACCGCCTTCTTCGAACGCTGGCTGCGCGAGCGGCCGCAGCTCGCGCCCCGCGTCAGGGATGCTCGTCGCGTGTCGCCCGTGCTCGCCACCGGGCCGTTCGCGTCGCATGCACGGCGCGCCTGGGCACCTGGCGCCGCGCTCGTTGGTGACGCGGCCGATTTCTTCGACCCGTTCACCGGTGAGGGCATCTACGCGGCGCTGCGCGGCGGCGAGCTCCTCGCGCCATTCGCCGTGCAGGCGCTCGGCGCCGCGACGTCGACGAGCATGGACGCCGCGCTGGCAGCGTACGAGCGCGCACGGCGCCGCGAGTTCCGCGGCAAGTGGATGGTCGAACGGCTCATCAGCTCCGCCGTCGGCTTCGCTCCGGCCATCAACTACTTCGCGCGCACGCTGGCGTCGCGAAAGGACATGGCCGACCTGCTGGTCGGCGTGACGGGCGACTTCGTGCCGGCGCGCGAGGTGCTGCATCCTCGCTACCTGTTCGAGCTGTTCCGGCACGCCCGACCCTCCACCAGTCCGGGCGCGTGACGATCGATCTCGACACCTTCCGCAGCGTGCTCGGCCGCTTCGCGTCCGGAGTCACGGTCATCACCGTCGTCGACGCGGGCGGGCGCGACATGGGCATGACGGTGAGCGCCTTCGCATCGGTGAGCCTCGAGCCGCCGCTCGTCTCGGTGTGCATCGATCATGCGGCCTCGATGTATGCCGCGCTGCGCGACGCCGAGCGGTTCGGCGTGAACATCCTGGCGTCGGAACAGGAGGCACTGTCACGGCGCTTCTCCGGTGTCGATTCGGCGCATCGGTTCGACGGCCTCGGCTACGAGCGTGGCGAGAGTGGCGTCGTGCTGCTCGACGACGTCGTGGCGCACCTGGAATGCGAGCGCGTGGCGCAGCACGAAGCGGGTGACCACACGCTCTTCATCGGCCAGGTTGAGCGGGCGATCGTGCGCGACGCGCGCCCGCTGCTGTACTACCGGGGTGGCTACGCTCGGCTGGAACGCTGACGCGGGCGTGTTCGTCCCGCGCCGACGACGAGGGTTCGAGCACCTCGATGATCCCCGCACGGGCGCGGAGCTTCGACAGCGGTCGCTCCGGGACGTGCGATGCGCGAACACCCTGCTTGGCGGATCCCGCGCCGTGTTGCGCGAACTCGAGCGATGCAGCCCGCCGCGCGGCAGCGCGATGACCCTGCTCGACGTCGGCACCGGGCTCGCCGACATACCGGCGCGGGCAAAGCGTGCGGCCGCCCGCCGTGGCGTTTCACTCATGGCGTACGGCGTCGACGGCGCGGAGGTGCTGGCCCGCGTGAGCCGGGACCTGCTGGATGGCAGCGCGTGCGCCGACGCACGCCGGCTTCCGTTCGCCGATGCCAGCATCGACGTCGTGATCTGCTCGCAGGTGCTGCACCACTTCGAGGATGCGGAGATCCCGGCGATCCTGCGCGAGCTGTCGCGGGTGGCGCGTCTCGCGGTCATCGTGAGCGACCTGCGACGGAGTTGGCTCGCTGCGGCAGGGTTCTGGCTCGTCTCCTGGCCGCTGCGATTTCATTCCGTGAGCCGCCACGACGGATGCACGTCGGTGCTGCGCGGATTCACGAGTGCGGAGCTGGCGCGCCACGCACGTGAAGCCACCGGCCGCACGCCCGACGTTCGTCGTCATCCCGGCTTTCGACTCACCGCCACCTGGAGTCCGCGCACATGAGCACCAACCTTCCCGCTCCGCTCGAACTGGGTCCGATGCCGGTGGGGCTCCGCATGACGACGGTGGACGAGCGCATCGTCCGCGCCCCGCTCGCGCGCATCTTCGCGCTCGCGTCCG
>Ga0136612_10000951_pt1 | contig 11746 bp, 13 predicted proteins | sample AntDryUQ224A2306_2_FD_106644 | JGI IMG/M metagenome (GOLD analysis project Ga0136612, IMG submission 106644) | Polar desert sand microbial communities from Dry Valleys, Antarctica - metaG UQ224A (23.06) | ecosystem: Environmental > Terrestrial > Soil > Desert | place: Antarctica: Dry Valley...
GAAGCGCCACTCCCCGCCCTCGCGTCGGGAGCACCGCCCCTCGATGAGCGCCGCGTATCCGTCCGGCCCGACGCCTGCCTCGGCGAGTTGGGGGTAGAGGTGGAGGCACGCGGCGGGCGCGGCGTAGCGCTCTCCGCCGCCGTCTGGCGCGTCGGGGGCGGGCGTCAGTTGATGTGGAAAGTTGGCGAGGTACTTCGCGGTCGCGAGCGTTTCCTCCGCGATCCACGGCGGCGCCGCGCACACTGTCGGGCGGTACGGCTCGAACGCGCGCCGCAGGTAGGCTCGCCACACATCCATAAGCCGGAGCGCCGGGCCGCTGAGCGTCGCCCTCCCGCCGCCGGCAGGCTCGAACCCCATGTCCAACAACTTCTTCGTGTCGAAAACCGCAGTAGTCATCTTTACACGTCCTCTCTCGACTGCGACCGCACCTGGGCTTCGGCCGCTTGCCGCCCTTCGCCCGACCGCTCGTTGAAGAACGCGAGGCGGATCGCTCGGACGGACTCGAAGTTCGACATAACTATCTCGTCGTCGGTGAGCCGCCGTCCGACGCCGTTCTCGACGTAGCCTATCAGGTCGAGGATGTTGATCGAGTTGAGTATCTTCTCGCGGAACAGCGGCGTCTCGGGAGCGATCTCGCCCGCTCCAGCGCCGTCGCTCGCCGCCCGCGCGACGACGAACTCAAGCAACTCGCGCTCGCGACGGGTTGCAGTCACGGCGGGTCGCTCAGCCACGTCGGTCCCATCCCGTTCGCAGGCAGTGCTCGACGACGGCGCCGTAGTACCCTCGAACGTCGGGCGCCTCGTCGTCGTATCCCGGCAGCGCCCGGAGCAGCTCCGCGCGGTCGAAGCGCTTGGGATACGCGAGCTGTTGCGCGAAGTGGGTGAGGGCCCGTGCAACGCCCTGCATGATCGGGTTGTTCGCCTGCTCCGCCGAGCGCACGAACAGCTCGAACGTTTCCAGCGGCGCGATGTCGGGCTGCGGATACCGACGGGCCGCCCACTCGGGGTCGTGCTCGGCGAGCAGCCGATAGGTCTCCTCGACTATCTCGCCGAGCGTGTAGCACTTGCCCTCGGGCGAGGTGATGTGAAAGCGTCCGCCTGCCTCGAAGTGTTCGGTGAACAGACTGTATAGCACGCGCGCCGTGTAGTCCGCGCCGATCAGGTCCACCGGGTACTCGTCCGAGCCCGGAAGCATCGAGACCAGACCGAGGTGCATCATCCTGAGAGCGTGGTGCGGCGCGGTGTAGTGACGCACCGCGCCGGTCGCGCTGTCGCCGAGCACGGTGGAGAGCCGGTATACCGCGATGGGAACTCGACCGCTCGCACCCTCGATCAGCAGCTCCGCCTCATATTTGGATTGCTCGTACGTGTTCACGAAGCCGCACACGTGCGCGCGCTCCCTCTCGCCGACGACGCCGGTCCTGCGGCCCGCGACGTACGCTGTGCTCAGGAAGGCCGTCGCCTCCAAACGGGGTGCGGCCTCGGCGAGCGCGAGCACGCGGCGCGTACCCTCCACGTTGACCGATCTGGCCGTCTCAAGCGGGAGGTCGAAGCGGGTGGTCGCGGCTGAGTGGATCACGTGCGTGAGCGTGTGCTTGAGCGCGTCGTACTCCGTCCGATCCAGGCCGAGCCGTTCGCGCGCAACGTCGCCGTGCAGCACGTGGATACGCCGCTCCCCCTCGGGCTCGGGCTCGCACCCTAGCACCTCGCGCAGGAGGTCGGCAACGCTGCACCCCGTCCCTCGTTGGTGGAGCAGCAGGTGAACCTCGGCGTCGGACTCGCGCAGGATGCGTTCGAGGAGCGCGCCGCCTATCGCGCCCGTACCACCAGTCAGCAGCATCACCGAGCTCATACTCCCGCCCTAATGCTCGAGCACGAGGCACGACCAGCTCGCGCCCAGCCCGAACGTGAATAGCGCCAGCTTGTCTCCGGGTCGCAGCACGCCCTGGCGCTCCATGTCGGCCAGGTTGATCACGTGGTCGCACGAGACGGTGTGGCCAACGCGGGCGATATTCTTGGTCCACACCCGCTCGACCTCCACGCCGAGCAGGCCGGCGAGTATCTGCCAACTGCGCAAGCTGACATTGTGCGGCACGAACCAGTCTACCTCCCCAAGCGTCAGACCCGCGCGCTCGACGCCCGCAGCGATCACGCGCCTCGCCATAGGGAAGTACGCGGCGAGTATCTCCTGCTCCCGCTCGGGTGTATCCCAGTAATGGGCCTGGGTGCGCTGGTGAAAGCTCAGTATCCGGTTGCGCGGCGCCTCGCGCTCGAGCAGCACCGCACAGCCCGCGTCGCTCATCACGTTGTACATCACCTCCGAGCGTGCGTCTGGTGGGAGCGCATCCCCGGCAACGCAGAGCACCGACGGACGCTCGGAGGATTGGAGAGTTGAGGCGGCGATGTGTATGGCAGAGAGCAGCCCGCTGCACCCCTGCTGCGAGAGCGCGACGGCGTTGGCCGAGGCCAGCCCCAGCTCGTGGCACGCGCGCGCCGCCGGGTAGCGGAATAGGTGGAGCGGGTCGTCGCCTGCGGCGGCGAGCGAGGGCCGGTCTCGCAGGCCCGACACCCAGAGCAGCGTGCCCACGTCTTGCGGACGGACGCCCGGCGAGGCGAGCACGCTTCTAGCACTCGCGAGCATTAGGTCCTCGACGCACTCTGATTCGCCCACCGCGTACCGTCGCTCAAACCCGAACTCGGCGAGCACCGCCGGCGGCGTCAGCAGTTTACCGTGAGCTTCAAGCTCTGCGAGCGTATTCTGAGCGCTCGGCAGCGAGTACGCCGGGTGGGACAAACCAACGCAGGCGTGGTTGTTCTGGTAGCGCAAGTGCGGTGACGACGGCGATGCAGTGATCATCTACACTGTAAGTATACGCGGTCCAGAATCGGGAGTGCGGGCACGGCTCGTCGGCGCCCGCTCGTCGTGGCGATGTGCCTGCGCTTGCGTCCATCGCCGACCCCGACCGCCCGTCGCGCAGAACCCTGGGACGGCACGCGACTGCGAGCGTCGGAGCCGTGTCGGGGACTGCGGACGCCGTCTCGACCGCGACTCGCGAGCCGTCCCGGCTCAGTATTCTCACCCCACGCGGCAGGCCCGCGAGCCCGACGCCAAGCGCCTTGAGCGCCGCCTCTTTGACGGTCCACACCCGCGCGATCAGGGCGTCGAGTCTCTCCTCCGGCACGTACATTATCTCGAACTCGTCTTCGTCGGCGATGTGCGTCGCCAGGCTCGGCGAGCGAGGCAGGACGCGCTCCACATCCACCCCCACCGGGCCGCTCGACACGGCGCCGACTCCCCACCCGAACGAGTGCGATAGGGAGCAATGCAGCTCCTCGGCGCCAACGAGCTGCGGCCCGCCGTCGGGCGCGGCGGCGACGGCGATCACGTCGGCGCGTTCGAATCCCTCCCCCCGGTGGAGGAGATACGCGCCCTTCAGCGCCGCCCTGCCCGCCAGCCGGTCGGCTTGCCTGTGGTTTGGGAGTGCGCGCCGCTCCTTCGCCTCTTGCGGGGTGAGCATCGTTGCCGCGCACGACTCCGATAGGTCGCGAGCCGCGCAGACGGCGATCAAGCGTCCTGCATCTCCAACACCATCTTGAGGTTGGCCATGTATACGTCCGCCTCGCGCTGGTTCATCGTCTGGACCACGGCGGTTTGGAACCGCTGGAGGGCCGACTGCGGCGTGCGGTACTCGACGCTCAGCGCGACCGTCGTTTGGCCTCCACTCTCGGTGAGGCTGTACTTCCACAAGCTGTCCCCGGCGCCTGTCGTGCGCGCCTCGTAGCGCGTGGGCGCCTCCAGCGCGGTGACGATCCACGAGCCCTCCAGGATCACACCGTACATCTGGTACCTGTAGGTGAACTCGGAGCCCTCCTGCAGGGGCGGCTCCGGCAAGTTCGTGTTCTCGATGAGGCTGGGCATCACGAGCGGTATCTTCTCGGGACTGGTTAGAAAGTCGAAGATCCGCTGTGCCGGGGCGTTGATCACCGCCTCGGCCTGGACTCCCGCGTCGTACGTGGTTACTGTCGTCGTCATCGAATGTACCTCCTTGTTGCTATGCCTCCACGCCGCCGCGCCGCGTGGCTACTGGGCGAACCGCTGATAGCTCACAAGCGTCCTCGCCAGATACCGCTCCCTCCCGGACGACGGGTCGCTCATCTGAAACGTAAGGAGTGCGACCGGACCGAGCGGTTGTACGCGGACGATCGTGCCGGTGCTGCGTATCCGGACGGAGTCGCCGTCGGAGTTGTAGCCCACCGACATCAGGTCGAGCGTGCGACGAACCTGATCAAGCACCTCGTCCGACGACCGCATTATAACCGACGACGGCATGTCGCGAAGCCACACGCCCACGAGCGCCGCCGCGACCCCGAACACGGCCGGTCGGACTCCGTTGCGCGTGATAGCGAGCAGCAGGGAGGCGCCGCCCAGCGCGAGCAGCGAGTCGCCTAGCATCCGATACGATAGTTTGTAGGTATCGAACGCCAGTCGGATCTTCACGCCGCGCGCCATATGTCGCCTCCGCACACTCAGCCGTTCGCTTGCGCAACACGCCGCAAGCCGCACGCCCCCGTTGCGAGCCGGCGCGCCCAGATGCAATCCCATTCTGCTATCATCCGAATGAAACAGTATTGGCCTTGACTACGAGGAGGAATCAAATGGACAGCCGAAGCACGGAAGACTATGTAGACGCGCGAAACATCGGCCGGGCTGTGGTCACGGTGATATCCGAGGGAATCCTGCCGTGGCCGCCGGACTACCAGGCGCCCGAGGTTGAGTGGCGCGCAGAGGTCCCCGAGGCGGACGAGAACGGGGTCGTGCCGCTGGGAGCCCTCATCGTACACATCCAAACGCCGGAGGCGTCAATCATCGTAGACCCCGGCTTCGACGATCCCGACTCCGACTGGCAGCAGCGATACGCGAAGCAGTCGCCCGGTCTCACTCGAACCGCCGGTATGGCCGCAGCGCTTGCCTCCATTGGGGTCTCGCCTGAGGAGGTTGCGTACGTGCTTATCACGCACACTCACTCCGACCACTACTGCGGCGTGACGCAGGACCGAGACGGCGGTACGACGCTCCGCTTTCCCAACGCGCGGCACTACGTGGGCCGGGGCGACTGGGAGGGCGCGCTGGATCGTGAGCAGGCCGATTCGGACCTCTCGCAGCGGATTGGCCTCGTGGAGCAGGCAGGTTTGCTGGTCATGGTGGACGAGGAGACGGAGGTCGCGCCGGGGGTGGCGATCATACCGGCGCCGGGAGAGTCGCCCGGCCATTGCATCGTGCGGCTGCGCTCGGAGGGGGAGACGTTCTACTATGTCGGCGATCTCTACCACCACGCGTGCGAGGTCGCGCACCCCGATTGGTCGCCGTCGAACCGAGACCAAGCGGCGAACATCCGCTCCCGCGAGTCCCTCGCTGAGGAGGCCGTTCCCGCCGACTCGACGATCGTCTTCACCCACGAGTCGTTTCCCGGCTGGGGCAAGATCGAACGCTCCGCCCTGGGCGCGGACCACCGTTGGGCGCCGAACAGGGCGTGACGGGCGACGAACTCCATCGCGACGCCGCGAGCGAGCCCGATGAGCTGGAAAGCAGGCTGAAGCAGGTGGTCCCCTGGGGCCGCTCGTTTGCCGAGTACGTGGAGATGTTCAGCCTGTCCGAGTCCGACCTCGGCGGGCGAATACTCGACTGCGGCGGCGGCCCGGCGAGTTTCAACGCGGAGGCGACGGCGCGCGGGCTGAGGGTGGTTTCGTTCGACCCGATCTACGCGTTCACGGTGGAGGCTGTCGCAGCGCGGGTCGAGGAGACGTACGACGTGATTATGGCTGGCGTCGAGGCCGAGCGCGACCGCTTTGTGTGGGACCGCATGGGGTCGCCGGCTCGCCTGGGCGAGGTACGCCTGGCGGCGATGCATTGCTTTCTAGAGGACTTCGACGCGGGTCTGCGGGAGGAGCGCTACATCGCAGCCTCGCTTCCGTCGTTGCCCTTCGAGACGGGTGAGTTCGACCTCGCTCTCTGCTCGCATCTGCTCTTCCTGTACTCCGACGGGCTGTCGCGGCGCTTCCACGTTGACGCGATCGAGGAGATGCTTCGGGTCGCGGGTCGGGTGCGTGTATTCCCACTGCTGGACATGGGGGGTCGAACGTCGGCGCACCTTCGTCCCGTGATCGAGGAGCTGCGAACGGAAGCCGCCGTCGTGCGCATCGTGCCGACGCCGTACGAGTTCCAGCGTGGCGGCGATCGGATGCTGGTGGTCGAGGCGGTCGGCGCGCCGGCCCATGCCGACGCCGCTGACGGCGGGTAGAGGTAGTGCTATTGGCTGTACTTCGGCGCGAGCCGACGCCGGCTTGCGGTCACGAGGCCGGGGTCGGGAAACGTGTCCTTCGACGACGGCTGAATGTACGGGCGAGGGGCCAAGCCCGGCCGGATGCTCCACTCAGTCACGCGGTCCGGCCAGGGGCAGCGTCACGGTGAATGTGCTGCCGAGTCCAGGCTCGCTTTCGACATGGATTGAGCCGCCGTGCGCACGCGCGATCCAGTCGCAGATCGAAAGCCCCAGGCCGACTCCACCTTCCCTGCGCGACCGTGCCTCGTCAATACGATAGAAGCGGTCGAAGATGTGCGGCAGGTGCTCGGACGCTATGCCTATCCCGTTATCGCTCACCTCAAACACGGCTGACTCACCTTCCTGGCGCACACTGACGCGCACCACACCTTCGGGCGCGTTCTTGAGCGCGTTGTCTACGAGGTTGAGGGTGAGCTGGGTGAGGCGCATTCGGTCTCCCTGCACAATAGGTCCCGGCTCATCGCCTAGCCAAAGCAGGCCGACCCTACGCTCCAGGGCAAGCGGCTGTAGCTGCTCAACAACGCCGGCGGCGAACTCTCCGAACGGCTCTGGTGTGAGTGTCAGCCGAGCGTCCCCGGCATCCGCTCGGGCAAGCGTCAGCAGGTCGCCGATGAGCAGGCCCATGCGGTCTGCGGCGGCTGCAATGTCTTCAAGGGCCTCGCGATACTCGTGCTCGCTCCGGGGCCTGGAGAGCGTCACGTCCGCCTGGCTACGGATCACCGCCAGGGGGGTGCGTAACTCGTGGCTCGCGTCCGCAGCGAACCGGCGCTGCCGGGCGAACGCTTCCTCCAGCCGGGCGATCATGTCGTTGAGGGTCACGCCGAGCCTGCCCAACTCATCACGCGATCGGGATACTTCCAGGCGATGGGAGAGATCGCCCGCGCCGATTTGTGCTGCGGCCTGTGTGATGCGGTCCACGGGCGCGAGCGCGCGTCCAGCCAGGAAGAGACCGCCGCCGGCAGCCACAAGGAGGGTCAGCGGAATCGTAGCAAGTATCAGAGCCAACAGCCGCTGAAGTGTGGTCTCGACATCTTCGAGCGACCTGGCGAGCTGTAGAATCAACTCAGTGCGGGTGTTCACGACGACGGGCGCGGTCATAACCCGCCACGCTTGCTCGTCGTCCCCGTAAACCGCCGAGCGTACATCCGGGTCTCCTGACGAGCGCACACGCGCAAGGGCGGCGACGACCGCCGGACGTGATGCGAGCCGTGGATCGCCGAACAGCAGCTTGCCGTTGGACGGGTCGTATACGGCGAGTGGTCCCGGCGCCGCCTCGTCGAGCCGGACGCGGCCGCCCTCGTAATCGAGCCCACTTGTGATCGCGCGTGCGTCTATCTCCAGGAGCGCATCCGCGTCCGCGTAGAGGTACCGAGACAGACCGAGGTAGAGTGCGGCCGAAAAGGCTAGGAGTACGAGTAGGAGCAGGAGTGTGTACCACGCCGTGAGCCGTACGCGTATGCTTACCGAACGGGGCTTCTCGCTCACGAGCCGCAACGTTCGATGGAAACGGCTCACCTGAGGGCTCGCGGCGCTCGCAGGCGGTAGCCGCTACCCCGCACGGTCTGGATGAGCTTTGGCTCGTACGCATCGTCCATCTTGCGCCGCAGGTTGCGGATATACACATCCACAACGTTCGACAGCGCAGTAAAATCGTAGTTCCACACGTGCTCGGCAATCTGCGTGCGGCTGAGCACGTGGTCTGGATTGCGCATCAAGAACTCGAGCAACGCGAACTCCCGGCTTGTCAGCTCGATCTCGACGCCGGACCTTCGCGCATTGTGCGTTACGGTGTCGAGCTCCAGGTCGGCCACCCTTATCACGGGGTCCTTCGTCAAGTCGCCGCGCCGGAGCAGGGCGCGCACCCTGGCGAGCAGCTCCCGGAACGCAAACGGCTTCACGAGGTAGTCGTCGGCGCCGCTATCGAGCCCGGCCACCCGGTCGTCCACTGCATCGCGGGCGGTGAGCATGAGTATGGGAGTGCTCACACGCCGCCGACGGAGCCGGCGGGTGATCTCCAATCCGTTGAGGCCGGGCAGCATCACGTCCAGGACAAGCAGGTCGTACTCGTCACTCTCCGCCATCGCTAACCCTTCGCGTCCGTCGTACGCCACGTCCACGGCGTACGACTCTTCCTCAAGGCCTCGACGCACGACCGACGACAATCTATGCTCGTCTTCCACCAGCAGTATTCGCAACGCCTTGTCGGCCCCTTTCCGTGCTAAACCCGAGCATCCGCAGTTCGATGTCCCTATCCTACAGCACCGACTCTGTGTCGCGCGTCGTAGATTAGGGAAACGAATCGGACCAGGACGGCGAGCAATTCCGTCCCTGCGGGTTTAAAGAACTCAGCGGGGCAGGAGGTCGTTGGTGAAGTACGCCTCGTAGTCGGGCTCGTCGGCTGTAGGGTTGCCCGAGGCGTCCGTCACCTTGCCGGTCCCGTACATGAAGCGGGGGTAGTCCGTCCACTTCTGGAGAGTCTGTACGCCCCATCGCTCCTGTCCTTCGCTGTACTTCGGCGCGAGCCACTTCTGGCTTGCGGTTACGAGGCCGGGGTCGGGAAACGTACCCTTCGGAGCGGCCTGAACTAGCAGTCGAGCGGCCTCTTCGGGGTCTTCCACGCCGAACTTGTATCCGCGTGCCGTCGCAGCCAAGAACCGCCGCAGCGCGTCCGCGTTCTGTTCAACGCCCTTGCCGCTCGCGATGAGGACGGGGGTGTAGTAGTCGGGTATGCAGTGTTGGTTGATGTAGAACGCGTTCAGATCGAGCCCCTCGCGCTCCGCTTGCACGCCCTCCCATCCCATGTATATCCACACGAAGTCGGCCTGCCCGGATTTTACGGCCTGGTAGCCGAAGAGGTTCGCCGTGATGCTCCTATACTTCCCCTCGCCGCCGTCGCACTTGATCACGCGCTCGATCATCGGCTGCTCGAACGCCGCGCCGAAACCCGCGTAGCGCTTGCCGTCGAGCTCGCGTGGCCGTGAGACGCCGGAGCGGTTTGCGACCACGAGCGCGGAGGTGTTTTTCTGGATGACCGCAGCGATAGAAACCACGTCCTGGTTCTTGGCGCGCGTCTGTACAACGCTCTCCTCGAAGCTCACCCCCACGTCGGCCCTGCCGGTGGCGACGATCAGGTCGGTGCTCGTGCCTTCGGCGTAAGGTAGTATGCGGAGTTCGACGCCTTCCTCCTCGTACCAACCTTTGCTCTGTGCGACGTAGATGCCGGTGTGGTTTGTGTTCGGCGTCCAGTCGAGCGCGAGCGTGAGCCGCACGCGCGAGCGCTTCGGGCCGGTTGCGGCCGTCGGCGAGGCGGCGACGCCGTTCTGCGGCGTGGCGTTGGTTACGCTTGTCGGCTCGGCGGTCGGTTCGGCTGGGCGGGGCGGCGAGGAAGTGTGTTGCGCGTTTGGTGCGTCGCCGGAGCCTAGCTGCTCGCCGCTCGGTCCGCAGGCCGCGACGAGCATGAGTAGTGCGATTAGGAGCAGCGAGCGTATGGCGCTTCGACTCAAGTGCGTGTTCAACAGTCAGCCTACCTTTCTACTGTGTCGAGGTATCGTACGCATCGTCCGGTCGTGCGTCATCGGCCGGCCTGTGCAGGTTCGCGCGTTTCGGTGGGGCCGGCGCTTCGTGCGTGCCAGGGGAGCAGCAGCCTCTCGGCGACGCTCACCATGAGGAACAGCCCGATGCTGAGCACGGCGGTCACAAAGATTGCTGCGAAGACCACGTCGGTCTGGAACGAGTTCTTCGCCGTCTGCATCAGGATGCCCAACCCCTCGTAGCCGCCGACGTACTCCCCGAATATCGCCCCTATCACGCCGTACGTTACGGCTATCTTCAGACCGGAGAAGACGTACGGTAGGGATTGCGGCACGCGCACTTTCAGGTACAACTGACGCCGACCTGCTCCCATGCTCTGCACGAGCCGTATCATCTCGGGCTCTGCGCTGCCCAACCCATCGGCGACGGCGACGGCGATGGGGAAGAAGCACACGAGCGCAACAACCAGCAGCTTCGGTGTGATCCCGAAGCCGAACCACAGCACGAGCAGGGGAGCGAGCGCGATCATCGGTATGGTCTGTGAGACGACCAGCAGCGGGTAAAGCGTTCGTCGCACGACGGGCGATAGGTCAATCGCGAGCCCGAGCAGCACGCCGGCGGCGAACGCGAGTGCGAGCCCGAGCACGGCCTCCAGCATCGTCTGCCGCGCGGCGACCACGAGCAGACCGGCGGAGTCGAAGCCTGCCTTTGCGACTCGGGACGGCGCGGGTAGGAAGACAGGGTCCACCCCGAACGCACGGACGAACCACTCCCACAGCGCGAGTAGCACAAGCGCCGGCGCGAGCGCGAGCAAGAAGGCGCGAGCGCGTGGGAGAGATGGGCCCATCAGCGAGCCTCCAGCCGAACCGCCGCGAGCAGCTCGGCACGCGCGCTCTGGAACTCTGGCGTTGCGGTCGTCTCCAGCGACCTGGGTCTGCTGAACGGCACGGTCTGCACGTTGAGAATCGTGGCTGGGCGACGGGATAGGGTGTACACCCTATCCGAGAGCAGCAGCGCCTCCTCAACGTCGTGAGTGACGAGCACGGTCGTGCGACGGTCGCGCCAGCCGCCGAGCAGCCACTCGTGCATCTCCGAGCGGGTGAGTGCGTCGAGCGCGCCGAAGGGCTCATCGAGCAGCATCGCCTCGCCCCGGGTGAGGAGCGTGCGCAAGAAAGCCACGCGCTGACGCATTCCGCCCGAGAGCTCGGACGGGCGGCTGCGCTCGAATCCTTCCAGCCCCGCGATCGCGAAGAGCTCGCTCGCCGACTCGCGCGCTCGGCCCCGCGGGGTCCCCTGCACCTCCAGGCCGAGCGCGGCGTTGTCGAGCGCCGAACGCCAGGGCATGAGCCCGTCCTTCTGCGGCATGTATGCGGTGCGCCCAAGCGGGTTCCCACGCCCGCCCAGCAGCACCTCGCCGGAGTCGGGGGCCTCCAGCCCGGCCAGGATGTTGAGCAGCGTGCTCTTGCCTGAGCCGCTCGGGCCGACGAAGGCGACGAACTCGCCAGGCTGAACGTCGAACGTTAGGTCGTGCAGCACAGGCAGCTCGTGACCGCGAAGGGTGTAGGACTTGGACACAGACCGGACCGACAAGTCGGACTCGCCCGGCAGCGCATTTTCGATGCGCTCGGGGGTGATCGAGGACGGCCGAGCGCCGCCGTCGGTGGTAATACTACTACTGGTTGGTATCAACGCTCACCTCGCCTGCATGCATAAACGCCGCCGGATAAAACTCGGCGGCGCAGGCGGGCGAATGAGCGTCCCTGCGCCGGCATTATCCGGATCAGGTTCCAACGGTCGGCGGAGGAAGTGTTCCGCCCTCTCAGCCCGGCTGCCCCGAGCTCCCGTGAAACTGTAGGTTTCTACGCGAATATAGCA
>Ga0136612_10000952_pt1 | contig 11745 bp, 12 predicted proteins | sample AntDryUQ224A2306_2_FD_106644 | JGI IMG/M metagenome (GOLD analysis project Ga0136612, IMG submission 106644) | Polar desert sand microbial communities from Dry Valleys, Antarctica - metaG UQ224A (23.06) | ecosystem: Environmental > Terrestrial > Soil > Desert | place: Antarctica: Dry Valley...
CGCGAGACGCTGGCCACTGCTCTGGCGAGCGATAGTGCACGCGAGGAGTTCGCGGCCGAGTACGGGATCGACGACGCCGAGCTCGAGAAGGCCGTGCGTGCCGGGGTCTTGCGCGGGATCGACGACGCCGAACAGGCCGGCGTGCTCAACCCGGTCGTCGCCGACGGCCTGCGCCTGATTGGTACGCGAATCCCAGTCGACGAGGGCATCGCCCTGATCGAAGACGCGAGCGGGCTGTTCGAGGATGCCGAAGGGTTTCTCAGCGGGCTGTTCGAGGAGGTCGACGAGCTTCTGGATGCGATCGACCTGCCGCTTCCGTGAGCGGCTTCGACGCGGGCTAGGCGGAGTTAGCGCCGTTCGCCGTCGGGGCTTCGTCAGCGGGTTGTCAGCGAGAGAGGCTGGAGTCCTGGCGTGGTCGGTCAGACCGGGCTCTATCCCCGGCCCGACGCCTTTCTATGTCTATGGCATAACGACGCGTCGAGGGATCGCTTTCAGCTGAACCAGCGCCGCCGAGATCACCCTCGCCGCCGCGGAGCTTTTGCTAGGACTCCGTCGCACGCCACGCCCAGAGGATGAACACGGCCTGCAGCGGCAGGCGCGCGAACAGCAGCCAGCGGGGCAGGCGGTCGGCGCCGACCCCGCGCCCGGCGACGTCGGCGGGGTTGAGCGCCATGTGGACGTTCGCCGGGAACACTGCAAGCAGAAGCCCGGTCAGCCACCAGCGAGCGAAGAGGCGCGTCGGCGCGGGAATCACCGCCAGGCCGCCAAGGATCTCGGCGACACCGCTCCATTTGACGGCATCCTGAGGCGACATCGGAACGTAGTCGGGGACCGTCGCTTCGTAATCGCGCGGGCGAATGAAATGCAGGAGCCCAGTGGCTGTGAACGTCGTGGCAAGTGCTCGCTGAAGTCGTGTCATCGCCGCCATTCTCTCATCCGCGCGCCGCCTCGCGCGCTGCGAGGCGGGCGAGCTCGCGGCTCGGCGCGAATGCAAGCGCGGTCGCGTGGGCCTCGATAGCGGTGGCCGCCCAGGCGCCATCGAGCGACCAGAGCTCGGCACCCGCCTTCTTGGCATTGCGCCCGGCGATCAGGTACGCGGGCAGCGTGCGCTCGAACTCCGTTGCATCGGCGGCCGAGTCCCAGCGCCAGGTCACGACGACGACGCGCTCTCCTGTGCAGGTTGTCTCGCAGTCGACACCGCCACTGTCGCGACTCAGTAGCGCGTACTGGTCGCCTCCCCAGCCCGTCGCCGCGATTTCGACCGCATCGTCGGGAGCTCCAACCTCGAGCACCTGGCGCGTCGAGAATTCGCCGAGGATGCCGCGATCGAGCACCCGCCAACCGCGCGTCTCGAGCTCATCGGTCGGCGCTGCGACGCGAAGCGGCGCAGCGCCGGTCTCGTACTTGTCGGGATGCAAGATGTGCTCGCTCGACCGTGGCGGCTGCGACTCGAATGCCGCATCGACTTGCTTCCAATCGTCGCCTGGACCGCGCAGCGAGTTGACGAAGGCGCTGCCTTCCAGGTACGCCCAGGTGAGCTGTTCGACGACGAAAGCCGGCACGCCGTCGGTGCCGGGATCGATACCCACCGAGGCCGCACCGAGCGCGAGCGGATTGAGGTGCTGCGCGGCGTAGTCGACCATCACCGCGGTTGCGGTTCCCTCGACCAAGGCTGTTGCGGCAAGTACGCGGTCGTCGTTGCCGCCCTCTTTCTCGTCGAGGCCGAAGTTCTGATCGTCGAGCGCGTGATCGAGCTCGTGGGCGAGCAGGAACTCGAGCAACGCCCGGCTCGTTCCGACCGCGTCGCGGATCACGTAAAGCCGCTCGCTCTCGGTGTCGTACGCCGCGGCTGCAAGGTCGGGCGCACCGGATGAGAGGATGTCGAGTTGCTCATCGGGCTTCTGAACGCCGAGCATCCGCGCTGCCGTCTCGACATCGGCAAGCTCGCGATCGGCGCCTCGCCCTGGCTTGGCTTCGTCGGCGGTGAGCTCGGCGAAGCGGTCGCCGCTGATCACCTCGGGGACGGGGATGCGCTCGAACTCGAGTCCGCGAATCCTCGCGACACGGGCGGCGACCTGCGGCGTCAGTCGGCTCGCCAGGCTGCCGATCTGCGCCGGCGGGATCTGGTCACCCGTGCCTATCGCTGAAGGCGCCACCGCTGAGTCCACCGTAGGCGTGCGCTCGCGCTCCGGAGCGCCGACAGTTGCGGCCCCCAGCAAGGCGCCAGCGGTCACGACAATCAGGAGCATCGGCGCAGTCCCAGCCCCCCAGCCTGTGTGCCCGCCGCTGCTCAAGGGATACGAGTATGACGCCCAACGAATCGATCGCGAGCGTCGCAGTGACAGCTGACCGTGGCGATCTAGGTTCTTGCCGGGGGCGCCAGCTATCTTCGTCCCCGATGCCCGAGTTCAAGCTAAATCCCGCCTACACGCCCACGGCCGACCAGCCGAAGGCGATCGATCAGCTCTCACAGGGCCTCGATGCGGGCGAGGACTTTCTCACCCTGCTCGGCGCGACCGGTACCGGCAAGACGTTCACGATGGCCGGGATCATTGAGCGCGTTCAGCGGCCGGCGCTGATCATCGCCCACAACAAAACGCTGGCAGCGCAGCTGTGCAACGAGTTTCGCGAGTTCTTCCCCGAGAACGTCGTCGAATACTTCGTCAGTTACTACGACTACTACCAGCCCGAGGCCTACGTCCCGCACCAGGACCTCTACATCGAAAAGGACTCCTCGATCAACGACGAGATCGACCGCCTGCGCCACGCTGCCACGGCCTCTTTGCTGGCACGCCGTGACGTCATCATCGTCGCCTCGGTCTCATGCATCTTCGGCATCGGCTCGCCCGACCTCTATCGGCGCCAGATGCAGCTGTTCAAGGTGGGGGAGTGGCTCGAGCGTGACGATCTCTTTCGCAAGCTCGTCGGCATGCAATACACGCGAAATGAAACAGCGCTCACCCGCGGCACGTTTCGCGCTCATGGCGAGATGCTGGAGATCTTTCCGGCCTACGCCGAGTCGGCCTATCGGATCAACGTCTTCGGCGACGAGATCGAGTCGATCCATCACTTCGACCCGCTCACCGGCGAGATCTTCGACGAGATCGACCACGTCGCTGTCTGGCCGGCGAGCCACTACGCGACTGAGGAGACGACGCTCGAGCGCGCCGTGGTCGAGATCAAGGCCGAGCTCGATGAGCGCCTCGCCTGGTTTCACGAGCGCGGCAAAGAGCTCGAGGCCCATCGCCTCCTGCAGCGCACCCAGTACGACATCGAGATGCTGAAGGAGCTCGGCTTCACCTCCGGAATCGAGAACTATTCGCGGATCTTCGACAATCGCGAGCCGGGATCCCCACCGCACACGCTGATCGACTACTTCCCCGACGATTTCGTCACCTTCGTCGACGAGTCACACCAGACGATCCCGCAGATCGGCGGCATGTATGAAGGCGACCGCTCGCGCAAGCAGACGCTGGTGGACTTCGGCTTTCGCCTGCCTTCGGCGATGGACAACCGCCCGCTCAAGTTCGATGAGTTCCTGCCGCGCGTCGGCCAGCTCGTGATGTGCTCGGCGACGCCCGGACAGTTCGAGCGCACGCAGGCAAAGCGCGTCGTCGAGCAGATCGTGCGACCGACGGGAATCATCGACCCCGAGATCGAGGTGCGCGAGACGCGCAACCAAATCGACGACCTGATGAACGAAGTCCGCATTCGCGTCGAGCGCAAGGAGCGCACGCTGGTGACGACGCTGACGAAGAAGATGTCCGAGGACCTCACCGGCTACCTGCTCGAGCATGGCTTCAAGGTCCGCTACCTGCACTCCGAGGTCGACACGCTGGAGCGGATCCAGATCATCCGCGACCTGCGCCTTGGCGAATACGACGTGCTCGTTGGCGTCAACCTCCTGCGCGAGGGCCTCGATCTGCCCGAGGTCTCCCTGGTGGCCATCCTCGACGCCGACAAGGAAGGCTTTTTGCGCGGCGAGACCTCGCTCGTGCAGACGATCGGCCGCGCCGCGCGAAACGTTGAGGGGCGCGTGCTCATGTACGCAGACAAGGAGACCGACGCGATGCGCAACGCGTTCTCCGAGACCGCGCGCCGCCGCGAGATCCAACTCGCCTACAACAAGGAGCACGGGATCACGCCGGAGACAGTTCGCAAGGGCATCTCCGACATCGCCGAGTTCCTCTCGATGGAGACGCGGGCGACACCCGATCGTCGCCGCCGGCGAAACTCGGACGACGGCGTGCCGATGAGCCGCGAGCAGCTCGAGAAAATCGTCGTCGAGCTCGAGGAGGAGATGGTGGCAGCCTCTGAGGGCCTGCGCTTCGAGGAAGCGGCACGGATCCGTGACGAGCTCAAAGAGCTTCGCCGCGACCTGGAGGCGCTGCGGGCCTGATCTCGCACCTAGACCGCAGCTGACGACGATTAGTGGCGCGTTAGGCGCCGCTCGGGCAATACCGGGTTTCCGAGGACTCGGCTAGGGTCGACGGCGTGGATGGCATTAGACACGGCGTCCTTGCTGCGTTGCTCGCGATTCTGTTGTTCGCCGGCTGCGGCGACGAGTCGACTACGACCGTCACCGAAACGACGCAGGCACCGAGCACGACGTCGTCAACGACTTCCACGACCGAATCGACCACAACCGAGTCCACGACCACCTCGATCCCCGATCAGGAGGAGCCGACGGCGGGCGAGACCGCCGACTTGCCGTTGTGTTCCGAGGGACCGGCCCCCTGTCGCGACGACGCAAGCGGCGAAGTGATCGAGCCCGGTGAGAACGGCGGCGGTGGCGTCGTCGCCCCCTGAGCGACAGCCTCGGCGCCCACCCCGGCCGCGCTGCGCTACCTACCAGCCGGCGGTTCTCAAATCGCCGTCGCGGCGGGCGAAGGCGATCTCGGCGAGGCCGAGAGCCCGGTCGAGGGGCCGTCGGATCAGGTCGGTGATGTCGTAGGGCTCATAGCCGCCTTCGCGCATGTAGGCGATGATCGCGTGTAGGTCGGGGCGTGAACCCTCGTCGCTCGCCACGAGTGAGAACGGCACCTCAATAAAAAACAACTCCGTCACGCCGAGCAGCGTTCGCGCTCCGGCCAGCACTTCGAGCTCGAACCCCTCGGTGTCGATCTTGATCATTTTCGGAGCCGGCCATTCGCTTTCGCGATTGACCGTGTCGAGGGTGATGATCGGGACCGCGCGCCGCTCGAGCCCGAGCCGGGCGGCCGCGGCTTCGGAGATGGCGAAGCTGCTGCCTTCGCGGTTGGCTGGCGTGATCGTGAGCTCGAGCTCACCGGCGGAGGCCCCCGCCCCTGCGACCAGGCAGCGAGCGCGACCGGCGTTGGCACAGAAGAGGTCAAGCTCAGGGGCGAGCTCGGCCTGAGGCTCGATCAGGGTGAAGGCCGCCTGGGGGAAGGACTCTCGCGCATCCGTGCTCCAAGCACCGCGATGGGCACCGACGTCGACGATGTGCGCGGGGTCGAATCCGACGTCGGCGAGCTGCCGAAACAGCCTGCGCCGGAGCGCGCGGCCACTGACCTCGCCGATCGCGTCGACCTCATAGCCGTGGCGCCCGAGCCGTCGGCTCAGCCATTTCAACGCAGCTCCTCGCATCCTCGCGTTCAGCCTATGCGCCGCACCTGCGCGCAGCCGTGTGCCTCGCGCTAGGCTGACCGAATGGACAGCGAGAAGATCGTTCACGACGTAGCCGAGAAGATCCGCGCGATTGTTTCCGACGCCGAGGAGAAGGCGGCACAGATCGTGCGCGACGCCGAACAAGAGGCGAGTCGCATTCGAGAGCGAGCCGACGTCGAAGGCCGCGACCGCGTCGCCGAGGTGCGCCAGGTGCTCGAGGAGCTCCAGGACAAGCTCGCGAGCGGCGCCGCTCCGAGCAACGGTGCGAAGGCCGAGGTCAACCCGGGGCCTGTGATCGTCCCTGAGCCTCAGCCTCCAAGCCCGGACCCGACTCCAGATCCGCTGCCCGAGCCAACGCCCCAGCCGCCTTCGGAGCCCGAGCCGCCCCTGATCCCGGAGCCGACGCCGCCGCCCGACGAGGGTACACCGCCCTCGATTTCTGCCGGCGATAATGCCGCCGCGCTTGAGGGCGGGGCTAAGTCAGACGACGCTGAAGGCGCCCGTCTCGTCGCCATGAACATGGCACTCGACGGCGCTTCACGCGAGGCGATCGAGGCTCATCTCGTCGAGAACTACAGGCTCGAAAGCAGCGGCGCAATCGCCGACGACGTCCTCGCTCTCGTCGCGAACTAGCGCGCGCAAACTGCGCCAATCGTCGTCATTCGGCCCACGGGGTTGACTGACCCCGTCCGTACACTTGTTCGTAGTGGCCGGTTCGGAGCAAATCGTCGTATCAGGCGCGCGTGCCCACAATCTCAAGGGCATCGACGTCACCCTGCCTCGAAACGCGCTCGTGGTCGTCACGGGGCTCTCGGGCTCGGGAAAGTCGAGCCTTGCCTTCGACACGATCTACGCCGAGGGCCAGCGCCGCTACGTCGAGTCGCTCTCGTCCTATGCCCGTCAATTCCTCGGTCAGATGGAGAAGCCCGACGTCGACTCGATCGAGGGGCTCTCACCGGCGATCTCGATCGACCAGAAGACGACATCGCGCAACCCGCGCTCGACGGTCGGCACCGTGACCGAGATCTACGACTACCTGCGCCTGTTGTGGGCAAGGATCGGCAAGCCGCATTGTCACAACTGCGGCGAGCCGATCGCCGGACAGTCGATCGAGCAGATCACCGATCGCGTTATGACCCTCGACGAGGGCACTCGCTTCATGGTCTTGGCCCCGGTCGTGCGTGGGCGCAAGGGCGAATACGGCAAGTTGCTCGAGGAGATGCGCAGCCAGGGCTATGCGCGCGCTGTGATCGACGGTGAGCTGCGCCGCCTCGACGAAGAGGGCGGGATCGAGCTCGACAAGAAGTTCATGCACGAGATCTCGATCGTCGTCGATCGCCTGGTGATGAAGGAGGGGCTGCGAAAGCGCCTCGCCGAATCGCTCGAGGCGGCTTCCGCGCTCGCCGACGGATTACTCGAGGTCGAGTTGATGAGGAAAGAATCCTCGGCTGACCCGGCCATCCCCGGACGCGTAGCGGAGGAGTTGGGCGGAACGTCGGTTGTTTTGAGCGGGCCGAGTGCAGGCAAGCGCGGCGAGGTTCTCGTCTTCAGCGAGAAGTTCTTCTGCCTCAACTGCGGCACTTCGATGCCCGAGCTCGAGCCGCGGATCTTCTCCTTCAACTCACCACAGGGTTGCTGCCCCCAGTGCCACGGGCTCGGCTTTCAGCGCGTGATCGACCCGGAGCTGATCGTGCCTGACCCGACGCTCGCGATTTCCGAAGGTGCGCTCGAGCCTTGGACCAGGGCTGCGTCGGTGTATCACCGGCGCCTGCTCGAGGCGGTCGCCGAGGCAAACGGGATCGATGCCGACGCGCCCTGGCGCGACCTGCCGCAGGCGGATCGCGAGCTGCTGCTGGAGGGCACGGGCGGCGATCGCCACACGATCTCCTACAAAAATCGCTTTGGGCGAAAGCGCACCTATACGGTTCGCTTCGAGGGTCTATTGCACAGCCTCGAGCGCCGCTACGAGAGCACCGACTCCGAGAACACTCGCGAACGTGTCGAAGCGCTGATGGCGCTTCAGCCATGCTCGGCCTGCAAGGGCGCGCGCTTGCGGCCAGAAGTGCTCGCGGTCACCGTCGGCGGCCTCAACATCTACGAGTACACCCAGTTCTCGGCGCGCAGGGCACTGGATTGGATCAACGAGCTCGAGCTGACCGAGACCGAGCGCGCAATCGCGCGGCTGGTGGTGCGGGAGATCGGCGAGCGCCTGCACTTCCTCGACTCGGTCGGCATCGGCTATCTCTCGCTGGAGCGGGCGGCGACGACGCTCTCGGGCGGTGAGGCGCAGCGGATCCGGCTTGCGACGCAAATCGGCTCGAGCCTGGTTGGCGTTCTCTACATCCTTGACGAGCCGTCGATCGGCCTGCACCAGCGCGACAACGAAAAGCTCATAGGCACGCTCGTACGCCTGCGCGACATCGGCAACACGGTGATCGTGTGGTCGAACATGACGAAGGCACGATCCGTGCCGCCGATCACGTCATCGACGTCGGCCCGGGGGCGGGCGAGTTCGGCGGCGAGATCGTCGCCGAGGGCACCCCGGATCAGGTCGAGGCCACGCCGGGCTCGGCGACGGGCGAGTTCCTTTCCGGCGAGCGCGCGATCGTGGTGCCCGAGCACAGGCGCAAGAGCAGCGGCGAGATCGTCGTCCGCAACGCCCGCCAGCACAACCTCAAAGGCGTCGACGTCGATGTCCCGCTCGGAGTCTTCACCGCAGTCACCGGCGTCTCGGGCTCCGGCAAGTCCACCCTCGTCAACGAGATTCTTTATCGCTCGGTTGCCAATCGCTTGCACCGTGCGCGACTGCGCCCAGGGGCCCACGATCGCATCGAGGGGATTGAGCAGGTCGACAAGATCATCAACATCGACCAGTCGCCGATCGGCCGCACTCCGCGCTCCAACCCCGCCACCTACACGGGGATTTTCGACCATGTGCGCAAGCTGTTCGCCGGCACCCGCGAGGGCCGGGCACGCGGATACAAGCCGGGGCGATTCAGCTTCAACGTCAAGGGCGGGCGCTGCGAGGTCTGCCGTGGCGACGGCCAGATCAAGATCGAGATGCATTTTCTGCCCGACGTCTATGTGCCCTGCGAGCAGTGTCACGGGCGCCGCTACAACCGTGAGACGCTCGAGGTCCGCTACAAGGGCAAGTCGATCGCCGACGTGCTCGAGATGTCGGTTGGTGAGGCGGTCGAATTCTTCGAGCCGGTGCCGAAGATCGCGCGACGTCTGCGCACGCTGCACGACGTCGGGCTCGACTACATCCGGCTCGGTCAGCCGGCGACGCAGCTTTCTGGCGGCGAGGCTCAGCGCGTGAAGCTTGCGACGGAGCTCTCCAAGATCGCAACCGGAAAGACTCTCTACATCCTCGACGAACCCACCACCGGCCTCCATTTCGCCGATGTCGAGCGCTTGCTCGAGGTGCTCGACCGGCTCGTCGAGCAGGGCAACACGGTCGTCGTAATCGAGCACAACCTCGATGTGATCAAGTCCGCCGACCACGTGATCGACCTCGGCCCCGAAGGCGGCGACGCTGGTGGCGAGCTGATCGCCGTGGGTACACCTGAGCAGGTCGCAGGCTCGCCGACCTCGTCTACCGGCCGCTTCCTGCGTGATCTGGTCGAGGCCGAGGAGCCGGCGCCGAAGCCGCGCCGGACGAAGTCGAAGAAGCGCGAGCCCGTCGCGGCCTAGCCCGCCGCGCCCGACTAAAAGACGATCGTCCGGTCTCCATCGAGCAGCACGCGATCCTCGAGATGCGCCTTGACGGCGCGCGCCAACACCAGACGCTCGATGTCGCGGCCGATGCGGACCAGGTCGGCGGTCTCGTCGCGATGGCTGACGCGGGTCACGTCTTGATCAATAATCGGTCCGGCGTCGAGCTCCTCGGTGACGTAGTGGGCTGTCGCCCCGACGAGCTTGACGCCGCGCTCGTGCGCACGCTGGTACGGGTCGGCGCCAACGAAGGCGGGCAGAAAGCTGTGGTGGATGTTGATCGCAGGCACGCCGAGCGCGGCGAGGAAAGTGGGGGAGAGCACCTGCATGTAGCGGGCGAGCACGAGCAGGTCGATCTGTCCGCGCACGAGCTCGAGCATCTTGCGCTCCGCATCGTCCTTGGTCTTGGGAGCGACCGCAAAGTGGTGGTAGTCGGCTCCGACCAGCGCCACCGTGTCGGCGTGGCCGGTGTGATTCGAGATCACCTGCGTGACCTCTGCCTCGAGCTCTCCATTTCGCGCGCGCCAGAGCAGGTCGGAGAGACAATGGTCCTCGCTCGAAACCATGATCGCGACGCGCTTGCGCTCGCTTGATTCGGCGAATCGGTAGTCCATCTCCAGGGGCTCACCGACCTGCTCGGCGAAGTCACGCCGAAGCCGCTCGCGCTCGTCGGCCGCGGGAGCGTCGAAGACCATGCGCATGAACAAACGTCCCTCGGCATTCGAATGCTGGTCAGCGTCGGTGATGTTGAGCCCGGCATCGGCGAGAAAGCCGCTGACGGCTGCGATTAGCCCCGGCCGGTCGGGACAGGCGATCAATAGGCGCGTTGTCTGCCGCTCGTCGATCGGCCGAACGCTAGTAGGCCGGCCTCTAGAGCGGCGCACCCGCCGTCGTAACTAGGCTTCCGTGGCGAGGCGCAGTTGCAACGTCGCTACTTCCTTCGCCCGCCGCGCCGCCTCTAGGTCGCCCTCGCCGGCGGCGACGATCGAGCCCTTCATCAGGATGTGCCACTTGCGGGCGAAGTCTTCAGGGTCCGCAGCGCCGGCCTCGCGGGCCAGTGGCTCGATGAAGCCACGGATGCCGGCCAGGTACGAGATGCCGGCGGCGTGAATCGGATCGTCAACTGCGGGGTGCTCGAGCAAAACGTTGATGAACGTGCAGCCCTCGAACTCGTCGGTCTGAAACCACTCGGAGAAGACATCGAAGATCGCCAACAAGCGTTCACCGGGCTCGGTCGCACGGCGCTCGACCTCAGCCTGAAGCCAGTCGCGAGTCCAGCGCTCGTCGCGGCGCTCGAGCACGGCGAGAACCAGTTCCTGCTTTGAGCCAAAGCGCCGATAGAGCGTCTGGCGGGCGACCCCGGAACGCTTAATGATCGCGTCGATGCCGACCGCTTGAATGCCGCGGCTGCAAAAGAGCTCGTAGGCCGCATCGAGGATCTGCTCGCCTGCTGCGCTCCCCGTTGCCGGAGGCGTGTCAGTCGCGGTCCCCTCCAGAAGTCCCGACATAGGGCCACTGTAGCAACCGCATCGCTTGCCTCCGGGGGGTTGTGCCTATAGGGTCAAGCGGAGCGAGAACGATCGGTCTTACGCGTAGCGCCTGCGTGATCGCCGTCCTGGGAGGAGACTGAGATGAGTGCTGAAGGCGAATCGTCGAGTACGGCGACAAAGAGTCCGCTCGACGAGGCCGTGCGCCGCTGCGGCGGGAAAATGGTCGAGCGAAATGGCCACAGCGTTGCGGCACACTACGGATCTTCCGCCAGCGAGGCTGCCGTCTGCCTGCGCACGGTTGGCATGACCGACCGCTCCGACCGGCTCACGTTCAGCGTCACCGGCGAGCTCGAAGCGGTCGACGACGCGCTGGCGGCGCTAGAACCCCTCGCCGAGCGCACCTGGGCCGCGCGACTCGCCGACGACCGCGCCCTCGCCCGTTGCGATGCGGCTGACCGCGGGCAGGCGCTGGCCGTGCTCGAGGGCCAGAGCGAAGGGGTTGTTGTGACGAGCGCCGACTGCGCGGCGATCGGGCTGATCGGCCCGCGCGCCGCTCATCTCCTCGAGGCGGGGGAAATCGATGTCGATGGCGACTCGCCGATCGTCGTGCTCGACGCCGACTCGAGTTTCGAGCTGCTGGTGGACGTGGCCGAGGGTCCCGAGCTGTGGAATCGGATGCTTAAGGCGGGAGGACGCTTTCAGCTGGCCTGCGTTGGCGTCGAGGCCCTCGAGCACCTCGCAGCCTCGCATCACCTTGGTCCGCGATCCACTGACCTGCAGGGTGACCCGTTGCGAGCGCGCCTATTGACTTTCGTGCCGAAAAGTAGATAGGGTCGAGGGAGAACGATCGGTCTTGGATCTTTGCTTCCGGGCGGTCGGTCCCAAGCGTCGAAAGAGGAGAGAGAGCATGCCC
>Ga0136612_10000953_pt1 | contig 11740 bp, 9 predicted proteins | sample AntDryUQ224A2306_2_FD_106644 | JGI IMG/M metagenome (GOLD analysis project Ga0136612, IMG submission 106644) | Polar desert sand microbial communities from Dry Valleys, Antarctica - metaG UQ224A (23.06) | ecosystem: Environmental > Terrestrial > Soil > Desert | place: Antarctica: Dry Valley...
ACCGAGGCAGCGGTGCTGCGGCGTGAGCTGGGACACCGCGACGCTCTCATCGCCGAGCTGCGCGGCGCCCTGGACCGAGAACGTTCGGTGGCCGCGGCCGACGCGGCGGCGATGGAGCGGACGGTCGCGGAGCTGCGCTCGGAGGTGCAGGCGACGCTGGCCCGCGCCCAGGCGGTCACCTCCGGTGCCGACGAGGCTCTGGTCCGTGACGTCACGGTGTCGGCGGGGCGGGCCCTCGCCGGCGCCGAGACCCGGATCGACGAGGCCCAGCAGGCCGTCCGCAGCCTCCAGGAGGAGCTCGCGCACGAGCGCGAGCAGGCCGCCGCCGCCCACGACGCCCTGCGGGCCGAGGTGCAGCGCGAGCGTGCCGTGGCCGCCGAGCTGGCGAGCGCAGCCGCGCGGGCGCCCGCGGGAATGGAGGCCGCCGGCCACTGGGCACGGGCGGCGGCGCGCCTGGATCAGGAGCTCGCGGCCGCGCGCGAGACCGATGTCCATGCCGAGCGCATTGCGCGACTCGAGGCGACCGTCGGGGAGCTGCTGGCGGGGCGGGCCCGCCGGGCCGCCCCGGGTTCTGCGCCGCACCCTGGGCTCCAGGCGCCCTGGCTGCCGGAAGCGGTCCGCGAGCTCGTCACGCGCGACCCCGAGACCGCGGCGCGGCTCCTCGTCCAGCTGGTCCCCGGCCAGGCCGCGCAGGCGCCGGCCCCGCTGGACTACGACCTGTGCCTGGAGTCGCTCGGCTGCTTCGCCGTCGCGCTCGGGCCGGGCCCCGTGACCGTCCGCCCGCTCGCGGCGCCCCGGCCCCGGCGTCACGTCGACCTGCGCGTGGAGACCGACGCGCTGGGCCTGCTCGAGCTGCTCGAGCACGGCGGCGTGCGCCGGCTCGTCCGCTCCCGGCGGGTACGAGTCCGCGCGACCTGGCGGCGCACCCGCGCCCTGGCCGCGCTCCCACCCGCTCCCCTGGGCCTCGGCGCGCTGGCCGGGCTGGGCGTGTGGCCGAGCCCCGGCCTGGTCCTTGGCGCGCTGGTCTCGCGGATCGAGCCCGGGTGGACCGCGGGACATTCGTTCACGGTCGCCCAGGAGATCGTCGGCCCCTCCGGCGGGACGTGGTTCGTGCAGATCGCCGGGCGCGCGCCGGTCGCGGTGACCGGCTCTCCGCCCTCCGGCCGGCCGGACGCCAGGATCCGGCTCTCCCAGCGCGCCTTCCAGGAGCTGCTCGACGGGCGTACTCCCGCCCGGGGCGACCGCCCGGCGATTCGCGGCGACGCCCGCGCGGCCGGGCTGGTGGGCGTGTGGACCGAGCGCGCGCAGCGCCTGCGCTGACGCGCAAGGCGGCCCCAAGCCACGCGCCGTGCGTTGCGCGGCCCGGGCGGGGGTGGTAGACCGCAGAGCGCGATGCCCGATCCCCGACCCCTGGCGCGGCTGCGGCCCGACGCTCCGGCCCCCGACGCGCTCGAGCTGGCCGAGCGCCGTGCCCACCGCGCCGAGCTGGCCGAGCAGGCCCAGGCCCGCCGGGCGGAGCAGGCCGAGCAGCACGCCCGGGCGCTGGAGGCCGAGCGTCTGGAGCTCGAGCGCCGGCTTTCGCGCTCCCTGGCCGAGCTGGAGCGCAGCCGCGAGGCCTTCGGGCAACGCCTGGCCGACCGCACCCGCAGCGCCCAGGCCGCAGCCCAGCGCGCCGAGGCCGAGCGCCGCAGAGCCGAGGCCGGCGAGGACCGCGCCCATGCCCGTCTCGAGGCCGCGGGCTCAGAGACTGCCGCGGCGCGCGCCCAGGTGCGTTCCCTGCGCGAGGACCTCCTCGACCTCGAGGCGCAGGCCGAGCACCTGCGCCGGGGCGAGGCCGAGGCCCGCCAGGACGCGGCGATCGCCCGCTCGCAGCGCTCCCGCCTGCACGAGCTCGACGCGCGCCGCGAGCACGAGGCCCTCATGACCCGCCTGCACGAGGAGGAGCTGGTGCGCGAGGCGGCCGTGGCCGAGCTGGTCGCCCGCCTCGCCGACGAGCGCCAGCGCCACGAGCAGGGCCTCGCCCTGCTGCGCCGCCAAATCGGGGTGCTCCAAAGCCAGCTGGAGACGCGCGCCGAGCCGGTCGCACCGGCCCCTGAGCCCCGCCGGCACCGGCGGGGCTGGGTCGCCCGGCTGCTCGCGCGCTGAGCGGAGCATCGCCGGCCGCAAGGGCGCAGGTCGCACGGTGCGGAAATCCCGGTGGGCGAACGCCGGATGCCGCCGCCTCGCCGCCTAGCATGCACAGCCGAATGGCCGCCCCGTCCTGCGCGCATCTGCACGTCCACTCCGAGTACTCCTTGCTCGACGGCGCATGCTCGATCGATGCCCTGGCCGAGCGCGCCGCCGCCTTCGGCCAGCCGGCGCTCGGCCTCACCGACCACGGGGTGATGAACGGCGCGGTCGAGCTCTACGAGGCCTGCCGGCGCCACGGGGTCAAGCCCCTCGTCGGCCTCGAGGCCTACTTCGTGGACGACCGCCACGCCGAGGGCCGGGTCGAGCGCAACCATCTCACCCTGCTGGCCGCCTCGGACGCCGGCTACCGCAACCTCGTCAAGCTCACCAGCGCCGGCTTCCTCGAGGGCCTGAACTACGGCAAGCCGGGCATCGACATGGAGCTCCTGACCCGCCACGCCGACGGCGTCATCGCCCTGACCGGCTGCCTCCAGTCGCGGATCAACCAGCGGCTCGTCGAGGGCCGTGAGGCCGAGGCGCGCGCCCACCTCGACGACCTCATCCAGGCGTTCGGCCCCGAGCAGGTCTACTTCGAGGTCCAGGCCCACGGCGTCGGCGACCAGGACAAGGCCAACGCAGGCATCGTCCGCTTCGCGCACGAGCTGGGGCGACCGCTGGTGGGGACCGCCGACGTGCACTACCTGGGCAAGGAGGACTACCACCACCACTCCGCGCTGCTGTGCGTGCAGACCAAGAGCACGCTGCGCGATCCCAAGATGAGGTTCGACGCCAACGAGTTCTTCCTCAAGTCCTCCGAGGAGATGGCGGCGGCCTTCGCCCCGTGGCCCGGCGCGCTGGAATCGACCCTGGAGATAGCCGAGCGCTGCAACGTGGAGTTCGAGCTGGGCAAGACGCTGATCCCGTCCTACGAGACCCCGGCGGGGGAGACCGAGCGCGAGTACCTGCGCGCCCTGGTGGACCAGGGCCTGGCGTTGCGCTACGGCGAGCCGGTGCCCGCCCACGCCCGCGAGCGCGCCGACTACGAGCTCGGCGTCATCGACTCCATGGGCTTCAACGCCTACTTCCTCATCGTCTGGGACTTCGTGGCCTACGCCAAGGGCAACGGCATCGCCGTCGGCCCGGGCCGCGGCTCGGCGGCCGGCTCCATCGTCGCCTACTGCCTGTCCATCACCGACATCGACCCGCTGCGCTACGACCTGCTCTTCGAGCGCTTCCTCAATCCCGAGCGCGTGTCCATGCCCGACATCGACATCGACTTCTCGGTGCGGGGTCGCGAGCAGGTCATGCGCTACGTCACCGACAAGTACGGCGCCGACCGCGTGGCGCAGATCGTCACCTTCGGCCGGATGTTCCCGCGGGCGGCCACGCGCGACGCCGCGCGCGTGCTCGAGCACGAGTACGCGGTCGGCGACCGCCTGGCCAAGCTCATCCCCGACCCGATCATGGGCCGCTCTCCCTCCTTCAAGGACTGTCTCAAGCCCGGCCAGGAGCTGGCCAAGGCGGTCGCCGAGGATCCGACGGCCAAGCAGATCATCGACGTGGCCCAGGGCCTGGAGGGGATCGTGCGCAACTCGTCGATCCACGCCGCGGCGGTCGTGATCGCCGACCGGCCGCTGACCGACATCGTGCCCCTCCAGCTCGCCGAGGACAAGCAGAACGGCGGCCACCGCACGGTCACGCAGTTCGCGATGGGCCCGATCGAGCAGATCGGCCTGCTGAAGATGGACTTCCTCGGGCTGCGCAACCTGGACGTCATCGAGGACGCGCTGACGATCATCGAGCGCTCGGCCGGCACGCGGCCCGACATGACGACGCTGGCCCTCGACGACCCGGGAACCTACGAGATGCTCGCGCGCGGGGACTCGATCGGGGTCTTCCAGTTCGAGTCCGAGGGGATGCGCGAAGCGCTCAAGAAGGTGCGCCCGACCGAGTTCGACGACCTCGTCGCGCTCGTGGCGCTCTACCGCCCCGGCGCCATGGACCAGATCCCCGCCTACGCCCGCGGCAAGCGCACGCCCGAGACGATCACCATCCCCGACGAGCGGCTGCGCCCGATCCTCGAGCCCACCAAGGGCGTCATCCTCTACCAGGAGCAGGCGATGCAGATCTCGACGGAGATCGCGGGCTTCTCCGGGGCCAAGGCCGACGACCTGCGCAAGGCGATCGGCAAGAAGAACCGGGCCGCGATGGCCAAGCTCAAGCCCGAGTTCGTGGAGGGCTGCCGGGCCTCGGGTACCGTCGCTGAGGTCATCGACTGGCTGTGGAACACCAACGAGCGCTCGGCCGACTACTCCTTCAACCGCTCCCATGCCGCCTGCTATGCGCTGATCGCCTACCGCACCGCCTGGCTGAAGGCCAACCACTGCGCCGAGTACATGGCTGCGCTGATCTCCTCGGTCATGTCCACGAAGGACAAGGTGCCGTTCTTCGTCGCGCGCTGCGAGGAGATGGGGATCGCGATCCTGCCGCCTGACGTCAATCAGTCCGATCACGAGTTCGTCGTGGTCGACGGCAACATCCGCTTCGGCCTGGACGCCGTCAAGGGGGTCGGCTACGCCGCGGTCGAGGCGATCAAGGCGGCCCGCGCCGCCGGCGGTGACTTCACGTCCATCTGGGACTTCTGTGAGCGCGTCGACGGCCGTGCGGTCAACAGGAAGGCGATCGAGGCGCTGGTGAAGTGCGGGGCCTTCGACGAGACCGGCGCGACCCGCCAGGGAATGCTCGGTGTGCTCGAGTCCGCCCAGGGCGCCGGTGCCCGCGCCCAGGAGGACGCGCTCATCGGCCAGGGCTCGATCTTCGATCTCGACGCCGCCGGCCCGGCCGCGCCCGCACCCGCGGCCGGATTGAGCGCGGTCAACCCGTTTGCCGCGCCGGCCCGGCCGCCCATCTCCCCGGCCGAGTTCGACCGCTCCGAGCTGCTCGCGCTGGAGAAGGAGTCACTGGGGATCTTCGTCTCGACCCACCCGCTCAAGGAGGTGCGCGAGGCGCTGCGCGCCCGCGCCGACACCGGACTGGCCGCAGTCGCCGATCGCCGCGATCAGGAGTGGGTGACGGTGGGCGGCATCATCACCGAGGCCCGCAGGCTGCGCACCCGCTCGGGGACCAGCATGATGTTCGCGACGCTCGACGACCTCGAGGGGACGCTCGAGCTGGTGGTCTTCGAGAAGGCCATGACCGCCTACGCCCAGGCGCTGGCCGTCGACGAGATCGTGCTCGTCCGCGGCCGGGTGGACCACAAGGACGCGACCAAGACTTGCCTCATCGTGCAGGAGGTCGAGCGCTTCGCACCCTCCCAGGAGGAGGTGGTCGCGGCGCGCGAGGCCGCGCGCGCCGCCCCGCCCTCGGCGGTGTGCCTGCGCGTCGACGCCGCCCATCTGCCGGCCACGATCATCGGGGAGCTCAAGGACCTGCTGACGAACTTCCCGGGGGAGTCCGAGGTCGTCCTGGAGATGGCCACGGCGTCGGGCCCGCGCCGGCTCAAGCTGGGCGAGGGCTTCAAGGTGAAGTCGACGCCCGGCCTGCGCGCCGAGCTCGACCAGCTGCTCGGCCGCGCCGCGCAGGCCGCCTGACTTCGGCGGCGGGCGCGGCTAGATCCCGCGCTGGGCGAGCCCGCGCTCGCGCAGCTCGAGCATGCGGTGCACGTCGGCCCTGACCGGTCCCTTGCCCTCCAGGCCGGGGCCCTCGAAGATCACGGGTAGGCCCTCGAAGCGCGGCTCGGAGAGGTAGGCGGCACAGCCCTCTTCCCCCAGGAGGCCCGCGCCGATGGCCGCATGGCGGTCGCGGTTGGAGCCCAGCTCGGTGAGCGAGTCGTTGACGTGCAGGGAGCCCAGGCGCTCGAGGCCGACGACGCGGTCCGCCTCGTCGAGCACGGCCGCCAGGCCCTCGGCGCTGCGGATGTCATATCCCGAGGCGAACAGATGGCAGGAGTCGAGGCACATGCCCAGGCGCGCGTCGCCTCCGGAGGCGTCGATGAGCGCGGCCAGCTCCTCAAAGGAGCGGCCCAGGGTCCCGCCCGCACCCGCGGTGTTCTCCAGGTGCAGGGCGCAGCCCTCGGACTCCGCGAGGGCCTCGCGGATCAAGGTGCCGGCGCGCTCGATCGCCGCCGGGACCGGGCCCTTGAGCGCCGAGCCGGCGTGGAGGACGACGCCTGTCGCCCCGATCTCGGCGCCGACCCGCAGGGAGTGCGTGAGCGAGGTCAGGGACTTCGCGCGCATCGCGGCGTCCTCGGTGGCGCAGTTGATGAGGTAGACGGCGTGGATGACGACGGCGTCGACCTCGCAGGCCGCAAGGGCCGCGCGGAAGGCGGCGAAGTCCTCCTCCCCGTAGCGCGTCGGCCGCCAGGCCCGCGGCGACTGGTTGAAGATCTGGATTGCGCGCGCGTCGCGCTCGATCCCGCGCTCGACGGCATTGACCAGGCCGCCCGCGGGCGACACGTGGGCGCCGACTAGCATCCGCTCTCCATGTCCATGCGGCTCCGTTTCGCTCCGTCGCCGACCGGCGCCCTCCACATCGGCGGCGCGCGCACGGCGCTCTACAACTGGCTCCTCGCGCGCGGCCAGGGCGGCGCACTCATGCTGCGCATCGAAGATACCGACCGCGAGCGCTCCACTCCCGAGAACGTCGAGCAGATCCTCGACGCGCTGCGCTGGCTCGAGCTCGACTGGGACGAGGGGCCCGTCCTGCAGTCCGCGCGCGGCGAGCGCCACCGCGCCGCGCTGGACGAGCTGCTGGCCTCCGGTGCTGCCTACCGCAGCAGCGCGACGGCCGACGACGTGCGGGCCTACAAGGACGCCCACGGCGCCGAGCGCGGCTTCCGGGGCGAGGCCGAGGAGTCCGGAGCGGTGCGCCTGCGCGTGCCCGGCGCGGGGGAGACGGTGGTCCACGACGTCATCCGCGGCGATACGACCTTTGCCCACGTCCACCTCGACGACCCGGTCATCGCCCGCGCCGACGGGTCGGTCCTCTACAATTTCGCGGTCGCCGTCGACGACCTCGACGCACAGATCACCCACGTCGTGCGCGGAGAGGACCACCTCTCCAACACGCCCAAGCAGCTGCTGGTCTTCACGGCGCTCGGCGCGCGGCCGCCCGTCTACGCGCACCTGCCGCTGCTGCACGGCCCCGACGGAAAGAAGCTCTCCAAGCGCCACGGCGCAGCGTCTGTTTCCGAGCTGCGCGACGCCGGCTATCTCCCGGAGGCGGTGCGCAACTACATCGCGCTGCTGGGGTGGGGGATGGACGACGAGACGACCCTCATCGCGACCGCGGACCTCCAGCGTGAGTTCCGCCTGGAGCGGGTGTCCAAGTCCTCGGCCGTGTTCGACGAGCGCAAGCTGCGGTGGATGAACGGGCGCTACCTCAAGGAGCTCCCCCTCGAGGAGCTCACCGCCCGCCTGGAGGCCCTCACCGGTCGCACCGGGCTGCGCGGCGCGGTCGAGATCGCCCGTGAGAAGATCCAGACGCTGTCGGAGTTCTGGCCGCTGGTGGGGTTCGTGTTCGACGGCCCCGTCGAGGACCCGGCGGCGTGGAGCAAGATCATGGAGGCCGAGGGGGCCCGCGAGGGCCTCGTGGCCGCCCGCGAGGCGATCGCGGCGGCGGAGCCGTGGAACGATTCGACGGTCGAGGCGGCCCTGCGCGAGGTCGTGGAGACCCGCGGCGTCAAGCCCAAGCTGGTCTTCCAGCCAGTCCGGGTGGCGATCGCCGGCGGCACCGTCTCACCGGGGATCTTCGAGAGCGTCGCGCTGCTCGGCCGCGACGAGACGCTGGCCCGTGTGGACATGGCGCTGGCGCGCATGTGATGATCCGCGCATACGACGTCCGTCTAAACCATCCGTCCACGGCTGCCGATAGAGGCCGTGGCGCGCCCCGTCCGCACCTCCGGCAAGACCCCGAAGGCCCCCCAGCCTCCCGCTATGACCCCCGCTTCCGCCACCGCAACGACCGAGACTCCGAGCGCGGACACCGCGCGCACGGCCCCGTCCCAGCACCACCACAACGAGGGTCACGGCCGTCGCCTCACCGCCGCCTTCGACGCGCTCGAGGCCTACCCGGCCCTCGCGGAGTCGCGCAACCGGCTCCTCAAGCTCTTCGGTGAGGATCTCGCCTCGCCGGGCGAGGTCATCGCGGCGATCGAGTCCGACGTGGCGCTCGTGATCGCGGCGCTGCGCGCCGCCAACCAGGTGGAGGGCAAGTCCCAGGGGCGCGTGGAGAGCATCGTGTCGGCGGTCGAGCTCCTCACGCCCGACGCCGTCAAGGCACTGGCCACCCGCACCCGCACCTTCGACTTCTTCGAGCGCAGCGGCATTTGGGACGTGGCCCCCGAGCGGTTCCGCCTGCACGCCCTGGCCACCCAGCGCGCCGCCGACCGCCTCGCCTCCGAGCTCTCCTACTCCAACCGCGATCGCCTGATGGTCACCGCGCTGCTGCACGACGTCGGCAAGCTCGTCCTCCTGCACGCCTACCCGGGCTATCCCGGCCAGGTCCACGGCAACGCGCGCACGCCCGAGGAGCGCATCCACTGTGAGCGCCGCGAGCTCGGCGTCGACCACGCGCTGGTCGGCGGCGTCCTCGCTCGCCGCTGGGGCTTGCCCAAGGCGATCGCCTCGACGATCGAGCGCCACCACGCCGAGGACGCGGGCGACGAGGCGGCCGTCGTGCGCCTGGCCGACATGCTCGCCCACTACGGACAGGGCGCGCCGGTGTCCCCGGCCGAGCTGCTCAAGACCGCGCGGGAAATCGGGATGGGCCCGGCCGAGCTGCGCCGCGTGATGTACGAGCTGCCCTACCCGGCCAACGGCCGGGCGCGGGCGATCGACCCCTGCCCGCTGTCGGACCGCGAGGTCGAGGTCCTCAAGCGCCTGGCCACCGGCGAGGTCTACAAGCAGATCGCCGCCGAGCTCTCACTCTCGACGAGCACGGTCCGCACCCACCTCCACAACATCTACGGGAAGCTCGGCGCCGTCGACCGCGCCCAGGCCGTCCTCGTGGCCACCGAGCGCGGCTGGCTCTGAGCGCCGGCGCCGCAGCCGCCCCTCCAGCACCCACGCCACCAGCACGCCGAACGCGTCGATCGCCGCGTCGACCGGAGTCCCGTGCCGGCCGTCGACGAAGGTCTGGTGGTACTCGTCGATCCCCGCCCAGCCGAGCGCGATGACCGCGGCCGCCCACGGCCGCTCCCAGCCCAGGGCGCGGTGCCACAGCCACCACAGCAGCCCGAACTCCGTCGCGTGCACGAGCTTGCGCCCGGCGAAGTCGATCGCGCCCAGCCCCGAGGAGAGGTCGGGCTGAGCCGAGCCGAGCCAGATGAGGCCCATGAGGGCGAGGGGTGGGCCGAAGCGGCCGAGCGTCTTCATCCGGGCCTATTCTGCCAAGCGCGCGCATGATCACGATCACCACCAAGTCGCCCTATGCGCTCCAGGCGCTCGCCGAGCTCGGTCTCACGGGCAGCGCGGGCCCTGTGCCGATCGGCGCGCTGGCCCGCCGCCGCGACATACCGGTGCAGTTCCTCGAGCAGCTCTTCGCCGTGCTGCGCCGCGCGGGGATCCTGCGCTCACAGCGGGGGGTGAAGGGCGGCTACTCGTTCGCCCGCGACCCCGCGGAGATCACGGTGCTCGAGGTGGTCGAGCTCCTCGAGGGTCCGATCGGGGCCGACGCGGCCGGCATCTTCGCCGACGCCGCCACGGCCGCCCGCGACGTCCTCGGCGCGATCACCCTCGCCGAGCTCATCGAGCGCGAGCGTCGTGACGCGGGTGGCGCGATGTACCACATCTGAGACAGCCGCCCTACTCCTTCAAGCCCACCGCCTCGAGGGCCTCGGCGCGCGTCAGCAGCGCGTCGATTCGGATCACCATTTCACCCCGGAACGTCCAGACCTGGAAGTAGCGCAGCTCGCTGGGTGCGCCACTGCCCCGTCCCACGCCCAGTTGATGCAGTTTCACGACGACGCTGTCGCCCGCCTCCATGAGCTCCTCGGCCCTGATCGTGAGCTTCGTCCACGCCGCCAGAAAGCCCCGCGTGTACCCCTCGAGACCCGCGGGGGTGAGGTAGCTGCCCGCATCGGGGAAGTCCTCACTGAGGACCATCAGGATGTTCGGGTCAAACCGGTCTGAGCCGGCTCCGAGGTCGCCCTTCTCCCACTCCTCGAAGACAGCCCGCACGGCTTCCACGTTCTCCTGCGACATCGCCCGCGCATTATCGCGGCGATCCCGGCCCGGGTGTTGCCCGCGGCTCCACCGGGTAGGCCTCCCGCTTCACTCAACCATCAGGAGGACATGTGGCAACCAAGGCTGATTTCAACGCTGAAGAGTGGTCCTCGATCGTGGAGGCCCCGCTGCTGGCGGGTATGCGCGTCGTCGGCGCCGGCCGCGGCGGGACCATCCGCGAGAGCCTGGCGATCGGGAAGGTCTACGCCGAGGCCCGCAAGGCCCAGGGCGACAGCGGTCTGCTCGACGAGCTCGTCGCGTCGCCCCCCGCCGTGGACCCGGAGAAGCTGAAGGGCGCCGGTGACATCGCCACCGTGAGCGGCGAGCGCCTGCGCGCGGCCATCGACCTCGTGACCGAGAAGGGATCCGGCGAGGATGCCGAGGACTACCGGGCCTTCGTGCTGAAGGTCGCCCAGACGGCCGCCGAGGCCCACAAGGAGGGCGGCTTCGTCGGCATCGGTGGCAAGCCGATCAGTGAGGAGGAGCAGAGCGCGCTCGACGAGATCGGCCAGGTCGTGAACGCGTCAGGCAGCCCCGGCGCCTAGCGGCCCCCGGCGGTCGGTACCTCGCGGGCTGCAGCGCAACGCGGTGAAGACGTTCGGGCCGCGCGGGTATCGTGGGGCGGAATGCCCCGAATCCCGATCAACATCGCAGAGCATGTCGGGAGGACCCCGATGGTCCAGCTCACGCGCATGCTCGACGGAGCCGCGGAGGGAGTCGAGCTCTTCGCCAAGCTCGAAGCGTTCAATCCCGGCGGGAGCGTCAAGGACCGCATCGGGGTGGCGATGGTCGAGGCCGCCGAGGCGGAGGGCCGCATCGAGCCGGGCCGCACGACCATCGTCGAGGCCACGAGCGGCAACACCGGCATCGCGCTCGCCTTCGTGTGCGCGGCGAAGGGCTATGACCTCGTCCTCACGCTGCCGCAGGGGATGAGCCGCGAGCGCTCCGGGCTGCTGCGCCTCTACGGGGCCAGGGTCGAGGAGATCGAGTCGCTCGGCGGGATGGACGAGGCGGTGGCGGCGGCACAACGGATGGCGGGCGACGACGACGTCTTCCTTCCCGATCAGTTCTCGAATCCCGCCAACCCGGAGGCCCACCGCCGCGGCACGGGACCGGAGATCCTCGCGGCGCTCGAGGATCGGGTGGACGTCTTCGTCGCCGGCGTGGGCACCGGCGGGACGATCACCGGGGTGGGGGAGGTCCTCAAGGAGCACAACCCCGGCGCGCTCGTGGTCGCGGTGGAGCCCGCGGCGTCCCCGGTGCTCTCGGGTGGCGCGCCCGGGCCCCACAAGATCCAGGGCATCGGGGCCGGCTTCGCTCCGGCCGTGCTCAACCGGGAGGTGCTGGAC
>Ga0136612_10000954_pt1 | contig 11734 bp, 7 predicted proteins | sample AntDryUQ224A2306_2_FD_106644 | JGI IMG/M metagenome (GOLD analysis project Ga0136612, IMG submission 106644) | Polar desert sand microbial communities from Dry Valleys, Antarctica - metaG UQ224A (23.06) | ecosystem: Environmental > Terrestrial > Soil > Desert | place: Antarctica: Dry Valley...
AAACGCGCGATGGCCGGGCGGCCGTGGTGCAGGAGCGCCTCACCCGCCGTGGTGAGTGACACCTGACGAGTCGAGCGTTGCAGGAGCTGGACGCCCAGCTCAGCTTCGAGCTTGCGGATCGCCTCGCTGAGTGCGGGCTGAGAGGAACGGTGCTGTACGGTGCTACACTTCGGTGGTGCCGACGTCTCACCCTCGACACTCGATCACCGAGACTCCCGAGGTTGCCGCTGCGCTGGAGCCGCTCCGCGCACGTTTGGGGGCGGACGCTCCTACGCTCGCCGAGCTCGTCATGCGGGGCGCGGAGGCGAAGCTGCGCGAGCTCGAGGCACAGGATCGCGCCCATGCGCACGGACTCCAGACGTTCGTGGATCGGCTCTGCGCCGGTGCCGAGCCCGACTTCGAGGAGATCGGCCGCATCCGCCACGCCAGCCGGCATCCGTGAAGCGCACGCTGGTGCTGCTCGACGCCAGCGCGTTCTGGCGACTGCGCAGTCGCCAGCTCGACCCCGACCGCCGTCGCCAGGTGGCCGGCTGGATCGCGCGAGGCATCGTCGCCGCGAGCACGCCGCTGCTGCTCGAGACACGAGCCGGTCGCGACCTTCCCGGAGTCGATCCGGGCGAGTTGCCGTGGTTGTGGATCAGCGAGCGCGCCGAGCGCCGGGCCACCGACCTGCAGCACCAGCTGCGCGCCGCCCACCAGCACCTCGGCGTTCCCCCGCTCGACTATCTCATCGCCGCGGTCGCCGAAGACCATGGCGCGTCGATCCTGCACTACGACGCCGACTTCGAGCGCCTCGCCGTCAACACCGATCTCGCGGCGACGGTCGAAGCGCTCGCACCGCTGGGCTCACTGCCCTGAGCGGGGCCACCTTGCGCCGGTCGAGCCGCCGGTCGAACCGCTTGGCGTCAGCGACGGCCGCGGCGTTGGCGTAGCGCGCCGCACCGGACACCAGATCGGCCGCGGACCGCAGATCCTCGTCGGTGAAGAGGGCGTAGTCGGGCTGCCGATGGCCCGTGGCGGTCGGGATGCCCGCCTGGACCGTGAAGGCGAAGCCCAGCGAGGCGAGGGTCGGCTGACAAAGCGCGCCTCGTTGGCGCCCCTCACGACGCTCAGGCTTCGCCCGGGCCCGGCCGAGCCTGGCCGGCCCCCGGCGAGGCCAGCCCGCCGCCGCGCCGGCGGCGGATGAGGTAGACGATGCCCACGGAGACGACGAAGGCGACGAGGAACGGCGCGCCGCCGCGCCCGCCTGCCGCGTAGACGACGAGCCCGCCGACGAAGGCGCCGGCGAGCCCGACGGCCATCGTGGCCAGCAGGCCCATCGGGTCGCGGCCCGGCAGGGCGAGCCGGGCCAGGGCCCCGATCACGAGACCCTGCAGGGCGAGGAGCAGCGCGTAGGTGAGCATCAGTCGCCCGTACCGGTGCCACCGGCGTAGGACGCCTGCTGCGGAGGATCGGCGCCCATGTCCTCCGAGCCGAAGCGCTCCGAGGCGCCGACCGAGAGGGTCTCCCGCGGATCGACCGCCTCGAGGCCGGCCAGGTAGCGCTCGACCATCCGCGCGCACTGGCGGCCCTCGTTGATCGCCCAGACGATCAGCGACTGGCCGCGGCGCGCGTCGCCCGCCGCGAAGATCCCGTCGACCGAGGTCGCGTAGGCGCCGGCCTTGACGTTTCCGCGCTGGTCCTTCTCGACCCCGAGCCCGTCGAGCAGCGCGGGCTCCGGGTGCAGGAAGCCCATGGCCAGCAGGACGAGGTCCGCCGGATGGGTGCTCTCCGTGCCCTCGATGGCGTCGAAGGGCGGCTCGCCGGAGTTCTGCACCCAGTGGATCTCCGAGACGTACCCGTCGGCGCCCCCCGTCAGGTGGGTGGTGGAGATCGCGAAGTCGCGGTCCCCGCCCTCCTTGAGCGCGTAGGACGTGCGCAGCTTGACCGGCCAGCGCGGCCAGGGGGTCTGGTCGTCGGGACGGTGGGGCGGCGGCTCGCCGAGGAGCTCGATCTGGGTCACCGAGGCGGCGCCCTCGCGCAGCGAGTTGCCGACGCAGTCCGCGCCCGTGTCGCCACCCCCGATGACGATGACGTGCTTGTGAGCCGCGGTGATCACCTCGTCGTCGGGCGGGGCGGGGGTGTGGGGCTGGAGCGAGCCGTTCAGCTCCCGCGCCACCCAGCGGTTGCGCTGGTAGAGGTAGTCCATCGCCGGGTGCACGCCGCGCAGCTCGCGGCCGGGCACCGGCAGGTCGCGCGGCACGCGCGAGCCGGTGGAGACGACCACCGCGTCGTGCCGCTCCCGCAGCTCGTCGACCGTGACGTCGGTCCCGACGTCGCAGCCGAAGACGAACTCGACGCCCTCGTCGGCCATCTGTCGTACGCGGCGCTCGACCAGCCGCTTCTCGATCTTGAAGTCGGGGACGCCGAAGCGGATCAGCCCGCCGGCCGCCTCGTCGCGCTCGTACAGCGTCACGGCGTGACCCGAACGCCGCAGCTGCTGGGCGGCGGCCATGCCGGCCGGCCCGGCCCCGACCACTCCGACCGAGCGGCCGGTGCGGTTGCCCGGCGGGACCGGGTGGACCCAGCCCTCCTCCCAGGCGCGATCGATGATCGACACCTCGATCTGCTTGATGGTGACCGCGTCGCCCTCGCGGATCTCGAGCACGCAGGCCGCCTCGCACGGGGCCGGGCAGAGCCGCCCGGTGAACTCCGGGAAGTTGTTCGTGGCGTGGAGCTGGTCGATCGCCTCCCGCCAGCGGTCGCGGTAGACGAGGTCGTTCCAATCCGGGATCAGGTTGCCCAGCGGGCAGCCGTTGTGGCAGAACGGGACGCCGCATTCCATGCAGCGCCCGCCCTGCTCGGCCAGCTCGGCCTCGGGCAGGACGTCGACGAACTCGTGGTAGTCGTGCCGGCGCGCCTCCGGATCCCGTTCGGGCTGGTTGCGCCGCTCGACCTTGAGGAAGGCTCCGAGCTCACCCATGGCGGGACCCTCCGGGGGCGGGCGAGCGGAACAGAGTCATGAGGAGTCCCCGCCGCCGGCCTGGGGCGCGCCGACCACGTCGACCACCTCGTCGCGCTCGGAGTCGGCCCGCATCGGCGCCTCGACCTCGAGCTCGGCGTCGGACTCCCGCTCCGCCTCGGCGAGCTCGGCCAGCGCGCGCCGGTAGTCGCGCGGCATGACCTTCACGAACCGGCCGAGCGACGCCTCCCAGTCCTGCAGCAGCCGCGCGGCCACCGCCGAGAACGTGCGCAGATGGTGCTCCTCGACGAGCGAGCGCAGCTCGATCGCGTCGGCCTCCTCGATCGGGTCGAAGTCCACCAGCTCGCGGTTGCAGCGCGCCTCGAAGCCCCCCTCCTCGTCGAGCACGTAGGCGATCCCGCCGCTCATGCCTGCCGCGAAGTTGATTCCGGTGGGCCCGAGGATCACCGCCCGGCCGCCGGTCATGTACTCGCAGCCGTGGTCCCCGACGCCCTCGACCACGGCGGAGGCTCCCGAGTTGCGCACCGCGAAGCGCTCGCCGGCGAGGCCGCGGAAGAACGCACGGCCGTTCGTCGCCCCGTAGAGCACCGTGTTGCCGACCACGACGTTCTCCTCCGCCGCGAACCCCGCGCCGGAGGGGGGCAGGACGGCGAGCACGCCGCCCGACAGCCCCTTGCCCGTGTAGTCGTTGGCGTCGCCGAGCAGGGTCAGCTCGACGCCCGGCGCGAGCCACGCCCCGAAGGACTGGCCGGCGGAGCCGTGCAGCGTGTACTTGATCGTCTCGGGCGCGAGGCCGTCGGCCCCGTGGACCTCGGTGATCGCGCTCGAGAGCATCCCGCCCACCGTGCGGTCCACGTTGCGCACGACGTACTCGCCGGTCACCGGCCTGCGGTGGTCGATCGCGTCGCGCGCGTCGGTGATCAGGTCCCAGTCCAGGGCCTCGGTGAGCGGGGACTCCTGCGGCTGCATCCGCCGCAGCGGAGTGTCCTCCGGCACGTCGGGCTGGGCCAGGATGTGGGTCAGGTCCACCCCGCGGGTCTTCCAGGTCTCGATCGCGTCGTCGGCCTCGAGCAGCTCGGAATGGCCGATCAGGTCCTCGAAGCGGCGGACCCCGAGGCGGGCCATGATCTGGCGGACCTCCTCGGCCACGTAGAAGAAGAAGTTCACGACGTGCTCGGGCTGGCCCGCGAAGCGCTTGCGCAGCTCGGGGTCCTGGGTCGCGATCCCCACGGGACACGTGTTCAGGTGGCAGGCCCGCATCATGATGCAGCCCGTCGCGATCAGCGGGGCGGTGGAGAAGCCCATCTCGTCGGCGCCGAGCAGGGCGGCGACCACGACGTCACGGCCCGTCTTGAGCTGCCCGTCGGTCTGCACCCAGATCCGCGAGCGCAGGTCGTTGAGCACCAGGGTCTGCTGGGTCTCGGCGAGGCCGATCTCCCACGGTACCCCGGCGGACTGGATGCTCGACAGCGGCGAGGCGCCCGTGCCCCCGTCGTGGCCCGCGATGAGCACGTGGTCGGAGTTGGCCTTGGCCACGCCGGCGGCCACCGTCCCCACGCCGACCTCGCTCACGAGCTTCACCGAGATCCGCGCCCGCGGGTTCGCGCAGCGCAGGTCGTAGATGAGCTGCTTGAGGTCCTCGATCGAGTAGATGTCGTGGTGCGGCGGCGGCGAGATCAGCCCGACGCCGGGCGTCGTGAAGCGGATCTTGCCGATGTAGCGGTCGACCTTGTGGCCGGGCAGCTGACCGCCCTCGCCGGGCTTGGCGCCCTGGGCCATCTTGATCTGGAGCTCGTCGGCATTGATCAGGTAGTTGATGTCGACCCCGAAGCGACCGGAGGCGACCTGCTTGATCGCCGAGCGCCGCGAGTCGCCGTTGGGGTCCTTCGTGTACCGGGAGACGTCCTCGCCGCCCTCCCCCGTGTTCGACTTCCCGCCCATCCGGTTCATGGCGATGGCCAGCGTCTCGTGGGCCTCGCGGCTCAGGGAACCGAGGGACATGGCCCCGGTGACGAAGCGGCGCACGATCTCCTTCGCCGACTCCACCTCCTCGAGCGGGAGCCGATCCGCCTCCGGCAGGGTCCTGAAGCGCAGCAGCCCACGGAGCGTCGCCCGCCTGGTGGCGTCCTCGTTGACCAGTCGCGCGTACTCGTCGTAGGTCTCCTGCCCACCGTGGCGGACGGAGTGCTGCAGCAGCGAGATCGTCTCCGGGTTCCACTGGTGGTGCTCGCCCTCGCGGCGCCAGGCGTAGACGCCGCCGACCGGCAGCAGCGCCTCGTGCGCCCGCGGGTAGGCGCGGGCGTGCTTGTCGAGCGTCTCGGAGGCCAGCGTCTGCGTCCCGATGCCGCCGATCCGGGACGCGGTGCCCGTGAAGTGACGGTCGATGAGCTCGGGTCCGAGGCCCACCGCCTCGAAGATCTGCGCCCCGCAGTAGGACTGGATGGTCGAGATGCCCATCTTCGAGATCGTCTTGCGCAGGCCCTTGCCGATGCCCTTGACCACGTGGTCCTCGGCCTCGGCGACCGACAGCTCCTGGGGAAGGATCCCCTTCTCCACGAGCTCGTCGAGCGACTCGAACAGGAGGTACGGGTTGATGGCGCTCACCCCGTAGCCGATCAGGGTCGCGAAGTGGTGGACCTCGCGGGGCTCGCCCGACTCGAGGACGAGCCCCGTCTGCAGGCGGGTGCCCTCCCGGACCAGGTGGTGGTGCACGCTGGCCACCGCCAGCAGGGACGGGATCGCGACGCGGTCCTCCCCCAGCTCGCGATCGGAGAGGATGAGGATGTTCACGCCGCGCTCGACCACCGCATCGTGCGCCTCGGCGGCGATCCGCTCCAGCCCGGCGGCCATCCCCTCGGGGCCCTCGGCGACCGGCCAGGTGACGTCGATGGTGTGGGAGAGGAAGATGTCCGAGTCGACTTGGCGGAGCTTCTCGAGCTCGGAGTTGCGGAGGATCGGCTGCTTCATGGCCAGCTGGTGCGCGTGCTCGGCGGTCTCCTCGAACAGGTTGCGCTCCGAGCCCACGCCGGTGGCCACGCTCATCACCACCGCTTCGCGGATCGGGTCGATCGGCGGGTTCGTGACCTGCGCGAAGAGCTGCTTGAAGTAGGAGAACAGCGGCGGCTGGCGCTCGGAGAGCACCGCGAGGGCGAGGTCGTTGCCCATCGAGCCGAGCGGCTCCTCCCCCTTGGCCGCCATCGGCGCGAGCAGCACCCGCAGGTCCTCCTGCGTGTAGCCGAACGCGAGCTGACGGGCCCGCAGCGGTTCGGTCCGCGGTGCCCGCGGCGGTCGCTCGGGCAGGTCGGAGAGGTGGACGACGCCCTCGTCGAGCCACTTGCGGTAGGGCCGGCGTGAGGCCACCGCGGCCTTGGCCTCGGCGTCGGGGACGATCCGGCCCGCCTCGAGGTCGACCAGGAAGAGCTTGCCGGGCTGCAGGCGGCCCTTGCGGACGATGTCCTCGGGCTCGACCTCCATCACGCCCGTCTCCGAGCCGAGCACGACCCAGCCGTCCTTCGTCTCGAGCCAGCGCCCGGGGCGCAGCCCGTTGCGGTCGAGCGTCGCGCCGATCACCCGGCCGTCGGTGAAGCAGACGGCGGCCGGGCCGTCCCACGGCTCCATCAGGCAGGAGTGGAACTCGTAGAAGGCGCGCAGGTCCTCAGGCAGGTCGTCGCGACCCTCGTGGGCCTCCGGGACCATCATCATCAGCGCGTGCGGGACCGAGCGGCCGGCCAGCACGAGCAGCTCGAGGACGTTGTCGAAGGTGGCCGAGTCCGAGCCGCCCGGGCGTACCACGGGCAGGAGCTTGGCCAGGTCCTCCTCGCCGAACAGCTCGGTGGCGAGTTGGGACTCGCGGGCGCGCATCCAGTTCACGTTGCCGCGCAGCGTGTTGATCTCGCCGTTGTGGGCGATCATCCGGTACGGGTGGGCGAGCTCCCAACTCGGGAACGTGTTCGTGGAGAACCGCGAGTGCACGACGGCCAGCGCCGTGGCGCAGCGCTGGTCGTTGAGGTCGGGGAAGTACCCCAGCATCTGCGGGGCGGTGAGCATCCCCTTGTAGACGATGGTCCGGCTCGAGAACGACGGGATGGAGAGCTCCGGGCCCGCGGCGAGCTCGGCCACCCGCCGGATCACGTAGAGCTTGCGCTCGAACGCGTCCTGGTCGGCGGCCAGGTCGGGGGAGGCGCCGACCACGAGCTGCTTGATGTAGGGCGCGAAGTAGTTGGCGGTGATGCCGACGTAGTCCTTCTCCACCGGCACGTCACGCCAGGCGATCACCCGCTGGCCCTCGGCCTCGACCGTCTGGGTCAGCAGCGCCTCGAAGCGGTCGCGCTGCGCGCGGTCCTGGGGGAGGAAGCAGACGCCGACGCCGTACTGGCCCGGCGGGGGAAGCTCCTCCGGCAGCACGGCGCGCAGCAGCTCGTCGGGCAGCTGCATCAGGATCCCGGCGCCGTCGCCCGTGTTGGGGTCCGCACCCGCCGCGCCGCGGTGCTCGAGGTTGGCCAGCGCGACGATCGCCCGCTGGACGGCCTCGTGGCTCGGCTCGCCGTTCAGCCGGGCGACCAGGGCCACCCCGCAGGCGTCGTGTTCGTAGCTGGGGTCGTACAGCCCGACCGGCACGGTCGGCTTGGAACGATGGCGCATGGGGGCGGACTCCCGAGGAGGAACGGCGGGCTTGCCGAGGCGTTGCCCGGGGGCTGGATCGTTAACGCTATCAGCGGTTCTCGGCGACGTTGCGCCCGCCTCCGCCCACGTCGCCTGCGGAGCGGCGGTCCGGACGGTCGTGCGGGTCCCGCGACGAAGCGGCTACCCGGGCACGACCGCGCGCAGGAGATCGGGCTCCGGCGCCCCTTCCGGTGCGGACGCGAACCCCCGCAGGGGCGCGACGGTGAGCAGGGCGGAGAGGGCGTGGGCCTCCACGGGGCGCGAGAAGACGAAGCCTTGGACCCGCGGGACTCCGAGCTCGAGCAGGGCCCGGGCCTGGGTCGCGGTCTCGACGCCCTTGACGACCACGCCGAGCGACAGGGACCGCGCCAGGTCGAGGATCGCGCCGAGGAACGCCAGGTCCTCCGGACGCTCGACGATGTGGTCGACGAACGGCTTGGGCAGCTTGAGCAGGTCGATCGGGAGCGCGCGCAGGCTGCCGAGGTTCGAGACGCCCAGGCCGAAGTCGTCGAGCGCCAGCCGGAAGCCCGCCGCCCTCAGCGCGTGCAGCCGCGCGGCTCCCGCCAGGACGTCCGCGAGGATCGCCGACTCGGTGAGCTCGAGCGTGACGGCACTCGCCGGGACGCCGGCCCTCGCCACGGTCTCGGTCAGCAGGACGACCAGATTGGGATGCTGGAACTCGCGGTCGGAGAGGTTGACCGACAGCCCGAACGCCTCCCCGGCGATCGAGGCCTCCTGCCAGCGCCCGAGCCGATCGCAGGCGGCGGCGAGCACGCTGCGCCCGACGTCCGAGATCAGTCCGGCCTCCTCGGCGAGGGCGATGAAGGTGTCGGGGGTCTTCAACCCGAGGCGCGGGTGACGCCATCGCACGAGGGCCTCCACCTCCGCGATGTGCCCCGTCGCCAGGTCGACCACCGGCTGGTAGAGGACCACGAGCTGCTCCGCCCCGATCGCCGCCTCGAGCTCGGACTTGAGCGCGTGGCGTTCGACCACGGTGGCGTGCATCTCCGCTTCGTAGAGCACAACGCACCCCTTGCCGCGTGCCTTCGCGCGGTACATCGCCAAGTCGGCGTTGCGCAGCAGGTCGTCGGCGAGGCGCACGGTCGCCCCGCTGGAGGCCACCCCGACCGACGCCCGCACCCGGACCTCGCCGTCGGCGAGGGCGATCGGGGCGTCGAGGGCGGTGAGCACGCGACCGGCGATCTCGAGCACCCCGTCGATCGACTCGGCGCCGTCGACCAGGACCGCAAACTCGTCGCCGCCCAGCCGGGCGGCGGTGTCCCGCGTCCGCAGGCAGCCGCGCAGCCGCTCGCCGACGGCCGTCAGCAGCTCGTCCCCCGCGCGATGGCCCATGGAGTCGTTGACCGTCTTGAAGTCGTCGAGGTCCACGAACAGGGCGGCCACCAGGCCGTCGCGGCGGGCCAGGGCGTCCGTGACGCACTGCCTGAAGCGGGAGCGGTTCGGAAGCCCGGTGAGCGAGTCGTGGAAGGCTGTGTGCTCGAGCTGGACCTGGAGCCGCTCGAGGCGCCCGAAGTCCTGCTCGAGCGAGTCATGGGCCAGCCAGGCGGCGACGGTGCCCGCCAGCTTGGCCAGCAGCTCGCGATCGGCGCCCGAGAACCGTCCTTCCTCGGCGGAGCGATCGCCCACCAGGATGAAACCGAGGGTGCCCGACCCGCCCGGCAGCCTGGCGATCATCGCCGGACCGCTGAGCCCACTCGCCGCGAAGTAGGCGTTGAGGCCCTCGGTGCGTCGCGGGGCGACGACGCAGACCGGCTCGCCCTCGGCGGCGGCGAGCTCCTGGAACGTCCAGGTCGACTCGACGTCGAGGGCGTGGTTGGCCTCGACGCCGTCCGTCGAGACGCGCACCCGCGCGGGCGGCATGGTGCGTCCCCGGGAGAGGAGGATGACCTCGACGACGCCGGCGCCGAACGCCGTCCGGCAGAGCGCCACGACGTCGAGCAGGCCCGACTCGACGCTGCTGGAGAGCGAGAGGGCGTGGGTGGCGTCGTAGAGGAACCCGAGGCGCGCACGCCGACGGCGCTCGGTGACCAGCGCCCGCCAGGTGAACAGGAAGGTGAGGGCCAGCGCGAGGCTCAGCACGAGGTCATAGGGGACGGCGCCCATGCCCCGGAGCATCGACGCACGGGAAGGCCGGCTTGACGCCGGTGGACGAATCGCCTAGGGCGCCGCCCCCAGGCTCAGGCCAGCGCGGGGGCGCGGACCGAGTCGTACACCTGCGCCACGTCGGCGGCCAGCGCCGGCCAGGCGTACCGCGCCCGGGCCACCCGCATCGCAGCCGCTCCGCGGCGCGCCCGCTCAGCCGGGTCGGTGAGCACCTCGCCCAGTGCCGCCGCCAGGGCGTCCGCGTCGTCGGGGGGCACGAGCCAGCCCGTCTCGGAGTCGGTGACGATCTCCGCCGGGCCGTGCGCGGCGACGGCGACGGCGGGCAGGCCGCAGGCCATCCCCTCGACGAGCACCTGGCCGAACTGCTCGCGCACGGAGGCCAGGACGACGGCGTCGGCGGCGTTGAGGAACCCGGGCAGCGCGTCGTGCGAGTGCCAGCCCGCGAGGTGGACGTCCTCGGCGCCGAGGCGCGCGACGGCGGCGGCGGGGTGCTCGCCCTCCCACTCCCCCGGGAAGCCGCCGAGGAGCACGAGCGGCGCGCGGACGCCCGTCGCCTGCCGGGCCCGCTGGTGGGCCTCGATCAGCAGCCCGACGCGCTTGACCTTCGTGAAGCGGCCGACGTAGAGGAGGACGGCCACGCCGTCGGGCAGGTCGGTGCCCAGCCGCTCGCGCCAGAACGCGGCGCGGGCGGCCCCCGTCAGCGGCCGCCGGGTGAAGGTCTCCGGATCGAAGCCGTTGGCCACCCGGACGCAGCGCTCCGGATCGATGCCGAGCAGCCGCTCGGCTCGCTCGACCTGGGAGTCCGTGAGGACGACGAGGCGCTCGCAGCGGGCCGCCCATTCGCTCAGCCGCGCCCGCCACGGGTGCTCGGAGTCCAGGCCCTCGAGCATCTCGAGCTCCGTGCCGTGCAGGTGGCCGACCACCGGGATGTGCGGGGCGACGCGCTGGGCCGCCGCGTTGAGCGGCGTGAGGTGGTGCAGGTGCAGCACGTCGGCGTCCGGGGCGCCCGCGCGGGCGAGGGCGGCGGCCCACGCGCTCACCTGGTGCTCGGTCTCCGCGTCGGTGAGGGAGGCCATCCAGCGGTCGGGGGCGCCCGGGCGGTCCTCGTAGGAGGCGTGCAGCGGCGGGTCGGCGGCGATCGGGTCCGGCGCGGTGAGGGCGGCGGTCATGTCGAGCTCGTGCAGCTGGAGGCCGGCGTAGAACGCCCGCGCGTCCCCGTCGGGCCGGGCCGAGCCGCTCAGCACGCCCGCCTCCCACCCGGCCGCCGGCAGGGCACGGGCGAGGTTGCGCGCGACGTGCGCCGAGCCTCCGCGCGGGAAGAACTGCAGCCCCATCAGGACCCTCGGCACATGTGAAGATCCTGTGACCACGCCGCCACCGTAGCGGCGCGGCGCCTCAGATCAGGCCGACGAGGACGAAGAGCCGACCAGCGCCGCCCAAACCACGAGCGCGACGAGCAGCCGGGGCAGCAGGCGGCTCACGGGGCGGTGGGTGGGCTCAGACGAGCTCGCCGAACTCGTCGATGATCACGATCACCGAGAGGACGCCGAAGCGACCCCGGTGCCCCGGCTCCGAGCGGCCGGTGCGCGCCCTCAGCGCCGCGGCACGAATAGGAGCGCGGTGCTCACGGGCCGGCCGCCGGGCTCCGGCCGCTCCCAGCCGCCTCGCGGCCGGTTGCGCAGCCGCCCACCCACGACGAGCGACGTCGAGCCGCCGCCGTCGAGGTTGATCGCCGACCGCGCGCCGAGGCCGGCGAGCAGCGCGGCGAGCTCCTCGAGGGTCAGGCCGGCGTCCGCGCGCGAGCGCCCGTCGCAGGCGACGGCGAGCAGGCGCCCGTGCGCGGTGATCCCGAGCGCGGCACGAGGATGGCGCCCGAGGGTGACGTCGGAGTCGAACTGGGCCGCGCCGGCCGAGAACCCCTCCGGATCGCCCGTGCGATCGTAGATCGCGACCCCGTCGCTGACGAGGAGCGGCCCGGCCTGCAAC
>Ga0136612_10000955_pt1 | contig 11731 bp, 10 predicted proteins | sample AntDryUQ224A2306_2_FD_106644 | JGI IMG/M metagenome (GOLD analysis project Ga0136612, IMG submission 106644) | Polar desert sand microbial communities from Dry Valleys, Antarctica - metaG UQ224A (23.06) | ecosystem: Environmental > Terrestrial > Soil > Desert | place: Antarctica: Dry Valley...
ATCTTGCGCCGCGCGGCATCCGCGGCAGCGACGATGCGGTTGCGCGACGCGCGCAGCGCCCGGCCGACTCCGGAGCCGCCCTGACGCGCGCCCGCGCGTGCTGAACGTCGAGCGCCAGCGAGACGAGGCGCTGCTGGGCGCCGTCGTGCAGGTCGCGCTCGATCTTGCGCCGCGCGGCATCCGCGGCAGCGACGATGCGGTTGCGCGACGCGCGCAGCTCGGCGGTGCGCGCCGCCTCGATCTCACGGCGCCGCAGCGACTCCTCGGCCTCGCGGCGCTCGGTGATGTCGAAGATCACGCCGTCCATCCACAACCGGCCGCCGAAGCCGGCGACGAGCTGTCCACGGTCGAGCACCCAGCGCACGGCGCCGTCTGCGCGCACGATTCGGTACTCCTGCGAGAACGGGCCCTCGTCGCCGGCGGTCGACACCTCGCGCATCACCTGGTCCTGGTCGTCGGGGTGGACGATGCTGATCAGCGTCCGCCGCGAGCTGGCGATGAAGTTGTCGGCCGGATAGCCCGAGATGCGCTCGATCTCTTCGGTTATCAGCTCCAGCCGGTGCCCGGCATGCCACGCCGAGCGATAGATCGCGCCCGGGACTGACGCCATCAGCGAGCGCAGCAGCGCGTCGTCAGAGCGCTGGTTCACGGCGCGCAGGCCCGTGCGCGCGCGCGCGAGCAGCTGCACGCGGGTGAACGGCCGGTGCAGGTAGTCGTCGGCGCCGACGTCAGAGCCGCCGCGCACCGGCGCCGTGATCGCGAGCAGCCAGGCGCTCCCCAGCCGCGGGTCCTGGCGCAGCGCGAGGCAGACGCCGGAGACGTCGTCGCCGTCGGCGTCGCGGTCGGCGATCACGAGGTCGGCGGACTCCTCGCCGAGCGCGGCGAGCGCCGCCTGCACGCCGGCGACCGCACGGGTGGCACAACCGTCGGCGTGCAGCCAGGAGCCGATCTGCGGCTCGGTGACTCCGACCAGGAGGATGCCGGCCTGGCGTCGCCGGACGGTTCCGGAGCGGCTCATGTCCCAACCGTACGACGCCGCGCGGTCACGCGCTCCGATACGGGGGTGAGCCGTACTGTCAGATTCGAGTCATCCCCGCTTCAGCCGGGGCCGCGCAGGCCGATCATGTGGGCATGGCCGCTCGCTTCCCTCTCCTCCCCGCACTGTCGGTTCCCGCGCCGCTCCAGACGCTTCTCGCCACGGAGCGCGACCCGCACGCGCGCCAGCGCGAGCTGGTGCGCGCAAGCCTCGTCAGCTGCCCGGATAGGGGCGGCTCGCGCCACCCCCGCCCGCGCTGAGCCGACCCGGCACGAGCCACAGGATCGGCGCGGCGACGATCACGGTCGCCCCGATCGCGAGCGCCGCGACGCCGATCGAGTCCAGCGCGTAGCCGCCCAGCAGCGCGAGCGCCGCGCCGAGCAGCGCCGAGAGCAGGTCGGTGAAGCCGAGCAGCTTCCCCCGCTCGGCCGCGCTCGTGCGATCGGCCAGCTGCGCCGTCGCCGCCACGAATGAGACGTTCCAGCCGACGCCGAGGCCGAAGAGCAGGATCGCGGTCGCGATCACGCTCTCGGCCCACAGCAGGCCGATCGTCGACACCGCCATGACCGCGAGCCCGGTCACGAGCGCCGGCGGGCGGCCGATGCGGTCGATCAGCGAGCCGACGACGATCACGAGCGCGTACATCCCGAAGACATGCGCGCCGATGATCGGGAAGACGGAGTCCTGGCCATGGTGGTGATGCTCGACCACCACGTAGCCGCTCAGGTTCATCACCGAGACCATCACGCCGAAGCTCGCGAGCGCCGTCAGCATTGCCGGGCGCACGCCGGGACGGCGCACGATCTCGCGCAGCGGCGCCGCCGGCTGAAGCGGCGTGCCCGGCTCCTGGCCCGCGATCAGCTCGGCGATCTCCTTGGGGTCAGGGCGCACGAGCCCGACCAGCCCGAGCGCGACGAGGCTGATCGCGCCCGCGGCGAGCCAGGGCACCGTCAGCGCGTCCGCCTCCAGCTCGCGCCCGGCGAACAGGGGGCCGAACACCGCGGGACCCAGGATCGCGCCGAAGACGGCGCCGAAGAGGACGTACGAGATGCCGCGCGCGCGGCGCTCGGGGGGATACATGTCGCCCGCCGCGGCGCGGATCAGCAGCGCGATCCCGCTCGCGGCGCCGGTCAGCGCGAAGCCGAGGATCACGAGCGGCGTCGAGCCGATGCTCGTCGCGACCGCCGTTACCCCGCAGCCGGCTGCGGCGGCCAGGAAACCGCCGCCGATCACCGGCTTGCGGCCGATCCGGTCCATCGCGCGCCCGGCCGGCACAGCGGCCAGCGCCGACGCGACGAGGAAGATCGCCGGCCCGAGCCCCAGCAGGCCCTCGACGCCGGTGACGAGCACGAACGTGAGCGAGGAGACCGCCGCGACGAGCTGCAGCACGGCCGAGTAGACCGCCATCGTCGCCGCCAGGATCAGCGTGTTGCGCCGGATGGGCAGAGGGGTGGCCGCCGTCGAGCTCAGACGCCCGATTAGATCAGGTGCGCCGCGGCGAGCCGTCGAGCCCGGGCCGTGCCGGTACGCTGAGGCGGCCGTGAGCGTCGACCTCGTGATCGCGACCCCCGCCTTCCTGGACCTGACCGTCGTCGGTCTCGAGGCGCTGCCGGCGCTCGGCGAGGAGCGCTTCGCGGGCGACCTGCTGCGCTCCCCGGGCGGCGGCGCGATCACCGCGGTCGCGGCGGTACGGCTCGGTTTGCGCACGGCGCTGGTGGCGCCGCTCGGCGAGGACCTCGCGGGCGAGTTCGTCCGCGGCGAGCTCGCCCAGGAGGGAGTGATCGTCGCGGGAGCACTCGCCGCTCGCACTCCCCAGACGCTCGTGATGCCCTTCGGCGACGACCGCGCCATGGTCACCGTCGACCCGGGCGCGCGCGCACGCGCGGCCGACGTGGCCGCGCTCGCGCCGCGTGCGGTGGCCGCCAACATCGAGCAGCTCGACCTGCTCCCCGACGGCGCGCACCGCTACATCACGTGCGGCGACGACGATGCGCGCGCCTTCGCGCGCCGCCTGCCGTCCGGTCTGAGCAGCACGCGGGCGCTCTTCCTGGACCGCTCGGACGCGCTCGTGCTGACCGGCGAGAACCAGCTCGAGGATGCCGCCGCGATGCTCGCGCAGCACGTCGCGACCGTCGTGGTCATGGACCGCGCGCACGGCACGCTGACGATGCTCGGCGGCGTCAAGGTCGAGGCGCCGGACTTCGAGACCGGCACGGCCGTCGACACCACGGGCGACCGTGACCTGATCTGCGCCGCCTACGCGTGGGCCGACCTCGGCGGCGCCGATACCGCCTCCGCCGTCGCCTGGGCATGCCTCTACAGCCAGCTCGCGATGACCGTGCCGACGGCCACGGGCGGCGCCGTGAGCGAGGAGCGGCTGCTGCAGGAGGGCGCGGCGCGCGGGCTCGTGCCGCCGCCCCGGGCAGAAGCCCGCGCGCCCGCGTAGGCAGGCGCCCGCTTGAAGCTCGCGATCATCGGTGGTGGCGGCTTCCGGGTCCCGCAGGTGCATGCCGCGCTGCTCGCGCGCCAGGGCACGCTGCGCTTCGGCGAGGTCGTGCTGCACGACATCGACGCGGCGCGGCTCGAGCGCATCGGGTCGGTGCTCGCAGAGCAGGCGGACGAGCACGGCGCGGCGCTGGCGCTGCGCGCGACGACGGATCTCGAGGACGCCGTCGACGGCGCGGACTTCGTCTTCGCGGCGATCAGGCCGGGCGGGTTGGAGGGCCGGTCGATCGACGAGTCGGTGGCGCTCTCGCAGGGCCTGCTGGGACAGGAGACGACCGGGCCCGGGGGGCTCTGCTTCGCGCTGCGCACGATCCCGGCGATGATCGCGCTGGCAGAGCTCGTCGCGCGCCGGGCGCCGCACGCCTGGCTGATCAACTTCACCAATCCTGCCGGGATGGTCACCGAGGCGGTGCAGCCCATCCTGGGCGACCGCGCCGTCGGGATCTGCGACTCGCCCTCCGGGCTCTGCCGGCGCGTGGCCGCGGCGCTCGGGCGCGAACCGGGCGAGCTGTGGTTCGACTACTTCGGGCTCAACCACCTCGGTTGGCTCAAGGGGGTGCGCGGCGCCGACGGCGACCTGTTGGGAGAGCTGCTCGCCGACGACGCGGCGCTGGCGAGCTTCGAAGAGGGCGCCCTGTTCGGCGCGGACTGGCTGCGCTCGCTCGGGATGGTCCCGAACGAGTACCTCTACTACTTCTACTTCGCGGCCGAGACCGTCGCGGCGATCCAAGCGGGCGGGCGGCCACGTGGCGCGTATCTGCTCGAGCAGCAGGCCGGCTTCTACGCGGGCGACGGCCACGGCGGCGGCGCGCTGCCCGCGTGGCGCGCCGCACGCAGCGCCCGGGAGCGCAGCTACATGGCCGAGGCGCGCTCTGCGGCGGGGCTGGCGAACGAGCACCCGCAGGATGCCGCCGGCGGCTACGAGGACGAGGCGCTCGCGGTCGTCGAGGCGATCACCGGCGGTAGCGGCACGGTGCTGATCTGCAACACCACCAATCGCTCGGCGCTGCCGTTCCTCGACGAGCGCGCGGTCGTCGAGGTGCCCGCCGCCGTCGGGCCTGCCGGCCCGCAGCCGATCGCCGTCGGAGCCGTGCCCGACCACGCCCGGGCGCTGATGCAGAGCGTCAAGGCGGTCGAGCGGGCAACGATCGAGGCTGCGCTGACCGGCTCGTCGGCGCTGGCGGTCAAGGCGCTCGCGCTGCATCCGCTCGTGCCGTCGGTGAGCGCCGCGCGCGAGCTCTTCGGTGCCTACCGGGCGCGGATGCCCGCGCTGCAGGAGCGTTTCGCATGACCGACGTCGCCGTGCTGCTGACGCCGTTTCTCGACCTGACGTTCGCCGGGCTCGACGAGCTGCCGCCGCTCGGCGGTGAGCGCTTCGCGACCGACCTGATCCGCTCGCCCGGCGGCGGCGCGATCACTGCAACGGGCGCGGCCCGGCTCGGCCTCGACACCGTGCTCGCGGCGCCGCTCGGCGACGATCCGAGCGGCGCGTTCCTCGCCGCGACGCTGCGCGCCGACGGCGTCCGGCTGGTCGCCCCGCACGACGGTCTGACGGCAACCACGGTCGTGATGCCCGCCCACTGCGACCGCGCGCTCGTGACCTTCGACCCCGGCGCCCGCGTGCGCCGCGCCGACCTCGAGGCGCTCGCCCCGCGCGCCGTGGTCTGTGGCGTCGAGCAGCTCGGCGCGCTGCCCGCTCAGACCGCGGCCTACATCTCGGTCGGAGACCGCGAGGCGCGCGACTACGCGCGCCGGCTGCCGGAGTCGATCGCCGGCCATACGCTGATCGCCAACGAGCCCGAGGCGATGCTGCTGACCGGCGCCGCCGACGCCGAGCAGGCCGCGTTCGCGCTCGCCGGGCACGCGGCCGCCGCGGTCGTCACGATCGGCCCGCGCGGGGCGATCTCCGTCAGCGACGACGAGCTGCACGTCGCAAGCGGCGTCGATCCCGGCCCCGCGGTCGACACGACGGGCGCGGGCGACCTCTTCATGGCGGCCTATGTCTGGGCCGGCCTGCGCGGCATGGCCTCGGCGGAGCGGCTGCGCTGGGCAGTGCTGTACGCGTCGCTTTCTGTCACCGTCCCCACGGCGACCGCCGGCGCGATCACGCAGTCGCAGCTGATCGAAGAGGCGGCCCGGCGCGGGCTGCGTGGCGCCGCCACCCCATCTCCGGCAAAGGAGCGCTGACAAGTGTCATCCGTGCGACGCCCGGTCCTCGCCGCCCTCGTGCTGATCGCGGTGCTGGCCGCAGGCTGCGGCGCATCGCCGGGCGGCAGTGACGAGGACACGGGAAAGCAGGCCGAGGAGGCGCGCGAAAGCTCGAAGAAGATCGACGTCGCCAAGGCCGGAGACGTCACGCTGACGGTCTGGGACCAAGAGGTGCGCGGCGGTCAGCGCAAGCAGATCGAGCGCCTCAACCAGGGGTTCCAGGAGCGCTACCCGAACGTCACGATCAAGCGCGTCGCGAAGTCCTTCGAGGACCTCAACACGACGCTCAAGCTCGCCGTCTCGGGCGACAAGGCGCCCGATGTCGTGCAGGCCAACCAGGGCCGCCCGGTGATGGGCCAGCTCGTCAAGGGCGGCCTGCTGCGGCCGCTGGACGCCTACGCCGACGCCTACGGCTGGGCCGACCGCTACTCCAAGGTGCTGCTCGACCTCAACCGCTTCTCCGACGACGCTGCCGAGTTCGGGAGCGGCGGGCTCTACGGACTCTCGCAGATGGGTGAGATCGTGGGCGTCTTCTACAACCGAGCGCAGGTGCCCGAGCCGCCCGAGACGTTCGGCGAGTTCGAGTCCCAGCTCGAGCAGGCCAAGGCCGACGGTGACGTCCCGATCGCGTTCGGCAACCTCGACCGCTTCGCCGGCATCCATGAGTTCGAGACCGTGCAGGCGCAGTTCGCCGAGCCCGACGCGGTGCGCGACTTCGTCTTCGCGCGCGAGGGCGCCACGTTCGCGTCGCCCGAGAACGAGCAGGCGGCCACGACGATCCAGGACTGGGCGCAGCAGGGCTACTTCACACCCGACTTCAACGGCACGGGCTACGACCCCGCCTGGCAGCAGTTCACGCGCGGCAAGGGCCGCTTCCTGATCGCGGGCACGTGGCTGGTCGCCGACCTGGCCGACGCGATGGGCGACGAGGTCGGCTTCATGCTGATGCCGTCGCGCGAGGCGGGCGCGCCGCCGGTCTCGCTCGGCGGCGAGAGCCTGCCGTTCTCGATCACGTCGAAGTCGCGCAACCCGGACGTCGCCGCCGCCTACATCGACTTCCTGACGACCGCCGACGCCGGCCAGGTGCTCGCGGAGACCGGCAACCTGCCGGCGATGGAGACCGACGCGGAGCCCGTGGGCGCGCTCGCGGGCGAGGTCCAGGAGGCATGGCTCACGCTCAACGAGCAGGAGGGCATGATCCCCTACCTCGACTACGCGACGCCGACGTTCTACGACGAGATCACGGCGGAGATCCAGCGCCTGCTGGCGGGCAGGACGGAGCCCGGCGAGTTCACCCAGAGCGTGCAGGACGGCTACGCGAAGTTCACCGAGAAGGGCTGACAGCGTGCGGGCAGTGTCGCCGGGCGAGCCCCGGCGGGTCGCCTACCTCTACCTGCTGCCCGGGCTGGCGGTGTTCGCCGCGTTCGTGCTCGTGCCGCTGCTGCACACGGGCTGGATCGCGCTGTTCGAGTGGGACGGCGTGTCGGCGGGCGAGTGGGTCGGGCTGGACAACTTCACCGCGCTGTTCACCGAACCCGAGCTGCGCACGGCGTTCTGGCACGCGCTCGTGCTGCTCGTCTTCTACTCGGTGCTGCCGGTCGCGATCGGACTGCTTCTGGCCGCCACGATGGCGCGCACGCGCGTGCGCGGCCTGACCGCGTTCCGGACCGTGCTCTTCCTGCCCCAGGTGATCGCGCTCGTCGTCGTAGCCGTGATGTGGCGCATGATCTACGCCCCCGAGGGCGGGCTGATCAACGAGGCGCTGCGCACGATCGGGCTCGGCGCGCTGGCGCAGAACTGGCTCGGCGACTTCAACCTCGCGCTGCCCGCGGTCGGGCTGATCGCGACCTGGGTCATGTACGGGCTGGCGATGGTGCTGTTCACGGCCGGGGTTCAGAAGATCCCGCCGTCGCTCTACGATGCCGCGCGCGTCGACGGCGCCGGGCCGGTGCGCGAGTTCCTCGCCGTCACGCTGCCCGGACTGCGCGGCGAGATAGCGCTCGCGCTGACGCTCACGACGATCGCGGCGCTGCGCAACTTCGACCTCGTCTACATCACGACCGGCGGCGGACCGGGTGACGCCACGACCGTGCCCGCGTTCGAGGTCTATGACCGCGCGTTCCAGTCCGGTCAGGTCGGCGGCGCCGCCGCCGTCGGCGTCTGCCTCGCCGCCGTGATCTTCGCGCTCTCGTTCGCGATCAACCGCTTCGCGGACCGCGGCCTGCGGTGATCGCGCGGCGCGAGCAGCACCTGACCTACCTGCTCCTGGGAGTGTTCTCGCTGATCGCGCTCGCGCCGATCGTCGGGATCCTCGTGACCGCGCTGCAGGCGCGCGGTGGCGCGACCTCGTTCGGCGTGCCCGACGGGCTGAACCTCGAGAACTTCGCGACCGCCTGGGACGAGGGCAACTTCGCCGACTACCTGCGCTCGAGCGTGATCGTGACGGTCAGCGTCGTGGTGCTCTCGACGCTGCTCTCGATCCTCGCCGGCTACGCGTTCGGGATGATGCGCTTCCGTGGCTCCACGGTGCTCTTCTACATGATGCTGCTCGGCCTGATGGTGCCGCTGGAGGCGACGATCGTGCCGCTCTACTACGACCTGCGCGACCTCGGGCTGACCGACACCTACTGGGCGCTGATCCTGCCCCAGGTCGGGGCGTCGGTCGCATTCGGGACGTTCTGGATGCGCGCGTTCTTCCGCTCGGTGCCGCGCTCGCTCGTCGAGGCCGCGCGGCTGGACGGCTCGTCGAGCTGGACGACGCTGTGGCGCGTCGTGCTGCCGCTCGGCCGCCCCGCCGTGCTGACGATGGTCGCGCTGCTCTTCATGTGGACCTGGAACGAGTTCCTGCTCGCGCTCGTGATGGTCTCCGACGAGGGGCTGCGCACCGCGCCGCTCGGGCTCGCGTTCTTCCAGGGCCGCAACACGACCGACTACGCGCTGCTCTCCGCCGGCTCGGTGATCGTCGCCACGCCGGTGGTCCTGCTCTACGTGTTCCTGCAGCGCCACTTCATCCGCGGCATGCTCGCCGGGGCGGTCAAGGGCTGATGGCGCCCGTCAGCTTCGCGGAGGTCGACAAGCGCTTCGGGGACGTCGAGGCCGTGCACGCGCTCACGCTCGCGATCGCCGACGGCGAGTTCGTGGTGCTGGTCGGCCCCTCCGGCTCGGGCAAGACGACCGCGCTGCGGATGCTGGCCGGGCTGGAGGCGGTGACCGCCGGCACGATCACGATCGGCGATCAGGTCGTCAACGCGGTCTCCCCGGGCGAGCGCGACATCGCGATGGTCTTCCAGGACTACGCGCTCTACCCGCAGATGACGGTGCGCGACAACTTCGCGTTCGGCCTGCGCAGGCGCAAGGTCGGGCGCGAGGAGATCGAGAAGCGGGTGCGGCGGGCGGCCGACTCGCTCGAGCTCGGCGAGCTGCTCGACCGGCGGCCGCGCGAGCTCTCGGGCGGCCAGCAGCAGCGCGTCGCGCTGGGGCGCGCACTCGTGCGCGAGCCGCAGGTCTTCTTGATGGACGAGCCGCTCTCGAACCTCGACGCCAAGCTGCGCGTGCAGACGCGCGGCGAGATCAAGCGGCTCCAGCACGAGATCGAGACGACGACCGTGTACGTCACGCACGATCAGGTCGAGGCGATGACGATGGGCGACCGGATCGCGGTCATGAACGACGGGCGCCTGGAGCAGGTCGGAACGCCGGAGGAGCTCTACGAGCGGCCCGCCAACCTGTTCGTCGCCGGCTTCATCGGCAGCCCGTCGATGAGCCTCGTGCCGGCCGCCGGGGTGCCGCTCGAGCTGCGCCAAGCGCCCGACGGCGCCGTGCTGGGCGTACGGCCCGAGCACGCACGGCTGTGGGGGCAGGGTGACGGGCTGATCGGGCCGCTTGAGGGCGAGATCGCCTACGTCGAGGCGCTCGGCCGCGAGACGTTCCTCGGGGTCGACACCGGCCCGGAGACGCGCTTCGTCGTCTCGGTCGCCGGCCGTGCCCCGGTACGCCCGGGCGAGCGCGTGCGCTTCGGCCTCGTGCCGGACGGCCTGCGGCTCTTCGAAGGCGACACCGGGCGGGCGCTGGGGCCCGCGACCGTGCGGCGGTAGAGGTAACCGCACCTGGCCGGCGGTGGGTCTCCACCGTCGATCCGGGTGCCATCCCGGCTGTCGAGCGGCATTGCGGCAAATAGGTTCCGCCCATGCTCGCCGCCTCCGCTCCCACCGCGTCGAGCGTCGGTCGGATCATCTCCTCCGACGCTCGCACCCAGGTCGGTCTTTTCCTGCTCGCCTACTTCGTCTACAGCGCCGCACGCTGGCTGATGGCCGGCGATCTCGCAAACGCGCAGGATCACGCCGAGTGGATCATCAGCCTCGAGCAGGACCTCGGCGTCGCCACCGAGGCGTCCGTCCAGCAGGCGCTGACCGGCACCTGGATCCTCTGGCTGCTCAACCACGCCTACATCGCGGCGCAGCTGATCGTCGTGCCCGGCGCGCTGATCTTCCTCTACAAGCGCTCGCGCCCGGTCTATCACCGGCTGCGGAACACGATCCTCGCGACCTGGCTGATCTCCGTCCCGGTCTACGCCGCGTTCCCCGTCGCGCCGCCGAGGCTCGCCGAGATGGGGCTCGTCGACACCATCTCCCAGCAGACCGGCTTTGCGATGGACTCCAGCCTGACGACCGCGTTCTACAACGAGCTGGCAGCAGTGCCGAGCCTGCACGTCGGCTTTGCCGTCGCCGTCGGGATCGCCCTCGCCGCCGCGGCGAGCAACCCGCTCGTCAAGACGCTGGCGCTGCTGTGGGGACCCGCGATCGGCCTCGCCGTCGTCGCGACGGGCAACCACTTCGTGTTCGACATCGCCGCCGGGCTCGTGGCGAGCGTGCTGGGCTACGGCGCCGGCACGGTCGCCGCCCGGGCGAGCGAGCGCCGTCCGCCCAGCGCCGCCAGGAGCGCGCGGACGCTGCGGCCCTGCTTCGCCGACGCCTGAGAGCGCAGGCAGATCGCGAGCGCGAGCGCGGTGCCGACGACCGTCAGCACCGTGCTCGTGCCGATGAAGAACGCCGCCAGCCGCTCGGTCGAGACGGCGCTGCCGGTGACCGGGCCGAAGCTCGCCGCCAGCAGTCCGACGCTCGCACCGACCGACGCCGGCGCGAACGGGAGCAACCTGCCGCCTCCCTGGGCGAACGCGACGAGCAGCAAAGCGGCGAGCGATACGGGCACGCCGAAGGCGGCCAGGAAGCAGCCCAGCGAGCAGAGCCGGCAGGCGCGGCTCGCGAGCTGCCAGGGCAGGACGCCGCGAGCGTAGGCGCCGGGCGCGCGCAGCGGCGCGCAGCCGGCACGGACGCCGGCCGCGATCCGGCGCAGGCGCGGGACGCGGCGCGTCAGGGCGAACAGCGCCAGAAGCGCGCCGGCGGCACCGGCCAGCGCGATCGCGGTCGTCGCAGAGAGCCCGATCTGCGGGCCGACGCCGAACGCTACGGCGACGGCCAGCACCAGCACGCCGACGGCGATCTCCCCCACCCCTTCCGCGACGAGCGTGCCGGCCAGCACCGGGCAGCCGGCCTCGCGCATGCGGCGCCTCAGCAGCAGCACGCGGACCGCGTCGCCGCCGCGCGCCGACACCAGGCCGCCGGCACCGGCTCCCGCGACCCAGGCTTCGATCGCGTCCCGTCGTCGCAGACCGTCTCCCGCGCAGGCCGTGTTCACGATCGCGTGCCAGCCGCGTCCGCGCAGCACCTGGTTGGCCAGGTGGAGCGCGACGCCGAGCAACAGCCAGCCGACGGCGGCGTTCGCCATTGAGGCTGATGGTAACGCGCTCCTCAAGGGCGCCGGCGAGCTGCGGCACGCTCAGCCGGCCCGCGGCGTCGCCGGCAGGAACCCGTCGAGTGGAGAGCGGTCTACGACTTCCGGGCCGCGTACACCCGCCGCGTGCAGGCGACGCTGCGCATCTTCTACGAGAGTTACCTCTTCGGCGCGAAGTGGAAGCTGCGCCCG
>Ga0136612_10000956_pt1 | contig 11731 bp, 9 predicted proteins | sample AntDryUQ224A2306_2_FD_106644 | JGI IMG/M metagenome (GOLD analysis project Ga0136612, IMG submission 106644) | Polar desert sand microbial communities from Dry Valleys, Antarctica - metaG UQ224A (23.06) | ecosystem: Environmental > Terrestrial > Soil > Desert | place: Antarctica: Dry Valley...
CCGGGAATGTGGCGAAGCGCGCCCGGATTCTTTTCGGTGCCGCCGGCGGCGTACGGAACGCAGCCCGCAGCGCTGGCCGGGAATGTGGCGAAGCGCGCCCGGATTCTTTTCGGTGCCGCCGGCCGCGTACGGAACGCAGCCCGCAGCGCTGGCCGGGAATGTGGCCAGTTCTGGTTGCGCGGCGCAGCATCGCCGTGGAGGCGGTTAGGCTTTCCAGCAACATGACCTACCTCGATCATGCGGCCACCACACCGATGCTGCCCGCGGTGGCGCAGGCACTGGCGGAGCAGTTCACGGCGGTCGGGAACGCCTCGTCGCTGCACGCTTCCGGACGCGCAGCCCGGCGAGTGGTCGAGGAATCTCGTGAGTCGATCGCCGCCTCCCTTGGCGCGCGCCCCTCCGAGCTCATCTTCACCTCTGGTGGCACCGAGAGTGACAACCTCGCCGTCAAGGGGATGTTCTGGTCGCGCCGGGAGTCAGACAGCCGCCGCAGGCTGATCATCAGCCCGACCGAGCACCATGCGGTCCTCGATGCCGTGGAGTGGCTGCACAAGCACGAAGGGGCCCAGGTCAGCTGGTTGCCGACCGACATGTACGGCGGGGTCAGCGTCGACGCGCTGCGCGCCTGCATCGAGGAGGACCCGGACGACGTCGCGCTGGTCAGCATCATGTGGGCGAACAACGAAGTCGGCACGGTCAACGACATCGCCGCCCTGGCGCAGGTATGCCAGACCTCCGGCATCCCGATGCACACAGATGCCGTCCAGGCCGTCGGGATACTTCCGGTCGACGTCACGGTCTCCGGAGTGGACGCGCTGACCATGACCGGGCACAAGCTCGGTGGCCCGTACGGCGCCGGCGTTCTCATGCTGCGCACGGATGTGAGCGCGACACCCCTGGCGCACGGCGGCGGCCAGGAACGCGACGTTCGTTCGGGAACTCTGGACACACCAGCCGTACGCGGTCTGGCCGTGGGCGTGAACGCCGCGGTCTCCGGGCGCCTCGATCGGGCGCCGCGAATCGCGGCCCTCCGGGATCGGCTCGTGCGCGGCGTACAGGCTGAGATCCCGGATGCCGTTCTCAACGGATCACCGGTGGACTCGATCGTCTCCGACGGTCCTGGACGGTTACCCGGTAACGCGCACCTGTCCTTTCCAGGCTGTGAAGGAGATGCGCTGCTCATGCTGTTGGATGCGCGGGGCATCGAGTGCTCCACCGGATCGGCCTGCAGCGCAGGAGTTTCCCAGCCCAGCCACGTCCTGCTCGCCATGGGCGCAGACGTCGAGCGCGCTCGGGGATCTCTGCGGTTCTCCCTGGGTCACACATCCTCCGACGCAGATGTGGATCATCTCCTCGAGGTGATCCCGGCGGTAGTCGAGCGGGCCAGGCGCGCCGGCCTGTCCGGCGCCAGCCGCTGATCGCGCCTCGGATCAGGTAGCTGCAATGAATGTGATCGCCGCGATGAGCGGTGGCGTCGACTCAGCGGTCGCGGCAGCGCTGATGGTCGGGGCCGGGCACCAGGTGACCGGTATCCATCTCGCGCTTGCCAGCACGCCGGATGCATCGCGTACCGGATCGCGCGGGTGTTGCACCGTCGAGGACGCGAACGATGCCCGCCGCGTTGCCGATGTCCTGGAAATACCGTTCTACATCTGGAATTTCGCGGATCGTTTCCGTGCCGAGGTCGTCGATGAGTTCGTTGCGGAGTACGCGGCCGGGCGTACGCCGAACCCGTGCATGCGCTGCAACGAGCAGATCAAGTTCTCGGCAGTCCTCGACCGGGCCCTGGCATTGGGCTTCGACGCCGTGGTCACCGGCCACCACGCCCGGCTCGACGCCGGTGTGCTGCGCCGGTCGGTGGACGAGGGCAAGGACCAGTCCTACGTATTGGCCACGCTCACCGAGAGGCAATTGGGTCTTGCGGTGTTCCCGCTCGGGGAGATGACCAAGGACGAGGTACGTCGGCAGGCTGCACGACGAGGGCTCCTGGTCGCCGACAAGCCAGACTCCCACGACATCTGTTTCATCGCCGACGGCAACACTCGGGGGTTCCTCGGCAGGCATCTCGGTACCCAGACCGGGGACATCATCGATGACGAGACCGGAACCGTCGTCGGCCAGCATGAGGGCGCGCATGGTTTCACCGTGGGTCAGCGACGCGGGCTCAGCCTCGGAGTTCCCGCAGCTGATGGGAAGCCGCGGTATGTCCTGTCGCTGTCGGTGGTCGACAACACAGTGCGGGTCGGTCCGGGTGCGGCCTTGGAGGTCGAATGCCTCCGCACGGGACCTGCCGTCTGGCACACCGATGTCGCGATGGGGGAGTCCTTCGACTGCATCGTGCAACTGCGCGCGCACGGGATGACGAGCCCAGCCACGATCACGCCGTACGAGAGCCACACCCAAATCGCACTGCATCGTGGGCAGCGCGGGATCGCGGCCGGCCAGACGGCGGTGTTCTACGGCGGGCCCGATGCAGACGTCGTCCTCGGCGGGGCGCGCATCGAGAGCGCCGATCGGGTGTCGACCAAGGTGGCGTCCAGGTAAATCTTCGGATCGGAACCGGGCAGGCCTTGGTCTCGACCCGCGCGCCTACTAGGTTCCTCGCAGGACGACCGCGGATTTGCGGTCCGATCCCCGCAGGCCGAGGTCCAATGGAGGTCCGGTGCGCCGTACGCGTGTCGCTTTGTCGGTTGCCGTCGCCGCACTCGCAGCAGGCTCCGTCGCGATCGGGACGCCGGCTTCGGCCGCCCCAGGGGACGTGGATCTGCAGTTACTCGCGCTATCGGACTTCCATGGTCGGATCGCGCCCCAGTCCGGGGGCGACGGGACCCTGACCGCAGGTCCTGGTCCAGGCCCGGGCGCGGGCCCAGGCCTTCCGGCAGCCGGCTCGCACACCGGTGAGCTGTCGGCTCTTGCCGGCTTCCTGCTGCTCTCCGGTGCCGGGGCCTGTGTCGTCGGGCGTCGCCGGCGCCGCGGTGTCGTGCTGGCTGACTGAGCGGGTTGGCTGACTGACTCTGGCTGTCACCGGCGGGCCGGCCTGGCCGACGGCGACCGGGATCGGCTCCCTCCCGGGGACTGATCCGGTCGTCGCCGTCCGGCAGGTCCTCGACGCGCTGCCGGATGGGCCACATCTGCCTGAACTGCCCGAGCGGGGGCCGGGAGCGGACCTGCTCGGTCGGGGAGCCGGCCTGCTGCTCGATCTGCCGGTGGACCTGCAGCCCAGCGGCTGGCGGTTCGTGTCCCGGCCGGGCATGGATCTCGGCCGCACGCGGGATCTGTGGGCGCGCGACCTCGACGCCCTCGCCCAGGAGGCGGGGGACTACCGCGGTTGGTTCAAGATCCAGCTGGCCGGGCCGTGGACTCTCGCGGCCGGAGTCGAGTTGCATCGCGGGGACAAGGCAGTCGCCGATGCCGGGGCGACCCGGGACATCGCCGAGTCGCTGGCCGCTGGGCTGGCGCAGCACCTGGCCGTGCTCGGCCGGGCGCTGCCGTCTGCCGAATTCGTCGTCCAGGTCGACGAGCCGAGCCTGCCCGCTGTGCTACGCGGCGGTGTGAAAACGTCCAGCGGCTTCGGCCAGCTCGACGCTATCGAGGAGCCGGTTGTCGAGGCCGGACTGCGAAGCGTGCTGGCGGCCGCCGGTGAGGCGCCCACCGTCGTGCACTGCTGCGCGGGCGACATACCGATCGAACTGCTTCGTCGGACCGGGCTGACAGCCCTGAGTCTCGACCTGAACCTGACCTTCGATCAGGACGAGATGGGCGTGGCAATCGAGGCGGGGACGGCTCTGCTGCTCGGGGTCGTCCCGGGTACGGACTCGTCCCTGCCCAAGCCGCTGGGAACTGCCGATCGGTTGCGGTCGTGGTGGCGCCGGCTCGGGTTCGACCCGGAGAACCTGCCGGGCACAGTCACGCTGACCCCAACGTGTGGCCTGGCCGGCGCGAGTCCGGCGTACGCGGTTGCCTGCATGACCCATCTGCAGGCCGCGGGCCGCGAACTCGCCGCCGGTTGAGGCGTCTGGACGCGGGCATCGGCCAACGGTCGTACGGGGCGGATAACGTTTGCCCGTGGTAACTCCAGAGGGTGCGGTGACGCCGTCGAGCGACGAGATCCCAGCTGACGTTCGTGCTGTGCACGCCGAACTGGTCCGGGAATTGGACGAGCACCTGTTCCGCTATCACGTGACCGATGCGCCAACCGTCAGCGACGGTGAATACGACGCACTGATGGCCAAGCTGCGGGCTCTCGAGGAGTCGCAACCGGGCCTGGCCACCCCCGACTCGCCGACCCAGAAGGTTGGCGCGGTCTATTCCACCCTGTTCACCCCCGTCGACCATCTGGAGCGGATGCAGAGTCTGGACAATGCGTTCACCGAGGACGAGCTCGCCTCCTGGGCAGCCCGTGTCGTGCGCGAGGGAGCGAGTGATCCGACGTACCTCTGCGAACTCAAGATCGACGGGCTCGCGATCGCGCTGGTCTATGAGCAGGGTCGCCTGGTCCGGGCCGCGACTCGTGGGGATGGCCGTACCGGCGAGGACGTGACCGCCAACGTGAAGACCCTGGACAACGTCCCGAGCATGCTCACGGGGAAGGACATCCCCGAGTTGATCGAGGTCCGCGGTGAAGTCTACTTCCCGGTCGAGGGCTTCCGCCAACTGAACGAGAGCCTGGTCGCGGCAGGCAAGGCGCCCTTCGCCAATCCCCGCAATGCCGCGGCCGGATCCCTTCGGCAGAAGGATCCCAAGATCACCGCAAGCCGGCCGCTGCGACTGCTGCTACACGGCGTCGGCGCTCGAGACGGGTTCGAGTTCAGTCGACAGTCGCAGTCCTACGAGGTGCTCGAGTCCTGGGGCCTGCCGACCAGCGAGCGGTACGAAACGTTCAAAGACCTCGCCGGAGTGCATGAATACATCCAGCGCTACGGCGAGCACCGGCACAGCGTCGAGCACGAGATCGACGGGGTCGTCATCAAGATCGACGAGATCGTGCTGCAACGGCGGCTGGGGTCGACCAGCCGGGCGCCGCGCTGGGCGATCGCCTTCAAGTACCCACCCGAGGAGGTCAACACCAAGCTGCTCGACATCCGGGTCAATGTCGGCCGGACCGGGCGGGTGACTCCGTACGGCGTCATGGAACCGATCCTGGTCGCCGGCTCCACGGTGAGCATGGCCACCTTGCACAACGCCTCGGAGGTCGTCCGTAAGGGCGTGCTGATCGGCGACACGGTGGTTCTGCGCAAGGCCGGAGACGTGATCCCGGAGATCCTCGGGCCTGTCGTTGCCATGCGGGACGGTTCCGAGCGGCCCTTCGAGATGCCGACCCAGTGCCCCGAGTGTCGTACGACTCTTGCTCCGCAAAAGGAGGGCGACGCCGACATCCGATGCCCGAACGCCCGGTCCTGCCCAGCCCAACTGCGGGAGCGGATCTTCCATGTCGCCGGCCGCGGGGCCTTTGACATCGAGGTGCTCGGGTACGAGGCCGCGATCGCGCTCCTGGACGCCGGGCTGGTCAAGGACGAGGGCGACCTTTTCAGCCTGACTGCGCAGAAGTTGATCCGCTCCACGTTGTTCGCCAAGAAGGACGGCACATTGTCGGCCAACGGAGCAAAGCTGCTGGCCAACCTCGACACCGCCAAGGACCGACCACTATGGAGGGTCCTGGTCGGGCTCTCGATCCGTCATGTGGGCCCCACTGCCGCTCAGGCCCTGGCTCGGGAGTTCGGCTCGATCGATGCCATCGCGCAGGCATCGGAGCAACAGTTGGCCGCCGCGGATGGGGTCGGCCAGACCATCGCGCAAGCAGTCGTGGAGTGGTTCGCCGTCGACTGGCACCGCGAGATGGTGCAGAAGTGGCGGACGGCGGGGGTCCGGCTGGCGGAGGAACGTAGCGACGCGGGGCCGCGTCCGCTTGACGGGGTAACGGTCGTGATCACCGGCTCGCTGGAGAACTACAGCCGGGACTCCGCGACCGAGGCCGTACAAACGTCGGGCGGCAAGGTCACCGGGTCGGTGTCCAAGAAGACGGACTTCGTCATCGCCGGGGACAGTCCCGGCGGTTCGAAGTACGACAAGGCGATCGCGCTAAAGGTCCCGCTCCTCGACGAAGCCGGCTTCCAGATCCTGCTCGACAGCGGCTCTCGGGCCGCCTCCGCGGTGGCAACCATCGGTCCGGCCTGACGAGGCATCCGGGTCAGGCGTCGATAGCCGCGACCGTTGCAGCGATGCCCACGAGGTGGGCCAACCGGAGCAGTTCGGAGCGGAGGAACGCGGGTCCGCCGGCGCGGCCGACCAGGACGACCTGACACGCCTCGCCCATCGGCGCCCCCATCATCTCCGTGCCCAGCGAGGAGAAGATCGTCGGCACCTCGTCTGCTTCAGAGTCGAGCAACGTCGGCGTCGCCATCGGGCACCAGGGAAAGAATTCAATCTGGTCCTCGACGATCTCCGGTGCAGCGGCGCTGGAGGCGATGACCGTCGAGCCGCCACCGGGTGATGGCGGGCAGCCGACGATCATGGCCCAACTGGCCCGGAAGATCCGGGGCAGTTCCTCGGCCAGCAGCTGTGCGACAGCCGGTCCTGACCCGGCCAGTGCTTCGACCAGAGCGAGTTCCCGATGTGTGTCCAGCGTCCCGGAAAACGGTCGCAGTGACTCGACCGACACCCCATCGACCGATCGGGCGGCGGTGATCAGCCCGTCCGGAAGCCGGTCGGGAGGCAACTCCACCACGATGTCGTCGACCGCCTCACCACCCAAGCGCTGCACCACGTCGATGCTGACGATGTCCGCGCCGCTGGCTCCCAGCGATGTCGCCAGGGCTCCCAACATTCCGGGTCGGTCCGGTACGACGACGCGCAGGAGGTAGGACATGGCAGGGCAACAGTGCCAGAAAGCGTGTCACCGGTGTGCTGACGACTTGTTACGTTCTCGCTACCGTTGACCTCCCAACCCGCTGGATCTCCCCGTCGTGGACGCTCACGATGCCGAGTCGGGCGGCAGGGGGCGGTGCTCATAAACTCCTGACACCGGGACTGCCCACGAACAGCATCCGGGCAGGCCATCCATCCGCGCTCGAGGAGCCCGTTCCCGCATGACAGCAATCGGAAAAAGGCCCAACCCATGACTGCCATCTCTCGCGAGGATGTGGCGCACCTGGCGCACCTGGCGCGGCTTTCCGTGACCGACGAGGAACTGGACCTTTTCGCCGGTCAGCTCGATGTGATCCTCTCCTCGGTGGCCCATGTGGCCGACGTCGCCGCTGACGACATCCCGCCGACAACCCACGCCGTGCCGTTGACCAATATCACCCGCCCCGACGTTCTGGGGCCATGCCTGCACCCCGACGACGTTCTCGCGGCGGCCCCCGCGGCCCAGGGCGGCCGCTTCCGCGTGCCGCGCATCCTCAACGAGCCGGCGTGAGTTCTCCCGACGACAGAAGTCAGCACGCGACGCTCACTGCTCGTACGGCCGTCGAGCTCGCTGCGTTGATGGCGTCGGGTGAGGCCAGCGCCGTCGAGGTGGCCCAGGCGCACCTGGACCGGATCGCCTCCGACGACGGCACGCTGCACGCCTTTCTGCGCGTCGACGCTGACGGTGCGTTGGCATCAGCCAGAGCCATCGATGCCCGGCGGGTGGCCGGTGAACCTCTGGGACCATTGGCCGGCGTCCCATTGGCGCTCAAGGACGTCGTGGTCACCAAGGGCCTGGAAACCACCAGCGGATCCAAGATTCTGGCCGGCTGGATTCCCCCGTACGACGCGACGATCACCACTCGGATCAAGAACGCCGGGATAGTGATCCTCGGCAAGACCAACATGGACGAGTTCGCGATGGGGTCCTCCACGGAGAACTCCGGCTTCGGCCCGTCGCACAATCCTTGGGATCTCGACCGGGTTCCGGGCGGATCCTCGGGGGGCTCGAGCGCCGCGGTCGCCGGATCGCTGGCGCCGCTGGGTATCGGCACTGACACCGGCGGTTCGATCCGGCAACCCGCTGCGGTCACCGGCCTGGTCGGGCACAAGCCCACCTACGGCGGAGTCAGCCGGTACGGCCTGATCGCGTTCTCCTCCAGCCTGGATCAGGCAGGGCCATTCGGCCGTACGGTCCTGGACACCGCCTTGCTGCACGAGGCGATCGGTGGGCACGACCGGGCGGACTCGACCTCCATCCCCGCACCGGTTCCGCCCGTGGTCGCCGCGGCCCGTGCGGGTGCCGGCGGTGATCTGACCGGCCTGCGGGTGGGGGTCGTCCGCGAGCTCGGCGGTCTGGGCTTCGCCGACGGATACGAACCCGGCGTCCTTTCCAGGGTGAGCGAAACCGTCGAGCTGATGGCCGGGCTGGGCGCCGAGATCGTCGAGGTGTCCTGCCCGCACTTCGGGTACGCGCTGGCCGCCTATTACCTGATTGCACCAAGTGAGGCATCTTCGAACCTGGCTCGCTTCGATGCCGTTCGGTACGGCTTGCGGGTCGGCGATGATGGCGTACGCGGTCTCGATGAGGTGATGGCGCTTACCCGTCAGGCTGGTTTCGGCCCGGAGGTCAAGCGTCGCATCATGATTGGGACGTACGCTCTTTCCAGTGGCTATTACGAGGCATATTACGGCCAAGCGCAGAAGGTCCGTACATTGATCAGCCGTGACTTCGCTGCCGCATTCGAGGCTGCCGACGTTCTGGTCTCGCCGAGCACGCCGACCGTTGCCTTCCGGCTGGGGGCGCGTACGGACGACCCGCTCGCGATGTACGCCGCGGATCTGTGCACACTGCCTGCCAGCCTGGCGGGAACGCCGGCGATCTCGGTGCCCTGCGGGCTCTCGGAGGGGCTTCCGGTCGGGTTGCAGATCATGGCCCCGGCACTTGCCGATGATCGCTGCTACCGGGTGGCGGCCGCAGTCGAATCCACCCTTGATGCCCGTCGCGGACATCCTTTGCTGCAAGAGGTTCCGCTGCGATGAGCGCGAGTAACGGATCGGACGTAGAGTGATCCTCACATCGCAGCCGAATGAGTCGCTGGGGAGGGATCCGCGTGACCGGACAGTGGACCGGATACGACCCTCGCACGCAGGCGGCCGTACCGCCGTCGTCCCCTTACATACCACCATTGCCGCCGCCACCGGTGCGACCCGTGCCACCCGAACCACCGACTCCCCGGGAGTTGCTCGTACAGCGAATGGCCGGGGCCATGATGATGCTGATCCTGCTGTCGATCACGGGGTTCCTCTGGAATTTCGACTGGCTCTTCAGGATTCTGTTCACCGTCTACACCGGACTCGCGGCGTTCTGGTTCTGGGATCTGTTCGTGAGGCATCCACGGGTCTGACTGCCGGACCGGCTGCGTACCGCAATGCCGAAACGGAGGCGATGTGACCAGCACTTCCCAGGTCACCGTCGACGAGGTTCTTGCTCGATACGACCCGGTGATCGGCTTGGAGACCCACGTCGAGCTCGCCACGCTGTCGAAGATGTTCTGCGGTTGCCCGACGGAGTTCGGCGCCGAACCCAACACGCAAACCTGCCCGGTCTGTCTCGGTCTTCCCGGCGCACTTCCGGTCGTGAACGTGAAATCGATCGAGTCCACGATCCGGATCGGGTTGGCGCTGAACTGCACGATCGCCTCGTGGTGCCGATTCGCGCGAAAGAACTACTTCTATCCGGACATGCCCAAGGACTTCCAGATCAGCCAGTACGACGAACCTTTGTGCACCGGCGGATACCTCGATGTCCTGGTTGACGGTGAGCCGTTCCGAGTCGAGATCGAGCGCGTGCACCTCGAGGAGGACACCGGCAAGAGCCTGCATGTCGGAGGGGCAACTGGTCGGATCCATGGCGCCGACCACTCGCTGGTCGACTACAACCGGGCCGGCATTCCGTTGGTGGAGATCGTCACCAAGCCGATCGCCGGGACCGGCGGGCGTGCGCCGGCCGTGGCGCGTGCCTATGTCACCGAGCTGCGGGAACTGCTGCGCGGGCTCGACGTCTCCGACGTACGGATGGAACAGGGCTCGATGCGCTGTGACGTCAACACGTCGTTGGCCCCCAAGGGCGCTGCCGAATGGGGCACGCGGACCGAGACGAAGAACGTCAACTCACTGCGGTCGGTCGAACGTGCGGTCCGTTCGGAGATGATCCGCCAGTCCCAGGTGCTCGACGAGGGCGGCCGGATCGTTCAGGAGACTCGGCACTTCCACGAAGACACCTCCTCGACGACGTCGGGCCGGAGCAAGGAAGAGGCCACCGACTACCGGTACTTCCCCGAGCCCGATCTCGTCCCGGTTGCCCCCGACCCGGCTTGGGTCGAACAGCTGCGTGCCGCCCTCCCCGATTCGCCGTCGATTCAACGGGTCCGGCGCCAGGCCGAATTGGGCCTGTCCGATGACGAGATGGCCTGGCTGGTCAACAGCGGTGCGCTGCAACTGTTTGCCGACACGGTCGCCGCCGGGGCATCGGCCGCCGACACCCGCAAGTGGTGGCTCGGCGATCTGGCCCGCCGGGCCAATGCCGAGGACATCGAGCTGGCCGAGTTGGCGATCACGCCGGCGCAGGTCGCCGGCTTGGCCCGGTTGGTTGCCGAGGGAAGAGTCAACGACCGGCTGGCCCGCCAGGTGCTCGACGGCGTGCTCGCCGGGGAGGGTGATCCGGAACAGGTTGTCGTCGCTCGCGGCCTCGCAGTGGTCAGCGACACCAGTGCCTTGGATGCGGCTGTGGACGCGGCGATTGCGGACCATCCCGACGTCGTCGCCAAGATCCAGAATGGCAAGGTCGCCGCAGTCGGGGTGCTGCTCGGGTCGGTCATGAAAGCAACCCGTGGTCAAGCCGACGCGGCCGCAGTCAAGGCCATGATCGCCCAACGCCTCGGCGTCAACCTGTAGTCGATTGGGCGGACGCAGCCCGCCGCTGCGGTGCGACTACTGACCCGCTCGCTCGTCAACCAGATCCGGATCCGAGTAGGCCGACTCGATCCGATTGAGGATCAGATTGAGGTCGTAGCCCGCCGCTGCCGCGGCGTTCACCAGGGCCTGAGTGAGTTCATCTGTCGAGAGGTCATTCTCGGCTGTCACTGGTCGGATGAAAGGAATGGGCATCGCCGATGCAGGAATCTGTCCGTTAGAGACCAAGCCCGTCATGACTCCAGTGGCAGTGTCGTAGCGCCGCTCGGCTTCAGTTCTGGTGGGGGAGGGCGTAGGGCCTTCCCTTGACCCATCGTCACGGGCTTGTGAGTCGATGACGGCGAAGACGGTGTCAACCAAGCCGGAGACGCCCGGAGCAGGGATCGCCCCTAGGACACCCTGAGTGATGTCGGCACCCAACTGACGTGAGCGCGCGGCTGCCGCTTCGGCTTCCGCCTGATCGGCACCTGCGTCTATCTCGGCGTTGAACAGGCCGGCGTCCACGATTCCTCGGATTCGGCCCACATTGCCTCCATTCACCTCAGTGTTTCCCGACACCGCGTATTCGGAGAGTTCCTGCTGCTCATAGGCATACGCCAGACCGGCCAATGCCGTCGCGGAGTCCTGATCGGTTCCGATCAATGTCGTGAAGCGCACTCGGGTGTCGAAGGGCAAGTCCCCTAGGTCCGTGGGAATGGCATTGGGATCCAGATTGGTCTGCTCTGCCGCGAATTGGTCCATGAACGGTGCCATAGCGGCAACAAAGCCCTGGGTGATCGCTGGATTGACTTGGCCCACAGCTGATTCCGCCGCTACCCCCGAGGTTCCGACGCCATCCATGAGCAGTTCGAAG
>Ga0136612_10000957_pt1 | contig 11730 bp, 12 predicted proteins | sample AntDryUQ224A2306_2_FD_106644 | JGI IMG/M metagenome (GOLD analysis project Ga0136612, IMG submission 106644) | Polar desert sand microbial communities from Dry Valleys, Antarctica - metaG UQ224A (23.06) | ecosystem: Environmental > Terrestrial > Soil > Desert | place: Antarctica: Dry Valley...
CGGGTTCCCGCGCGGGAACCCGCGTCTGCTGACAAAGCGCGACGTAGGTCGCTGCTGGAGGGTCGCGGCTATCTGACCCTACGCGTGCTCGTCGACTTCGCCGCGGTCGCGGTCGCGGTCGCGGTCGCACTCGTCGCACCGTGGCGCGAGGCGTCGCTTCCGGCCGGGCACGAAGCCCTCATCGCGCTGCCCGCCTTCGCGATCTTCCTGCTGTACATCCGGGGCCAGTATCGCCAGCAGCTGCGGCCGGTCCTGCTCGACGAGCTTGGCGCTGTCGCGAGCGCCGTGTCCATCTCCGCGATGGCGCTGATCTCCGTGGCCGTGGTCAGCGGCGTCAGCGGCGGTGCGTCGATCGTGGCCCCCGCCTGGGGCTTTGGACTGGCGCTCGCGGGGTCGGGTCGTGTGCTGCTCACCGCGCTGCAGAGGCGACAGCGGATGACCCGCCGCGAGCGCCGCTCGGCGCTGATCGTCGGGACCGGCCTGATCGGCGCCCACATCGCGCGCCGCCTGGACGAGCGGCCCGAGTACGGGCTGGCGCCGATCGGATTCCTCGACTGGGATCCGTCCACGACGCTCTCGACCGACGACCAGATCCCGCCGCTGCTCGGAACGCCGGACGAGTTGTCCGACGTCATCAAGGCGCACAACGTCAGTCACGTCATCCTCGGCTTCACGTACGACTCCGACAGCCGGCTGCTGCCGCTCGTGCGCGAGTGCCAGCGCCTCGGCGTCGAGGTGTCGGTCGTGCCGCGTCTGTTCGACGCCTACAGCCAGCACTCCACGCTCGAGCACCTTGGCGGCCTGCCGCTGATCTCGCTGCGCGGCCCCGACCCTCGCGGTTGGGAGTTCGCCGGCAAGCACATCATCGACCGCGTCAGCGCGGTGCTGCTAATCATGCTGCTTGCGCCGGTGCTGATCGCCATCGCGATCGGCGTAAAGCTCAGCTCGTCCGGCCCGGTGCTCTTCCCGCAACGCCGCGTGGGTCGCAACGGCCAGCTCTTCGACCTGCTCAAGTTCCGGTCGATGCGGCCCGATCCGGTCGGTGCCGAGTTCACGCCCGAGGCCGGCTCGGCACCCGGCGGCATCGAGGGCGTCGATCGCCGGACGGCATTCGGACGCTGGCTGCGCCGCAGCTCGCTCGACGAGCTGCCACAGCTCTTCAACGTGCTCAAGGGCGAGATGAGCCTCATCGGCCCGCGCCCGGAGCGCCCGGAGTTCGTCGACCTGTTCCGTCGTGACATCGAGCGCTACGGCGAGCGCCACCGCGTCAAGTCCGGTATCACGGGCTGGGCCCAGGTCCACGGTCTGCGCGGCCGGACGTCGATCGCCGACCGCGTCGAGTGGGACAACTACTACATCGAGAACTGGTCGCTCAAGCTCGATCTGCGCATCGCGGCGCTCACGGTGAAGACGCTACTCCTCGGCATTCGCGAGGAGTAGCCTGCACTCATCGGTTCTCGCGGCGAGGGACTCCGCGGGGTTTAGCCCGGGGCCGATCGGAAGACTGGCATCACTTGAGCAACGAACTGAACTATCGCGAGTCCCGCCTCGCCGACGGGACGAGGATCGTCACGCTCGGTGGGCAGATGGACGTCTTCACGGCCGGGGCTGAGCTCGAGGAGCTGCTCGAGGAGTGCGTCGAGTCCGCGTCCCACCTCATGGTCGACATGTCACAGGTCAGCTTCATCGATTCGATCGGGCTTGGTTTGCTCGTCAAGACCGCCCGTCGGCTGTCCGCCTCGGGGCACCGGCTCGCGGTGCTTCGCCCGCACGCGAACGTCCGGCGCCTCATCGAGATCACCGGTATGGAGCGATGGCTCGCGGTAGACTCGTCCGAGGATGAGGCGCTGCTCTTGGCGGAAGGGCTTCTGCCGAAGGTAGCCGATGAAACGCACGCTGCCGACCACGCCGCCAAGCCCCCGTGAGGCCCGATGACACCGACGATGCACGTGGAACGATTGAAGACCCTTGCGCCCGATCTGGCGCGACGCGCGGTCAACGCCGGGCGCCAGCGCGTCCGAGCAGGCGCCTATTCGGCGAAGACGAAGGTCACTCCACGCGACGACCTGCTCCACATGGGGACGATCTACGGCGGCTGGTCGGTCCCGGCCGCGCTGCTTGACGAGAGCTCGGTCTGCTACCTCGCCGGGCTCGGCAAGGACATCACGTTCGACCTCGGCATGATCGCCCGCTTCGGCTGCACCGTGCACGCGCTCGACCCCGTTCCCGCGGCGCTCGACTATGCCCGCGAGGCCGCCGCCCACGAGCCACGCTTGTCCTGCATCCGTGCGGCCTGTGGTCCGACGACAGCACGATCCGCTTCTACTCGCACCGCGAGCCCGGCTTCGTCTCGCATTCGGCCACGGACATGCATGAGACGGGCGAGTACTTCGAGGCGGATGTGCGCGCCGTCGAGTCACTGATGAAGGAGCTCGGCAACGATCGCGTCGACCTGCTGAAGCTGAGCGTCGAGGGCTCCGAGTACGAGATCCTCCACCACTGCTCAAGGTGCGGCCCAACGTCAAGACCATCTGCGTGGAGTTCGCCCAGCCGGCTCCGTGGGAGCCGGTCCGCGATGTCCTGGCCCGGATGAACCAGGCGGGGTACGACGTCGTCGCCGCTCTGTTCCAGCCGTCGGGCTGGAACCTCACGCTGGTCGGCCGCGCCGATGGCTGAGCGCGGGCTTGCGCACGTAGTCAGGAGAGGCTATTGAGCGCCGGCGCAGCGTCGCGCCAGACCGTCTCAGCGTGTCTGATCGTGCGTGACGAGCAGGAGCGCCTGCCCGACGCGCTGAGCTCGGTCACGTTCTGCGACGAGGTGATCGTCGTCGACGGCGGCTCGAGCGATCGCACCATCGAGCTGGCGCGAGCAAGCGGGGCGCGTGTCATCGAGAACCCATGGCCCGGCTTCGCCCGCCAGCGCAACGTGGCCATCGACCACGCGGTGAGCGACTGGATCCTCGAGGTCGATGCCGACGAGCGGCTGGTGCCCGAGCTGCAGCGCGAGGTGCAGGCGTTCCTGGTCGCGCCCGGCGATATCGACATGGGTGCGCTGCCGCTGCGCGACCGCTTCCTGGACGGGCCGCTCGGCCCCTCGGCGCGCTACCCGGTCTATCGCTACCGGCTGTTCCGGCGCGACGCCTATCGCCACGACGAGACGCGCGCCGTGCACGAGGGGCTGTGGGCCAACGGACCGGTGCATGCGTTCCGCGGCGATCTCGAGCACATCCTGGCGGGGTCGCTGCGCGAGGCGATGGAGGATCTGCGCAGCTACGCGAGCCTGCAGTCCACCATGACACCGACGCCCGGCTCGCCGGTCACGTATGTGAAGGGCATCGTCGTGCGACCTGCGGTCAAGCTCGTGTACCGCACGATCGCGCTCGGCGGCTGGCGTGACGGCTGGCGCGGCCTGCTGAAGATCGCGATCGACTGCACCTCCGACGCCCTCGTCTGGATCCACGTCGCCCGCCGCGGCGAGTCGGCGGCTGCCGACACGGCGGACGTGGCCCATTTCGGGGAGCGCGCGCCGATGCACGGCTCGGTGCGGCTGGTCGCGGTGGCCGGCGGGGAGCGCGACGTGGCGGCGGCCGCGACGTGGCTACGCGCCGCGCACGAGGCCGGCGCGGACGTCGGGCTGATCGCCGACCGGCCGGTCGCCGGCGGCGATCTGCACGTGCGCGAGCTGACGCGCGTGGGGCCGCTACAGATCCTGCGGGCGCTCGACGCCGAGAACCAGCTGCGCCCGATAGACGCGCTCGTGCCGTGGGGGTCGCAGGCGCGCCTGCTGGCGCGCTTGCTGTCGCCCGCCCGCCGCGGACCGGCGGCGCCGGTGCCCGCGGCGACCCCGCCACAGGAGGCCGTGCGGATCGTCACGGAAGCGACCCGCGCGCCCACCGAGGCCTATGCTCCGCCGGGCATGGAGCGATCAGAGCGTTGAAGCGCGCAGTGGTCCTTGCCGGCGGCTTCGGTACGCGGCTGCGGCCGTACACCATGGTGCTGCCCAAGCCGCTGATGCCGGTCGGCGATCGCCCGGTGCTCGAGATCGTCGTCCGTCAGCTCCGCCACGCGGGCTTCGAGCGCATCACCGTCGCGACGGGTCATCTGGCCGAGCTGATCGAGGTCTTCTTCGGCGACGGCGCGCGCTGGGACGTCGCGATCGACTACTATCGCGAGATCGAGCCGCTGGGCACCGTCGGCGCGCTGGCCCTGATCGACTCGCTCGACGAGCCGTTCCTCGTGATGAACGGCGACCTGCTGACCGACATGGACTACGCAGCGCTGCTGCAGCGCCATATCGATTCCGACGCCGTGTCCACGATCGCCACGAAGCATCGCGACGTGCAGATCTCGCTCGGCGTCATGCACTTCGACGCGACCGACGACCCCACGCTGCTGACCGACTACATCGAGAAGCCGACGATCGGCTACGAAGCCTCGATGGGCGTGTACTGCTTCGACCCGTCGGTCATCGCGTACATCGAGCCTGGCGTGAAGCTCGACTTCCCCGACCTGATCCTGCGCCTGATAGCCAACGGGGAGATCGTGCGCTCCTCGCCGAGCGAGGACTACTGGCTCGACATCGGGCGCCCCGACGACTACGAGCGCGCGATGGACGACTTCGGTCGCATGCGCGACCGGCTCATGCCCCCGGAGTGAGCGGCCCGCCGACGGGCCGAGACATCGTGTGCGTCGGCTTCGCCGACTGGTATTCGGAGCTGTGGACCAACCAGCAGCACCTCATGTCCCGCCTGGCGAAGACGAACAGGGTCCTCTTCATCGAATCGCTCGGGCTGCGCAGGCCGCAGCTCGCGGGCCGCGACGTCAAGCGCATCGCCCGGCGGCTCGTGCGCGGGCTCGCGCCGCCGCGGCGCTGCGACGGGCTGCACGTACTGTCGCCGCTCGTCGTGCCGCTGCACGGATCTGCGGCGGCGCGAGCGCTCAACGCTCGCCTGCTGCCCGCGCTCGTGGGGCGCGCCGTCGGGCGGTTGGGACTGCGCGACATCGTGCTCTGGGGCTACGTGCCGCAGGCCGAGGTGCTGCTGGACGCGCTCGCGCCGCGCACGGTCGTGTACCACTGCGTCGATGACATCGCCGTCCAGAAGGGCATCGACGGACCCTCGTTCACGGCCGCGGAGGAGCGCTTCGCACGGCGCGCCGACTTCGTGCTCGCCTCCGCGCCGCGGCTCGCCGAGCGCATGCGCACCCTGAGCGAGCACGTGCACTACGTTCCCAACGTGGCCGACACGGAGCTGTTCGCCGGCGCGCTGGACGATGGCCCGATCGATCCCGCGATGGCCGCGCTGCCCGCACCGCGCATCGTCTTCACCGGCGCCGTCGTGGCGACGAAGCTCGATCTCGACCTGCTGGTCGGGCTCGCGCGGGCCCGGCCCGACTGGTCGATCGCGCTCGTCGGCCCCGTCGGCGCAGGCGATCCGTCGACCGATGTCTCACGCCTGACGGCGTTGGCCAACGTGCACCTGCTGGGCCTGCGGCTGTACGCCGACCTGCCGGCGGTGCTGCGCGGCGCCGACGCCGCGCTGATCCCGTACGCCGTCAACACGCTCACCGCCAGCGTGTTCCCGATGAAGGTGTATGAGTACCTGGCCGCCGGCCTGCCCGTCGCCGCGACGCCGCTGCCGGCGCTCAGCGCCGTCGAGGAGGTCGCCTTCGCGTCCGATGCCGCGACGATGGCCCAGACGCTCGATGCGTTGCTGGCCGCCGACGGGCCGCAGGAGCGCCGCGCGCGCTCGCACGCCGTCGCAGCCCATTCCTGGGACGCACGCCTCGAGGAGATCGGACGGGCGCTGGATGGCTGACTCATGAGCGATCTCTTCGTGACGACGCACACGCCCGTGCTCGGCTCCGGGCGCGCGCTGCGCTCGTACACAGTCGCCCGCGCGATGGCGGCGACCGGCGACGGACCGCTCGACATCGCGTACGCGGTCTTCGGTGCTGCCGAGCCGGACGCCACCGCCGCCGCCATCCCGGGCGTGCGGTTTCATCCTGTCGTGGCGTCGCGCGGCGTCGGGCGGGCGCTCGCGTTCGGTCGCGCGCGCCTGGCCGGGATCCCCGCGGGCTTCGCGCGCGGTGCCTCGGCCGAGCTCGGCGCCCGCGCCGCGCAGCTCGCCCGCGCCGGCGGATGCGAGCGAGTGGTGGCCGATGGGCCGGTGGCGTTCGCCGCGTTGCGCGGGCTCGCGCGCCGGCGGCCCGTGATCTACTGCGCGCACAACCTCGAATCGCGCTATCGCCACACCCTCGACGCCGGCGGCCTGGGCAGCCGGCGCGGCCTGGCGCGCTTCGAGGCCGGGGTGCTCGCGGCGGTCGCCGAGTCCTGGATGGCGTCGCCGGCGGACATGGACGGCGCCGCCGAGCTGTGCCCGCGCGCGACGCTGCGATACGTGCCCAACGTCGTCGACGTGGCGGCGATCGATCCGGTGGCGCCGGTGGTCGGCGGCCCGGTGCTGCTCGTGGCCGACTTCTCCTACGAGCCAAACCGCAACGGGCTGCGCTTCCTGCTGCAGGACGTGCTGCCGCTCGTGTGGGAGCACCGGCCCGCGGCGCGGGCGCTGATCGTCGGGCGCGGCCTCGAGCCCGACCGCGAGGATGACGAGCGGGTCGAGCTCGCCGGGTTCGTCGACGATCTGCACGCGGCCTACGCGCGCGCCTCGTGCGCCGTCGTCCCGCTGCTGGAGGGCGGCGGCTCGCCGCTGAAGTTCGTCGAGGCGCTGGCCCACGGTCTACCGGTCGTCGGGACGCCGCGTGCCGCGGCCGGGCTGGAGGTCAGCGCCGGCGAGCACTTCCTGCTCGGCGATGGGGCGGAGGACTTCGCGGCAGCGCTCGTCACGGCCCTCGACGGCGGGGCGGGAGCCGTTGCGCGGGCGGGCCGGGCGCTGGCCGAGGAGCACTACTCGGTGCAAGCGCTAGCCGACCGGCTAGCCCGCTGATGCGCTGCCGACCCTATCGTGACGGCGCGGAGGTCCGTGTGAAGATCGTTTCAGTCATGACGACGAACGCCCGCGGTGGAGCCGAGTTCGCTGCCGTGGAGATGCTTCACGCCCTCGTCGTGCGCGGGCACGACACGGTCATGCTCACCGATCAGCCGGAGATCGGCCGCGATACCGCCGTGCGCGTCAAGCCGCTGTCGATTGGTCCGAAGCTCGCGCTCGGCACATGGCCCGGCCTGCTGGCTCGCTGGCCGCTGCACATACGCCGCCTGCGGGCGGCCCTGGAGGCCGAGGCTCCGTACGACGTGCTGCTCGTGCACTACAAGAAGGAGCAGCTCGCCGCGCGCTGGCTGCCGCCGCGCCTGCGCGCGACGCTCGTGTGGGCGGAGTGGGGACCGGTGCCGTTCCCGCTGCGCAAGGGGCTGCCGCGCGCCGCGTACCTGGACGCCGCGCGCCCCGCGGCCGTCGTGATGGCGGTTTCCGCCGGCACGCGGAAGTCCGTGATGGACGTGGGCGTGCCCGGCGACAAGGTCGTCGTCGTGCCCAACGTCCTGCGCACCGACGACCTGCGCTTCACCGCCGACGGCCGCGCCCGCGTGCGCGCCGAGTTGGGAATCCCCGCGGACGCCTTCGTCGTCGGCTGCATCTCGCGCTTTCATTCCAAGAAGCGCAACGACGTCGTCGTCGAGGCGGTGGCCCGCCTGCAAGGCACGCCGCATCTCGTGCTCGCGGGCGATGGCGAGACCGAGCCCGACCTGCGCAGGCGCGCCGAGCAGCTCGGTGATCGAGCGCACTTCGTCGCCACGCCCGGCGGCGACGTGGCCGACTACCTGTCGGCGTTCGACGTGCTCGTCTTCTGCCCGTCGCCGACCGAGGGCGCGCCGCGCGCGGTGATCCTGGGCATGCTCGCGTCGCGGCCGTGCCTGGCCACAGGCGCCGAGGGCGTCGCGGACATGATCACCCCCGGCCTGGGCGCGATCACGGAGCCCGAGAACGATGCCGGTGCGCTGACCGCCGTGCTCGAGAGCTATCAGCAGGATCCGGAGCGGGCGGCGCGCGAGGGTGCGGCGGCACGGAGATGGGCGGAGAGCACGTATGCGGCGCCCGTCGTCGCGGCGCAGATCGAGGAGCTATGGCGCCGGTCGGGGGCGAGCGGGCCGTGAGTCCGGCGCCGGCGGTGAGCGCGCGCCGCGCCACCGCCGACGTCGCCGTTCAGATCGTCGGGCAGTTTCTCAACCTCGGCGTCGGCGTGCTCGTCACGGCGCTGCTCGCGCGCAGCCACGGCGCCACCGAGTGGCGACCTCGTGCTGCGCCTGCTGTTGGGGCGCGCCTTCGAGAGCGGCGCGTCGTCGCTGGCCGTGCTGATGGCCGCGTACGTGGCCATCTGCTGGGGGTACGTCTCGGGAAGCCTCGTGATCGTGCTCAACCTCCAGAAGCGCTACATCATCTACGCGCTCGTGACGCTCGTCGTGAACGTGGGGCTCAACCTCGTCCTCGTCCCGAAATACGGCTACGCCGCCGCGGCCTGGGTCACGCTGCTCAGCGAGGTGGTCGTCGTCGGGCTGACGATGCACCTCGTGCTCAAGACGCTCGAGTACCGGCCGCGACTCGGCCGCCTCGTGCTCGCGGTGGTCGCGTCGGCGGCGCTCACCGGCGTGTTGCTCGCCGGCCGTGAGATCGGAGCGGGGGTGCTCGTCCTGGCGGTCGTCGTCTACCCGTTGCTGCTGGGCGTGCTGCGGGCCGTCTCGGTAGCCGAGATCCGCCGGCTGTTCGTCGAGCGCAAGTCGTAGATGGTTGATTACCACGCGTTGGGCCGGGCGCTGACGGCGGGCGTCGCGCTAGACGTGGCTAACGCCATCCAAAGTACCGCGCGTGCGCGGCGGGTACTACGCGCCGAGCTGCGCGAACGTTCCGAGCGGGCTGCTCGCCAGGGCCTGGTGCCAGCGGTCGGAGACGAGCGCCTCCTTGTCGGCGGGGCGGTCGGGGTGGCACATGATCTCGACCGACTCGTTGCGGCTCAAGGACAGCACGCGCTCGAGGGCGTCGCCGGGAGCGGTCCAGAGGTCCCCGAGCCCAAAGGCCTTGCTCGGCGCGCGCAGCAGTCGTGCCCGGATGAGCGCCTCGCGCGCAGCTCCGACGACGCCGGCCGCACCGGTCCCCTTCGTCGAGCTCATGCCCGGTCGGATCTTGAGGCCGCGCGGGAGCGCGAGGAGCACGTCGAGGCAGATGTGGACGTGCTCGTGGCCATCGACGTGATCGGGCACATGGCCGTAGAGCTCGTGGTAGCGGGCGAGCTGGTCGGCGATCGCGGCCCTGACCGCGCTCCGCACGCGTGGATCGAACGTGCGCCGGCGACGGCCGGTGTTCTCGAAGTGCTCGAGCAGGCGCTCCTGGCGGGCGCGGACGGCGGGCGGGGTCCGGGGGTCGCTGAACGGCTGAGTGAGGTTGAGGTGCAGCCCCAGGGCGAACTGTTCGCGCAGCCCGAGGGCGGCTGCCCGATCGGAGTCCTCCATGTACACCATCGCACTGGCCGAGCTGATGGCGCCGGACTCGAAGGCGATATGGATGGCGGCGGACTTGCTCTCCTCGCTCCCCCAGTCGTCGGCGTTGACGATCAGCAGTCCGTCGCTCATACGCGGCAATCGTCGCAGGTCGCTCCGCGTGCCGTCCCGCAGCCGACCCAGTAATCCGTTAGGTTGTGCGGCGGCGGTCGAGCCCAAACGCCCTGCTGTCGACCCAACTGGCGTGATGCTGGCCACCCTTCTTCAGATCCGTCCAGTCCGTGCGTTCACCGCTTGGGTGCTCGCACTGGTGACGTCGGCGGCGCTCGGCGCCGCGGCGGACCCCGCGGCCGCGCAGACCACCCGCAAGTTGGCGCTCAGCCCCGCCTGGGGCTCCGCCTGGTTGACGAAGCCGGCCAAGCCGACACCCGTCTCGGCGCCCGCCAAGCCGACACCCGTCTCGGCGCCCGCCAAGCCGACACCCGTCTCGGCGCCCGCCCCCTCGAGCGGGCTGAAGGTCGGCATCGTCGCCAACACGCTCGGCATGGGCCCCTCCGACCAGAACGCATGGCAGGCGCAGATCGCCTCGACCGGTGTCCGCTGGACGCGCGAGGAGCTCACGTGGGCGTCCGTCGAGCCGACGGCGGGCCGCCTCGACTGGAGCCGCTTCGACGGCATGATGATCAATGCGGCGCGCAATCATCTGATGGTGCTACCGCTGCTCAGCGCGCCGCCCGCCTGGGCCGGCGCGGGCATGCCCGCCGATCCGTCGGGATTCGCCACGTTCGTCAGTCGCGTCGTCGCCCGCTACGGCCCCGGCGGCACCTTCTGGGCCGCGCACCCCGACATCGCGTCCTACGCCCCGACGTGGTTCGAGGTCTGGAACGAGCCGTGGGTGGCGCACTTCAGCGGTGGCAGCCCGGACCCGGCGCGGTACGCCCGGTTGGTCAAGGCGTCCGTCGCGGCCGGCCGCTCCGCCAACTCCTCCGCTCGCTTCTTGATCGACGTCGACCTGACCTCGTGTTGCGGCCGTCGTCCGTCGATCGAGTGGATCGATTCGATGTATCGCGCCGTGCCCGATCTTGGCAGCTGGTTCGACGCCGTGGCCGTCCATCCCTACGGCTCCGACGCACCCGATACCTACAACCCCGACGATGCGCGCTGGCAGTTCCGCCGCATCGAGCTCATCCGCGACAAGTTCGTCGCCCACGGTGACGGTGCGAAGCACTTCTGGATCACGGAGATCGGCTGGCCGACATGCGCCCGCAACCCCGGCTGCGTGAGCGAGAGTCAGCAGGCAACCTACCTCAGCCGCACCTTTGCGCTGATCGCCGAGCGCTACAGCTACGTCGACGCGGTGTTCTGGTACTCGTGGCGCGACTGGAGCTACGCGGACCCGGCGGACAAGGAATCGGCGTTCGGGCTGATCCGTCCCGACACCTCGCGCAAGCCCGCGTACGCGGCGCTGGCAGCCGTCGCAGCCAAGTACTGAGAAGGGTCGAAAAGCAGCCGGATTGCTGCGTCCTGCGTGGTCTCAGCCCGTCCGCGAGGCGGCGGCCTGCTTCTTGCGCTCCGTGTCCTCCGGGATCGCGTACGCGATCCCGATGGGTGGTAAAACAGCCCGGCCCTGCGGGTGTCTTCGTATACCGGCCCCGGGAGCGTCCCGCCGGCGTGCTGATACGCAACGACGTCGTCGTCGACGCGGTCGCGCGCTTGGCGGGCGCTCCGCACCTCGTGCTCGGCGGTGAGGGCGAGACCGAACCCGACCTGTGCAGGCGCTCCGAGCCCCTCGGCGACCGCGCCCATTTCGTGCCGACGCCGGGCGGCGACGTCGCCGATTACCTGTCGGCCTTCGATGTGCTCGTCTTCTGTCCATCGCCCACCGAGGGCGCGCCGCGCGCCGTTATTCTGGGCATGCTCGCGTCACGGCCTTGCCTGGCCACCGGCGCCGAGGGCGTGGCGGACATGATCGTCCCGGGTTTGGGAGCCATTACCGACCCCGAGAACGATGTCGATGCGCTCACGGCCCTGCTCGTCAGCTACCAAGAGGACCCGCGGCGGGCGGCACGCGAGGGCGCTGCTGCGCGGGAGTGGGCAGAGCGAACGTACGCAGCTCCTGTCGTGGCAGCGCAGATCGAGGAGCTCTGGCGGCGGGGGGGGAACGGGCATTGAGCCCGACGCGCCGGTGACCGTGGCGCCGGTCATCGCGCGGCGCGCGACCACCGAGCTCCGCCACGAAACTACCGCAGCTTGCGGGCGATCTGGACGGTGGGCAGCTCGTGACCC
>Ga0136612_10000958_pt1 | contig 11729 bp, 12 predicted proteins | sample AntDryUQ224A2306_2_FD_106644 | JGI IMG/M metagenome (GOLD analysis project Ga0136612, IMG submission 106644) | Polar desert sand microbial communities from Dry Valleys, Antarctica - metaG UQ224A (23.06) | ecosystem: Environmental > Terrestrial > Soil > Desert | place: Antarctica: Dry Valley...
CTCCAGGGGCACCGGCAGCAGCAGAGCGACGACGGGCGCCATGGCCGCCGGACGCTATAGCGTGGCCGCGGCGATGGAGGCTTCGCCCCTGGACGAGCTGGTCCATGTCGTGCGCCCGGCCGCCGGCGCGCCGGCGGGCGCGCTGGTCCTGCTGCACGGGCGCGGCACCTCCGAACGAGACCTCCTCGGCCTGCTCGACGAGCTCGACCCCGGCCGCCGCCTGACCGGCATCTGCCCGCGCGGGCCCCTGCAGCTCCCGCCCGGGGGCTTCCACTGGTACGTGGTCCGCCGGGTCGGCTTCCCCGACCCGGAGACCTTCTTCCCCACCGTCGAGCTGCTCGGGCGCTGGCTCGACGCGCTGCCCGACGCGCTCGGGGTGCCCTGGGAGCGCACCGTGCTCGGCGGCTTCTCCCAGGGCGCGGTCATGGCCTGGGCCCTGGGGCTGGGCGCAGGACGGCCCCGCCCCGCGGGCGTGCTGGCCCTGTCGGGCTTCCTGCCCGCGGTCGAGGGCTTCGAGCTGGACCTCGACCACGCCACCGGCTACCCGGTGGCCATAGCCCACGGCGAGCTCGATCCGGTCATCGAGGTCGGCTTCGGGCGCGACGCGCGCGACCGGCTGGCCGGCGCCGGTGCCGACGTGCTCTACCGCGAGACGCGAATGGCGCACGGCGTCGACCCCGCCGCGGTGCCCGCGCTGGCGGACTGGGTCGGCCGCGTCACCGCGGCCTGAGCGCCGGGTGGGCTCCTACCTGAAGCGCCTGCTGCGCCGGGGCGCGGCCTATCAGGTGTCCGACGTGGTGGCCAAGGTCATCGCGCTCGCGCTGCTGCCGCTCTACACGCGCGAGCTGACGCGGGCCGACTACGGCACGGCCGAGCTGCTGCTGACCCTGGTCATCCTGCTCTCGATCGTGGTCCGCCTCGGGGTGGGCGAGGCGTTCGTGCGCTTCCACTTCCTCGACGCCGACCGGGACCGTCGCCGGCGCCTGGCCCGCACGGCCACGGGTGTGCTGCTGGCCACCACGACCGCGACCGCCGCGATCGGCCTGGCCCTGGCCGGGCCGCTGTCCGAGCTGGTGCTGGGCCGCCAGGACGCGCCCGTGATGCGCGCCGGCGTGCTCGGCCTGTGGGCCTTCTCGAACCTGGAGCTGGCCTACGCGCTGCTGCGCGTGGAGGAGCGCGCCCGCCCCTACCTTGTCGCCTCGTTGGCCAACGTCGCGCTGACCGTCGCCTTGACCCTGTGGCTGGTCGTGTTGCGCGACGAGGGCGCGCTCGGGCTGCTGCTGGGCAACTTCGCCGCCTCGGCCGTCGTCCTGCTCGGCCTGTGGGTGCTGCTGCGCGACGCGCTGGGCTTCCGCCGCGGCGGCGTCATCCCCGGCGAGCTGCGCGCGCTGCTGCGCTTCGGCCTGCCCACCGTGCCGGCCGAGGTCTCCGTCTTCCTGCTCAACGTGATCGACCGCTTCTACCTCTACCGGGTCCAGAGCGAGTCCGAAGCCGGGCTGTTCTCGCTCTCGGTCAAGCTCGCCGCCGTGGTGGTCGTGGTCGTGCGCGCGTTCCAGTACGCCTGGCCACCGCTGGACTACGGGATCGAGGATGACGAGGAGGCCGGCCGCGTCTACGCCGCCCTGACCACCTACTACGTGCTGGGCTGCGGGCTGATCGTGGCCGCGCTGGCCCTGGTCGGGCGCTGGGTCGTGCGCCTGTTCGCAGCGCCGGAGTTCTACCCCGCCCATGAGGCCCTTCCCTGGGTCGCGCTCGGATGGGCGCTGTACGGCCTCTTCCTGGTCCTGGTCTCGATGGCCGGCCGCGCCGGGGTGACCGTGCGCAACGCTCCGGCGGCGCTGGCCGGGCTCGTCGTCAACCTGATCCTGCTCGTGGTGCTGGTGCCGCCACTCGGGATCGCCGGCGCGGGCATCGCCCTGTGCGGCGCCTACGTGGTCATGCTCGCGGTCATGTACGCGCTGGTGCGCTCCCTGTTCGCGGTGCCCTTCGAGTGGCGCCGGCTGTCGGTCGCCGCCGCGGTGCTCGGAGCCCTGGCCGTGGGCGGCGAGCTCGTCCTGCCGACCGATGGCGCGGCCGGGCTGCTGACCCGGGCCGGGCTGCTGGCCCTGGCCCTCCCGGCCCTGGCCCTGGCCGGCTTCTTCAGGGCCTCGGAGCTGGCCTGGGCCCGCGGGCTCGCCGCGCGTTGAGCTGCTGCGCGGCTTCGCGCAACCCCTCGCCTCGCCCGGGGGACAGTGCGGCGGCGGCGTGCCACAGGAAGCGGCGGGCGTCGTGCGCGGGATGCAGCACGGCTACGCCCGCGCGGGCCAGGTAGGTCCAGGCGGTAAGCCAGCGCACGACGCGGGCCGGGCCACGGCCGTGGTGCTTGCGCATGTAGAGGTCGCGGTTGCGGTGCAGCTCCACGATCCGCCGCCGCGGCGATCCGCCGTGGGCCAGCTGCTCGTGGTGCACGGCGCGCGCGGCGGGCACGTGCAGCGTGCTCCAGCCCGCGTCGCGCAGGCGCTTGCAGAGGTCGACCTCGTCGGAGTAGACGAAGAAGTCCGGGTCAAGGCCGCCGACGATCCGCGCCGCGTGGGCGCGCACCATCAGCGCGGCCGACTGGGCCCAGTCGACCTCGCGCAGCTCGGTGCCGCCGCTGCGCACGACGAGCCGCGAGAGCCCGACGGCCGCGAGCAGCGCCGGCCCCGGCCCGGGGAAGCGCCAGGCCGAGGGCTGCTCGCGGCCGGCCAGATCGAGCAGCGCCGCGCCGGCCGCACCGGCTCGGGGCCGGGCGCCCAGCGCGTCGTGCAGCGCCGCCGCCGCGCCCGGGCACAGCTCGGAGTCCTCGTTGAGCAGCAGGCAGAAGCGCCCGGCCGCCCTCTGCAGCAGGGCCGAGTCGTTCTCGGCCTTGCCGCGCCGCTCGGCGAGCGCGACCACGGTGTCGGTCACCGGGTGCAGGCGGGCGGCATCGGCCGAGCCGTCGCCGGAGGCGTTGTCGAGCACCAGCACCTCGCAGCGGAAGGGCAGCGCCGCCCGCTCGCGGGCGATCGCGTTCAGCCCGCGCTCCAGCAGCTCGCGCTGGTCCGTGCAGACCACGCAGAAGGAGAGCTCCACGTCCACGAGGCGACATGATGGCTGGGCCCGTGCGCGTCCAAGTAGTAGACCCCTCGGCCTACACGCCGCCCTACGACCGCGCCCTCTGCGCCGCCCTGGCCGCCGCGGGGGCCGAGGTCGAGCTGGTCACGAGCCACTTCGCCTACGGCGCGGTGGCGCCCGCCGACGGCTACGAGGTCTGCGAGCTCTTCTACCGCCACGCCGCCGGCCCGCCGGGATCACGCCGGCGCCTGGCCCTCAAGCTGGCCCAGCACGGGCCCGACATGCTCCGCTACCGGCGCCACGCGCGGGCAGCGGACGTCGTCCACTTCCAGTGGCTGAGCGTGCAGCCCGCCGACGTCCACCTGCTGCCCCGCGGCCGCCCGCTGGTCCTGACCGCTCACGACGTGCTCCCGCGAGAGCCGCGCGCCGGTCAGCTCGCGGCCCAGCGCCGGCTGTACGAGCGCATGGACGCCGTGGTCGTGCACTCGCGCGCCGGGCGCAACCGCCTGACCCGGACCCTGGGCGTGGAGCCCGAGCGCGTGCACGTGATCGCCCACGGCGCCTTCACCCATCTCGTGGAGATGGCGGGCCAGCGGCCGCTGCCGCCCGATCTCGGCGCCGTGCGCGGCCCCGTCGTCCTCTTCTTCGGGCTGATGCGGCCCTACAAGGGGATCGAGGTCCTGCTCGCGGCCTGGGACGGCGTGCGCGACGCCCTGACCGCCGAGGACGGCCCGCCCGAGCTGTGGCTGGTCGGGCGTCCGCGGATGGAGCTCGCGCCGCTGCGGGCGGCGACGCCCGAGGGCGTGCGCTGGGTCACCCGGTTCCTGCCCGACGCCGAGGTCGGGGCCTTCTTCCGGCGCGCCGATCTGGTCGTGCTGCCCTACCTCGAGATCGACCAGTCCGGGGTGCTGGCCACCGCCCTGGCCTTCGGGTCCCCGCTGCTGCTCTCCGACGTCGGGGGCTTCGGCGAGGTCGCGGCCGAGGGTGCGGCGGAGCTGGTCTCCCCCGGCGATCCCGCCGCCCTGCACGACGCGATCGTGGGACTGCTGTCAGATCGCGCCCGGCGCGATGACCTGGCCTCGGGAGCGGCCCGGGCCGCGGCGGGCCCTTACTCGTGGTCCGGCGTGGCCCGGCGCACGCTCGCCCTCTACGAGTCCCTGCGGTAGACGTCCGTCTCCTGCAGGAGCCCGTCGGCGGTGGCCGGCACCAGGCGCCGGTCCCCGGAGGCCGTGAAGCGGCAGCGCTCGGCCAGGCGCCGCGAGGGTCCGTTGCGGGGGTCGACCAGCACCTCCAGGGCGGGCAGGTCGAGCGGCGGCCCCAGGGCCCAGGCGCTCAGCAGCTCCAGCGCGCGGGCGGCCAGGCCCCGCCCGCGCGCCGGCCGCGAGAGCCAGTAGCCGATCTCGGCCACGCCATCATCGCTGCGCACGGCGACCAGCCCCAGAGAGCCCAGCAGCTCGTCGCCGCCGGCACCGACCACGAGCAGGTCCAGCGAGTCGCCCTGCTCGCGCGCCGCGCGCCGCCCCGCCACCCAGCGCTGCGCGTCGGCCTCGCCGTAGGGCGAGGGGACGGTCGTCCAGCGCGCGATCTCGGGGTCCTGACAGGCCCGCACGATCGCCGGCACGTCTGCCTCGCGGTGCGCGCGCAGCGCGACGACGCCGTCCTGCAGCGGCGGGTCGGGGAGCTCGAGCCGCGGCACGGAGGACAACCTAGATGCTGCCCGCGCCCGCCCCGCGCCCGTCCCGTGCGCGAGAATCGCGCCGCGATGCCGGCGAAGCGCCTCTTCCGGGTCTGCGCCGGCCTGCTGCTCTACGCCCAGGCCGGCTACGGCGCGGCGCTGGCCCTGGTCGCCCGCCTGCGCCCCGCCCGCCCGGGCCCATCCGCCTGGCCGCAGCCGCCCACGGTCAGCCTGATCGTGGCCGCCTACCGCGAGCAGGAGGTGATCGGGCCCAAGGTCACCGACGCGCTGGCCCAGCACTACCCGCGGGAGCGCTTCGAGGTCGTGGTCGCCGTCGACGGGGCCGATGCCGGGACGGCGCGCGGGGCCCGCGCGGCCGGCGCCGACGCCGTGCTCGAGCTCCCGCGGGCCGGCAAGGTGCGGGCCCAGGACGCGGCCGTGGCCCGCTCCCGAGCCGACGTGGTGGCCTTCTCGGACGCGAACGCGACCTGGTCGCCCGACGCCCTGGCCGAGCTGGTCGCGCCGCTGGCCGACCCCGCCGTCGGCTACGTCTGCGGACAGGTCAGCTTCACCGGCGGCGAGGGCAACCAGGAGGGGCTCTACTGGCGCTACGAGATGGCGCTGCGCGGGCTGGAGTCGCGCCTGGCCTCGGTCACGGGGGGCAACGGCGCCATCTACGCGGTCCGGCGCGCGGCCTACGTCGAGGTCGACCCGGTCATGGGCCACGACCTGTCGCTGCCCTTCACCCTGGTCAAGCGCGGCTGGCGCGCCGTCTACGAGCCGCGCGCGCGGGCCACCGAGAGGATGGTGCCGACGATCGAGGGCGAATGGGCCCGCAAGCGGCGCATGATGAGCCACGCCTGGCCGATCGTGGTGCGGGGCGGCCTGCTTTCGCCGCGCGGCTACGGGCCGCTGTACGCCTGGATGATCCTGTCGCACCGAGTCCTGCGCTACCTGACCCCGTTCCTGCACCTCGCCCTGCTCGGGGCCTCGCTGCGGCTCGCCCCCCGCTCGCGCCCGCATGCGGCCGCGCTGGCCGGCCAGGGTGCGCTGCTGGCCGCCGCGGCGGCGGGCGCCCGCCGCCGCTCGCGCCCGCTGCTGCTGGCCCGCTACTACGTGCTGACCACGGCGGCCATCGCCGCCGGCGCCTGGGACTGGCTGCGTCACGGGACCGAGCCCGGCTGGGAGCAGGCCGGGGGCACGCGATGAGCTCGGCGGACGCGCTCCGGCGCGGGCTGGACGTCGCCCTGGCCGCGGCGGTGCTGGTCCTGACGGCGCCGCTGCTGATCCTGTCCGTCGTGGCCATCCGGCTCGAGTCGCCCGGCCACCCGGTCTACCGCCAGCGCCGGGTCGGGCGCCACGGGCGCCCGTTCGAGGTCTACAAGCTGCGCACGATGGTGGCCGGGGCGGAGTGGCAGGGCGCGGGCCTGGCCGTCGACTCCGGCGACGAGCGCATAACCCGCGTCGGCGCCCTGCTGCGCCGCTCCTCGCTCGACGAGCTGCCCAACCTGGTCAATGTCTTGCGCGGAGAGATGGCCCTGGTCGGCCCGCGTCCGACCGTCCAGGTCCAGGTCGACCGATACACCGAGCGCCAGCGCGGCCGCCTGGCCGTGCGCCCAGGGATCACGGGCTGGGCCCAGGTCAACGGGCGCGCGTCGCTGCCCTGGCCCGAGCGCATCGAGCTCGACCTCTGGTACGTCGAGCACCGCTCGCTGCGCCTGGACGCGCTGATCCTGCTGCGCACGGCGCGGATGGTGCTCGGCGGCCACGGCCTCTACAAGGGCCCGACCGGCGGGTGGACCCAGTGACCGCGGGGGCCGCGGTGCTGCTGACCGGGGTGGGCAAGCGCTACGACATCGTGGCCGCCTTCGCCCAGCACACGACGGTGGTCGCCGCCGACCCCGACCCGCTGGCCCCGGCCCAGTACGCGGCCCAGGTCCGCTCGTCCGTGCCCCGGATCGACGACCCCGGCTACGTCCCCGCCCTGCGCGGGCTCTGCGCGCGCCACCACGTCGGCGCGGTGATCCCGCTGACCGACCTCGACATCGGCGTGCTGGCCCGGGCCCGGGCCGCGGGCGAGCTGCCCGCCCTGGTCTGCAACCCGGCCACGGCGCAGGCCACCTACGACAAGTTCGAGACCCACGAGCTGCTCGGCCGGCTCGGCCTGCCCTCGCCCCCGACCGTTCTGCCCGGGCAGGTGGCCCCCTCCTATCCGGTCGTGGTCAAGCCGCGTCGCGGCTCCGGCGCGCGCTCGATCCACCCGGCCCGCGACGAGCACGAAGCGGCCTTCTTCTGCCGCTACGTGCAGGAGCCGGTGATGGTCCAGCGTCTGATGGACGGCCCCGAGTTCTCGGTCGACTGCCTCTCGGACGCCGAAGGGCGCTGCCTGAACGCGATCCCGCGCACGATGCGCGAGTCGCGCGGCGGCGAGTCGATCAAGGGCACGGTGATCGCCGACCCCGAGCTGGTCGACCTGGGTGCGCGCGTGGTGCAGGCCCTCGGCGTGCGCGGCCCGTGCACGGTCCAGGCCTTCCGTGACCGCGAGCTCGGCCTGGCCATCACCGACGTCAACTGCCGCTTCGGCGGCGCCTTCCCCGGTCCGCTCTACGCCGCCCTGCCCGGCCGCAGCTACCCCGAGCTGATCGTGGCCATGGCCCGCGGCGAGCGGCCTGAGCCGCACGTGGGCGAGTTCGTGGCCGGTCGCACGTTCACCCGCTACTACTGGCAGCTCGAGCTCGACGAGCAGCTGCTGCCGACCGGGCGCGAGATCGTGCCCGGCGGCCCGCCGGTCCCGCGGCGCTGAGGCCGCGCGCTACGGGATGAACTCGGGCGCCTTGTCGGTGTAGCGGGCCCGGAAGGCGCGCGCGGCGTCGAAGACGCGGTCGTTGAACTTCGGGCAGGTGAGCTGCTGCAGCCAGGCCGTGGCTGCGAACTCGACCGGCATCTTCGTGTTGTTCTCAAAGACCGCGACGTGGTAGCCGTCGCGCTCGTTGAACAGCGTCTCGAGCTGGGAGACTCGGCGCGCGGGCAGGCCCGGCGCGTACTGGAACAGGACCCGGCCGTGCTCGAGCGTGTGGACGTAGTTCTCCTTGGCCGGGGTGTTGCCCGGCTCGTAGACGCCGTCGGGGGCCGGGTTGATGTTGTGGTTGCCGGAGGTGGGAGGGTTGGTGCGGTAGGTCACCTCGCCCTCGACGTGGTCGCGGCCCTCGACCGGGAAGTTGCGGGTGCGGCAGCCCGCGGCCTTGGCCGCGGCCTGCAGGTCGGTGACGCGCTGGGCCGGGATCGCGACACTTTCGCTGCCGGCCTGAGAGGGCTCGGCGTCACCATCGCCGGTGCTGGCGGCCAGCAGGGCGACGACCACCGCGGCCACCGCGGCCAGGGCCAGGGCGCCGCCCAGGACGAGCTGCAGCCGGCGCCGGCGCGAGGCGACGCGGGCCTCGGCCTGCTCGCGCTCCAGGCGCTCGCGGCGCCTGGCCTCCTTCTCCTCCTGGCGGCTGGACACGGCGGTCAGGGTACTGGACGCCGCTGTCGCCCTCCGGCCGCGATCAGGCCTTCTGGGCCCCCGCCGTCCGGCCTCCGGCCTCCGGTCGCCGCCGTCGTGCGCGCGGCGCGCGGCGGGCGCTCTGGGGCCGCCAGCAGTCGTCGAGGAAGCCGGCGATCTCGCCGGTCAGGCGCTCGGGGGCGACGCGCAGCTCGACCAGCGAGTCGGCCTGCAGCAGGCGCGAGTTGGGCAGCTCGTCGGCCAGCATCCCGGAGTCCGAGAACGGGTGCACCGGGTCGCGACGGTGGCCGATGACCAGCGCCGGCGCCTGGAACGTGCGCCGCTCGCTGCGGTGGGGCGCGACGCGGCCGAAGAACAGTCCCTGGATCACCGCCGCGCTCGGCGCAGGGTCCTGGCGCAGCGTGTCCAGCACGACGTCGCCCATGTGCGGCAGCAGCCCCGAGGGCACGAGCCGGGTGGCGCGCGAGAGCACCCGCATGCCCGGCTCGCCGAAGGTCAGGGCCAGCATCAGCGGCGTGAAGAAGACGGCCGAGGAGAGCAGCGCGTTGTCGAGCACCGGCATCTCCAGCAGCATCCCGCGCAGGCGCTCGGGGGCGAACGAGGCGACCTCGAGCGTCACGTTGGCCCCCAGCGAGGTGCCCCCGACCACGGCCTGGTCGAGCTCGAGGTGGTCGAGCAGCCCGACCACCTGCTCGGCGAAGAAGCCCATGCCGTAGCGCCACATGTCGCGCGGGCGCTCCGAGTCACCGTGGCCCAGCAGGTCCAGGGTGATGACGCGGTTGCCGCGGGCGGCGAGCTCCTTGGCCAGAGGCTCGTGCATGCGCTGGGAGAAGAGCAGCCCGTGGACCAGGACCATCGGCCGCGGCCCCGCGCCGAACTCGCGGTACTGCAGGCGGGCACCGTCGTGGCGGAAGGAGGGCATCGCGCGGCGGAGCCTACCCGCGGCCGGTGCCGGCGGGGCCGGCTCTCAGCCCGCGCGCAGCCAGTCGGCGATCAGCGCGCCGATCTCGGCGCCCTTGTCCTCCTGCAGGAAGTGCGACGCGCCCTCGATCACGCGCGGGCTGGGCTGCCCGATCGCCGCCGCGAAGCGCTCGCCGGTGGACAGCGGCAGGACCGGGTCCGAGTCGGCCCACAGCATCAGCGTCGGACGCTGGTCGTCGCGCAGGGCTTCGCGCAGCGCGCGCCCGGCGGCCGCGCCGGGCTCCTCGGGAGACTGGGGGATCATGCCCGGGAAGGCCCGCGCCCCCGCCTTGGAGGCCGGGCTCGGGTAGGGCGCGTCGTAGGCCGCGCCCACCTCCTCCCCCGGGTCGGTGAAGCAGGCGCGCCGGACCAGCATCCCGACCGGCAGGTCCTCGGTGCGGTCCACGAAGGCCCGGAAGGCCTGCCAGGCCTCCGACATCCGCTGCTCGCCGGTGAACAGCCCGCTGTCCATGATCACCAGCCGGTCGAAGCGCTCGGCGTGCTCGGTGGCCACGCGCAGCCCGATCGGCCCGCCCCAGTCGTGCACGACCATCGTCGCGCCGGTCAGGTCGAGCTCCTGCACGAGTGCGGCGAGCGCGTCTGTGTGGCGGTCGTAGGAGTACCAGCCGACGTCGATCGGCTTGTCCGAGCGCCCGAAGCCGGGCAAGTCGGGGGCGATCACGCGGAAGCCGGCGTCGCGCACGGGCGGCAGCACGTGGCGCCACAGGAACGACCACGTGGGCTCGCCGTGGACCATCACCACCGGCGGTCCCTCGCCCTCGTCGATGTGGGACAGCCGCAGCCCCTCCCATTCGCGGAAGCGCGGCGCGTAGGGGAAGGCGGGCACTCCGGCGAGCAGCTCGTCGGGCGTGCGGACGGCGTCGGTCATCGCTCTGACCCTACTCGCGCGATGGCGCGACTCTCGCCTCGTGCATCTGCTCGCGGCCGCCACCGGAGCGGCCCTCGACGACTTCTACAAGACCGTCGCGACGATCTCCTTCACCCTGCTCGGGCTGTGGTGGGTCGTCGTGCAGCTCAAGTACAAGGAGGCGGCCGGCGACGTGCGCCGCCGCCGCCACGCCTACACGGTCTCGCTCTACTTCCTGCTGCCCGGGGTGATGACGCTGGTCGCGTCCGTCGACAGCGACCTCTCGCTGCTGTGGCGCCTGTCCTTCGGCCTGACCGCCGTGCTGGGGCTGGCCGAGGTCGCCTTCTACGTCACCACCGACGGGATCAAGAGCCGCGGCGCCGCCACCCTGCGGGTCCTGGCCGTGGTCCTCTACGCGCTGATCGGCCTGTTCGCGCTGCGCCCCGCCCTGGCCGACGGGCTGGGCATGGGCGCGCGCGGGTCGAGGCCATCTTCAGCGGGCTGCTGATCGTGGTCGGCGTGCACCTGGCCTGGTTCGGGCTGACCGAGTCACACGAGACGGCCGGGGCCTAGGGCTTCGGCTCGGCCCCGAGCTGCTTGAGGATGCCGAGCTCGTCGCTGGAGCCCCAGCGCTCGACGATCTCCCCGTTCTCGAAGCGCCCGATCTGGATACCGCTGACCTCGATCCGCCGGCCCGTCGGGGCGAGGCCCTCGAAGTCGCCCTGGTGGGTGCCGGTCAGGGTGTAGGCGACAACCACGTGCTCGTCGTCGACGACCTCGTGCCGGGGCTCGATGTGCGCGTCGGGGAAGGCGGAGGTCAGCGTCGTCCAGAACGTCCGGAATCCCTCCCGGCCCGCCTCCTGGCCGGGCGCCGGGTCATGGTCGACCGCGTTCTCGGCGAACGACCGCACGGCGGCGTCGACGTCGCCGGCGTTCACGTTCTCGGCCAGGTGGTGCTGGGCGGCGACGTTCTCTTCCTGGGACATCGGCACTCTCGCTCTCGGGTTGGGTCTGCTCAGGACGTTCGGTCGGAGTCGATCTCACGCGCTCGCGCCACGGCTTGGGCGGCCGAGCCTGAGAAGGGCTCGCCGTGGCCGGGGAGCAGCGTCCCGGCGTCGAGACCCTCGAGCGCGGACAGCGAGCTGCGCGTCCGCACCGGGTCGTTGTTGAGGGCGTCGGGGAGCAGCCGCGGGCCGGTGGCCCGCGAGAGCACGTCGAGCGTGGCCAGGGCGTCGCCGGTGAAGACGACGCCCTGATCGTCGAGGACCAGCGAGACGTGACCCTCGGTGTGGCCGGGGGTGGCCACCACCCGGGGGCGGCCGGGGACGTCGAGGCGCTTCGCCAGGTCCATCAGGTGCTTCTTGGTGGCGTTCGCGTCCACCCCGCCCGCCGTGGGCAGGTCGGTGTCGGCCCCGCCGTGCGCGGCCTGCTCGTCCGACGGGCCGTACTCGTCCTTCGGCTCCCAGTGGTCGCCGACCTTCTCGTGGGTGTGCTTCAGCGCGGAGAACGCCGTGCGGCGCGCGCGGGCGCCGTCGTCGTCGTAGGTCTCCAGCGCGGACTCGTAGGTCTTCTCCCACGTCCGCTCGGCCTTGTCGCCGGAGCGGCGGACGGTGCTGGGGACCGCGTCACGCGGCGGCACGACGGGCCTGCTC
>Ga0136612_10000959_pt1 | contig 11720 bp, 10 predicted proteins | sample AntDryUQ224A2306_2_FD_106644 | JGI IMG/M metagenome (GOLD analysis project Ga0136612, IMG submission 106644) | Polar desert sand microbial communities from Dry Valleys, Antarctica - metaG UQ224A (23.06) | ecosystem: Environmental > Terrestrial > Soil > Desert | place: Antarctica: Dry Valley...
TCAGATAGACCCGCTGCGACCCGCGGTGACGCTGGAGGCTCTTTCCGAGCTCTTCGACTAGGACACGTCCGCGCGGACCCCACATCGGAATGGCGTCGGCGAACGCCTGGACGTTGTCGACGCGGACTTCCCAGCACGGGAGCTTGCTCTGAATGCGACGACCTCGGACCAACCCACCCCGCTGCACGCGCGGATCGCGGCGATGGACACTACTGCCGATCCCCCAGCGGAGCAGCAGCCAGTGCAGCTGATGAGCAAGCTGCTCGGAGGTGGTTGCATAGCCAACCCGCAGCGCTCCGGTTTGTTCGCGCCCTCCCCAACCGTCGGTCTCGAAGAGCCCAAAGACCAGGTTGGCGACGATCTCTGCCGAGATCTCCGGATCGAAGAATGCGGCGGGGACCTGTTTGTCAGGTGCCAGGTGACCCCAGATCCCTGCCCAGCGACAGAGAGCGAGGACGCCGTTGCGCTCTCCAGGCCGATGCGAGATGGCGAGCTGTACCTCGTCGCGCCGCTGCGCGTTGCACCCATGGTCAGCCGCGATTCGGGCGACGTCGTCGTGCAAGTCCTCGTGAACGTTCATGAACGCCACCGGTGTCTTGCCGCCGACGTAGCCATCACCGATGAGGTAGCCGATCAGCCTCGCCTCGTCGGGGGTGACGGGCGCCGCTTCCCCGAACCGCAAAAACCGGCGTGGTTGGGCGACGCGGTCGCGCACCTGCAGCTCACCCGCGGGAACCCAGCCGCGGTCGGTCAGCATCATGTGGTCGGGCGTGACCCAGATCTGTGCTCCGCCGCGCACGCGCAGACCCATCACGTCCTGCTCGCCCTGATCGAACCAGGACCGGACAGGCCGAACCTGCAACTGATCCTTCTTGTCCGCCGCGACAAGGTGCACCGGGAGCCGGCCATCAACAACGTCCTCGATGCGGTGCGTCCGGCCGGTCACCGGGTCGAAGACCAACGTTCCCTCGGCGACGCACTTGTTCTTTGCCACCTTGACCCGGGTGCGGTTGCCGACCATCTCGGTGCCGTCTTTGAGCGTCTCGATCCGGCGCACGTCCAGGCGCACCGACGCGTAGAACTTCAGCGCCCGCCCCCCGGTGGTGGTCTCCGGTGAGTTGTGCACCATGACGCCGTCGGCGAAGTAGTTGTGGTTGCCCTCGACCTCGATGTCGAAGCGACGCATGGACCGCGTGGGCGGCTTGACGTGGACGTCCAGCACGTCACCAGCGACGAGACGCTGTGTCGGCTCGACGAACTGCGCCTCAACATCGAACTGTCCCTGGAAACAGGGCAGCAGCTTGTAGCTCATCGACGGGTGGACGTACGGAGCGACAATCTGCTGGAACCGTGCACTGGACTGAGTGGTGAAAGTCAGCACTGCCTTGGCGGCACGGCCTCGCATGTGCAGGCGAGCCTCGATCCCGTGCACATCGCAGAGGTAGTCCCGCAACCGGGCTCGGGTGCCCGCACTCATCGCTTCGACGCAGATCTCGATGCGGCCGCTGCCACCCTGCGTGCGCTGCTGCAGCCCCCTGGATCGAACCGTGAACGAGCCGTCGTCCAGGTACCAGATCGCCAGCGCCAACGGCGTCAGCGCCTTGAAGTACTCATCACTGAGATACTTCTTGCCATCGCCGATGTAGACGGCACGCTGCAACTCATAGAGCTCAGGCAGCGGAGTGAAGTCGACGAGCGTGGCACCGCGCGTGTTCGCGTAGTGCGAATGACCGATGTTGGCGAGTAGGGACACCTTCCAGTCAAGGTACGCACGCTGCTTGGCACCATGGCCGAGGCGGAACCGGACACCGTTGCGACCGCGCAGGTCGGGTGACAGATTGCCGTCGCCCATCAGCGAGCCCAAGATCACCTGCAGCTGCTGGTCACTGAGCCGGTGCGGCTCGGCGACGAGCACCCGGTCGCCGGCGAAGATCTCGCCGGCGAGCCGCCAGCCGCCTGGTGTGCGGATCTGATGGTTGGGTGTTGCCGCGAACTGTGCCCGCCCGTTGCGGCCGGATTTTGCCACCGTGAACTGCAGGAAATGGTCGGCGTTGCCGTTGTCGAACCAGTTGACGACCCGGCGGGGGACGATCTGATCCGTCTCCGCGTCGTACGACATCACCTCGACCGGCAGCCGTTGGTTGACGACTTTGCCGATCTTTTCTGTGGTGCCGTCTGCCAGCTGGATCCGGGTGCCGTACGAGAAGCAGCCGAAGAGCACCCCGATCTTTTCCCGCAGCTGGTTGATGAAGATCGCCGTCGTGCCGGCGTTGCTCAGGGCGCCGGTCATCTTGCGCAGCGCCTGACTCATCAGCCGCGCCTGCAGCCCCATGTGGCTGTCGCCCATCTCACCCTCGATCTCGGCCCGCGGCACGAGTGCGGCGACCGAGTCGATTACGATCAGGTCGAGGGCGCCGGAGCGGACCAGCATGTCGGCGATCTCGAGCGCCTGCTCACCGCTGTCAGGTTGGGAGACCAGCAGGGCGTCGGTGTCGACGCCGAGGCGCTGCGCGTAGTCGGGGTCGAGCGCATGCTCGGCGTCGATGAACGCCGCGATCCCGCCCGCGCGTTGCGCGTTGGCGACGGCGTGCAGCGCGACGGTCGTCTTGCCCGACGACTCCGGACCGTAGATCTCGACCACCCGCCCGCGCGGCAGCCCGCCGATGCCGAGGGCGATGTCGAGCGCGATCGACCCGGTCGGGATCACCTCGACCGGCGCCCGTCCCTCCTCGCCGAGCCGCATGATCGAGCCCTTGCCGTACTGGCGGTCGATCTGGGCCAGTGCGGTGTCGAGCGCCTTGTCGCGATCCCCTGAAGCCATTGCGTGTCCGTCCCGTCGAGTCGGTCCTGCGTCTCTCGTCTGTCCTGACACTAGGCGCCGCCACCGACAGTCCGTTGCGACACGTCACTGGGCTGTGGACGAGCATCCCTCACCAGGGCAGCCCAACCGTAGGCCGAACGGGTGTTCGAAGCTCCGGCGACACGCCGCAGCGCGCGTCAGCGCTCCCGACGCCGCCTCAGCAACGACGCCACGACGACCGCGGCCGCTACGACGACAAGCCCGATGAGCCAGGACAGCCGGTACGGCCGGTCGAGCAGGGTCGGGTTGGTCGCGTTCGCTCCGAAGCGGCCCAGGAACGGGATCGCGAACAAGGTGATGCTGCCCCAGACCACAACCGCTATCGCCACCGGAGCGCGGGCGTACGAGGGCAGCCGGCGTGCGGCGATCACCCCGACCAGGACCACCACCGGGGCGAACAGCAGGTCGTGCGCGATCACGCCGCCGGCCAGCCACTTGCCTACGGCAAGCCACTGTGTCGAGCCCAGCCCCCACACCAGCCAGGCGCCGTATGACAGCGCGCCGACGCCCAACGCGCCGAAGCCCGCCCGCCCGAGCAGCACGCCACGGGTCATGACAGCACCTCGAGCCCGGTGACCCATTTGGTCTGCAGCACTCCGGGGCGGGCCGGGGCGATGATCCGGGCCGGGTAGCCATGCTGAATGTCGAGCGCCTCGCCGTGGAGCTGCAGCGCGAGCAGTGTGTCGGGATGGGAGCTGAACTGCGGCGGCAGCGTGGACGTGGAAAACGCTCCGCTGCTCTCCAGCGACGTCACGAACACATCGGACTCCGCAGGCGCTCCGAGCCGCGCGACCAGATCGGCAACCGGGACCCCGGTCCAGGTGGCGCCCGCGCTCCAGCCCTCGACGCACGAGATCGGCAGCGAGCGCGTCCGCTGCGGCATCGCCTCGAGGTCGGCGAGGCTCAGCTTCATCGTCGTGGAGCCGTACGCGAGCGTCAGCTGCCACGCCGGGTCCATCGCGCTGTCCACGACACCGGCTTCTTCGGCGCTCCGGTTGACCGGCACGCCCTGCGGCCCCTCGCCGGAGCGCACGCCGAAGATCGACACCTCGCGCAGCCACGAGACCGACTGGCCGGCGGCCGCCAGGACGGCCAGTCCCGCGGCGGCGTACGTGGCCCGCAACAGGCCGCGTCGGGACAAGACACCCGGGGCACTGGTGCTCGGGGCGGCCATGCTGTGGGCGCCGCTGCCCGAGCCGCTCATGCTCGGTTCACGCGTGGCGACCGGCTCGGCCGGCTCGTCCAGCGGCTGCGGCAGCGCCTGCCGGATGATCGGGAGCTTCACCGCGACGTGGACCAGGATCGACCCGATCGCGACCCAGGCCACGGCGTAGTGGGTGGACCGGAAGGAGAAACCCCACGGATACCAGTGCGTGGTGTTCTGCAGGCCGGTGACGAGCTGGAAGACGGCACTGGCGACGAGCACTCCGATGGAGAGGCGTTCGACAGCCTGGATGGCCGCCTCGCGGCTCGGCGGCCACGGCAGCCGGGAGAACAGCTTGGGATAGACCGACCACAGCTTCACGAGCAGCAGAGGTATGGCGGCGGTGCCGGCGAGCACGTGCAGACCCTGGGTCACCCGGTAGATCGACACCGGGCCGGTGGGGTAGGTGAACCAGCCGGGGGTGTCCTGACCGTAGTGGCTGAAGACCCCGGTCAGGAACGCGACCAGGAACGCGATCCCGAGCCACAGTCCCACTCGCGAGGTCACCCGGTTGTCTCGCAGCGGGGAGGTGAAGTCCTCCTCGCGCGGCCGCCGCGGCGTCATGCCCACACCTGCGGCAACGCAAGGTCCGGGCGCCGCAGCACGGCCGCCCACCGCCCGCCGACTTCGTCGACCGCCACCGGCTCGAGGCCGGCCGCCCACGCCAGCTGGGTTACACCGTCCACGGCGACGTTCGCCCAGTCGAACGGTGCGCTGATACGACCGTGCACTCGAAGCCGGACCCGTTCCCGGCGTACGCCGGTGCCAGGAGCCGCCAGCTCGACCACCACGGTGCCGCCCTTGCGCACCAGCTGCCGGCTGCGGCGCAGCAGCCGCACCGGGTCACCGCCGATTCCGACGTTGCCGTCGGCGAGCAGCACGTGATGCCACTGGCCCAACGAGGGGATCGAGCCGAAGACGTCACGGCGCAGAGCGGTCGCGCCTCGTTCGAGAGTGCGCTGCACGGCCACCTCCGACAGGTCGATCCCGACCGCTGTGACTCCCCGCGCCAGCAACGCGGCCGTGAGCCGACCCGGGCCGCATCCCACATCGAGGGTCGGCCCGTGGCAGCGCGCGAGCAGCAGCTGGTGGTCGGTGGCGTCCGGTGGGCCCAGCCAGCGTTCCAACGGCAGGCGGGTGCTCGCGCCGCCGCTCATGACCTCGCAGTGTGCTCCGCCAAGGGCGGCGTCGAACGCCGCCCCCGGGCAGAGCTCCGTCCTCTCCGTCACGACCCGGCCTCCACGGTGAGGCTGGTCGAGGCGGCGACCACGGCGGCGAAACGGGACCCCGGCGCCGCCCGAGCCACCTCGAGTGCGTCCGGCAGGGTGTCCACGTCACGCAGCTCGGGTAGCCAGGTCACCGTCCGCGCCCCCGTACGCCGGAGCGCCGCGTACGTCGCCTGTCCGGTCTCGGGTCGCGACATCGCAACGTCGGGCAGGCACCTCGCCAACGCGGCGCGGCGAACCGCCAGGCACCACCAGCCTCCGTCTGTCGCGGGTCCGAGAGCGGCATCCGCGCCATTAAGTGCCGCCACAGCGGCCTCCAGCAGCACGACACTCAGCTGCGGGGTGTCCATCCCGACCTGCACCACTGCCTCGGTGTCGGTGATCACCGCGGCGTCTTCGTGGGCGTTGGCCAGCCGCTCGCCCAGCGGATCGCCCAGCCCGTCACCCCGCTGCCCGATGACCCGGTGCTCGCGCAGCGCATCCTCGACCTCGTCCCGGCGGGCCGACGAACCCAGGTCACCGGTCAGCGCGACCACACTCGGGCTGCCCGACTCCGCCGCAGCCTCCGCGACCACCGTGAGGGTGTCGAGCAGCGCTGTGGCGGCGAACTCGGCCGCCGCCTGGTCGCCGACGGAAGCGGCCAGCCGGGTCTTGGCCAGACCAGGGGTCGGGACCCTGGCGACGACGAGCAGCACCGGCCCGCGAAGCGTCCCGCTCATCGCAGCACCCGGGCGAAGTCTCGGGCCGTGCGCAGCGTGCCCCGCAGGCTGCCCGACACCTTCGAGCGGGTCCCCGCTGCGCGAGGCCCGTACGAGACGTCGACCTCGCGCACGGTCCAACCCGCCCGGGCGGCCCGCAGCAGCAGCTCCAGCGGATAACCGAACCTGCGGTCGACAACGCCCAGCGCTACCAGATCCTCACGGCGGCAGACCCGCATCGGCGCGATGTCGTGCACCGGAAGCCCGGTGCGCCGACGCAGCCACCATGCGAGCAACAGCGTCCCGGCACGGGCATGCCACGGCCAGACGCCTCGGCTCACCGGCCGGCGCCGCCCCACCGCCATCGTGACTTCGCCGCTGCGGACCAGCTCGAGCAGGGGCAACAGCTCGGCGGGTGTCATGGAGCCGTCACCGTCAAGCACCGCGACGTACGGTGCTCGAGCGGCCAGCACACCGGCGTGGACCGCTGCCCCGTAGCCGGGGAGGGTCTCGACGACGACTTCGGCCCGGTGGTCTCGCGCAACCTGTGCGGTCTCGTCAACGGACCCGTTGTCGACCACGATGGGGCGCAGCCCTTTGGGCCAGTCGGCGAACACGGCGGGCAGGGCTCGGGCCTCGTCACGGCAGGGCAGCACGACGTCGCACGTGACGTGATTCGGAGCGGTGGCACGGGCAGTTGGGTGACTGCGGATTGAAGCGCTCGGCGAGGAGCCGCTGGGATCACCCGCAAGCATGCCGTCCACAATAAGCCATTTGGGGCAGATGGGACTTGCGCCCGGCGCTTACGAGAGTGTGACAACCGGCTGCGGTGGCATTCGCGGCCTCCACACCCTCGCCGAGTCCGCGACCTACCATGACGAGCGTGCAGCGGACCGTGCCCACTCGTACCGCCAGCGACGCCTCTAGCCCAGCAGAGGAGCTCGCGACGCCGCACCGACCCCTGCTCATCGCGGTCGCAGCGGGAGCGCTGCTCTTCGCCGCCGCCGCGCTGTACCCACGTCTGTCCGGCACGGACGTGCACGCCGGATGGGTCGGATGGCCACCGCTTGCAGCCGCCTGGGAGCCACGGGTCGGACTGGGCACGCTGCCTGCACTCGCCCTCGCGGTCACGGTGGTAGTCGCAGGTCAGAGCCTGGCCGCCCGACTGCCGTGGCGCCGGCTGCTGCTCGCCACCTGGGCCGCCACCTGGTTGTGGACGGTGTCGTTGGCACTGGTGGACGGACGGACCGGGATCGACGAGGTCTTCGCTCGTCGTGGCGAGTACGTGTACGACGCGGGCCGCGTGTCGTCGATCCCGCTGATGTTGTCCGAGTTCGTCTCCCGAATTCCGATCGCGGCCACCGACAACTGGGAGACGCATGTCGCAGGCCATCCGGCCGGAGCGCTGCTCGTCTTCGTCGGACTGGACCGGGTGGGCATCAACGACCCGCTGGCCGTCGGCCTGGTGGCTCTCACCGCCGGCACTACCGCGACGCTCGCCATCCTAATAACCGTCCGGGCGCTCGCCGGAGAGGGCTGGGCCCGTCGGGCCGCACCGTTTTGGGCCGCGGCGCCCGCGGCGGTGTGGGTGGGGGTGTCCGCGGACGCCATCTACACCGCCGTCGCATCCTGGGGCCTCGCTGCACTAGCGCTCGCCGCGACCCGACCACACCGGCGCATCCCGTACGCAGTGCTAGCCGGACTGCTGCTCGGCCTGTGCGTGTACCTGTCGTACGGTCTGGTCCTGCTGGCCATCCTGGCGCTGGCCGTGATTATCGCGGCTCGCACCGCGTCGCCACTGCCCTGGGCGGTGGGCGGGGCGCTCGCCGTGGCCGCCGCGTTCACCGCCGCCGGCTTTGCCTGGTGGGAGGCGTACCCGGTGCTGGTGGAGCGCTACTACGACGGAGTGGCGAACGTCCGGCCGTTCTCGTACTGGGTCTGGGGTGACCTGGCCGCCGCCACCGCAGCGGGTGGCCTGGCGGTGTGGGCGGGTCTGCCTGCGGCCGTTGCGGCGTTGCGAGCCCGGCGGGCCAGGAGCGCGGCACGGGGGCCGGAGGTCGACCCCGGCGCCCGCGCGATCGCCCTGCTCGGGACGGCAGCGGTGCTGTCGATGCTCGTCGCCACGTCGACCGGGATGAGCAAGGCCGAGGTGGAGCGCATCTGGCTGCCCTTCACCTGGTGGGCGCTGTGCCTGCCGGCGTTGCTGTCCCGAGGGCAGCGGCGCTGGGTAGTGGCGCTGCAGGTCGGCACCGGGCTGCTGATCGCGCACCTGCTGTCGCCCGGGTGGTGAGCCCGCGCCGAGTCCGGCTTCGGACCTCCCGACACTGAGGTCGTATCCACGACGTAGCTGTCGGGACGCCGTCACCACAGCCCCGCGCCCGCGGGCGTGGGTCAGCGGGTGCGCAACGGTGCGGTGGCGAAGGCGCGCAGCCCCTCCTGAGGCGCGATCCGGGCCCTAAAGCCGAGCTCCTCGACAGCCTTCTGCGGTGACGCGACCACATGACGGACGTCGGCGGGGCGGTACTCACCCGTCACCACCGGGTCGGGCCCCCCGTACGCGATCGCGATGACCTGCGCCATCTCGCCCACCGTGACCGGCGTACCGGAGCACACGTTGAACGCGCGCAGCCCCGCCGGGCCGTCGACGACGCGTTCGACGGCGGCGATGTTGGCCGCTACCACGTCGTCGACGTGGACGAAGTCGCGGGTCTGCCGGCCGTCCTCGAAGACCCGCGGTGCCTCGCCCCGCTCGAGTGCGGAGCGAAAGATCGCGGCGACACCCGAATACGGGGTGTCGCTCGGCATGCCGGGCCCGTAGACGTTGTGGTAGCGCAGGGCGACGCTGCGCGCCGACTGCAGCAGGCACCATGCCTGCGCGAAGTGCTCCTGCGACACCTTGGAAGCGGCGTAGCTGCTGCGGGGTGCCAGCCGGGCGTCTTCTGGGACCAGCTGCCAGTCGAGTGCCCGCCCGCACCGGGGGCACCGCGGGTCGAAGCTGCCCGCCTCGAGGTCCTCGCTGCGACGTGGCTCCGGTGTGAGCTCACCGTGCACAGCACAGGCGTAGCGGCCCTCGCCGTAGACGACCATCGAGGATGCGAGCACCAGGCGGGTGACCTCGCACGCTGCCATGCCGGCCAGGAGCACGGCGGTGCCGAGGTCGTTGTGCGAGGCATACCTGGGGAAATCGGCGGCGTCGACCCCGTGCCCGACCATCGCCGCCTGGTGACACACGACGTCGACGTCTCGCAGCAGCGGGCGCAGCTGGTCGGCGTCTCGGACGTCGACCCGTTCGACGCCGGACGGAGTCGGCGCGTCGGCGACGTGGGCCGCGTCGAGCATCACGTCGACGCCGACGACGTCGTGACCCTGGTCGGCCAGACCGGCGGCCACGTGCGAGCCGATGAACCCTGCCGCCCCGGTGAGAAGAACCTTCACGGCAGCTCGACCGGCAGCGTCATCCCCTCGTGGACCCGGGTGCAGGCGCAGTCAGTCTGCGCCGGCACCTCGGCGACCGCCCGGGCCAGCAGTGTCCGCAGCACCGCGATGTTGCGTTCGAACACCGCGAACACGCTCGCCTGGTCGACTGCGCCGGCGGCGTCGAGCCCGGCATCGAGGTCGGTCACCAGTGCCAGCGCCGTGTAGCACATCGCCAGCTCGCGGGCGAGGACGGCTTCGGGATGGCCGGTCATGTTCACCAGCGACCAACCCTGCGCCGCGTACGACCGCGACTCCGCCCGGGTCGAGAAGCGTGGCCCCTCGATGACGACCATCACTCCACCGTCGGTGACGTCGCGGTGCTCCGCGCCGATGACATCGAGCAGACTGCCGCGCAGCTCGGTGCAGTACGGGTCGGCGAATCCGACGTGGCAGGCGCCGGAGTCGAAGTAGGTCTGCACCCGTCGCGTGGTGCGGTCGACCAGCTGGTCGGGGACGACCAGGCTGCCCGGCCCGAGCTCGGGCCGCAGGCTGCCCACGGCGCACGGCGCCAGCACCCGGCGGACGCCGAGCGAGCGCAGCGCCCACAGGTTCGCGCGGTAGTTGATCGCGTGGGCGGGGTAGCGGTGGCCCGGTCCGTGCCTGGGCAGGAACGCCACCGCCCGGCCGTTGACCTCGGCCACAAGCACGTCGGCGCTCGGCGAGCCGTACGGAGTGTCCACCGGCACCCGCTCGGCGTCAGGCAGGAACGTGGCGAATCCGGACCCGCCGATGACGGCGATGTCAGGGGACGGCATGCCGGGCAGTCTCCCATGCACCGGGGAGGCTCGGCACGCCAAGGAGTTGTCACTGTCCAATCAGGCTATGACCTGGTGTGACAGTGACAACTCGCATGGTCGGTCGGGAGCACTCACGGCCGGCTGGGGTCAGCGGTCGGAGTCGGGAAGCTCGAGCTGCTGCCAGACCGCGCGCCAGACCCGCTTCGGGGTCTCCCCCGCGGCCAGCGCCTCCTCGACGGTGCGCCCACCCAGCTCGCGCAGCACGTGTTCACGCGCCCACACCCGTGAGTACGCCGCCCCGAGATGACGCTCCATGCGCACCCACAGCTCACTGTGCCTCACCTGGTCAGTATCGGTGCTGTTCGGTCCGCCTGCGGCTGGCCCGGTCCGGTACCGCGGTCCTCGCGGAGAACCTCACCGAGCTGGCTAGTCAGTGCAGCAGCAGGGTGGCCAGACGGCGGGACGCGACCAGCAGGCCGACCGTGCCCATCGCGGCCAGGTAGACCACGGCGATCAGCACCTCCACGCCGATGACGCCGGTGGTCAGGGCGCGGCACAGCGTGACGCCCTGATAGAGCGGCGTGACCTGCACCAGCCACTGCAGCACTTCGGGGTACGCGTCGAGCGGGTAGAAGGTGCCGGAGAACAAGAACATCGGCATGATCGCGAGCTGGATGTACTCGAAGTCCTGCCACGACTTCATCCACGTCGTCAATGCCATGCCTGCGCCGCCGAAGGCGAAGCCGATCAACATCGCTGCGGGCAGTGCCAGGACCGTCCACCACGACGTGGTCAGCCCCATCACCGCCATCACGAGGACAAACATCGCCGAGTAGGCCGCTCCCCGCAGCAGGGCCCATGTGAGCTCCCCCGTTGCGACATCCCATGGCCGTAGCGGGGTTGCGAGGATGGAGTCGTACAGCCTCTGGTACTTCATCCGGAAGAAGAGCCCGTACGTGGAGTCGAACAGCGACCCGTTCATCGCCGACGCCGCCAGCAGCGCCGGAGCGACGAACTCGGTGTAGCCGATGACCTGGCCGCCGGGCAGGCGGAACTCCTCGACCAGGTCGGCGACGCCGACGCCGATGGAGAGCAGGTACAGCACCGGCTCGAGGAAGCCGGTCAAGAACACCGGCCAGGCTCGCTTGTAGACGAGGAAGTTGCGCTCCACGAGCCGCCACCCGGTGCCACGCACCGGCAGCGGCAGCACCCGCGCGGTCAGCGTGGCCATCAGGAGCTGGCCCCGACGAGCCGGCGCTCGAAGGTCTTTCGGGCCCAGAGCCAGCCGACGACGACCCACACCAGCAGATACGCGACATGGCCGACACCCGGCCACCACGACGCGGTCCCGAGCGTGAAGTCGCGGCACAGCTCGACGCCGTGCCAGACCGGGGTCAGGTACGCGAGCCATTCGACGGTGTCCGGCATCTGTTCGACCGGGAAGAACGCGCCGCTGAACAAGAACATCGGCATGATCGCGAGCTGGATGTACTCGAAGTCCTGCCACGACTTCATCCA
>Ga0136612_10000960_pt1 | contig 11720 bp, 8 predicted proteins | sample AntDryUQ224A2306_2_FD_106644 | JGI IMG/M metagenome (GOLD analysis project Ga0136612, IMG submission 106644) | Polar desert sand microbial communities from Dry Valleys, Antarctica - metaG UQ224A (23.06) | ecosystem: Environmental > Terrestrial > Soil > Desert | place: Antarctica: Dry Valley...
AGGTAGTCGATACGATCAGCGATCCGCACACGGAGATCCGGTCGTACGATGCGCGTAAGATCGATCCTCAGGCGGAATCGGGCGACACCATCCGCATTCCTCTCACCAAGCCTCCTGAGGAGCTCGGCCGGATCGCAGCACAATCCGCCAAGCAGGTCCTGTATCAGAAAGTCCGAGAAGCCGAGCGCGATAAGGTCTTCTCAGAGTTCGCTGGCAAGGCCGGTGAGCTGGAGAACGGTTACGTCAAGCGCTTCGAGCGCGGCGAGATGATCGTTGACCTCAACGGCAAGACCGAAGGGGTGATCCCGCGCTCGCAGCAGTCACGCGCGGAGCGTTACTCGCAGGGCGATCGAATCAAAGCGGTCATCATCGATGTCCACACACAGCCGAAAGGTCCGCAGGTCATCCTGTCGCGAACCGATCCACGCCTTCTCATCAAGCTCTTCGAGATGGAAGTTCCGGAGATCTATGACGGAACCGTCGTCATCAAAGGTGCCGTGCGCGAGCCGGGAGAGCGGGCCAAGATTGCGGTCATGTCGCGAGAGCGCGACGTCGATCCGGTCGGTGCCTGCGTCGGCATGAAAGGCAGCCGTGTTCAGTCCATCATTCGCGAGCTGCGCGGTGAAAAGATCGACATCATTCCCTGGCACGAAGACATCGTTCAGTACGCGCAGAATGCTCTGGCTCCGGCCAAGATTACCCGCGTGAGCGTGACGTCGGACGAACAGGCTCACAGGCCGCATCTCGACGTCATCGTCGACAACGATCAGCTCTCTCTGGCCATCGGCAAGAGGGGACTCAACGTTCGTCTCGCAGCCGAGTTGATCAGCGCGAAGATTGATATCAAGTCGGAAGAAGAAGTGAAGGACGAAGTAGCAGACGCACTCTCCGCGATGCTTCGGGTGGCCATGGCGGAAGCGCGTGCATCAACGAACGTTCACGACATTGATGGCGTCTCGCAGGAGCTCGCCGACAAGCTTGAAGCCGCAGGCTACGACGACCTCGACTCAATCGTAAATGCATCGGTAGAGGACCTTACGCAGATCGAAGGGATCGACGAGGAAACGGCGGGCCAGGCAATCGAAGCCGCGAAAAAGCAGGAAGCGATGGTTGTCGATGAAGATACTCCCGCCGATGACGAAGATGGCGAGGATGGGGATGACGAGGAGTACGAAGCGTCATCAGGCGACGATCAGGATGCTGACGAAGATCAGGATGCTGACGATGCCGACGAGGATGCCGACGCAGGTATCGCCGATGGCGTATCAGATGGCGTAGCCGTCAACGCCTCAGCGGATGAGAAGCCGGTCGCTGTCGAAGAGTAGGTCGAAGGTAGAATATTGCGTCCGCGCTCTCCGGTGAGAGCGCAGTTGTTGTTCGTGTCCAGGGTTCAGGAGCGTTAAAGAATGGCAAAGGTTCGAGTCGGTGATCTGGCAAAGCAGATGGGGATTCCTGATAAGGACCTCATCTTCAAACTCCAGTCACTGGGAGTACAGGTAGAGAGCGCTTCCGCTTCGATCGAGCCGGAAGTCATCATGGCCATTCTTCAGGGTAAGAAGCTCGCCACACGTCCGCGCAACGTCATCATGCGCGACGAAAAGCCGCAACCCGAGGCACAGCGTCGCGAGGTCAAACCACCGCGCCCCATCATCAAGAGTGCCGCGAAGAAAGCGGAGCCGGCCCCGGTCGAGGCAGTCGCTGCTCCTGCCACTCCCGCACCGATCATTACGGAGTTCGTGGAGGCAGCGGAGGCAGAAGCTGCCGAGCAGGAACGCGTCGCCAGGGAACCGAAGCCGGAGGCCCCACCGATCGCTGCAGCACCTCCAGAGGTCGAAAAGCCGAAGCCGGACGTTTCTCACGCACCGATGCCACCTCCAGCCCAGCGCCGGCCGAGTGGACCGACAGGTCCGCGTGCGCAGGCGACGGGCGCCCCTCGACCGAACTATCAGGGACAGGGACAGCAGCCCTATCGGCCAGCAAGCCCTCCCTCAGGGGGATCTGGCTTCGGGAGCAATGCTCCCTACCAACGATCCGCCAGCGGGGCTCCCTCGGGAGCTCCTTCGCGACCGGGATTTTCCCGTCCGTCCGGTCCTGGTTCTGCTCCCGGACGTCCCATGGGGGGCGCTCCTCGGGGAGCTTCAGGTCCCGGAATGCGTCCTTCAGGTGGTCCCGGTTTCAATCGCGGACCAGGCGCTCCCCCGCCGATGTCTCCTATGGGCGCAGGTCCCCAGGGGCTTCGCAGAAAGAAGGAATCGGAGCTTCTCGATGAGAGGCCGGAGAAGAAGAAACCGACGGGAAAGCGGGTCAAACGGACCAGCCAGCCGGAGGACGACACCAACTTGTTCACCAAGGGGCCGTTCTCGGCGAATTCGGTTCTCAACGAAGACTCGCTTCCTGATCTGACCACCGACGGGACGGATGAAGAAGAGGCAGCAAGGGCGACGTCGCGAAAGGACGCACGGAAGCAGGCGGCACCTGTGTCGGCCAAGGTCCTCGTTTTCAAAAAGCCCGAGGGCAGAGTGAGCCTCAGCGAAGGCGTAACCGTCAAAGAGCTCGCTGACAAACTCGGAGTCAAAGCGAACGATCTCATGAAGCACCTTCTGATGAAGAAGGGCCTCATGGTTTCCATTAACGCACCGCTCGGTTCCGACCTGGCGATGGAGATCGCCAGGGATCTCGAGATCGACGCCGAGCTCGTATCGTTTGAAGAGGCAGTCGAGATCGAATCGATTGAGAGAGCCGCGTCCGGTACCGGAACCAGTGGCACGATGCCTCGGGGTCCTGTCATCACCGTGATGGGGCACGTCGACCATGGCAAGACCTCGCTTCTCGACGCGATCCGCGAGACCAACGTGGCCGCAGGCGAAGCGGGCGGAATCACTCAGCACATCGGCGCCTACCATGTCGAGAAGCGTGGACGGAAGATCGTATTTCTCGATACTCCGGGCCACGAAGCATTCACGATGATGCGGGCCCGTGGAGCGAAGATCACCGATATCGTCGTGCTCGTCGTTGCGGCCGACGACGGCGTCATGCCGCAGACGAAGGAAGCAATCGATCACGCCCGGGCAGCGAAAGTCCCGATGATCGTAGCGATCAACAAGGTCGACAAGCCGAACGCCAATGTCGAGCGCGTCCGTCAGGAGCTCTCGTCCGCGAACGTCCTGGTCGAGCAGTGGGGCGGAGACGTCGTCTCGCAGGAAGTTTCAGCGGTGAAAAAGCAGGGGATCGACGAGCTTCTCGACATGATCCTGCTCACGGCTGATCTTCTCGAACTGAAATCGAATCCGGAGATGTCGGCACGCGGTGTCGTTCTGGAAGCTCGGAAAGATGTCGGACGCGGCATCGTTGCCACGGTTCTCGTTCAGGACGGTACCCTTCGCATCGGCGATGCGTTCTTCAGCGGTACGACCAGCGGTCGAATTCGGGCGATGGTCGACGAGCACGGCGTCCGCGTAAAAGAAGCAGGACCTTCGACGCCGGTCAGCGTTACCGGCTTCGATGACATGCCCAAGGCCGGCGACACGGTCCAGGCCGTGGACGAGGAGTCGCGAGCACGAATGATCGGCTCGATGCGTCAGGAAAAAGCACGCGAGCAGCTCAGCAGCAAGGGCTCGCGCATGTCTCTCGATCAACTCTTCGAAAAGATGAAGAGCGGTCATATGAAAGAGATCAACCTGATCGTCAAGGCGGACGTTCAGGGATCGGTGGAAGTGTTGACCGATACATTGCGCAAACTCTCTCAGGAGCAGGTGAAGGTGAACGTCCTTCACGCTTCAGCCGGTGCGATCAGCACGAACGACATCCTGCTGGCGTCCGCGTCGAATGCAATCGTGGTCGGCTTCAACGTAAGACCGGAACGAAGCGCCACCGAGCTTGCCGACAAGGAAGGCGTCGACATCCGGTTGCATACCGTCATCTATCAGCTGACTGACGAGATCAGGCAGGCCATGACAGGGGTCCTCGATCCCAAGTTCCAGGAGTCGTTCCAGGGACGTGCCGAGGTTCGAGCACTCTTCAAGGTTCCGAAGATGGGTACGATCGCCGGCTGTCATGTCCTCGATGGTGTCATCCCACGTACGTCGACCGTTCGCCTCATCAGGGATGGTCGCGTGGTCTTCGAAGGGAAGATCGGGTCGCTCAGGCATCTCAAGAACGACGTCTCCGAGGTGCGGGCAGGTTTCGATTGCGGAATCGGAATCGAACGGTTCCAGGATTACAAGGTGAACGACATCATCGAGGCGTTCCGCGTCGATCAGCTGGCGGGAGTCCTTCAGTAGAATCTGGCGCGAAGCGCTTTGGAGTGCGGCAGCCGCAGCTGCCGCTTTCTGAGTCAAACCTGCGAGAAGGGTGATTGCGCCTGGTCGGACCCAAAAGCGGCAGCTGCGGCAGCCGCACTCCAAAGCTTCGTCCTCTTCTCCCCATGCTCGTCTCTGTTGCTCTCTTCGAAGTCCACATCAGTCAGGCGACCTCGCTGAAGGATAAGCGGCGCGTCGTGCAGAGCCTGAAAGCAGGGATCCGAAGTCGTTTTGAAGTGTCGACCGCCGAGGTCGGCTTGCAGGGGCTTCATCAGCGCTCGCGGATCGCTGTCTCTTTCGTGACGTCGGATGCGCAGACGGCAACGAAGCTGATGAGTGACATCCAGAAAGCCGTGGAAGATGAGTCTCGAGCGGTGCTGACGGGATGGACGGAGGAAACGCTCGATTTCGATGAGAGCGCAGCTCTTGATATCCCCGGCTTTCGATCAGAAGGAAAATTTGGCGATGAAGAAAACTCGTAGAAGCTCTCAGGTAGGGGATGTGGTGAGAAACGAGCTCTCGTCAATCATCCGGCGGGAGCTCGATGATCCGGAAATGAGCCTGATGACAATCACCGATGTCGAGATGACCACCGATTTGCGCTACGCACGAGTCTTCGTCAGCACACTGGGTGATGAGAGCGGACGAGAGAAAGTGGTGCAGTCACTGCAGAAGGCCCGCGGGCGGCTCAGACATCTTCTGGGACAGAAGGGTTTTCTCAAGCTCACCCCCGAGCTTGAGTTCAAAGCAGACACCACCGCGATACGCGCGGGCTCGATCGAGAAGATCCTGGGAGAAGTCCTGCCGAAGAGCAGTGTGGCGACTCCGGTATCCGACCCTGCGAGCGTGGCAATCGATCAATCAGAGAAAAACAGGGAAGCGAATGACGACAATGAATCAGAATGATATTCAGAGAGCGTGTGAGGACGTTGCGAACCGGATCGTTTCAGGTCGGAACTTTCTGATCACCGGGCATCGAAATCCCGATGGCGATGCTCTCGGAAGCGGACTCGCGCTACAGAGAATCATCCGCAAGATGGGCAAAACTGCGGAGGTGGTCGTCCGTGACGGTTTCGGAAAGCCTCTGCTGAACATCCCGGGAGCGGATGGAGTGACCGTCTCAGATTCACTCCCTTCGGATTACCCCCAGGCTTACGACGCCATCTTCACCATGGAGTGCCCGGAGCACGAGCGTTCCGGCTTCCCCGTGCTGCCCGGTCCGGTGATCAACATCGATCATCACCTTGGAAACACGATGTACGGTGAGGTGAACTATCTCGATCTCGAAGCTCCATCGGTCGGGGAGATGGTGCTCCATGTGATCCGACATCTCCGAGTCGAGCTCGATAAGGACACTGCCACTGCCATCTATGTTTCTTTGGCGACGGATACAGGGTTCTTCCGCTACAGCAACACGACGCTGCGTGCGTTCGAGGCGGCGCAGCAGCTCGTCCGTGCAGGCGTGAACCCCGGCGAAGTCTCCCTCTGGATCAACGAGAGTCTCACGGCAGCCTCGGTGAAGCTGCTGGGACGCTGTCTCAATTCGCTCGAGATCACCGAGGATGGAAAGATCGCAACCATCGAGCTTTCCCGGGCCTTCATGAATGAGTCGGGAGCGTCTCCCGAGGACACTGAGGGGATCGTGAACTACGGACGAACGATCGACGGAGTGCTGGTCTCGGCCCTTTTCAAGGAAGTCGACGGTGGAACGCGCGTGTCGATGCGAGCGAAACCGGCGGTGGATGTCCAGGCAGTCGCTGCGAAGTTTGGTGGCGGTGGACACAAGGCGGCATCGGGATGCTTCATCCCGCTGGCGATTGGCGATGCCAAGAAGAAGCTCGTGCCAATGCTGAGTGATGCCGTCCGATGAGGCAGAGCCATGGCCTTGTGCTCGTGGACAAGGCCGCGGGACTGACCTCGCATGACGTCGTAGCCATAGCCCGGCGCCGGACCGGTATCAAGAAAATCGGACACACAGGGACGCTCGATCCGCTGGCTACCGGGCTGCTCGTCCTCTGCATTGGCAAGGCCACTCGGCTCCAGTCGTATCTGATGAATACGGAAAAGGTTTACGAAGGAACGATTCAATTCGGTTGGGCGACTGACAGCTACGACGCTGCAGGGACCGCTGTTGGAGAGCCGATCGAGGCGAGCATCGAGGGGCGTCATTTCACGGAGATGCTCGCAGGGCTGACTGGTGAGATCGAGCAGATCCCGCCCCGTTTCTCTGCGAAGAAGATTGCTGGTGTGCGCGCTTACGAGCTAGCTCGCCGTGGCGAGACTCCGGAGATGAAGCCGAAGAAGGTCACGGTCTCTGAGTTCGTGATCACGTCGATCAGCGGGTCAGTGGCGACGTTCCGGGTTCGTTGCTCGGCCGGCACGTATGTTCGCTCACTCGCTCATGATTTGGGGTCGATGACAGGACTAGGAGCTCACCTTCAGTCGCTGAGAAGGGTTTCGACAGGTTCCTACAACGTCTCAGATGCGATCACATCCGATGCCCTCGGCAAGGGGACTGGTGAAGAGATTCTTGCTTTACCTCACTATCGGGACATTGACGGGCTCGATCTGGCGTTCGAGAGTGTCCTCGTCGACCGGGCTCAGGAAGCGAGAATGTTGCGCGGGGAAACCGTCATCGTGAAGCCGGAGTCGGACTCGCTGACGACCAATGATTTGGTAGCTATCCGCGGAATGGGGGACGAGCTCATTGCGATCGCGACGGTCGCTCAGGTGATTCGAGCGGGCGGTGGGCCGGTGGCGCTGCAACCGAAGGTCGTGTTGAAGGATAGCGAGACCTGAGTCGGAGCGCCGGTCCGACTTTCCAATGTCCGGCGTCCGTGAGCCGCACGACAATGCATGCGGGAGCGAAGATCAGACCGAGCATGGAATGTCCGGCCACAGGGGGGCGGTTGCGCTCCCCGCGGGATTGATTTCGACGGGCCCCGCTGTTAGATTGTCCGGATTCTCAAAGGAGAGAACCGTAACGTAGCACCATGGAGACAGGAGTTTTGCCGAATATGAAGCTTCAGAAAACCGATGTAATCACTGAGTATCGCACCCACGACAGCGATACCGGATCGCCAGAAGTGCAGATCGCACTCCTCTCGAACCGAATAACCTACCTCACCGAGCATTTCAAGACCCACGCGAAAGATCACCATAGTCGTCGCGGGCTGCTCAAGCTCGTCGGGCGCCGTCGCCGTCTTCTCGATTACCTCAAGAAGGCCGATATGGATCGCTACCGGACGATTATCGACAAGCTGGGAATCAGGAAGTAATCCTAAGGGACTGGCAAAGCCGAAAGGCTTCGCCAGTCTCGAGTTTCCCACCCGGGCTGAGTCCCTCCCTTCCGGCCGTAGCTCATCTTCGGCCTATCAACAACCTAATGACGCAACCGATGAGTGGGTTGCGCAGCGAAGGAAATTCATGACTCATAAAAAAGAGCTTCAAGTCGGTGGCCGTGCTCTATCGTTCGAGACCGGAAAAGTTGCCCGCCAGGCGAACGGCGCCGTTGTCGTGCGTCACGGCGATACAGTCGTCCTGGCCACGGCCTGCTACAAGGAAGGCGCCGTCCTCGGCGACTTCATGCCGCTCACGGTCGATTACAAAGAGTACACATACGCAGGCGGCAGGATCCCGGGCGGTTTCTTCAAGCGTGAAGGGCGGCCCACCGAAAAAGAGATCCTCACCTCACGGCTGATCGATCGTCCGCTGCGGCCTTCATTCACGAAGGGCTACCGGCAGGAGACGCAGATCATCGCTCTCGTTCTCTCCGCGGACGGCGAGAACGACCCTGACACCCTGGCGATCAATGCTGCGTCCGCCGCGCTGACCGTATCCGACATCCCCTTTCCGAATCCCATTGGCGCCGTCCGTATCGGATACGTCGATGGCGCGATCGTGGTCAATCCCACCAATGCGCAGCGTGATCTTTCCGAGCTCGACCTCGTAGTCGCCGGAACCGAGCATGCCATCGTGATGGTCGAAGCAGGAGCAAGGGAGGTTGAAGAGACTCTCGTGCTTGACGCTCTCGACGCCGCCCACGCAGCAATCAAAGAGATCATCAAAGTGCAGCAGGCGCTTCGTGATGACGCGGGAAAACCAAGACGCGAAGTCAACTTCATCCCGAAGTTCAGCTCCGATCTCTACTCCGACCTGCTCGGCAAGCATGAGGGCTCGCTGCGCGATGCTCTTCTGACTTCGGGCAAGTCGCCGAGAAAAGAGGCAGTTCATGCCGTCGCAGCGAAGTTCCTCGAAGGGATCGCACCGGAAGACACGGAGCGGATTTCTGCTCACAAGGCCGCGTTCGAGGAAATGCAGAAGGACGTCACGCGCAATCTGATCGTCAAGGAACAGAAGCGACTCGACGGCCGCAAGCCGGACGAGATTCGTGAGATCACCATCGAGCTCGGCGTGCTTCCACGAACCCATGGCTCAGCCATCTTTACTCGGGGCGAGACCCAGGCGCTCGTAACAGTCACGCTCGGTACACCGCAGGAAGCGCAGCGGGTCGAGGACTTCGAAGGTGAGACGAGGGAGCGCTTCATGCTCCACTACAACTTCCCGCCGTTCTCCGTCGGTGAAGTCAAGTTCATGCGTGGCCCCGCCCGTCGCGAGATCGGTCACGGAAACCTTGCCCGACGCGCCCTGGTGCCGATGCTACCTGCTCAGGAGGAGTTCCCGTACACGATCCGGTGCGTCTCGGACATTCTCGAGTCCAACGGCTCGTCGTCCATGGCCTCGGTCTGTGGCGGCTCACTGGCCCTCATGGACGCTGGCGTACCGATGACCTCGCCGGTAGCAGGTGTGGCCATGGGTCTGGTCAAAGGCGACGAGCGAACCGTGGTTCTCACGGACATTGCCGGAGCCGAGGATCACGACGGTGACATGGATTTCAAAGTCGCCGGAACCGAGAAGGGGATTACAGCCCTTCAAATGGACATCAAGGTCAGCGGGATCTCACGCGAGATCATGCAGCAGGCTCTCACGCAGGCTCGCGAGGGACGTCTCTACATCCTCGGGAAGATGAAGGCGGCGATCGAAACACCTCGCACCGAGCTCTCCGAGTTCGCACCGCGCCTCTACACGATTCAGGTCCCAAAGGATCGCATCCGCGACGTCATCGGCAGCGGTGGAAAGACGATCCGCTGGATCATCGAGGAGACTGGAACGAAGATCGAGGTCGAGGACGACGGAAAAGTCATCATCGCCTCGAGCGACGAAGCTTCGGCGCAGAAGGCAATCGACATCATCAAGGGCCTCACTGCAACACCCGAGGTCGGTACCACGTATAAAGGTACTGTCAAGCGGATCGAGCCGTACGGAGCATTCGTCGAAATCATGCCGGGACAGGACGGACTGCTGCACATCTCAGAGATTGCACACACACGCGTCAACGCCGTGACTGATTTCTACCAGCTCGGAGACAGTATCGACGTTCAGGTCGTGGGGGTTGAGCCTGATACCGGGAAGATCCGGCTGTCGCGCAAACCTCTTCTTCCTCCTCCAACCGAGGAGGAGCTTGCAGCATCGCGCTCGAGCTCATCTGAGGGTCGGGGCGGCAGGCCGGGTGGTGGCGGTGGTGGTTTCCGCGGCGGCAGCGGCAGCGGCGGCGGCGATCGTGGCGGCCGTGGCGGTGGCGACCGTGGCGGCTTCCGTCCTCGCGAGGGTGGCGGTCACAGCGGACCTCCTCGAGGCGACGGCGGAAATCGCGGTCGTGGCGAGGGTGGCGGCGGACCGAAGTAACGTTTTGATTCAGCGTAATTCAGAAGGGCGAACCGAAAGGTTCGCCCTTCTTACTTTCCGCGGAGACGCGCGACTATGTCATCCCGAGCTAATGGCCTTCGTGTAGCGCAGGCGTCCCGCCTGCCTTTGAAGTTTGGAAGAGTAGCCCGGAGGCCGCCAGCAAAGGCAGGCGGGAAGCCTGCGCTACACGAGGCTTCAATGGCGTCTCCCACAATTGCCGCCCTCATTGCGCGATGGTAAAGTCACAGGGGTTCTACTTCCTTCATGAAGCCACTACTACATCTCAATCTTCTGGGCGGCTTTCAGGCCTTCGACGCATCAGGTCAGGCGCTCTCGATCCCGACCCGGAAGGGCCAGGCCCTTCTCGCTTACATCGCGGTTCACCCTGCATCCGTCCACTCCCGCGACAAGCTCGCCTCCCTGCTGTGGAGTGAAAGCGGAGAGGAGCACGCACGTCACAGTTTGCGTCAGACTCTTCTGGCACTCCGCAAGATCGCTCCTCCCGAGATCATGCTCACGGAAAACGAGCAGGTGTCGATGGCTCGTGAGCTCATTGACGTCGATGTGATCCGGTTCGACAAGGCGCTGGAGGCTGGCGGAATTGAGTCGTTGCGCGAAGCAGCAACACTCTATCGGGGAGAGTTCCTCGAGGGACTGGTCATCGGGGACGAGACGATCGAGGAGTGGCTCTTCGCGGAGCGAAGCCGTCTGCTCGATGCTGCAGTCGGTGCGCTCGGAAAGATCTGCGCTGAAGAAGTGAAAGCGGGATTGGCGGATTGGGCGATTCACACCGCTCACCGACTCCTGGCGCTGGACCCAACGCAGGAAGTCGTTCATCGAACTCTCATGCGACTCTACTTTTCGCAGGGACGGAGAGAAGCTGCGCTGAGGCAGTATCAACTCTGCGCGGAGTCGCTCAAGAGAAATTTCGACATCCAGCCCGACTTCGAGACGCGCAAGCTCTTCGACAGGATTGCCTCGGAGGAACCGCCTCGAACCGATGAGTTCACCAGCACCGCGGTACTGGACGGCGCGCGAAAGCCGGTACTGATCCTCGTGGTCGAGGACGAGATGGTGACTCGGGCGTTGATGGAAGGGATTCTCAGCGAAGCCGGCTACGAGGTTGTCCAGGCTGAGGATGGAGCCGAGGCGCTCCTGGAGCTGGGGAGGCGGAAGTTCGACCTTGTGTTACTCGATATCAACATCCCCACGCTCGACGGGTTGAAGCTGTTCGAGATCATGATGCACAAGGGAATCGACACGCCTTCGATTTTTGTGACAGCGCTCAGTGACGCAGAGATTCGGAGCCGCGGCTCGGAGATGGGAGCCACGGAGTTTCTGCGGAAGCCGGTTGTGAAGGCGACATTGCTCGCCCGCGTTCGACAGGCCCTGGACGGACCCGCCGTCAGCGCGGAGTTGCGCGATCGAGCGTGATTGTATGCAAACGACGGGGCCCGCAGGTGTAGGACAGACACTCCTGTCTGTCGGTCCCGAATCGAGAGGCGACCGACAGACAAGAGTGTCTGTCCTACACTGTTGAGTGCGAATGAAAAGCGACCTTCTCTCTTCTTCTCCTCCTGACACGCTCGACGACGAGGCGCTCTCGGCGTTGGCTTTCGGACTGAGCGATGACGAGGTGGCCCGCAAGAAGTCCGGACGCACGCTCAGACTTCACAC
>Ga0136612_10000961_pt1 | contig 11717 bp, 14 predicted proteins | sample AntDryUQ224A2306_2_FD_106644 | JGI IMG/M metagenome (GOLD analysis project Ga0136612, IMG submission 106644) | Polar desert sand microbial communities from Dry Valleys, Antarctica - metaG UQ224A (23.06) | ecosystem: Environmental > Terrestrial > Soil > Desert | place: Antarctica: Dry Valley...
CCGCGATCGCGGCCAGCAGGACCGCCCGCTGCGAGATTCCCTTGACCCCCGGGACAGCGACGTCCCCGCGCAGCGAGGCGGCGGGCTCGATCCTCACGGCTGCTCCAGCACCGGCGCGACCACGACGCCGTAGCCCTGCGCCTCGAGGATCTCGGCCGCGCGCGCAGCCTCCTCCTCGCCGGTGACGAGAATCGTGACTGTGCCGCCGCGCTCGGAGGAGAGGTGCTGGAGGTCGAAATCGGCGATGTTGATCCGCTGCGCGCCGAGCGCCTGGGCGATGCCCGCGATCACGCCTGGGCGGTCCGGCACGTGGACCCGGAGACGCTGCAGCGCGCCCGCGTCGTCGTAGGCGGTCTCGAGCAGCCGGCGGCGGTTGCCCGACGCCTCGCCGATCCACCGCGCCAGGAAGCCAGCGTCACCGGCTGCGAGGGCAGCCTCTAGCTGCTCGATCCGCCGCCGGTGCTCGGCGAGCCCGTCCGCAAGTGCGACTCGATTCTCGAGGAAGATGTCGACCCAGATCCGCGGGTTGGCGCCGGCGACGCGCGTCATGTCGCGCAACGAGCCTCCTGCAGCGGCAAGCGGCTCGTGACCGTCGATCCTGGAGGCGCCGGCCTGGTTGAGGAGGACGTTCGCGAGTGCGTGCGGCAAGTGGCTGGTGACGGCGACGAGACGGTCGTGCGCGTCCGGGTCGACTGCGACCGGAACCGCCCCCAGCGCCGAGACGAAGCCGTGCAGGAGCTTGTACCGCTCCGGCTCGGTGGCGGCGATCGGGGTCAGGAACCAGGTCGCGCTGTCGAACAGCTCGCCCGTCGCCCGCTCCGGTCCGCGCGCCTCCGACCCGCAGATCGGATGGCCGCCGATGAAGCGCGACTCGCCCGCCGCAGCTGCGACGACCGCGCCCTTCGTCGAGCCGACGTCGGTGACCGTGCACGAGGTGGGGCTGGCGTCGAGGACCGCCCGCACCTGCGCAGGCAACGCCGCGACCGGGGCGGCGACGACGGCGAGGTCAGCACCGGCGAGCGCGCTGCGGAGGTCGGCGGCCGCCTCCACCGCTCCGCGCTCGGCGGCCGTGGCGAGGTGGGTCTCGTCGGGATCCCACCCTGCCACGTGCTCGAACCCCGCTCGGCGGGCGGCGAGACCGACCGACGCACCGATCAGTCCGGTGCCGACGACGGCCAGCCTCATGACCTAGCCGATCGTCTTACCGAGCAGCGACGTGAGGGCTCGGATCTCGTGCGCGAAGTCGGCGAACTCTGCCGCCGGTATCTGCTGCGGCCCGTCGCACAGCGCCTCCTCCGGGCGGGGATGCACCTCGACGATGATCCCGTCCGCTCCGGCGGCCACCGCCGCCCGCGCAAGTGGCAGCACGAGGTCGCGCTTGCCGGCCGCGTGAGATGGGTCGACGATCACGGGCAAGTGCGTCTCGTGCTTCAGCACCGGGATCGCTGAGAGGTCGAGCGTGTATCGGGTCGAGCGCTCGAAGGTCTTGATCCCACGCTCGCAGAGAATCACCTGTGCGTTGCCTTCTTTGACGACATACTCCGCGGCCATGAGCAGTTCCTCGATCGAGGCTGAGGGGCCGCGCTTGAGCAGCACCGGCTTCGGTGCCCGCCCGACCTCCGAGAGCAGGTTGAAGTTCTGCATGTTGCGCGCGCCGATCTGGATCACGTCTGCCGTCCCCACGACCGCGTCGACGTCGCGCGGGTCCATCAGCTCCGTTACGAGCGGCAGCCCCGTCTCCTCCCGTGCCTCCGCGAGAATCGCAAGCCCCTCGACCCCAAGCCCCTGAAAGGCATAGGGCGACGTACGGGGCTTGAAGGCGCCGCCGCGCAGCATCGTCACGCCCTGCTCGGCCACGACGCGCGCCGTCTCCATCGTCTGCGCGCGGGTCTCCACCGTGCACGGGCCGGCAATGAAGCCGAAGTACGCGTCGCCGATCTTCCTGCCTCGCGCCTCGATCACGGTCGAATCGCGGCGCAGCTCACGCGACACGAGCTTGTACGGCTTCACGATCGGCAGCACTTGCTCGACGCCAGGGAATCCCTCGAGCGGCAGCGTGGCGAGCAGCTCGCGCTCGCCGATCGCGCCGATCACGGTGGCGTCGCGCCCGTAGCTGACATGAGCACTCGCGCCCGCCTCCTCGAGCCGCGCGACGATCTCGTCGACCTGCTCGGACGACGCCTGCGCGCCCATCACGATCAGGAGCTCAGGGGATCCCACGACGGCCATGCGGGCCAGTCTAGATGCGAGTATTCTTCTACCGATGCGTCACAGCTCCCACACCGAGGCCTGGTTCTGGCGCCGCGGGCGGAGCGGAAGCCTGGGCTAGAACGCGCTCAGCCGCTTCGTCCGCACCTCGTGACCTCCGGCAGGAGGTCTTTCTCGTTCAGCGACCGAACAAAGGAACCTCATGCGCATCTTCTCCGGCATCCAGCCCACGGGCGAGAAGCACCTCGGCAACCTGATCGGCGGCTTCCGCCAATACGCGGCCACACAGGAGCGCGGGGAGGGCTTCTTCTGCATCGTCGACCTGCACTCGATCACGGTCGAGTACGAGCCGGACGATTTCCGTGAGAAGACCCTCGACCTGGCTGCCCTGCTCTTCGCGACCGGCCTCGATCCCGAGCGCTCGACGGTCTTCGTGCAGAGCCACGTTCCGGCGCACGGAGAGGCGGCATGGCTGCTCGGCTCGGTCACGAGCTACGGCCAGCTGGGCCGGATGACGCAGTTCAAAGACAAGTCCGACCGGCGCGAGTTCATCTCGGCCGGCCTCTTCACCTACCCGGTGCTGATGGCGGGCGACATCCTGCTCTACCAGACCGACATCGTTCCGATCGGCGACGACCAGCGACAGCACCTCGAGCTGACGAGAGACATCGCCGACCGGTTCAACACTCGCTTCGGTGCGACGTTCAAGATCCCGGACGGCGTCTATCCGGAGGTCGGCGCGCGGATCATGGACCTGCAGGAGCCGCTGAGCAAGATGTCCACGACCGGGGGCACGCCGCAGGGCACCGTCCGCCTCCTCGACGAGCCGGACACGATCCGGAAGAAGTTCCGCTCGGCGGTGACCGATTCCGGGACGGACGTGCGGCGTGCTCCAGACAAGCCGGGCGTCACGAACCTGATCGACATCCTCTCGGCGCTCACTGATGAGTCGCCGGAGGCGATCGAGGCGCGGTACGACGGAGCGGGCTACGGCCGGTTCAAGACAGAAGTCGGCGACGCCGTCGTGGAGGCGGTAGTTCCGATCCAGGAACGCTACAGGGCGCTACGTTCGAATCCGGCGGAGCTGCAGCGGCTGCTCGCCCGGGGCGCCGAGAAGGCACGCAAGGCCTCCCAGCCGACGCTCGAGACGATGTACGACCGCATGGGCTTCGTCAAGCCGGAGCTGGGCCGCTTCTTCGGAGCCGCTCGACCTCGCGCGCTGTGAGCTCGCGCCATTCGCCGGGCCCGAGCGCGCCCAGCTCGAGTCCGGCGTAGAGGCTTCGGTGAAGGCGCCGCACGCGGTGGCCGACAGCCTCGGTCATCCGCCGCACCTGCCTGTTGCGCCCCTCGTGCAGCACGAGCTCGAACCTCGCTGCGCCGAGCCGCCGCACGCGCGCCGGTGCGGTGAGACCGTCCTCGAGCCCGACACCTTCGGCAAGCACGCGCAGGGCCTCGTCGGTCGGCTCCTTGTACACCTCGACCTCGTACACCTTCTCGACGCCGTAGCGAGGATGGGCGAGCTTATGTGCGAGCGGTCCGTCGTTTGTGAGCAGGAGCGCTCCGGTCGTGTCGACGTCGAGGCGACCGACCGGCACGACGCGCGACTCGTGCTCGACGAGCTCGACGACCGTCGGTCGCCCCTGCGGATCGCTTGCCGTCGTGACGACGCCGCGTGGCTTGTGGAGCAGCACGTAGGCGAGCTCCTGCTTCGCGACGGGCATACCGTCGACCTCGACGAGGTCGTTGCCGCCGACGAAGGTATTGAGCTCCCCCCGCGTGCCGTTCACGCGCACGCGACCGGCCTTGATCAGGTCGTCCGCCTTCCGGCGTGAGGCGACGCCGGCGCGGGCGAGGTACGCGTTCAATCTCACGGCTGACCTCATTGGTACACGTTGGCTCTGCGCCCGCGACGTGGACGCCTTCAGGGATTTTCTCGCGCCACGGATCCGCGAGAGCGGATTTCTGGCCTGCGCTGCAGTAGTAGTGTGGCCGCGCGATGCGCGATCGCTCCCAGGATCTCGAGCGGCTGGCCGATCTGCTCGTCGGCTTCGGCGCCAATCTTCAGCCGGGGCAGATCCTCGGCGTCACGGCCTACCTCGGGATGGAGGATGCGGCTCGTGCGGTTGCCCGGGCCGGCTACAAGCGCGGCGCCAAGTATGTCGACGTCTTCTGGTGGGATCAGCTCGTCAAGCGCGAACGGCTCGAGTATGCCGAACAGGACACGCTCGACTACGTGCCGCCATGGATCGGCCACCGGTTGCAGTGGCTCTCGGACGAGTGCGCTGCTCGCATCTCGCTCACGGGGACGAGCGCCTCGGTATTCGACGACGTCGATCCCGCGCGGATGGGCCGAGACATCCTCCCGTACGTCGCCGAGATTCCTCGGATCGTGAACGAGCGGACGACGAACTGGACGATCGGCCCGTACCCGAACCTCGAGTGGGCTCAGCGGGTCCATTCCGAGCTCCGGCCGGAGGAGGCTCTGGACAAACTCTGGGAGGAGGTTGTCCACGTCCTCCGTCTGGACGAGGACGACCCGGTCGCCGCGTGGCACGACCGGATGGAGGCGATCGTGGCGAGTGCCGACCAGCTGACGCAGCGTCGTTTCGACGCAATTCACCTCCAGGGCCCCGGCACCGACCTGACGATCGGGCTGCTACCGAGCTCAAAGTGGCTCGGAGCCGACTTCACGACCGCCGGGGGACTGACCCACTACCCCAACCTTCCGACCGAGGAAGTGTTCACGACGCCCGACCCGGAGCGCGTCGACGGTCACGTTTCGGCAACGATGCCGCTCCAGCTCTTCGGGTCGTTCATGGAGGGAATCCGAATCGAGTTTCGGGGCGGGCGCGCGGTGAAGGCGGACGCCGACAAGGGCGCCGACGCGCTGCGCGCGATGATCGCGAAGGACGACGGAGCGGCGCGCCTCGGCGAGCTGGCCCTCGTGGATAAGGAAGGGCGGATCGGCCCGCTCGGCACGGTCTTCTACGACACCCTGATCGACGAGAACGCGGCCAGCCACATCGCGCTCGGCAACGCCTACACCTTCCCGGTGGAGGACGAGGCCGACCGACAGCGCGTGAACAAGAGCGACGTTCACGTCGACTTCATGATCGGCTCGAACGAGATCGACGTCGACGGGATCACGCGTGACGGCGATCGCGTGCCGATATTACGCGGCGGCACTTGGCAGCTCTAGTCGAGGTCGTCGACTACGACCCGGCCTGGCCGGGACTCTTCGAGGAGGAGCGCACCCGACTCGAGCCGGTCCTGGCGCCGTGGCTTAGCGGCGGCATCCACCACGTCGGCAGCACCTCCGTCCCGGATCTCGCGGCGAAGCCCGTGATCGACATCCTGGCCGGGGTCAGCAGCCTCGAGGAGAGCCGCAAGGCGATCAAGCCTCTTGCAGCCCTCTCGTACTGCTGGGCCCCGTATCAGGAGCACATCATGAACTGGTTCTGCAAGCCCTCATCGAGCCATCGCACACACCATCTGCACCTCGTGGTTGAAGGTTCCGAGACGTGGCGGGACGAGCTCCTGTTCCGAGACACCCTGCGCTCACAGCCCGAGACGGCGCGGGCCTACGAGACGCTGAAACGGCACCTCGCGGTGGAGTTCAGGCTTGACCGCGAGGCGTACACGCGTGCAAAAACCGACTTCGTCTTGAGCGTGCTCGCGCGCGAGCTCCCTCGAGGCACGTAGCGGTTCCTGGCGCGCCGCTCGCGGTGCGCAGGCCGGTGGAACAGTATGGAAACACGGGCCGCCGGCTGGAGCGCCGCGAGCGGCGCGAGGCTGCGCCGGAGGCCGGCTCCGCCGGCCGGGAGGCGCAGCCGGCCAGGGCCGCTACGCGGTCTTGCCGACGGCGACCGAGTGCAACCGCTCGCGAATCTCCGCGGCGGTCTCCCCCAGGTCGTCGAGGCGAGGCAGCGCGGAGGCGCTCTCGAGCCCGAACACCCGCTCGAAGAGGGCCGTCGTGCGATAGCGGACGGCGCCGCCGGGACCGTCGTCGCGGCCCGCTTCCGCGATCAGCCCTCGCTCGAGCAGGCCCGCCACGGCGGAGTCGGCGGCGACGCCGCGGATCCTGGCGATCTCGGGTCGGCTGCAGGGCCCCAGATAGGCGACGATGGCCAGCGTCTCCATGGCTGCCTGAGAGAGGCCGCGCTCGACGGGCCGCTCGAAGAGGCGGCCGCACGCGACTGCCGCCTCACGCGAGGCGCGGAAGGCGTAGCCGCCGGCGACGCGCTCGAGCACGATCCCGCTCCGACCCTCCCGGTAGCGGTCCGACAGCAGGCCGAGGGCCGTCTCGATCCGTTCCGGGTCGTCATCCGCCGCCTGCGCGAGCTCCTTGACGGAGAGCGGCGCGGAGGCGACGACGAGGAGCGCCTCGAGTGTGCGGGCGAGCTGGTCGACCGGATTCGTCGTGATCAGGCGGAGCGGACGGTCCATTCGGCACTCCTTTCGTTCGCGAGGTGGGTTTCCTGCTCGTCTCCGTCCGCGTGTTTCTGGGGCGCCGCTGGTGGTGCGTAGGCCGGAGGATCAGTATGGGAATACGGGCCTCCGGCTGGAGCGCCGCCAGCGGAGTCAGGCTTCGGCGGAGCCGGGCTCTGCCCGGCGGGAGCCGCCGCCGGCCAGGGGCGCGCGGGGCGGGAAACCCTTATGGGGGCGAACGGCGCGGGCTGGTCGAGGGCGATCTCGCCGGTCTTGCGCAGCTCGAGGAGCGCGAGGAAGGCAACGGCCTGCTCCATCCGGGGCAGGTCACCGATCTCGGCGTCGAGGTCGAAGCGCGTCCGGCGGCGCAGCACAGCGCGGAAGCGCTCTAGGAACCGCGAGACCGGCGGCAATCGCAGCGACATGTGCGCCAGCGAGAGCTGGGACGGCGGCTCGGCGAGCGCTCGCAGGACTGCACCGAGCCGTTCGGGATCCTGCGGCTCTAGCGTGCGCTGCGGCTGGGGCGCGAGCGGTGCGGGTCCGACGCGGAAGAAGCGGTCGCGCTCGGCTCCAAGTCGTTCGGAGAGCCAGGCGGCCCCCTCTTTCATTCGACGGTACTCGGCCAGGCGACGCGCCAGCTCCTCTGCGGCCTCTTCCGGCTCGAGCTCGGCGAGCTCCGCCTCCTCATCGGGGAAGAGTGCGCGTGCCTTCAGCTCCAGCAGGGCCGAGATCAGGACGAGGAACTCGCCACAGACATCAAGATCCCATTCGTCTCTCTCGCGTTCCTGGGGCGTCGCCGGAACCGGGCTCTGCCCGGCGGGAGGTGCCGCCGGGCAGGGGCGGGAGAGCCGCTCGACGAATGCCACGACGATCGCGGCGACATCGACCTCGCCCGGCTCGAGCTCTTCCCGGAGCACGAGCGTCAGCAGCAGATCAAAGGGGCCCTCGAAGGCGTCGAGGTCCAGCTCCAGCTCGTGCGCGGACATGCCCGCGGCAGGTTAGCGGCGGGGTCGGACGCGCTTCCGCGGGACAGCCATCGCCGGGGGCGGCTCCGGCTTCCGCTCGCGCGGGCGACGCCGACCCCGGCCGGAAAGGAGCTGCCACCAGACGAAGAAGGCGACCGCGGCGACGAAGAGGATCAGCGCCACCCAGGCATTCACCCGCATCCCGGCGAGCTCCTTGGACGGATCGACGCGCAGGGTCTCGAGGTACAAACGAAAAGCGGTGTAGAGCGCGACGTAGAGGGCGAACAGTGCCGGGGGCCGGAACCGGAATCGGCGGTCGAGCAGGAGCAGCAAGCCAGCGGCGAACAGATTCCAGAGCCCCTCGTAGAGGAATGTGGGATGGAAGGTCTCGGCGAGCAGGTAGTCGTCGGGCCGGCGCTCAGGGTCGATCTCGAGCGCCCATGGCAGGGCTGTGGGCTCGCCGAAGAGCTCCTGGTTCCACCAGTTGCCGACGCGCCCGATCGCCTGTGCGACGAGGAGTCCCGGCGCGGCCGCATCCAGCAACGCGAGCGAGCTCGCGCCCGAGCGGTGCGCGATGATCGAGCCGACCAGCACGCCCGCGGCGATTCCACCCCAGATCCCGAGCCCCCCTTCCCAGACGGCGAACACGCCCCACCACTCGTCCGGCAGCTCGTCCCAGCTCGTCGCGACGTGGTAGAGACGGGCGCCGACGATCCCCGCGCCGACACCCCACACCGCGACGCGGAAGATCAGGTCCCAGTCACCGCCCCGACGAACCCAGCGCACCCCGGTCAGCCAGATGCACGCCGCGATGCCGGCAAGGAGCATCAGGCCGTACATGTGGATCGTGATCGGCCCGACGTCCAGCGTGCCCGTCGAGGGCGAGGGAATCGAGGCGAACAACGAGATCGAGGGAGGCAACGTCATCCGTCAGAGCATTCTGCCGGGAGACGCCGGAGTATGTGCGTCAGAGGAGGATCTGCAGGGCGAGCTCGTGCTGACAACCGGCCCGCAGGAGATCGATCGCGTAGTGCAGGTCGACTTCCGGCCGGCTCGCGAGGGTCCGAGCGGCAGCCGGATCGTAGCCGGCGCGCTCGAGCGCCTCGGCGCGCCAGCGCTCGATCCGCTCCAGCTCCGTCTCGGTGTTCTTCAGCTCTGCCGCAGTCATCCCGATCAACTCCTCTATAACCGTTGTACACGCTATTCGTCTCCTCTAACGATTCAGATGTCCCCTTTCGAGCGGTTTGGGATGAAGCTTTCGTAAAAGGTTTGCAAGGGGCTCCGCGAAATGCCGTTCAAACGGGCTCGCGGACACGATCCGCAACGACGCAAACGTGCAGGCAGACCCGGGGGGCGTCCCTGACGACCCCCGGAGCGAGACGAGCTAGGAGAACCGAGCTACCGGCCGGCGGCGGCCGGCTGGGGAGTCGAGCGCGACCGTCTCGTGAGGAGCGCCAAGGCGACCGCCGCGACCAATGCGAGCGCGATAGCGCTGACAGGCAGCGTCGGGAACGACGACGGCGAGTCGGCAGGCCTGATCTCGACCGGCGCGTAGGTGTGGGTCTGGGTGAAGCCGTCCCAGATCTCGTACCTCCAGTTGCCCTCCTTGGGGAAGCGCACCTCGGCGTGGTACACCCCGGGCTTTCCGGTCGGCTTCGCCGCGTACGTGAGTGTGTCGCCACCACCGCCGCGGTTGAGGCGGACGACGGGTTGGACTCCCTCGAGCGGCGTCCGGCCATGCTGGAGGATCGTCAGATCGACCGACCAGGTGCCACCGGCCAAGACATCCTTCGGCAGCGAGCTGAGACCTACGGTCGCCCATCCGCCGGCGGCCGCCACGGGAGCGGCGACGAGCACGAACGCGAGCAGCAGCAGGAGCTTCTTCATGTGTGGCCTCCCATTCCAATCGTCGGTTGTCTCCGCGTATACACCGCGGCGTGACGAGCGGTTCCATCACTCGACGGTTCCTGCGAGCTCGAGTGCCCGTGCTCGCGTCACATCCGCTTCCAGGCGCAGCAGCAGCGGTCCGCGATTCCAGAGCAGCGTGTTCCCGGCCAGGTACGTCGCCTCGTCTGCAATTCGGCCGAACGCGTCCCGGAACATGACGAAGTGCTCGTCGCCGGACACGAAGAGGCCTCGCTCGCCCGCGACGGTCACCTCGTCGACGCGCGTTCGGCCTGCCACCGTCTTCTTCACGAACCCTTCGAAGAGCGAGCCGCGCAGCTGGGAGAGAACGAGCCGCGGCTTCTCGGTTGACCCGTAGACGAGCGTCGCGACGGTGTCGCCGCGGACGAAGATCGCGTCCGGCTCGCCCATGTCTAGCAGTCTGAAACCGACGCGGAGCTCGGCCTCCTCGCGCGTGACCCGCTCCCCGAGTGCCAGCCGCCCGGTTGTCGGGACGCCGGGTAGCTTGTCAACGCGCTCGACCGTCGCGCCTCGCAGTCGGAAGATCTCGAGGAAGGCGCTGCGCGCGCCTGGGGAGAACGCAAGCACGCCCGCGGCGACCGCGACGACGACCGCCAGCGCGATCGCGAGCGGTCGTAGCCGCGGCCGCGACCTCCCCCGGACGAGGCCACGCTCGAAGCGCGCGGCCAGGTCCGGCGTCTCGGGGAACGCGATCTCGTCGCGCAGCGAGGCGAGGCGGAGCTCGAGCTCGGTCATTCGTCGCCTCCCAGCTGTGCACGCAGGCGCCCGAGCGCTCGGGACGTGCGCGACTTGACGGTGCCGCGCCGCACGCCAAGCGCCGCCGCGGTCTCTTCCTCGCTCAGGTCGAGCAGATAACGGCAGGAGAGGACGAGGCGCTCCTCCTCGCGCAGGGTCTCGAGCGCTGCCAGGAGGGTCTGCCGCTGCTCCGCGGCGAGTAGGCTCCCCTCGGGAGACGGAGCCGCGTCCCCCGAGGGAAGGTCGTGGGCGGCCCGCAGCACGAGGTGCTCACGGCGCCCGGCGGAGCGACGGCGGTTGCGCGCCTCGTTGGCCACGATCGTAAGCAGCCAAGGCCGCAGAGGCGCGCCGCGCCGGAAGCGCGGTAGCGCGTGGAATGCCTTCACAAGAGCCGTCTGCACGGCGTCCTCGGCATCGGCAGCGTTGCGAGTGATCAGGTATGCAGTGCGGAAAGCGATCTCCTGGTGGTCACGGATGAGCGTGCCGAAGGCTGCGCCGTCTCCCCTGCACGCCCGTTCGACCAGCTCGTCCTCGTCCGGTGGCCGGCTCACCACTCAAGCTTTCTACACCGGCGTCAGGCGCGCGGTTCCACCGTCCGCAAGCGCCGAGGGACAGTCCCCCTGACACGTACGCTATGGACATGGCTCGGGCGGTCGGGATCAACCACATCGCGCTCGAGGTGGGGTCGCTGAACGAGGCGCTGGAGTTCTATGGCCGTCTGTTCGACGTCGAGCTGCGGGGGCGGGTCCGCGGGATGGCGTTCGTCGACATGGGCGACCAATTCATCGCGCTCGCCGAAGGGCGCACGCAAGGGCCCGACGCTGCTCGCCACTTTGGCCTCGTGGTCGACGACGTGCCCGCCGTGCTCGACGCGGCACGTGAAGTCGGCGTCGAGATCTTCGGCGGCAACTCCTTCAACGATCCCTGGGGAAACCACGTTCAGGTCGTGGCCTACTCAGACATCCAGTTCACGAAGACTCCCGAGATCCTGCGCGGCATGGGGCTCGACCTCGGCAAGAGCGGGTCGGCTCTGGCGGAGTTACGCGAGAAGGGGCTTGCCTGAGGAGCTACACCCTGCGCCGATCCACGTGAGGTAGAGGCGAAGCGCATACTTGCGGTGTGCTTCGGGCAGTGGGTACAGCGTTGCCGCACTTCTAACACTGTCCGGTGGGCTCGCAATCCTCGTCTGGTCGAGTGGACTTGAGGCGCAGTATGTCGAGTTGAGGCATGTCGTGGGCCGCGGGACGGGAAGTCTCCGACTCTCGACGCTCGCATTCGGGCTGATACTTCTCGGCTTGGGGCTTCTGACCGCGGGCGCGACGCTGCTTGCTGCTAGGTGGACTGACTACACACCTTCGAGACGGCTGATTGCGTCCGGGCCTCCGGCGAGCCTTGTGGTCGACCAAGACCCAGCTCGCGAAGGAGGCCCAGATGCATGATCGAGTGTGCCCGCCG
>Ga0136612_10000962_pt1 | contig 11717 bp, 13 predicted proteins | sample AntDryUQ224A2306_2_FD_106644 | JGI IMG/M metagenome (GOLD analysis project Ga0136612, IMG submission 106644) | Polar desert sand microbial communities from Dry Valleys, Antarctica - metaG UQ224A (23.06) | ecosystem: Environmental > Terrestrial > Soil > Desert | place: Antarctica: Dry Valley...
GCCGGCTCGAGCCGGCTACCTGGAGAAGGTCGTGGGGAGCTATCACGCGCAACTGGCCGCGAGCTGCAAGCGCTTCTCGAACTGCCTCTACGATCGTGGTGCACTGCGACGTATGGTCGTCGTTCCGGCTGATCTGACTCGGGACTTCCAGCATTTGTCGGTACAGGGCCAGAGGAAGGCGGCGGCGATCGCGTGGTCGCTGCTCTACTGACGTCGGCCGATCGACTCGATCGCGAAGGCGAGCGTTTAGTCTGACGAGCGGGGACGCCCTGACGAGCATGACGTGCGTGGCCTGCCGGAGAGACGCGCCGACCGTCACTCCGGCAGAGATGGCCGAGCTCCAGCCGCAGGTGCCCGAATGGGAGCTCGTGGAGCTCGACGGCATCGAGCGGCTGAGGCGCGTCTTCTCGCACCCCGACTTCGCGCAGGCGCTGGAGTTCACCAACAGGGTCGGCGAGCTTGCGGAGGCGGAAGGGCATCATCCCACCCTCCTCACCGAGTGGGGTCCCACGACGGTCACCTGGTGGACGCAGAAGGTCAGGGGCCTGCACCGCAACGACTTGATCATGGCGGCCAAGACCGACGAGCTGGCAGGGGTCTGAACCGGTGAGGCGCTCGCCGCCGGCGGATCAGCCGGTGCCGAACGCAGCCAGCAGTACCTCTCGCGAGACGGCGCCCTCGACGTAACGCGACGTTCCCGCGGTGCGCAGCTCCTCGGCGGCAGCGACGAGCGCACCGTACGCCGCACCTGCGAGTGCACCGCCCGTCGAGACGCGCCGAACTCCCACGGAGGCCAGCTCTGCGACGCTCGGTCCGTGCGGGAGCGCGAGGACGTTCACGGGTGCCCCGACCGCCTGTACTACCGCGCGGACCTGGTCGAGCTCGCTCAGACCCGGCGCGTAGACGACGTCGGCACCGGCGTCGCGATAGGCGAGCAGTCGGGCGATCGTGTCATCCAGGTCGTCGACACCGCGAATGTGGTTCTCCGCCCGCCCCGTGAGCACCATCCCCTGCGCCGCCTCAGCGGCCTCCGCGACCCGCTCCGCCGCGCGTCCGATGTCGTCGATGCGCTCGGTGACCGGGTCGTAGTCCTCGATCGAGAATCCGGCCGCGCCGGCGTCCGCGAGCATCCGGACGGTCTCGGCGACACCGCCTGGATCGTCGGGGAAGCAGCGCTCGCTGTCGACGTTCAACGGCAGGTCGGTCGCGGCGACGAGGCTTCGCACGTGCGCGACAAGCTCGTCCCGCGTCACGTGCCCGTCGAGCTTCCCGAGCGACCAGGCGAACCCGGCGCTCGTCGTCGCGAGCGCCTGGAAGCCGGCGGCGGCGAGCAGCCGCGCGGAGCCGGCGTCCCATGGGTTCGGCATCACGAACAGCTCCCCGGCGGCATGCAGAGCCTTGAAGCGGGCCTGGCGGTCGTCGCTTGAGCTGCTCACTCCTCTAGTGTGACGTGACGTGGAGGCGCTGACAAAGATGACCTGCGTCGCCTGCCGGAGGGACGCACCAACCGTGTCGGCCGAGGAGATCGCCGAGCTGCAACCGCAGGTGCCCGACTGGGAGCTCGTGGAGCTCGACGGCATCAAGCGCCTGCGACGCGTCTTCTCGTCCGAGGACTTTGCCCAGGCGCTGGCGTTCACCACCAGAGTCGGTGCGCTCGCGGAAGCGGAGGGCCATCATCCCGCGCTGCTGACCGAGTGGGGCCGCACGACCGTCACCTGGTGGACGCACAAGATCAGGGGACTCCACCGCAACGACTTCATCATGGCTGCGAAGACCGACGAGATCGCTCGGACCTGACTCGGGCGTCTCGGCAGGTGGCGCGGGCGAGCGGGCGCCACGACCCTAATTGACTCAGGAGATGGGGCCTCGACGGTCGAGCAGGCAGGCGTTCGCGCCGAGGACAGCTCTACGTTGCGGGCGCTGCGCTTGCCTGGTCGAGCGCGGGCGTGCTGCAGCGGGAGCTCTCCGTCGACACGACGACGCAACTCGCGGGCCGCGCCGTCTTCGCGTTCCTCGCGCTCGGTGTCTTCGTCGTCGCCATCAGCGGCCGTCGCACGACCCACGCCTTCCGCTCGATGGGCCGGGCAGGTCTTGCCGTGGCGGTCTGCACGGCGGTGGCCTAGGGATCGTTCATCGTCGCGCTCAACCACGCCACCGTCGCGAACGTCTTCTTCATGCAAGCGGCGGCGCCGATCGGCGCCGCGCTGATCGCGTGGCTCGCGCTGCGTGAGGCGATCACGCGCCGTGCCTGCCTCGCGATGGTGGTCGCTCTCTTCGGCGTGGTGCTGATGGTCGGCGCTCCGGGCAGCAGCAGCCTGCTCGGCATCGGCGCCTCGCTCGTGACGACGCTCGCGTTCTCGGTCGGCATCGTGATCACCCGGCACCGCCGCGACGTCTCGATGGCGCCCGCCGTCTGCCTTTCGCAGCTCTCCTTGTTCACGCATTCGGCCCGTTCGCACAGCCTTCGAGCGTGACGGGGCCCGACCTCGGCCGCTCGTCCTGCTGGGATTCGGTCAGATGGCGCTCGGCCTGGCGCTCCTGACGGTGGGAGCCCGGCTGATCCCGGCGTCCGAGGTTGCGCTGATCACGCTGCTCGAGGTCGTCCTCGGCCCACTCTGGGTGTGGCTCGCGCTGTCGGAGAGGCCGCCACAGCTGACGCTCCTCGGCGGAGGGGTCGTCATCCTCGCCGTCCTCCTGTTCGCGACCGAGCGGACGCGGGCGCCGGTCGTGTCGAGCGCGGTGGCGCCCGACGCGGCACGCTGACGTTCACCAGTCCCCCACGCTGCCGTCTGCGTAGTAGACGCGCTGGAGCAGCTCGGGCTCGAAGGGATGCCGCCGCACGACGTCGAGGTCGATCTCGACGCCGAGGCCGGGCAACTCGCTCGGGAATGCCCGCATCCCTGCGGGGTCGATCCGGTGCGACTCGGTGACCACCTCGGCCCGCCAGGGCACGTCACCCGTGACGGCCTCGCAGATCAGGTACGACGGAGTCGCCAGGCCGAGCTCGATCGACGCCGCGGTCGATACTGGCCCCTGCGGGTTGTGAGGCGCGAGCGCGACGCGGTAGGCCTCCGCGAGCGCCGCGATCCGCCGCGCTTCCGTCAGCCCGCCGCAATGCGTGACGTCCGGCTGCAGGACGCTGCAGGCGCCTTTCTCGAGCAGCTCCCGGAAGCCGTGGATCCCGACGAGGCGCTCCCCCGTGGCGATGGGTGTCGACACCGAACGCTGGATCGCCGCGATGTCATCGGCACGCTCGGGCCAGCAGGGCTCCTCGAGCCAGAGGAGGCCGAATGGCTCGAGGGCACGGGCGAAGAGGTGGCCCATCCGCGGGCTCGGCCGGGCGTGGCAGTCGACCATCAGGTCGATCCCCTCGCCGACCGCCTCGCGCATCGCGTCAACGCAGCGCTCGGCGTGCCGCACCGGCCCGAGCCCCTCGAGCGGCATCGTCGGCGGCACCGCCATCGCCTTGAACGCGGTGAACCCCTGCTCGACGAGCGCACGACCAAGCTCCGCGAACCGGGCCGGCTCGTCGCTCTCGTAGAAGTCCTCCATCAGGCCGCCGCCGAGGTGGCCGTAGAGGCGAACATAGTCGCGCACCGGCCCGCCCCAGAGCCGGTGGCACGGCACGCCGTGCACCTTGCCGAGGATGTCCCAGAGCGCGATGTCGATCCCCGACAGAGCCGTTCCGCGGACGATGTCGTTGCCGTGCCAGAAGTGCTGCCGGAACATCGTCTGCCAGAGGTGCTCGATCCGCGTCGGATCCTCGCCGACGACGAGCTCGGCCAGGTCCTCGACCGCGCCGACGACGGCGCGGGTATGCCACTCGAGCGTCGCCTCGCCCCAGCCGTGCAAGCCCGGCTCGTCGGTCAGGACGCGCACGAAGACCCAGTTACGCATTCGCGCGTTGCAGACGTGCGTCTCGACCGCGGTGATCTTCACTTCACGTCACGCGAGCCTATGGAGCAGCGACACGCTCTCCTCGACGACGCGGTCGACCTCGCCACGATCGACGTTCGAGTTCGTGATCCCGTAGGCCCAGCGATACCGATCCTGGTCGAGCAGGTCGTCGAGCGGGACGCCGTCGAGGAGGGCGAGATCGCCGTCACCCGGGAGATAGCCTCCGTAATCGTTCGTGTAGCCGAGCACGAACGTCGTCGCAAACGGGCTCCCCGCGCGAATCCGCTGCCCCTGCTCGTTGAAGAGCTCGAAGGGGTTGCCGGCGATTGCAGCGTCACCGATCCGCAATGCCTGCACCTCCGCGCGAACCGGAGTGTCGGCGCGCTCGATCATGTCGGCGTACATCGTCAGCGCACCCTGCTGGTAGGCAGCCGGGGCATCCTGCGCCGAGGTCGCCGTATGCATGTCTTCCGGCCACACCTCAGGGAACTCCTCCGCCGGCTCGAGAGCGAGAGCGGCCTGTCGCGTGGCGATCTCCTCACGGTTCCACGGGATCCGGCGGCGGCGCAGCTCGACGAACGAAGAGGCCGCGCCGAGCGCAACGTCGTCCGTTGTCTCGATTCCCGGAAGGGCCTCGAGCACGGCAGCGGCGAGGGCGCGGCCGAAGTCGTCGCGGGTCTCGAAGCTGTGCCGGCGTGCGTCCCGGTTGCCGAACCAGAAGTCCCACGCTGCGACGTCGCCGGCGGTGCCGGAGAGGAACAGGCACTCGGCACCCGGCCTCGCAGCCTCGACCGCGTCGCGCAGCGGACCGGGGAAGTCCGAGTTCCACAGCGTCGTTTCGCCGCCGACAAGCGTTCCGTGGCAGGCGACGCTCGCCACAACCGCGATCGGTGCGCCGTCAGCGGCGTCGACGCGCAGCACCGGCACGGAGTCGTCCACCGGCCGCTCGTGTCGCACGCGATTGACGGTGATTCCCGGTGCGCGACCCATCGCCCAACCCCCGCGAGCCGGGCGCCGATTGCGCCAGGCGGCGTAGACGGCGCCTGCGAGCTGGTCGACGACGGCGTCCAGATAGCGCTCGAACGTTGGCGCGTCGGCGAGGCCGGCCACCGACGAGCCGCGGGAGATGCTCGGAGCACTGTGGTTGTGAGACGCGTTGACGAGCAGTGCCTCGGCGGGTATACCCGTCAGTTCCCGGCTCCGTTCGCGCACCGCCGCCGTCAGGTCGGCGCCGGCGAAGACGAGATCGACGGCGACGATCGCGAGCGCACGGGTGCCGTCGGCGAGAACGAGTGCCTGTCCACGCAGCGGATCGTGAACGCCGGTCGCGAGCGCCGTCCGGGCCGACCAGCAACCGTGCGGCAGTCCCGCCGGCGGCGTCACGTCAACGCGCGCCACACCCGCGGTCAGCGTCATTCGAGCTCCGACCTCTCGATCTCGCGGGCCACAACGACGACATTGTCTCCCTGCTCGGTCGTCGCGATCGCGCGCAACGACGGGATCGTCTGCGTCGTGCGCGCGACGATCGGCTCCGGCACGAGGTCGGGTCGCTCGAGCGAGTGGATCCGGCCGACGAGGTCGCCCGAGCTGACCCGCTGACCAAGGTCGACGAGCGTCTCGAACAGGCCGGAGACCGGCGCGAGCAGGTAGTTGCCGGCGTCCGTCGCCATGAGCAGGGTCTGCGGAGGCAGCCCCAGTGACTCGCGGCTCGCGACGTCGCCCTTGAGAACCCCGACGTGACGGAGCACGTTCTCGAGGCCCGTGCGTGCGAGCCGGTGGATCGAAGCCGTGACGTGGCCGCCGCCGCCGAGCTCCGTCGAGACGACCACCTTCCCCTGCCGCTCCGCTTCGCCGACGAGGAGTCCCGTGCCGCCGATGTCGATGTAGACGCAGCACCAGTCGGTGTTCCACGCGAGCATGCCCTCGACCATCCGGCGCCGCTGGCGCGCGTCCTCGACCCAGTGCATCTCCGACCACGGCAGGCAGAGAGCGGTGCGCCCACCGCTGTGGATATCGACGATGACGTCGGCAAGCGGGAAGAGCTCCGTCGAGAGAAAGTGCGCCAACTGCTCATCCGCGGTTCCTGTGGCCGAGCCCGGAAACGAGCGGTTCAGGTTCGCGCCCGACGGCCAGAGTCGGCTGTAGGCCCGCGAGGCCTCCGGCGAGGCGCAGGGCAGCACGAGGACGCGGCCGTTTACCTGTGCCGGCTCCAGCTCGCGCGAGAGGTTGAGCGCCGCCACCTGCCCTTCCGGCTCGTCGCCGTGGACGCCGCCGATCACGAGCACCGTCGGCCCGGTGCCGTTTGCGACGCAGACGATCGGGATCCAGAGGTTCGACCAGCCGCTCAGATTCGAGGAGCGTGGCAGCCGCAAGGTACCTAGCTGCTTCCCGGCCGCCTCCAGATCGAGCGTGCAGTGGACGGGGGAAGTGCTCATGGGTCCGGACGATGGTAAGGGATTGTTGACAATTTCGCTATGATCGACAATCGCCGCCGTGGCCGTTTCGTGAAGATCACCGACGTGGAGGCCGTTGTCCTCCGGCAGCACTCGATCGATGAGGGCATTGCCGACGGGAGCCAAGACGATCTCGTCATCCTCGTCCACACCGACGAGGGGATCACAGGAGTCGGCGAGGTCGACTCGGCACCCGATGCAGTGCAGGCGCTCGTCCAGCAGCGCGGCTCCCACGCCGTAGCCACGAGCCTCCGCGACATCCTCGTCGGCCAGGATCCGCTCGACGTCGAGGGCCTGTGGGACCGGATGTACCGCGGCGTCATCTACGTCGGCCGTCGCGGGATCGCAATCCACGCGATCAGCGGGATCGACATCGCGCTCTGGGACGTCAAGGGCAAGGCGCTCGGCAAACCGGTCTGCGAGCTGCTCGGCGAGCCTGTGCGCGACCGAGTGCGCGCCTACGCCTCGATGCTCATGCCCGATACGACCGAGGAGACCGCCGAGCGCGTCGGCGCGCTGCGGGAGCAGGGCTTCACGGCGGTGAAGCTCGGCTGGGGGCCGCTCGGCCAGGATCCGGAGCACGACGTCCGTCTCGCAGCCTCGGCGAAGGAGGCGGGCGGCGACGGCGTCGAGATCATGATCGACGCCGGCCTCGGCTACGTGGCGGACGCCGCGACGGCTATCGGAGTCGCTCGCGAGCTCGAGCAGCTCGGCGTCTTCTGGCTCGAGGAGCCGTTCGAGCCGGACGAGTACGAGGCCTACGCGGAGCTCGCGGACGCGGTTGAGCTGCCGATCGCAGCGGGCGAGCAGGACGCGACGCGCTGGGGCTTCCGCGAGTTGATCGAGCGCGGTCACGTTGATCTGATCCAGCCCGACGTAACTCGCTGCGGCGGCATCACCGAAACGATGCGGATCGCGCAGCTCGCGCACGAGCGCGGTGTGAGGACCGTGCCGCACGCGTGGAAGAGCGGGATCATCAAGGCCGCGTCGCTACACGTGAACGCGGTACTCCCCGAGGCGCTGTTCCAGGAATACTGCGTCGCGGAGACGGAGATCAACACGAAGCTGACGCGCCAACGATTGCCCCTCGAGCCCGACGGCTGCGTCGCCGTGCCGACCGCCCCCGGCCTGGGGATCGATCTCGACGACGACGTCTTCGCCTCGCTGCGGGTGAGCGGGTGAGCCTCACCTCGTCCGAGGCGGCCGCCGCCCTCGCGGCGCGCGCGACGGCCGTCATCCCCGGCGGGGTCAACAGCGGTCAGCGGCGCGTGCCGGGCCTCGAGGAGCTCGTCGTCACGGCGACGAGCGGCTCGACCTTCACCGACGCCGACGGCCGCGTCTTCACCGATTACCACGCCGCCTTCGGGCCGCCGCTCCTGGGACACAACGACCCCGACGTGGACGCCGCCGCGGCGCGCGCCGCCGGCCTGATGGGGGTCGGGGTGACACCGGTCGAGATCGAGCTGGCCGAGCGACTGGTGGACGCCGTGCCGTCGCTCGAAAAGGTGCTGCTGACCACCACCGGGAGCGAAGCGACCTTCCACGCGCTGCGGCTCGCGCGTACCGTCACCGGGCGCCGCCACGTCCTCAAGTTCCAGGGCTGCTACCACGGCTGGCACGACTCGGTCGCGCTGAACGTGATCTCGCCTGCCGAACGGGTGGGCGGCAAGGATCCGCTCTCGCAAGGGATCCTGCCGGAGGTGCTCGACGCGACGATCGTTTGCCCCTTCAACGATGCGGCCGCCGTCGAACGTGCGCTCGAGACCTACGACGTGGCGGCGATCATCCTGGAGCCGATCCCGCACAACATCGGGACAGTGCTGCCACAGCCTGGCTTCCTCGAACGGCTGCGCGAGCTCGCCTCGAAGCACGGGACGGTGCTGGTGTTCGACGAGGTGATCACCGGCTTCCGCCACGGGCTCGGCGGCTACCAGGCGATCGCGGGCGTCACGCCCGACCTGACGACGCTCGGGAAGGCGATGGCGAACGGCTGGCCGGTCTCCGCGCTCGGCGGCCGCGCCGACCTGATGGACCTCTTCTCCACCACGCCCGGACAGCCGGCCTTCTTCGCCGGCACCTTCAACGGCCACCCGGCGACGACGGCCGCCGCGCTCGCAACGATCGACAAGCTCGGGCGCGAGCCCGTCCACGAGCACGTCTTCGCGCTGGGCGAGCGCGCACGCTCCGGGCTGCGCGAGCTCTTCTCGCGGCTCGACGTGCCGGCGGTCGTCACCGGCTTCGGCTCGGTCTTCGTCACCTACTTCCTCGAGGGCCCCGTCGAGCGCTACGACGACCTGCTCCGGAACGACGTCGACCTCTTCGTCGGCTATCGCCGCGAGCTGATGAGCCACGGGATCTTCGAGTTGCCGCTCAACCTGAAGCGGAGCCACTTCTCCTACGCGCACACCGATGAGGACGTCGATCGTCTGCTCGAGGCGACCGAGGCGGCTGTCTCGCGCGTGCTCGCCACGCGGGCGTGACCGACTCCCCGGTCTCCTGCACGATCGATCTCTCCGCCCCCGGCAAGCAACTGGGGCGCCTGCAGCTCCCGAAGATCACGAACACCGGGGGCTGGGCCTCGAGCTTCGTTCCGATCGCGTCTGTCGCGCACGGCAAGGGCCCGACGGTGCTCGTCCTCGCCGGGAACCACGGCGACGAGTACGAGGGGCAAGTGGCGGCGCTCCGGCTCGTGCAGGAGCTCGAGCCGGAGCAGGTGACAGGGCGCGTGATCGTGATCCCGGTGCTGTCTGGCGCGGCCTCGAAAGCCTGCACGCGGATGTGGCCCTCAGGCGTCAACTTCAATCGCTCGTTTCCCGGCTCTCCGGACGGGCCGCCGAACGAGCAGCTGGCCGACTTCCTGACGCGGGTGCTCTTCCCGCTCGCAGACGTCGTGATCGACATGCACTCGGGCGGCCGCACCGCCTGGTTTCTGCCCTGCTCGCACATGCACGTCGTCGACGACCCCGATCAGCGCCGCGCCATGCTCGCGGGCATGCAGGCCTGGAACTCCGACTACCACTTCCTGTACATCGACGTCAACGGCTCCGGTCTGCTGCCGGTCGAGGCCGAGGATCAGGGCAAGCTCGTGATCACGACCGAGCTAGGTGGCGGCGGCCGCGTCCCGGCGCCGGTGCACCGCCTCGCCTGGAGCGGCCTCACGAACGTGCTTCGGCATGTGGGCGTGCTCGAGGGAGAGGTGCAGACCCGAGCGTCGTTGGGGCTGCCCGAGGCGGTCATCCTCGACGGCCGCGACCCAGTCAACTACGTGATTGCCGAGGAGGATGGGATCTTCGAGGGGTTGCTCGAGCCCGGCGAAGCCGTGCGCGCGGGCGATCCGGTCGCCCGCCTCTGGTTCCCGGACCGCCCCGCCCGAGCGCCGGAGGTGCTCCGGGCACCGCTCGACGGCGTTCTCGCTTGCATCCGCGCCATCCCAGCGACCGAGGCAGGCGACGGCGCGTTCACCCTGGGGCAGCCGATCGGCACGGAGGAGCTCGCCTGATCGACTCGGGGTCAGGTCTTGCATCCTCCCAAACCTACGCATTCCTCACGTCCCGCTCCTCGACCTGGGCGATGCTGAGTCGAGTTGCCGGCTGCTCGAGCCGGATGAGCGCACGGCTGACGGTCGCCGGGCTTACTCCCAGATGAGCGCCGATCTCCCGCAGGCGGTAGCCGAACGTTCTGTAGGCGACGAGGAGCCCGGCCGGGTCGTCGCAGAGCGCGTCAAGGCTCGGTCGGAGCGGCTGCCACTGGGCGCGGGGAACCTCCTCGACAGGTGCGTCGGGCATCAAGTGGCGGATGAACTCCTCGTTACCGAGATAGATCTCACCGACGAGACGCTCCTGCAGACTCGCCCCGATGCCGGCGGCGACGAATTCGACGTAATGACGCTGCGCGGAGGCGCGGTGTGCGCCGAACCTGCCGAGGATCCCGTCGATCGTGAGGAAGGGAGGACGAGGGACAAGCCCTGCGGTGGCGCCGTAGCTCGACCAGCGCCAATCAGCGAAACGGTGCGGGTTAACCGTGCGAATCGGGTTGAGGACGGTGTACCGAGACGCTTCGAGAAAGTGCTCGTCGGTCTCGACCGAGATCGACTTGAACCGCCCGCCGAACACGTGGCCGCACGCGTTGTGCCGACGGTTGAACCATTGCGCGTAGAGACCGTTCAGCTGCCGCATGCCGAGTGAGAGGTTGGGCAGAGGCGTCTCGAGGAGCAGGTGATAATGGTTGTCCATCACGACGTAGGCATGGCAGATCCAGCTATAGCGCTCGACCACCCTCTGGAGGACCGCGACGAGCCGGTCGCGACGCTCGGGCTCCGAGAAGATCGCCCGCCGGTTGTTGCCGCGAGCGCTCACATGCACTGTCCCACCGGGAACGTCGATCCGCAGCGGGCGTGCCACAGGTGGCACGGTAATGCGACGGGTGACGGGTCAACAAGACGGCACTTCACGACGCGGCCGACGCGGCCCCGTCTCAGGCGGACGGTGAGAATTGTCGCATTGCAAGACCTGACCCCGTATGTCCGCGAGCTACCCTTTCACGTGAGGTGAGCCGAATCCCCCGAGACTCCGGCCTGGTCTTAGCCGTCGCAGGTTCGAGATGAGCTTCAGCTACATGGTTACGTCAACCCGCGTGCGCTACCTGGCTGGCGCATGTATATCCGGAACACTGCTCGCGGCCGCTGGTCTGAGCTACGCGGTAGGCGGGGCGAATCGTGTCGTCGATCCGCCAGACGCCTCCGAGCTTGCGACACTACGCCGGGAGACGATCGAGTTCGCTGCCAGGAACGGAGAGCCTAGTCCTACCAAGCTCCGCCTCGTCACTGGTACCCGCCGACAAGTCGTCGCGGCGCTCATGGGTGGATCCATCGTCGACTCTGACCAGGATGTTTTTGCGGTCGCGATGGAGGGCGACTTCATCGGATATGCGGCGTCTCGCTCGCCTCGACACTCAGAACCTCCTACAGGGAGGTACATGCTGATCGTCTACGACGCCACCACGTTGAAGAGGTGGGACTGGAGTCTCACAAGAGAACCTGCTCCGATCGGAGTGCTCGCACCGCTGATCTCAATCGGAACTTAGACCAAGAAGAGGGCGCTTCTGGCGCCTTCACGTGTTATAGGCAGCGCAACGAGTCCGCAATGATCACCCACGGCGGCCTCTGGAAATGCGGACCGCTGTGCGGGCGCGATCGCGCATGTCACGCCTGGAGCGCATCCGCGCAATCCACGCACGCATCTGGCAGCCCGGACGGGAAGGGACGCCTCGACCGCGGAGCAGGACGCGGCCGGCCAGTGAGATTTGGCGCATTGCAAGACCTGACCCCAGTGCGTGGGTTTCAGACCGGCGCGGGCCGGACACCAGAGC
>Ga0136612_10000963_pt1 | contig 11715 bp, 10 predicted proteins | sample AntDryUQ224A2306_2_FD_106644 | JGI IMG/M metagenome (GOLD analysis project Ga0136612, IMG submission 106644) | Polar desert sand microbial communities from Dry Valleys, Antarctica - metaG UQ224A (23.06) | ecosystem: Environmental > Terrestrial > Soil > Desert | place: Antarctica: Dry Valley...
CTCAAGAAGCAGGCGACCGAGGGCGGAGTTCTGTATGTCGGCGAGGCCGCCGGCTTTCAGGATTACCTGTTCGGGCTGGGAATCCGGTACGCGCTCACGAGCGGAAACCTCGCCGCCCGCGCCGTCATCGAGAATCGCAGCTTCGATGAGCTCTGGCGCGCCGAGCTGGGTCAGAAGCAGGACACCAGTCTCGTCAACCGCTTCCTCTACGAAAGCGGCGGCAATCGCGGGCTGTCGATGTTCGTCTGGCAGGCCGCGCGTGCTGCGGATTTTCACAACTATCTGGGCGGATGGCATCGGCGCACGTGGTGGAAGTCGATGATCTCCCCTTTCGTGCGCCGATTCTGGCGACACAGCGGCCGCTGCATGCACAAGCCCGGACTGCACTGGTGTCGCTCACGCGATACGGCGATGAAAGTTCCGCCCCTCGGTCCGGTACAGCCCTGATGAACGTCGACGAGGCGTACGCACAGTGCCGGCGGATCGCACACAAACATGGCGCGAACTTCTCGGTCGGCTTCCGTTTTCTCCCTCGCGTGAAACGGCGCGCCGTGTACGCGGCCTACGCCTACTGCCGCCAGGCGGATGACATCGCGGATGAACCTTCCGACGATCCGGCCGGCGTGCTTTCGCGTCTCGACGGATGGCAGCGCGAGCTCGATGCCTGCTATGCGGGAACGCCGGCCCATCCCATCACCATCGCTCTCGCGGATGCGCTCCGGCACTTCTCGATACCGCAGAGCGCGTTCGTGGCGCTGATCGACGGCTGCAGGCAGGACACATGGAAAACGCGCTACGAAACGTTCGAGGAGCTGCTCCACTATTGCGATCTCGTGGCGACGTCGATCTCCGACATCTCCCTGTCGATCTATGGACACAAGACCGATGCGGCACCGGTTCACGGGCGGAACCTGGCCACCGCTCTCCAGCTCACCAACGTCACCCGGGACGTGGGAGACGATCTTCCCCGCAATCGAATCTACCTGCCGCTCTCCGAGCTGCAGCAGTTCGGCGTCACGGAGGAAGAGCTGTTTGCACGATCCGAGAACGACCGGGTCAGGAAGTTGATCGCGTTTCAGATCGACCGCGCGGAGTCGTATTTTCGAGCCGCGGAGCCGCTGCTCTCCGAGCTCGAATTCGACGCACGTTTCCCGACACTGCTCATGGGAGGCGTCTACGCTACGGTCCTGGGCAAACTCAAGAAGGACCCACTGACCGTCATCCGGAGGCGCCTCTCGCTCTCTCCCCTGCAGAAGGTGATGGTGGTGGGTAGCCGGATGCTCCGGCCTCACTTCGTCTGAAACCAGGCGGAGAATCAGAACGTCTACCGAACGATGAGAACGATCATTCTGATGGGGCTGTTGATCTCCGCGCTGACTATGCGCGGCGACGACGGTTCCGATCAGCCCCCGATGATCACCGCGATCGTTCCCGTGGTCGGCAATGTTCTCGGCGAGAACGAAGTGCGCTGGAAGACTGATGTGGAGCTACGAAACAACGTGGGGGTGGAGATCCTCGTGGCGCTCGAGCCTGCCGGGTTTCCAGACCGAACCATCGTCGAGACGATCGAGCCGGGCGGAGTGCGCCGCTACCCCGATGTGATCCAGCAGGCCTTCGGGATGGAGTCGGCGCTGGTCCCCCTGATCGTCCGGACGGCCGGGCGGCGGCCGGTCACCATCCGGGCAACCGCCTATGGAGTGCGCGGAGGCAAGACCTTTCCCCTGCTCCCAATCCCGGTCAATCACTCCCCTCCCCTTCCTCAGTCAAGAATTCTGGATGGCCTGTCCTTCTCCTCCGACCGCCGCACCAACGTCGGAATCTCGAACCTCGGCACACAGCCCGCGCACATCGTCCTGGGGCTGCAACGGCTCCCCGGCCGGACCGTGGCAGTGAGCCGGATCGAGGTGCCGCCCGGCACGGTCCACCAGGTGTCCATCCAGACCCTTTTCCCTCTCATTACCAAAGGAAGCGATTTCGCCGTCGTCGTGGAGACCTCCCAGCCCGACGTCTACGTCTACGCGCTGGTCGTCGAGAATGCCACGAACTTCGCGCGCTTCATCGAGCCGGCGGCGACGCATTCGATGTCCTTCCAGCGTCGCGGACGGTGATATTCTCCCCCCGTCATGTCTGAGCCGGAATACCTCATCTGTCTCGGGTGCGAGACGCCGACGTATCAGTTCGAGTACGACTCCAAGGGCAAGCTGGCGACCGTCCTCTGTCCCGCCTGCGGACTGGACGATCCGAGCGAGTTCATGACCGAAGCCGAACTCGAAGAGATGTCGGGTTGAAGCCCTGAAATCCCCTGTCATCATCGGCATTGCCGGCGGCACCGGCTCGGGCAAGACGACCGTGGCCCGCGCGATCTACGACCGGGTGGGAAGCGATCGGATCGAGTGGATCTCGCACGACTCGTACTACCGCAACTTCGACGGCCTCACCTCGGAGCAGCGGCATCGGATCAACTTCGACCATCCTGACTCACTCGAGACCGAGTTGCTGGCGCGCCATCTCGATGTCCTCTGCAAGGGCTCGTCGGTCGAAATCCCTCTCTACGACTTCACGACGCACGCGCGGAAGGCTGAGACGCAGCGGGTCGAAGCGCGCAAGGTGGTCATCGTCGAAGGGATCCTGGTGCTGGCGGAGCCCGACCTGCGCAAGCGCATCGACATCAAGCTCTATGTAGATACTCCTGCGGACATCCGCTTCATGCGCCGGCTGATGCGCGATACTCGCACCCGCGGCCGGACGCTGGAGTCGGTCGTCGAGCAGTACCTGACCACTGTCCGTCCCATGCACGAGGAGTTTGTCGAGCCCTCCAAGCGGTACGCCGACCTCATCATCCCGGAGGGGGGAGAGAACCAGGTCGCTTTGGACGCCATCATTTCCAGGGTCGAGCATCTACTGGTTGGAGTTTAGAGGGCCTCAAGTGGAGGACAGGCAGTCCTGCCTGTCCGGACAGGCAAGACTGCCTGTCCTCCACTTTGATCCCTAAGTGTCGTTTAATCTGTAAGTTAGAAAAATCTCGACCTTCCCGGAATCTACGAACGCTACGGACCGGTTGAAGGACATCACGAAGCACCGTAGAATGAAGTTGCCCGAAGCAGCAGCCAGCCCGGGCGCAATCCCAAACTCACAATAGAAGGGGGGGAATCGAGAAAATGCCTCTCGTTCACGTCAAAGAAGACGAGACGTTTGAAAATGCTTTGCGCCGCTTTAAGCGCAAATGCGAAAAGTCGGGGATCCTCTCCGAGTTGAAAAAGCGTCAGCACTACGAAAAGCCGAGCACCAAGCGGAAGCGGAAAGCCATTGCAGCACGCAAGAAGGTCCTTCGCAAACTCGCTGAAGAGCGTCGTACCGGCTACTAGCCGCAACAAGACGTCAATCTCCAGGGACCCGGATTTCCGGGTCCCTTTTCATTTGTGAATCCAGAAGGCCTCATCCCTCTCGAGTTCGATCGCGTCCTGGCCCTCATTGCCATGGAGGCGAAGAGCACTCCCGGCAAGGAAGCCCTCGCCGCGCGGCGGCCGCTCCCTACGCTCGAAGCTGCCGACCTGGCCCAGGCGCAGTTGAACGAGATGCTCCGCTTCTATCATCGCGACGGCCTGCTCCCGCTGGCCGGCCTGACTGCCGTCGCTCCGCTCCTGTCCGGCGAAGAGGTGCTCGATCTCGAGCAGTCGTGGGTGGTGGTGCGGGCGGTACGGGCCACGCAGGCCATGCGCGAGACGCTCCTCCGCAATGAGGACTTCCCGCGCCTGCACGACCTCGGTGACACCCTTCCGGATCTGTCGGATCTGGTCTCCAGGACCGGAAAGTACTTCACGCGCGACGGGAAACTCCGAGAGGAAGCATCCGCGGAGCTGCGATCGATCCGAGGACGTATCCAGACGAAACGCTCGGCGATCCAGCGCGTGCTCAATGATGTGATGAACCGCGCCGGCGATGCGATGCAGGAGCCTCTGATCGTCATGCGCGGCGATCGTTACTGCATCCCGGTCCGCGCCGACCATCGCAGTGCAGTCCCCGGCATCCTTCACGAGCGCTCCGGCTCCGGAGCCTCGTTCTTCATCGAGCCGATGCAGTCGATCGAGTTGAACAACGATCTCGCCGACCTGCTCATCCAGGAGCGTGAGGAGATCGCGCGCATCACCCGCTACGTCTCCCAGATGCTCTTTGACGCCGCGGAGAATATTCGCACCGCTGTGCAAGCGGCCGGCGAGATCGATGCGCTCCAGGCCTGCGCTGTCTTCGCCGACACCGTCCGGGCCACCCGTCCTGAGTTCAGCTCCGATCGCGAGTTGCGCCTCATCGACGGCCGGCATCCCCTGCTCGACGAGCGGCTGGCACCGGCGCGTCAGGAAGCGTTCGGCGAAGAGCCCTCCGACCGTCGCGTCATCCCCATCAGCGTTCATCTGGACGGGCGGGTGCCGGCGCTCATCGTCAGCGGTCCGAACGCCGGAGGCAAGACGGTCGCGCTCAAGACCGCAGGACTTGTCATCGCCATGGGGATGAGCGGGCTCCCCGTTCCCGCCGGCGAAGGAACGATTCTTCCGATCGTGGATGGCCTGCACGTGCTTATCGGCGACGATCAGAGCGTTCTCGAACATCTCTCGACATTTTCCGGTTATCTGGTGCGGCTCAAGAAGATTCTCAACCGGGTCACCGACCGCTCGCTGGTTCTGCTCGACGAGCTCGGATCAGGGACCGACCCCGAGGAAGGTGCCGCGCTTGCCGCGGCCACGGTCGAGCACCTGCTCGAGGCGGGGACGCTCCTTCTGGTCACCACTCACCTATCGGCATTGAAGGGATTCGCCGTCAACGACAAGCGGATCGTGAATGCGTCCATGGAGTTCGACTCCGCGACCGGTCACCCGACGTATCGAATGATCATGGGCGTTCCTGGCCGAAGCCGGGCCATCGATGTCGCGCAGATGATCGGCCTGCCGGCATCCATCATCGCCAGCGCGCGGGAACGACTCGGGGACCGTTACGGCGAGACCGATCACATGCTCGCGGAGCTTCAGCGAAGGATGTCGGAAGTCCTGGCGCAGCAGGAGGAGATGACCGGGCTCCGCGTGCAGCTCGACGAGGAGCGACGCATCGCAACGGAGAAGGCTGCGAAGCTCGAAGCGGAGCGGGCCCGCGTCGGCACGACCTTTCGCGACGAACTGGAACGGCTGAAGGACGACGTCGGCCGCCAGGTCTCCGCGGAGTTGAAGAACCTTCGTGAAGCCGACCGCTCCTTGCGCGCCACAATCAACGCCGCAGAGGTCGTCCGCACGCTGACCAGATCAGTCGATCAGGCCATCGAGTTCGTCCCGGCAGAGCAGCGCGAAGTGCACGTTGGGGAAAAGGCCGAGCACCGCAAGTTCAAGATCGCCGGCGTCGTCGAATCGATTGCCCACGGCAAGGCCGTGCTTAATGTGAACGGCAAGAGGATGACGGTCGACGTGAAAGATCTCGTGCCCAAAAGTGGAGGACAGGCAGTCTTGCCTGTCCGGAGACGCAAGGGCCAATCAGGACAGGCAGGACTGCCTGTCCTCCACTCGGACGCCGTCGCGCCGATTTCGGCGGAATTGAATCTCATCGGTCAGCGCGTCGACGATGCGCTCGAGGAGTCGGACAAGTTTCTCGATCGCGCGCTCATGGAAGGAAAGCAGGCTGTGCGGATCATCCACGGCTTCGGCACCGGCACGCTGCGTAAAGCGATCCGCGAGCACTTGCGCAAGCATCCCGCGGTAAAGTCGTGGAGAGCCGGAGCGGAGAACGAAGGCGGCGATGGTGCAACCGTGGCAGTTCTGGAGTAGCTGATGGCGTTAGGCGGCTTCGATGACTCACTGATCGGCCAGGTGCGCAGCGCGGCCGACATCGTCGATGTCGTGCAGCAGGTCACACCGCTCAAGATCGCCGGCAAGAGCTACAAGGGACTCTGTCCGTTCCACCGGGAAAAGTCGCCTTCCTTCCACGTGGACCGCGGCAAGGGCCTCTTCTACTGCTTCGGCTGCGGGACGGGCGGCGACGTGTTCAAGTTCCTGATGCTGACGGAGCGCTTCACCTTCCCCGAGGCTGTGGAGCACGTCGCCTCGAGAGTCGGAATCGAGTTACCGAAGCGCGGTCGGACTTCGCGCGAGAGCGACAAGGACGATCTGCTCGAAGTGATGGACGACGCTTCCGAGGCCTTTCACCAGGCGCTCGGTTTTCCCGACAACACCGCTTCGAATTACCTGCAGGAGAGACGCGTACCGAAAGAGATCATCACAAAGTACGGCTTCGGATACGCGCCGGATTCATGGGACTACATCTACACGCGCCTGGCTCGCAAGCATGGCGACAAGAAGCTCGAGACCGCGGGTCTGGTCATGCCGCGCAAGACCGGGAACGGCTTCTACGATCGTTTTCGCAACCGGCTCATGATTCCGATTCACTCGGAGACCGGCGCGCTGGTCGGATTCGGCGGGCGGACGCTGGATGGGACCGATCCGAAGTATCTCAACTCCCCCGAGTCGGAGGTCTTCAACAAGTCGCGGCTGCTCTACAACCTCCATCGCTCGAAAGACGCCATGAGAAAGATCGATCGAGCGATCGTGGTGGAAGGCTACTTCGACGCCATCGCCATTGACCACGCCGGCGTCCCGGGCGTGGTCGCGTCCATGGGCACTTCGCTGACATCCGGCCAGGCCTCGCTCCTCCGGCGCTACACGCGGCGGGTGGTGATCGCGTACGACGGCGACGATGCCGGGCGAACCGCCGTGCTTCGGGCCGCGCCGGTCTTGCTCTCGGCCGGTCTCCATGTCGAAGCGCTCGACCTGATGGGAGAGAAGGATCCCGACACCATCATTCAGAAGCGGGGCGTGGATGGTTTTCTGGAGGTCCTGTCGGCCGCCACCGACATCTTCCACTTCGCAATCCGGGAGTGGGGATCGGGGGCGGCGCAGCTTTCCGGCCGGGAAAAGTCGGAGAGGGTCGGTCAATTCATGCCACTGCTGAGTGCGGTCAACGATCCGGTGGTTCGCAACGATGCGGCCCAGCGGATCGCCGACGCATTCCATCTGGAGTTCGAGACGGTATGGTCCGGCGTACGGGGGAAGGCGTCCGCGGCGGCGAAACCTGACCGGCAAATGACCGCTCCGACGGCCTCAGCCGAGAAAATGATCCTGACCGCGCTCCTTCAAGCGAAGGTTCCGGCGGCGATCGCCGAGCGCATCCATGAGGATCTCTTCGAAGATCCGTCCTGCAAAACGGTGTTCTCCGCCATAAAAAGTGACCTGAAAAGCGGAAGTCCTATTGATTTCGTGCAGTTACAGACCCATCTTAGGGGCGAGGCCGAGCTCACCCTGCTCTCCGAGCTGATCCTGAGTGAGGATGTCGAAGAATCGACTCTCCAGCGAATCGACGAAAACCTGCGGCCCCTGGAGAGAAATTACCTCGAGCGGCGCAAGCTGCAGATCCAGCGGGACATCATGGAAGCGGAGAAAGCTGGCGACCAGGGCCGCGTGGCCGATCTCTTTGAGGAGAAAGCACGTATCCTCGGTTCGCTGAAATAATTGTCGTCCTCAAAAGATTACCCAAGTGTCCCGCAAGGGAGACACGTTCGATCGCGTCGGACCGACTAGTGCGCCGATGAGCTGCCCTCTGAGGAGCCAACACGACCTATGACCCGCCTACGGACCGCGAATCTAGAACTGGAACAAACCGCTTTGAATGAGGGGGTTGGCGATTTGAGTGTCGAAGAAAAATATGTCGAGGTCAAGCAGCTCATTGCTCTAGGGAAAGAAAAAGGGTTTCTCCTCTACGACGAGATTTACGAAGTCCTGCCCGAAGAAGTAACCAGCCTGCCGGAAGAGCTCGACGAGATCTACATCCGTTTCAACGATCTGGGGATCGACGTCGTCGAAGACGCTGACAAACAGCCGGCTGCCACGTCTGCCAAGACGCTGGTCACCATCGACGGAAACATCGAAGAGAAGGAAATGGACCAGCGGGAAGAGGTCCAGGCCGACATCGTCGCTGCCGCCAGCGGCATCGTCGACAAGACCAACGATCCCGTCCGCATGTACCTGCGGGAGATGGGTACGGTCAAGCTGCTCGACCGCCAGGGCGAAGTCGAGATCGCCAAACGGATCGAGAAGGGTGAGCGCCGCGTCTACAAGTCGCTCTCCCAGAACCAGATCATTCTCGAAGAGATCCTCAAGATCTACGAGACTGCAAAGAAGGACACGCGGGTCATCAAGGAAATGATCGACCTGGCCATCCTGGACAATGCCCCTCCCCCGGAGCCGGTCGCGGTCGATCCCGAGACAGGCGAGCCCAAACTGGCCGCCGCCACGGTCAACAAGATCAACGAGATCATGGGGATCTTCGAGCAGATTGCGAAGCTCGACAAGAAGATCAAGGACGCCCGCAACAAGGTCGCCGAGCCGAAGAAGCTCACCCAGCGCCTCCTCGGAACGGGCCTCAAGACCCTGACCCGCCTCGAAGAGCAGCTCGAAGATCGGATGCGGCAGATCGACTTCACTCCGGCCACACGCAACCGGATGATCAACAAGCTGCGCGACATCGACAACGAGCTCTCCCAGGCGTCGTCGATGATCCGCAAGGACGAGCAGTCGCTCAAGCGGGAGAAGGACAAGACCCGCCGCGATTTCTACCGTCGCCGGCTCACCAAGTACCAGGAGAAGCTTCAGGAGCTCGAGACTTTCTACGCCACCGGTCACGATGAGCTGAAGAAGACCATTCGTGAGATCCGTTCCGGCGAGGAAGAGGCCGATCAGGCCAAGCAGGAACTGATCGTCGCCAACCTCCGCCTGGTGGTCTCCATCGCGAAAAAGTACACGAACCGCGGCCTGCAGTTCCTCGACCTGATTCAGGAAGGCAACATCGGCCTGATGAAGGCCGTCGAGAAGTTCGAGTACCGCCGCGGATACAAGTTCTCGACGTACGCGACGTGGTGGATCCGTCAGGCCATCACCCGCGCCATCGCCGATCAGGCGCGCACCATCCGCATCCCGGTGCACATGATCGAGACGATCAACAAGCTGACGCGCACTTCGCGAGCCCTCGTGCAGGAGCTCGGACGTGAGCCGCAGGCCGAAGAGATCGCCAAGCGGATGGACATGCCCGTATCGAAGGTCCGCAAGATCATGAAGATCGCCCAGGAGCCGATTTCCCTCGAAACTCCGATCGGAGAAGAGGAAGATTCGCATCTCGGAGATTTCATCGAGGATCGTGGCGTGGTCTCCCCCATCGACCACGTCATCGTCGCGAATCTGAAAGAGCAGACCAGCAAGGTCCTGCGCACCCTCACCCCGCGTGAGGAGCAGGTCCTCAAGATGCGCTTCGGAGTCGGCGACGGCGCCGAGCACACCCTCGAAGAGGTGGGCCGTTCGTTCAACGTCACCCGCGAGCGCATCCGCCAGATCGAGTCGAAAGCGCTGCGCAAGCTGCGTCACCCGTCGCGGTCGAAGAAGCTCCGTCCCTTCCTGGACGCTACGTTCTAAACAACCGTATCAATATCCGATTGAAGGGCGGCCGTATGGCCGCCCTTTCTATTCAGGCCCTATAACCCGTGCCCTCGTCGTCCGCTGGTTGTCACCCTCGCCGGTTGACGCGCCTCATCCGGAGATAATGACCCTTCATGAACCGTTTAGCAGCCATTCTCTTCGCACTTCTCTTTCTGACCGCCCCGCTCAACGCCGCCTACCACCTCGAGCTGGAGGCGTATCCCGCCGCGGCGTTTCCGTACCTCGCGAAATTCGGGACGGTGGGGCTTCACGTGTACGACGGAGGAGTCCGCGCCGACACGTTCTGGCTCGATGGGTTCAGCCGCAATGCTTCCAGCAGCGTGACGGTCCTCAATCCGCTCGCGCGGATGTACACCGAGATCCCGGTGTCGCAGATTGCCTCGATGCTGGGACGGCTGGGTGGTGCGGGCGAAGTGGAGAAAGGGGCGGCGGGGACGCTGGGGCCGAAGCTCACCGGGTCGGTAGGCCGCATTCCGGCCACGCGCCATCGGATCATTTACGGCCCCACCGCCTGGATCGACGTCTGGACGACTACTGCGGTTCCCGAGAATGCGCAGCTCCGCTCGATCGTGAATCAACTGGTCAGTGCGATTTCGCCCGGCACGTTTCAGGTGTGGAAGAAGATCTCCGGAACGCCGATCCATGTGGAGCTGAACTTCCGGCGCTTCCAGAAGGTAAAGCTGCTCACCGTGAAGAAGCTGACGCCGGCTGCGGACGACGCAGCGGATGCGCTCAGCGTCGGGTCTTTTTACGTGAAGGCACCGCTTCTCGATTCGCTCTGGAAATAGCGCCCGTACTCAAGGCCAGCGACCTGGCGTAGTCGCGCACCGACTTTAACTTCATCGGTATCCGGCGGAGCGCATCGGTGGAATCGATCTCGTCGCCTTCGTTCATGGTCAGCATGAAGCCGGCGAACGACTTCTGGTAATCGTCGGCCGCGCTCTCGTACTGCTGGGAAAGAGCTTCCGCCGGCACGTGCGTGACGGTAATGGTACGGCTCAACTCTTTCTCGAACACCTTCACGACCTGATCCGGCGTGATGGCCTCGGGTCCTCCCAGCTCGATCGTTCGATTGGCAACCCTCTCATTGTCGATGGACTGGACAGCGAAGGAGGCCACGTCGAACATCGAGATGAAGCTGATCGGTTCGACGCCCGCTCCGTAGACGCGGACCGCGCCGTTCGCGGCGTCAAAACCGAGCATGGGAGACAGCCAGACCTCCATGAAGAAGCTGGGCCGGAGGATGGTGTAGGAAACGCCGCTCTCCCGGAGCTTTTCCTCGACCTCACGCTTTGCCTTCTGGAGCCCCGATGCCGCGTCCACGTTTCCAGAAATCGAGATGAGCACGAAACGCTTCACGTCGTACTTTTCGGCGTAATCGATCAAAGCGAAGTGACCCTCGAGGTCGCTCTTCTGCAACGAGTCGTGACTCTGGCGGGAGACCACCGTAGTTGCCGTCGACACCACCGCTTCCACGCCGTTGCAGGCACGGTCGATGGACGCGCGATCCTGCAGGTCGCCGATCGCGATCTCGCAGCCGAGGTCGCGAAGCGCTTTCACCCGCGTGGCGTTCGAGGTGGTGCGGACAAACGCGCGCACGGAGTCTCCCCGCTCGCGCAGCATCCGGCAAATTTCGCCTCCCAGCGCTCCTGTGCTGCCGACGACCAGAATCACTTGTGCCTCCTCAGGCTGCTGCAGCGGCTGCGGACATCTGAACGGCGTCGAGGTCGGCCAGGAGCTCGCCCGCGTTCGCGTATCGGTTACGGGGATCCTTGGCCAGGCAGCGCATGACGATCGCGCTCACCTGAGTGCCGATCTCGCTGCGGAGCTCGACCAACGGTCTAGGCGCCTCGCCGATGTGCGCGGCCAGGACACCGGTGAGCGACGACGATTCGAAAGGGCGCCTCCCAGCGAGCATCTCGTACAACAGAATGCCCATCGCGTAGACATCCGTTCGGGCGTCCAGCGGTTTGCCCTGCACCTGCTCGGGGCTCATGTAGTGCGGTGTGCCGACGATCAAACCTGCCTGAGTCATGGCGTCGGGAGATTCGGCGATGCGCGCAATTCCGAAGTCCATGAGCTTGACCTCTCCCTTGGCGTCGATCAACACGTTCTGTGGCTTGATGTCCCGGTGGATGATTCCCTGTTCGTGCGCTGCCTGCAGACCTCGACAGATCTGGCGGCCGATGCCCATGGC
>Ga0136612_10000964_pt1 | contig 11709 bp, 9 predicted proteins | sample AntDryUQ224A2306_2_FD_106644 | JGI IMG/M metagenome (GOLD analysis project Ga0136612, IMG submission 106644) | Polar desert sand microbial communities from Dry Valleys, Antarctica - metaG UQ224A (23.06) | ecosystem: Environmental > Terrestrial > Soil > Desert | place: Antarctica: Dry Valley...
TACGCGTCGGTGTAGGCGCCGATGCCGAAGAAGGCCGCGTGCCCGAAGCTGAACAGGCCGCCGTAGCCGCTCATGATGTTCCAGGAGACCCCGATGATCGCGAAGATCAGGGTGCGCACCGCGACCGCCTGCCTTGCCTCGGGCAGCACGAAGGGCAGGAAGACCAGCACCACGACCACCACGACGAGGATCGCGACCTGCCGCGCCGCGGTCGTCTTCAGCAGCCCGCTCACGGTGCGCTCCCGAACAGGCCCTGCGGCCGGAGGAAGAGGACGAGCACGAACACGGCGAAGACCAGCAGCAGGGCGCCGGTGCCGGGCAGGTAGAGGCCGCTGACGGTCTGCACGAGCCCGACGATCAGGCCACCGATGATGGCGCCGCGGACGCTGCCGAGCCCGCCGAGCACGACGATGACGAACGCGAGGATGGTGAACTGCTCTCCGGTCGACGGGGTGAGGGCCAGGAAGGGCAGCACCAGGCCGCCGGCCGCGCCGACCGTGGCCGCGCCGAGCCCGAACGTCAAGGCGAAGACCCGGCGGGTGTCGACGCCGACCAGCTGCGCGCCCTGGGCGTTGGCCGCGACGGAGCGGATCGTGAGACCAAGCCTGGTCCGCTGCAGCAGCAGGCTCAGCAGTACGGCCAGCAGGATCGCGCCGAGGAATGCCACGACCCGCGACATGGGGGCGATCGCGCCGAAGAGCCGGAGGTTGCCGTCCAGCGGCGGTTCGATCGTCTTCTCCAGCCCGCCGAAGCCGAGGAGCAGCAGGTTCACGATGAGCAGTGACAGCCCGAGAGTGACGAGCAGCTGGCCCTCCGTCTCTCCGTGCCGCATCAGGCGGTTGAGCATCGTCGTCTGTACGGCGTAGCCCACGACGAACAGCGCCGGGATCGTGACCAGGGTGGCGAGGTAGACGTTGAGCCCGATGTCGGAGACCAGGACGTAGGTGACGTACATCGCCAGCGTCAGCAGGGTGCCTTGGGCGAAGTTCACGATGCCCAGGACGCCGAAAATCAGGGTCAGCCCTATCGACACGAGGGCGTAGACGCCGCCCAGCAGCGTGCCTGTGACGACGGCCTGGGTCACGAGCTGGGGGCTCTTGCCGCCCACGGTGTAGACGAGGACGAGACCGACCAGCACGAGCGCGACCGCGGCGAGCGTCGGCAGCGCAGGGACCAAGCCACGCGCGGAGCGCGGGGTCTCCGTGCGCGTCGCCGGGTCCTCGGCCACCTGTCCGCTCACCGCGTCCGACCGCGTGCCCTCGGTCAGGACTGGCCCGGGACGGCCGGGAAGACGAGCTTGGCGGTCTCGAAGTCCTTCGGGTAGACCTGCTCGACCGTGTCGCCCTGGATCTGCATGACGATGACGGTCGCGTTCTCGTTCTGGCCGGTGTCGTCGAACGAGATGGGCCCGTCGAAGGCCAGCAGCGGGTTGTCCACGTTGACCTTCGCGATGGCGTCGCGCAGCTCGGTCGGGTCGTCGGAACCGGAGTCCTCGAGAGCCTGGGCGATGACCTGGACCGCCTGGTAGGACAGCATCCCCGCCGTCTGCATCGGTGACTTGTAGTTCTGCTCGAAGCGGCTGCGGATGTCCTTCACCGCGTCGCTGGTGGCGTCGTAGTGGTAGTTGGCGCTCAGCAGGCCCTCGCCAGCGGAGCCGGCGTCCTTGGGGAACGCGTCGTCGTCGAAGCCGCCGTTGGCGATGCCGTAGACGGCCTTGATGTCCGGCTTGAACGCGGCAATGGACTTCGCGACGAGCAGGCTGTCCGGGTAGTAGCCGGTGACCACGATGGCGTCGGGCTTGGCCGCGGCGGCCTCGCTGACCTGCGTCGAGGCGTCGTTGAAGTTGGCGCCTGAGTAGGTGACCTCCTTCGCGACGGTGATGCCCTTGGCCTCCGCCTGCTTCTTGAACGCCGCGAACACGCTGTCGCCGAACGCGCCCTCGATGTGGATGTAGGACACCGACTTGATCGGCGAGCCGCCCTGCTCGCTGAGCGCCACGAGGGCGTCGGCGCCCGACGTGCCCATGCCCGTCGCGTCGGGCTGGACCCGGAACGAGTACTTGTAGCCCTGCTGCAGGATCGCGTCGTCGACCGCGACGTCGATGACCAGCGGCACCTTGCTGCGCTCGGCGACGGACGCGACGTTCTGGGTAACGTCGCTCTGGTACGTGCCGACCAGCGCCACGGCCCCGGAACGGGTTAGGCGCTGGGCCTCGCTCTGGCCCCCCTCCGGGGTGCCCTTGCTGTCGCCGGACTCCACCTTCAGCTTCGCTCCGTCGAGCGACTTGATGCCGCCCTTGGCGTTGATGTCTTCGGCAGCCATCTTGGCCGCCTTGTCCATGAGCGTGCCTACACCGGCCAGCGGCCCAGACAGCGGGTGGATCGAGCCGATCGTGACGCTGTCGACCGAGCCTCCGCCGGTGTCGCTGCTCGAGCCGCCGCCGCAGCCGGCCAGTGCCAGGGCGAGGGCCGCGACGGACACCAGGGAGCTCCGGGTCATGCTCATCTCGTCACCTCTCGGTCGTCACCGGACCGTACCCGGTCCGACGGCTCGTGTTCCTACGGACGGAACATTTGCGTCAGAGAGTTGTCTAACACGCTGCCCCGAGGCAGGTCAACGGGTTGACAGCCACGGGGTATCCCCAGATGCTGAGTCAGGCGCACGTATTCCGCTGGGAGGAACATTGGCAATGATACCAGTCGGGTCGACCGGCACGGAGGCAGCCGACCGGGTGGCGGACGTGCTTGCTCTGTTCACGACTGGGCCGGCGTCGCTGGGCGTGAGCGAGATCGCCCGGGAGCTCGACCTCAGCAAGGCGGTCGTCCACCGCATCCTGCAGTCGCTGGTCTCGCGGTCCTTCGTCGCGGCCGACCCGCAGACCCGCGGGTACCGGCTCGGCCCGGCCGCACTGGCGGTCGGCGCCCGCGCGCTGCACGACTTCGACCTGCGCAACGTGGCCCGCCCCGTGCTGCGTCGCTTGCGCGAGGAGACCCGGGAGACGACGACCCTGTCGGCAATGCTGCGGGGGTCGCGGATCTACCTCGACCAGTACGAGAGCCCGCAGGAGATCAAGATGACCGTCGAGCTCGGACGGCCGCACCCGCTGCACGCCGGCGCGTCCAGCCGCGCGATGCTCGCCTTCCTCCCCGAGGAGGCCTGGGACGCCGTCGCAGCGGCGGGGCTGCCCCGGATGACCCCCGAGACCATCGACGATCCCCGCACGTTGCGGCGGCGGCTGGTCGAGGTGCGTACCCGTGGCTACGCGACTTCGCGGGGGGAGCGCCAGCACGGCGCCGGCTCGGTCGCCGCACCGGTCTTTGGCATGGATGGCGAGGTCGTGGGCGCGATCAGCGTGTGCGGCCCGGTTGAGCGGTTCGACCGGGCCGCGATCGAATTGTTCGTGCCGCTCGTCACAGCCGCCGCCGCCGAGATCTCGCACGCGCTCGGCTGGGCCGCACGACCCAGCGTCGCCAGCGGTCCCTGACCCGAGCACCGAGAGCAGGTCAGTCCTGTGTCCCGCGCCCAGTCAGGGCAACCGCGCCAGGACGACGCGGGCATCGCCGGCCCCGGCCAGCTCGGCCACCACATCCGTCACCTTCCGGGTGTCCCCCCCGCCGACCAGCGCGGCGAGCTTGCCCCGACGTCGGCCGGGCCCATGGGGTGGTGGTCGGCGTCGCCGACCGGGTTGGGCACCTCCACCATGAGCGAGCGGCCGTCAGCCAGGAACAGGGTGACCCGGTTGGCTCTCTCAGCCGGCAACCGTGCATCCAGCACCGGGTCGTGGCGGACCTCGACCCGCCCAGCGAGGTCGAGCAGGCGCTGGTCGCGCCGGGCCTCGAGCGAGAACGCGTCCGGGTCGACCCGGCCGCGCAGGATCGCGACGGCAACGACGTACGGCAGGGAAAACATGGCAGCGACCCGCGTGCGGACATCCACCGCTGCCAACGGCACCGCCAGCCGGTGCGTGTCGACGACGACCCGGGCGACGTCCGCTGGCCGGACCTCGTTCGCCATCAGGTCCAGCACCGCGTCGGCCGCTGGATGGGTGTAGGAACACGACGCGTGGCGCTTGAAGTAGCCGCCCGTCACGTCCCACCGACGACCCAGACCGGAGGTCAGCTCGGACACCTCGAGGTCCCCGACGACGTCGCCCAGCGTGTGGTCGACAGTGCCCTCGACCCCGGACAGCTGCGCGGCAGCCAGCCGGGCACCGATCAGACCCGCGACGTTGGCCCCAGCAGCCCACAGGTTGCGGACGAAGCTCCCCGCGAGCACGACCTTCCAAGGAGTCACGTGGACAAGCCCGGTCGACGCGTCGACGGCCGCCGCGATCCCCTCCGGCGGCAACCCGCGCAAGCGCGCGACCGCCGCTCCCGCGCCCGCCGCACCCCAATGGCCGTGGGTGTGCAGGCCGGCGCGGAGACGGGTCGCCCGGCCGAACCGCGCGGCGACCTCGTACCCCGCGAGCACCGCCGCCAGAACCTCGTCACCCGGGACCGGGTCGCAGCTCGCCTGCACGGTGGCGAGCACGGCCGGCACCACGTGGGCGGCGGGGTGACCCTGTGCCTGTTTGTGACCTTCGTCGAGCTCCAGCGTGCACATCGCGGTGCCGTTCAGCCAGGCCGCGTCATCCGGCCCATAGTCGCGCTCGGTTCCCACGAGCCGGCACGGACCGTGCGGCGGGTCCCATGCCGCGGTGAGGGCTTGCAACTCGGGTGTGCGGGCCCCGGCGACAGTGACGCCGAGGAGGTCGGTGAGGACCAGCTGGGTGCGGTCGCGGACCTCGGCGGGCACGTCGGCCCAGGTGAGGCCTGCGACGAAGGAGCCCACCTCATGCAAGGCGTCGGCGCTGCTCCGTGCGGTCACTTGCTCCACCAGCCCTCCTGCCGCAGACCGCGAGACTAGGACGGCCGGTTTCATTCGGACAAGGCTCGCACGACCAACGTTCCGCTTAGCGGTACGAGAGTGAGCCGTCGCCCGAGGTCTCCGCCGTCGGACGTACGCCTCGAGTTCCGTTGTACTGAGCAGATACTCCGACGTTCGGGCAACTGGTACCAGATCACCTCTTGGTCGAGGGGCGAGTGGTGGCTAGAGTCTCGGTCTGGCACGTTTCACCGAGCGGAACAGGATGGTGGGCCCGTGAGCGCGATGCCTCTGGAGGGACTGCGGGTCCTCGACGTCTCCACGATCCTGGCCGGTCCCCTGTGCTGCCAGATTCTGGGGGACTTCGGCGCCGACGTCGTCAAGATCGAGCATCCCCGCTCCGGCGACAGCATGCGAGGACACGGTCGGTCGAAGAACAACATCCCGTTGTGGTGGAAGGAGATCAGCCGCAACAAGCGCACCGTCGGTCTCGACCTCAAGGCGCCCGCCGGCGCCGAGGCCCTCCGCCGGCTCGCGGCCGAAGCGGACGTGGTGGTCGAGAACTTTCGGCCAGGCACGCTGGAGCGCTGGTCCCTCGGGCCGGACGTGCTGCACGCCGACAACCCGGGGCTGGTCCTCGTGCGACTGACCGGCTTCGGCCAGCGAGGCCCCTACGCCCAGCGGCCGGGGTTCGGCACCCTGGCGGAGGCCATGAGCGGGTTCGCTGCGCTGACCGGTGAGCCGGACGGGCCGCCCACCCTGCCGTCGTTTGGCCTCGCCGACAGCATCTGCGGCATCGCGGCGTCGTCGGCGGCACTCATGGCGCTGCGCCACCGCGACCGCACCGGGCAAGGCCAGGTGGTCGACCTCAGCATCCTCGAGCCGATCATGGCGGCTGTCGGGCCGGGACCGACCACCTACCAGCAGCTCGGCGTCGTCGAGCAGCGCCACGGCAACCGCTCGACCAACAACGCGCCGCGCAACACTTACCAGACCAAGGACGGGTCGTGGGTGGCGGTGTCGACGAGCGCCCAGACGATCGCCGAGCGAGTTCTGCGCCTCGTCGGGCACCCCGAGGTCATCGAGGAGGACTGGTTCCGGTCGGGCCGGAGTCGGGCCGAGCACGTCGACCTGCTTGACGACTATGTCGGCTCCTGGGTCGCCGATCGCACCAGGGTCGAGGTGCTGGACGCGTTCGAGGCAGCCGGGGCCGCGGTGGCGCCGGTGATGGACGCCAAGGATCTCACCGAGGACCCCCACGTGCGAGGGACACAGATGCTCACCGAGGTCGACGACGACGACCTTGGACAGTTGCTGATGCACAACGTCATGTGGCGGATGTCCGAGACGCCGGGGCAGATCCGGTTCACCGGGCGTCCCCTGGGAGCCGACACCGACCAGGTGCTCGGCGAGGTGGGCTACGACGCGGCCGAGCTCGCCCGGCTGCGCGAGGACGGGGTGATCGCGTGAGTGACGCACTGCTCGAAGTCGTCAACGCGGGCGTACGCACGTACGACCTGGGGCGGCCGATGTTCGTCGGGATGCCGCAGTCCCCCAACCACCCCGCGTTCTCGCACACCCTGCCGCGGCGGCACGGCGACATGGTGCGCGACGACGGCGGCTCGGCGGCCAACGACCTCATCGTCACCGGCACCCACGTGGGGACCCACATCGACGCGCTCGCCCACGTCTCGCACGGCGGCCGGCTGCACGGCGATGCCGACGCCACCGAGGCCAGCCGGGGAGGGCGGTTTATGGAACACGGCGTGCATACGATCGACCCGATGGTGCGGCGCGGGGTGCTGCTCGACGTGCCCGCCGCGCTGGGCGTCGAGATGTGCGAGCCGGCGTACGAGATCACGCCGAACGACCTCGAGTCGGCCGCCTCGAGCCAGAACGTGACCGTCGGCGCCGGCGACGTCGTGCTGGTGCGCACCGGCTGGGGCCGGCGGTTCGACGACGGTGCCGGGGCCTACATAGGGCGCGAGTCCGGGGTGCCGGGCGTCGGCGAGGCCAGCGCCCGCTGGCTGGCTGGCCGTGCGGTCCACGCGGCCGGCGCGGACACCATCGCCTTCGAACGGCTCGTGCCGGGCGGTGGCCACGGCCTGCTGCCCGCCCACCGCGTGCTACTCGTCGAGGCCGGCATCTACATCGTCGAGGCGCTGGCACTCGAGGAGCTCGCGGCCGCGGCCGTGCACGAGTTCACTCTCGTCCTCGTCCCGCTGAACGTCCTCGGCGCCACCGGGTCACCCGTGCGACCGCTCGCGGTGCTCGCGGCATGACGCTCACGCTCGCCACCCGCCTCGGGCAGTTCGCCACCTCCAGCACCTTCGACACGCTGCCCGACGAGGTCATCGACAGCGTGCGCCATCGGGTGCTCGACGTGCTGGGCATCTGCGTGGCCGCGGCCCCCCTAGACACCAGCCGCGGCGCCCGCCGCTTCGCTCTCGAGCAGGGCGGCCGAGGGTTGGCGTACGCCGTGGGTGTGCCCGACACGCTGCCGGCCCCGCTGGCGGCGCTCGTGAACGGAGTCCTCGCCCACTCCCTCGACTACGACGACACCCACCTGCCCTCGGTGCTGCACCCCAGCGCCACCGTCGTCCCCGCAGCGCTGGCCGCTGCCCAGGCCACGGGCGCCAGCGGGGAGGAGACGATCGCCGCGATCGCCTGCGGGCTCGAGGTGTGCGTGCGCACCGGCATGGCAGGTTACGACCAAGCGGCCGGCACCTCGGTGTTCTTCGAGCACGGGCAGCACGCGACCTCCATCTGCGGCGCGCTCGGCGGCGCGGTGTCCGCGGCCCTGCTCTACGGTCTCGGCGCCGAGGGCGTCACCCATGCACTCGGCGTCGCCGCCTCGATGGCGTCCGGGCTGATCGAAGCTAACCGCACCGGCGGGACGGTGAAGCGTCTGCACTGCGGCTGGGCCGCGAGCTCCGCGGTGTCGGCCGCCCAGCTGGTTCGCCACGGCTTCACGGGGCCGCCGACGGTGCTCGAGGGCCGGTTCGGGTTCTACCAGGCCTGGCTGCACGGACAGTTCGACGCCGGCGCGATCACGGACGGGCTGGGAGAGCAGTGGGCGGTGCCGGGCATCTTCTTCAAGCCCTACCCGGCCAACCACTTCACCCACGCCGGCATCGACGCGGCCCGGTCGCTTCGGGAGCAGGGGTTGGCGCTCGACGACATCGCGTCGCTGCACCTGGGGGTAGCGGCGCCGACGGTGCGCACCATCGGCGAGCCGATCGAGGTCAAGCGAACGCCGGAGACCGGCTACATGGCGCAGTTCAGCGGGCCGTACACCGTGGTCGCCGGTCTGCTCGGCGGCGGCGGCCTCGGTGTGGGGCTCGACGACTTCACCGACGAGCTGGCGCGGGACCCGCGACGCCGCGAGCTGATGGCGCTGGTCGACGTGGTGGCCGACGAGCGCTGCACGAAGATCTTCCCGCACCAGTTCCCCGCGGTGCTCACCGCACAGACCCGCAGCGGCCACGAGCTCGTGGCGGAGGTGCTGGTCAACCGCGGCGGCCCGGACCGGCCGTTGAGCTACGAGGAGCTGGGCACCAAGTTCACCGACAACGCGGGTCGCATGCTGCCCTGGGAGACTGTCGAGCGGCTGCGTGACCGCGTCGGGCGCCTCGACCGGCTCGACGACGTGAGCACGCTGCTCGAGCCGCTGCGCGACGTCGACCCCCTCGACCACGTCGACCCGGACCACCCGGACCACCCGGACCACCCGGACCACCCGGACCGTGCGACCGTTTGACCACCCACGAGGAGGAGTTGTGCCCGATCTCGACTTGCTCGTCAAGAACGTCCGCGTCGTGCGGCCGGACCACTCCGAGCCGGAGCGGCTGGACATCGGTGTGGTGGACGGACGCTTCACGCGCATCGCATCCGACATCCCCGCCGACCAGGCCGATGTCGTCATTCACGGCGGCAACCGGCTGGCGTTCCCTGGCGTCGTCGACGTCCACCAGCACTGGGGGATCTACAACCCGCTGGAGGAGGACGCGCGCTCGGAGAGTCGTGCGGCCGCGCAGGGCGGGGTGACCTCGGGCATCACCTACTTCCGCACCGGCGCCTACTACCTGAACCGGTCGGGCCCCTACGAGGAGGTCTTTCCCGACGTCCTGTCCGCGGCGGAGGGAAACGCCTACATCGACTACGGCTTCCACGTAGCGCCGATCCTGGCGCAGCACATCGACGAGATCCCGCTGCTCATCGAGCGGTTCGGCGTCCCGTCGTTCAAGATTTTCATGTTCTACGGGACCCACGGGCTACACGGCCGCTCCTCGGCGCAGGAGTCGTTCCTCATGATCCCGCCGGAGCAGTCCTACGACTACGCGCACTTCGAATTCGTGATGCGCGGCGTCCAGGCAGCCCGCGAGCGGTTCCCCGACCTCGCTGACGACATCTCGCTGTCGCTGCACTGCGAGACCGCCGAGATCATGCGCGCCTACACCCGCATCGTGGAGGAGGAGGGGACGCTCACGGGCCTCGAGGCGTACTCCGCGTCCCGGCCGCCTCACTCGGAGGGCCTCGCGGTCACCATCGCGGCGTACCTGGCCCACGAGACCGGGCTGCCCAACATCAACTTGCTGCACCTCTCGTCACGCAAGGCGATGGAGGCTGCAATGCTGATGGCCCGCACCTTCCCGCACGTGAACTTCCGCCGCGAAGTAACAATCGGCCACCTCCTCGCCGACGTAAACACCGCGAGCGGCCTCGGCGCCAAGGTGAACCCGCCGATCCGTCCGCGCGAGGACGTCGAGGCACTGTGGGAGCACCTGCTCGCCGGCGACGTCTCGTGGGTGACCAGCGACCACGCCTGCTGCCGGGAGGAGACGAAGTTCGGCGAGCCGAAGGACGACGTCTTCCTCGCCAAGTCAGGGTTCGGAGGGACGGAGTACCTGCTGCCCGGTCTAGTGACTGAGGGCTCCCGGCGCGGGCTGACCTACCAGCAGATGGCCCAGGTCCTCGCGTGGAACCCGGCGCAGCGCTACGGGCTGCACGACAAGGGCACAATCGCGGAGGGATACGACGCGGACCTCTGCCTCGTCGACCCCGACCACACCTGGACGGTGCACGCCGAGGACTCGGAGTCGACGCAGGAGTACACGCCGTTCGAGGGCTTCGAGCTCACAGCGCGAGTCACGGACACCTTCGTCCGAGGGCATCGGGTGCTCGAGGACGGCAAGGTCGTGGGCGAACCGCAGGGACGGTACCTCAAGCGGCCGACCGGGCGCCGCTGACGAGCCTGACGCAGGATCTCTCACTCCGCCGCGCGGGCGCTCCTCTCGAGCACCTCGCGGGAGGAGCGCACGACCGCTACGTCGACCATCCGGCCGTGCTCGTCGGTGCCCACACCCGTGCCCTGCCGCTCGGCGGCCTCGTAGGCCTCAACTACCCGGCGGGCCCGCTCCGTCTGCTCGGCGGACGGCGTGAAGACCTCGTTGATCGTCGCCAGCTGCGCCGGGTGGATCGCCGTACGGGCGCGGAAGCCGAGGCCCAGCAGCGCCTCGGTGCTTTGCCGCAGCGCAGCCAGGTCGCGGAAGTCGGTCGAGGTCGGCGCGATGGGGGCACCGATGCCGGCCGCCGCCGACGCGACGACCACCTGCAACCGCAGGCTTGTCAGCTCCTCTCGCGTAGCGCTGGGCACTACGCGCAACTCGGCAAGCAGGTCGGCCTCACCGATGCCCAGGCGGTGCACGCGCGGGGACACGGCGACCCCGCGTGCGGCCAAAAGCCCGCAGGCCGTCTCGACCAGCCCGATCAAAGCCAGCGGCTGCTCCACCTGCCGCTGCGACTCAAGACGCGAGAGGCAGGCGTCGACCTCATGCAGCACGGCGGGCTCGGCCTTGGGCACGACGACGCCTCGCAGTATCGGGCCCACGACGGCATCGAGGTCCTCTTCGACCCCGTCGGCGTTCACCCGTACCCAGACCTCGACGCGGTCGTACTGCTGGGTCTGTTGCCTGGCCGAGAGCCAGTCAGAGACGGCGCTCCGTGCTTCGGGCTTCGCCGCGACAGCCACGGCGTCTTCGAGGTCCAGAATGAGGGCATCGGCGCCGCGGCCTTCGGCCTTGTCGAGCAGGTCCCGTCGGTCGCCGGGAACGTAGAGGTAGCTGCGGGCCGACCCACCCGGCTGCATATAGGTCACGGCAGCCAGTCTCCATGATTGACCCGCGCGCGTCGCATGGACGGCGTCACCGGAGACCGGCTCGGGCAACGCCTACGCAAGCACTGCGGCCCGCAACGCCGGCTCCTGACGGACGAAGAAGACCTTGGAGGGGAGTTGACCCAGATGATCTCGACCCGTGGGTTGCGCTGGAACTGGCCGAGCCGGCGGTGGATCCTGCGCTGCACCAGCTCCACCGTCCAGTCGTCGTTGACGGGAACCCCGACCGTCCGCGCCACCGGGAACCCGTCGCGGCTCACCGTGCAGAGCCGGGCGAAGCCCGCCTCCTCTCGGAGGAACCGCATCACGAGGGCGCGGATGAGCGGCCCGACTCGCCACCGAGCCCAGGAGTCATCGCCACCCCATCGCACCGCGACGTGCTCGGCGGCGAGGAAGGCGAGCCCGAGCGCGGGCAGCAGTCCGTTGCCGGCCAGGTACCCGCCGACGCCGTGCCCGGAGATGCCCATGGCTGCACCGCCCGACGCGTACAGGCCGGTGATGGGCGAGCCGTCGGCACGCAGCAGGCGCGCCGACCCGCCGACCTGCAGCCCTGTGGGGCTCAAGAAGGTCGGCCGCAGGCGGATGAAGGTCAGGCCGCGCGCCGGTATTCGTTGATCAATCCACCGAGTATCTCCTTGCGGGTGACCGGGGCGTCCTCTGCAGGAGCGACA
>Ga0136612_10000966_pt1 | contig 11687 bp, 14 predicted proteins | sample AntDryUQ224A2306_2_FD_106644 | JGI IMG/M metagenome (GOLD analysis project Ga0136612, IMG submission 106644) | Polar desert sand microbial communities from Dry Valleys, Antarctica - metaG UQ224A (23.06) | ecosystem: Environmental > Terrestrial > Soil > Desert | place: Antarctica: Dry Valley...
CACCGCCACCGTCGCGATCAGGCGCAGCGCGACGAGCTCGACCTCCTCCATGCGATACCCGTAGCGGCGCTGGTGGGCGGCGTGGAAGTTCTCGGCCAGCTCGGCTGGGTCGTCCGCCGCCACCGTGAGCTCGAAGGACTGCCCGACGTAGCGGAGGTCGGCTCTTCGCACGCAGGCGGCGTCCGTGAGCTCCTCGCGGGCCGTCGCCTCGAGCGCCGCGAAGGCCGCCTCGAAGCCGGCCGGCGGCACCCCGGCGCCGTCGGCCAACGGCTCGAGCAGGGGCGTCACCGAATCGCGCCGGAGGTCGGAGAGCGCGAGGCCGAGCGCGCTCAGGACGCCGGCCGCCCGCGGCACGAGCACCCTGGTCATCCCGAGCTCCTCGGCCAGCGAGCAGGCGTGCAGCCCGCCCGCACCACCGAAGGCGACGAGCGCGAACTCCCGCGGATCGAGCCCTCGCTCCACGGAGATGACCCGCAGCGCCGAGGCCATCGCCGCGTCGGCGACGGCCACCACGCCCGCGGCGGCCTCGAGGGCGTCGAGCCCCAGCTCGGCGCCCAGCCGGCCGAGCGCGGCCTGGGCCGCCGTCCGGTCGAGCCGCACCTCCCCGCCGAGCACCGTCCCGTCGGCGAGGTGGCCGAGGACGAGATTCGCGTCGGTCACCGTCGGCTCCTCGCCCCCGAGGCCGTAGGCGGCCGGCCCGGGATCGGCTCCCGCCGACCGCGGCCCCACCCGTAGCGCCCCGCCCGCGTCGGCCCACGCGACCGAGCCGCCGCCGGCGCTCACCGTGTGCACGTCGACCATGGGCAGGCGGATGGGCACGCCGGCGACCACGGACTCGGTCGTGACCTGCGCCTCGCCGCCGATCACCGGCGCGACGTCGGTCGAGGTCCCGCCCATGTCAAAGGTCAGCACGTCGGCGAAGCCGCTCGCCCCGGCCACGTGGGCGGCGCCGACGACGCCGCCCGCCGGCCCGGAGAGCACGCAGGCCGCCGCGCCGTTCACCGCCGTCCCGAGCTCGACCACCCCGCCCGAGGACTGCATGACCAGCGGCGCCGGGAGCCCGGCGTCCTGCATCCGGCCGGACAGGCGCTCGAGGTAGGCGGAGAGCCTCGGGGCGAGGTAGGCGTCGGCCGCCGTCGTCTGGGTCCGCTCGTATTCGCGCATCTCGGGCAGCACCTCGCAGGAGAGGGACACGTGGACGCCCGGCAGCGCGTCACGCAAGAGCTCGCCGACGCGCGCCTCGTGCGCGGGGTGCAGGAAGGCGAAGAGCAGGCAGACGGCCACCGCCTCGACCTCCGCGTCGGCCAGCGCGCGGGCGACCTTGCGCACGTCGTCCTCCTCGAGCGGGGCGAGCTCCCCCTCCGGCCCCATCCGCCCGCGCACCACGAACCGGAGGTCGCGCGCGACGAGCGGCTGCGGCCGGGCCTGGCTCGGACGGTAGAGCGAAGGGCGGTCCTGACGGCCGATCTCGATCAGGTCACGGAAGCCCGCGGTGGTCACGAGCGCGCAGCGCGCACCCCTTCGTTCGAGCAGCGCGTTGGTGGCCACCGTCATGCCGTGCGCCAGCGTGCCGACCGCCTCCGGGTCGACGCCCGACGCCTCGATCCCCGCGGCGGCCCCCAGGGACTGATCGGCCGGCGTGGAGGGCACCTTGGCCGTCGTGATCCGCCCGCCGTCGAGGACCACGACGTCGGTGAAGGTACCGCCCACGTCGACGCCGACGCGCGTGACGCCTTCCGGACGACGACCGCCGGCGGGGTCGGGCCGGACGAGGCTCATTCCGCGGAGGGGCCGTCGGCGGGCATGGCCCAATACTCTCGCGCCATGGCGACCGAGGTGGGGTTCATCGGACTGGGGATCATGGGCCGGCGGCAGGCGGCGAGCCTGCGCCGCGAGGGCTTCGAGCTGACCGTCTACAACCGGACGCGCGAGACGGCCGAGGCGTGGGCGGCCGAGCACGGCGGGCACGTCGCCGCCTCGCCGCGGGAGGTGGCCGAGCGGTGCCCGCTGGTCATCTGCATGGTGGTCGACGCCGAGCAGGTCTCGACGGTGCTGCTCGGCGAGGACGGCGCGGTGCACGGCGCATCGGACGGCGCGGTGTTCGTCGACATGTCGACCATCGGCCCGGGCGCCGCCGTGACGCTCGGCGAGGCGCTCGCCGCCCAGGGCGTCGGCTTCGTCGACGCGCCGGTGACCGGCTCGGCCCCCAAGGCGGCGGACGGAACGCTGACGATCATGGTCGGCGGCGCCGACGAGCACGTCGAGGCGGTGACCCCGCTCCTGGAGGCGATGGGCGAGCTCATCGTCCGGGCCGGCCCGTCGGGCCAGGGTCAGGCGGTCAAGGTCATCAACCAGGCCGTGGCCGCGGTGAACTGCGCCACGGTGGCCCAGGCCCTGGTCGTCGGGCGCCGGACGGGAGTCGACCTCGACGCCCTCGTGCGGGTGATGGGGGCGGGGTCGGGCGGCTCGAAGATGCTCGAGCTCAAGGCCCAGCCGATGCTGGATCACGACTTCGAGCCGCTGTTCAAGCTCGCCCATATGCTCAAGGACGTGCGCCTCTGCCTCGACGCGGGCAGCGAGGCAGGCGTGCCGTTCCCGGCCGCAGCGTCGGCGGGCGAGCTCTACACCGCGGCGATGGCCCGTGACCTGGGCGACCGCGACTTCGCCGCGGTGCTCGAGGCAGTCGAGGGGCTGGCGGGCGTCAAGGTCTGATCACGCGCAACCGGTTTCACAACCGGCCCGGACGTTTCCAGGGAGATTTGGCGATCTGGGCCGCTTGTGCATAGGATGCGGCCCTCGTCGGCGGCTTACGCTGCCCGTCGTCATCCCCTGTCTCACCGAATCCAGCAAGGCCAACTCCCCTATGCCAATCGCCTTCAAAGAATGGGCAGTCACCGTGCGCGCGCTCGCCGAGGGCGAGCAGCTCCTCACCCTGCGCAAGGGCGGGATCCGCGAGCCCGACAAGGACTTCTCCGTCGAGCACGACCGGTTCTTCCTGTATCCCACGTTCGACCACCAGCGCTCAGATCTCGTTCGCGAGTCGCACCGACCGGAGCTCCGCCGGGCGCTCGAGGAGGGCGTCTGGGCCGAAGGCGAGCCGCCCGCCCACGCTCTGGACTCCGACGGCGGGATCGGCCAGCCCGAGCGGGTCCGCATCCGCGCCTGGGCGCAGGTGGCCGGCTCCTTCACGGTGACCGATCGCCGCGCGGTGGACGCCCTGTCCCCCTTCTACGTCTGGACCCCGGACTATGCGGAGAAGCGCCTGGCCTGGAAGCGGCGCCACCCGCTGCACATCCTGCTGCTGCGCACCTACCGGATCCCCCGGCCCGTGACCGTGAAGGTCCGTGACGAGTACGGCGGGTGTCGGTCGTTCCTCGAGCTGCACCGCGAGCTGCCCTTCGAAGGCACCCCCGTGCTCTCCGACGAGGAGTTCGACCGCGCCGCGGAGGAGATCGGCCAGATCGCCGAAGCCAACGGCGCGCCGGCGCTCGCGTAGCGCCGGCGCCCGCCAGGCTCAGCTCCCATCGCCTGGCTCGAGACCCCGTCGGCGACCTTCACCGCCCGCCACGACGCGCGCGACGCGGGGGACGCGGTCACGGTCCTAGAGCAGCTCGAGACGGCGCGCGAGCGGCTGGAGAGCCGCTTCGCGACCCGGGTCGGGGAGATGGCGATCGTGCTGCACGGCTCCGCGGCTCAGCTGGACGCCGCGCAGCCGTGGCTGCCGCTGCACCGCCGGCTGACCGCGCCGGCGGGGCGGCGCTACCTCGTCGGCTGGACGGCGCCGCGCGAGCTGCACTGCCTCGCCCCGCGCCGGCTCGCGCGCCGTGCGTCGAACGTCGAGGGCTCGCTCGAGCTGCTGATGCTCGCTCCGGCGGCGCTGTTCGCCCGCCGGGTCGTCGGCGAGGCGAACGAGCGCCTGCCGCCGCCGTTCGGCCCGCGCTCCTTCCGCCGCTACCTGCGCTGGGGGTGGCTGGTGGAAGGCGCCGCCCAATGGTTCTCCGGCCAGGCCGCCCACGTGCGTCCCGCCGTCGCCCGGCGGATGCGCGACGGGCCGCCGCCGGCCTTCCCGCCCACCCTCGCCGACGCCGCGCTGCTCGGCGGGACGCTGTTCTCACTGCTGGCCAGGCTGGAGGGCGAGGCGGCGTGCGTCCGGCTCGCCACCGCCGCCGGCGCCCCGAGCCCGCAGGCGGCGCTCACCGCCGCGTTCGACGGCCGCCAGGCGCGACACGTCGAGCCGGCCTGGCGCGCCGAGCTCGACCGCCTCGCCTTCGGCGGCACGCGGGACGACGACGAGCTCCGCGCCCGCCGGCGCGAGCGCCGGACGCGCCGGTAGCGATTTCCCACGGACGAACGCCGGCGAAGTCCGGATGAGAGGGGACCGGAGCTAGATGGCGGCGATCACGCTGGCGGCGATGCCCGCCAGCAGGATGACCACGAGCGTGACCGCGAGCGCCTGGACCCACAGCGGCGTCCCGTCGCGGACGATGGCGTGGACGCTCTCCCCGGGCTCGGCCGGATCGAAGCGCAGCACGTCGCGGGCGATCGCCTCGCCCGACTGGGCGACGAGGATGTCGCGCGGGCCCGCGGCGAGGAAGTCCGGGACGTCGAAGCCTCCCGAGCGGCGCGCCACCGAGGCGACGCCCTCCTCGAGCAGCAGCCCCGAGATGAGCTCCGCCTCGGCCTGGTGGCGCGCCCGGGCGACCTGCACCAGCGGGCCCTCGGAGTACTGCCCCTTGACCTTCCGCGCCCGCTCGGTCCGCTCGGTGACCGCGATGGGCGCGGCGTCGGCGTGAACGAGCGGAATCCCGCAGTCCGGGCAGAACCGCGCCGGCTCGCGCGCCCCGGCCCCGCACGAACGGCAGATGAGCGCGCCGGTCATCCCTCGATCTCGAGCGCCGCCTCGGAGATCTCCCCGTCGACGATCCGGTAGGCCCTGACCTCCGGCGCCTCGGGCTGCGCGACCCCGACGATGACGTACACCGAGTCCGGATAGAAGGCGAGGTTCACGTCGGTCTGCGACGGATACGGCGCCGAGCGGGTGTGTGAGTGGTAGATCGCGCCGAGCGCCTGCCCGGCGTCCTCGATCGCGGTCTGGATCCGGTACTGCTCCATCCCGTCGATCTCGTAGCGAAGCGGGCTCGCGGCGGCGTTGGCGGCGCGATGCACCGCGACGGCGCGGTCGCCGACCGTGGCGATCATTCCGCAGCACTCGTTCGGGGCGTCCGCCCGAGCGTGTCCGACGATGTCCTCGAGCAGCGGACGGGGCAGCTTCACCCGTCTATTCGGCTGCGCCACTCGTGCTGCGCGGGGTGGTGCGGACCGTCAGCTCCTCGTCGTCATCGTCGTCGTCGTCGGTCTTGCTGCCGCCGCCGGAGATCGAGTCCTTGAACTCACGCATGCCGTGGCCGATGGATCGGCCGACCTCCGGGAGGCGCTTCGGCCCGAGGATGATGAGGGCGATGACGAGCACGATCACGAGCTCCATCGGTCCAATTCCGCCTATGCCCATCTGGGATCCTGTCCTTCCGGTTTCGCTGCGGGGGTTCCAGCCTACCCGGGTATTCGGCTCGAGTCGCCCCTTCGATCACACGACTTCGTCGCCGAGCGCCAGGCGCAGCGCCGCCAGCTGCTGCGCATGGCCTCCCATCGCGCTCGCGGCGGTCGAGATCAGCTCGGGGACCTCGAGCCGGGCGAGGCTGCGCGCGTAGGTGTCGATCGCGACCCGCTCGAGACGGGCGAGGACCCGCAGGAGAGCGGCCTCGTCGCGCGCGCCGGCGAGGTCGGCGGCCAGCGGCTCGCCGGCGAGCACGAGCGGCGCGGGGCCGTCCAGGCCGCTTCCGAGCGCTTCCAGGCCGGTCCGCAGGGCGCCGGCCCGCGTTCGCGAGTGCTCGGCGAACCCAGCGGCCAAGACCTGCGCCTCGCCGCCGAGCCGTCCGCCGGCCACGGCCGTCGCGTTGGCCCAGGCACGCACCCGCTCGATCCGGATCAGGCCGTCGACGACCTCGACCTGCGTCGGTGGCCGCCGCCTCACAGGAAGGCACCCGCGACCGGCTCACGGCCGAGCTCTGCTCGGAGCGCCGCCGCGTGCGCGACCTCCTCGGCGAGGATGTACGCCATCAGGGTGCGCAGCTGCGGCGTGCGCACCCGGGGCAGCCTCTGCAGGTGGGCCGCGGCCGCCGATGCCTCGAAGGAGATCGCCTCGGACAGGCCGCTGCCGGGCTCGAGGACCAGGACGTCGCCGCGGCCGCCGGGGTCGGCGCCCAGCTCGCGCGCCGCAGACCGCAGCGCCTCGGCGTGGCGCTCCTCGTCGGCCGCCAGTCGCAGGACGAGCCGTCGACCGTCTCCCGACAGCCCGGAGGCCAGGTCCCGGTAGGTCCTTGCGGAGCCCACCTCGCCGGCGACGGCGTCCATCAGGAGGCCGGCGTCCGATGCGGCGTCGCTCAGCCCGGGCGTGGGCCCCGATCCGCCGCACCCCGCGAGCATCAGGCCGGCCGCACCGCGCGCGAGGAGCGCGCGCCGCGTGAGGCCTACCACCAGACGGTGGAGTCCAGCTTCTCGATCTCTTCGACCGGGCGGGTGTAGAGCCCGGACGAGAGGTACTTCCAGCCGTCGTCGCAGACGATGAAGACAACGTTGCCCTCGTCCATCTCGTTGGCGATCCGGACGGCGATCGAGGCGATGGCGCCACTCGAGACCCCCGCGAAGATGCCCTCCTCGTCGAGCAGCCTCCGGGTCCAGACGATGGCGTCGTGGTTCGTCACGAAGATCTTGCGGTCCAGCACCGACAGGTCGATGATCGGCGGGATGAAGCCGTCGTCGAGGGAGCGCAGCCCCTGGACGGGCTCGCCCTGCATGGGCTCGGCGGCGACGATCTTCACCGCGTCGCCGAGCTCCTCCTTGAAGCGCCGGCCGACGCCCATGAGCGTCCCCCCGGTGCCCAGGCCGGCGACGAAGGCGCTCACGTCGTCGTCGAGCTCGCGCAGGATCTCGGGCGCCGTGCCGTTGTAGTGCGCCAGCGGGTTGGCCGGGTTGCCGTACTGGTAGGGCATGTAGTAGGCGGCGTCGGCCTCGGCCATCTCGAGCGCCATGGCCACCGCTCCGTTGGAGCCCTGGTCGCCGGGGGAGTAGACGATCTCCGCGCCGTACATCGCGAGCAGCTGGGTGCGCTCCGGCGTCACGTTGTCGGGCATCACGACCTTGAGCCGATAGCCCTTGCGCGAGCAGATCATCGCCAGCGAGATCCCGGTGTTGCCGGAGGTCGGCTCGAGGATGGTCTGCCCCGGGCGGATCGCGCCGCGCTCCTCGGCGTCCTCGATCATGGCGCGGGCGACGCGATCCTTGATGGAGCCCGTCGGGTTCTGCGACTCGAGCTTGGCCCAGATGCGCACGCCCGGCTTGGGCGAGAGGCGCTTGAGCTCGACGAGCGGGGTGTTCCCGATCGCCTGGACGATGTCGCCGTACCGCCCGCCGCACGGGCGGTTCTCGAGACCCTGACTCATACTTCACTTAGTGTAGTGAGGGTTCGTGCGTGACGAGGCGCCGGGATGGGCACGGAGCCTCGTGAGATGCCGTTCACGCGCCGGGAGCTCGTCAAGGTCGTCCAGCTCGAGCTCGCCGCCAACGTCCAGAAGGCGGCGCTCGACTTCGCCGGTGGGGAGGGCGCCTACCAGGTCCCTACGCCGACCTACACCAGATCCTCGCCCCGTACGCCGACGCGCTGGCCGACCTGGGCCAGTTCGCCGATGACGACCGGCTGCGGGCTCGACCTGGGAGCAGTTCTCCGCGACGTCGAAGTGGTTCAAGGACAACGCGCAGGACGAAGTCCCGTACGGCCACGGCAACATGGCCAAGCAGCAAGACTCGCTGATGAACGACTTCTCGACCACGGACGCGGTCTTCAGTCCTGGCTGCCGGAGAACATCGGCCTGCGCCCGAAGGTCGCCGCCCGGAACGAGTCCGACACGACGATGTTCACGCAGCTGTCGAAGATGCTCGCCGGCCAGCAGGATCCGGAGCGCACGATGCGCCAGGCCAAGGACGGGTCGGTCAAGGCGATCGACGACGCGGCCTCCCTCGCGAGGGCCTGACCCGATGGGCGCCGTCGCGGCACGGAACACCGCGCAGGAGACCCACCGGGAAACCGCTCGGCCACCCGGCAGACGGCGCGGGCTCTCCTTCGAGGGCCGCCTCATGGCACCGGCGCTCGCACTCCTGGCGCTGCTTTCGATCTTCCCGTTCCTCTCCATCATCGGGCTCTGGTTCTCGCGGGTCGGCCTGCTCGGGGGGATCTCGCTGACGGAGATCGACTGGGGCCGGCTGAGGGCGATCGGGACGATCGTGGTCGCGCCGATGATCGTCGTCGGCCTCATCGTCCGCAAGTGGCTCGTGACCGGGCTCACGCTGGGAGCGGTCACCGGCGAATGAATCGCGCGGCCGTCCTGCACGCCGCCGGCGACCTGCGGATCGAGCCCCGCCCGATGCCGTCGCCCGGCCCACGCGAGGTGCTGGTCGAGATCGCCACGGTGGGCGTCTGCGGCTCGGACGTCCACTACTACGAGGCGGGCCGGATCGGGGGCTTCGTGGTCGAGGCGCCAATGGTCCTCGGCCACGAGTCGAGCGGCCGGGTCGTGGCACTGGGCGCCGAGGCCGGTCGCCACGCGGTCGGCGACCGGGTGGCGCTCGAGCCGGGTGTCCCGTGCGGGCGCTGCCGGGAGTGCCGGGCCGGCCGGTACAACCTGTGCTCCGACGTCGTCTTCTTCGCCACGCCGCCGATCGACGGCGCGTTCGCGAACTTCCTCGTCATCCATGAGGACTTCGCCTTCTCGCTGCCCGACGCGGTCTCCGACGAGGCCGGCGCGCTGATGGAGCCGCTGAGCGTCGGGATCTGGGCCTGTCGCAAGGGCGGCGTCGGGCCGGGGGACCGGGTGCTGATCACGGGCGCCGGCCCGATCGGGCTGCTCGCGGCCCAGGTCGCCCGCGCGGCCGGGGCGACGGAGATCACGGTGGCCGACGTCAACCCGCACCGGCTCGAGGCGGCCGTCGGATGCGGCGCCACCCGCACGCTCAAGGTCGACAAGGAACCGCTCGGCGACGTCGGCCTCGAGGCCGACGTGCTGCTCGAGTGCTCGGGGCACCCCGACTCGCTGCGCGACGGGATCCGCGCGCTGCGCCCGGCCGGCACCGCCGTCGTGGTCGGGATGGGGACGGGCGAGGAGGCCTCCGTGCCGCTCGCGTTCCTCCAGACGAACGAGATCTGGCTGACCGGCACGTTCCGCTACGCGAGCACGTACCCGACCGCGATCGCGCTGACCGCCGCGGGCCGGGTGGATCCCGAGGCGATCATCACGGGGCGCTTCGGCCTCGAGGACACCGAGGCGGCGCTGCGAGCCGGGCGCGAGGACCCGCGCTCGGTCAAGGCGATGGTGGCTCCGGGCCAATAGGGTGCGGGCGATGACGGACGCAGAGCTTCCCTCCCGCCGGCGCTTCCTCGGGATGGGTGGCGCATCGCTGGTCGGCGTGCTAGGCCTCGCGGCCTGCGGCGGCTCGGAGGAGGAGGGTGGCGAGGGAGGCGGGGCCGAGGCCTTCCCGACGTCGGACCCGGGGACCCGGCGCTTCGGCGAGGGCGACGTGGGGATCGCCAACTACGCGCTCACCCTCGAGTACCTCGAGGCGCAGTTCTACTCAGACGTGGTCGAGTCCGACGTCCTCTCCGGCGAGGCGCTCGAGTTCGCGCGCCGCTTCGGCGAGCAGGAGCAGGAGCACGTCGAGGCGCTCACCCGGCTCATCCGCTCGGCGGGCGGCCGACCCGCAGAGCGCCCCCGCGCCCGCTTCCCGCTCGAGAGCGCCGAGGCGGTGCTCGAGCTCGCCGCCACCGTCGAGGACCTCGGCGCCAACGCCTACCTGGGCCAGGCGGCGTTCATCAAGGACCCGGAGATCCTCGCCGCCGCGCTCTCCATCCACTCCGTCGAGGCCCGTCACGCCGCCGCCCTGGCCGAGCTGACCGGCGGCCGGCCGGTCCGCGGCGCCTACGCCGAGCCCGCCGACGCCGCGACCGTGCTCGAAGCCGTCCGTCCCTATCTCGCCTAGGAGTTCTGTGTCACCGCGCTTCGAGCACCCCCGCCTGGCCGCCGTCGAGGTCCACGGGATGACCCGTTCGGCCTTCCTGCTGCGCGCCGTGCTCGGCGCGGGCGCGGTCTCGGGCGTGGCCGCGGTGACGCCGCTCGTCCGCCGCGCCGCCGCCCAGGCCGGCGGGGACGTCGACGTCGTCAACTTCGCGCTGACCCTCGAGTACCTGGAGGCCGACTTCTACCGCAGGGCGCTCGAGATCGACCTCGGGGACGAGCTGGCGACGCTCGCCACCGAGTTCGGCGGGCACGAGCAGCAGCACGTCGACGGGCTGGTGGCCACCGTGGAGGAGCTCGGAGGGCCGCCGGCCGAGCGGCCTCGCTTCACCTTCCCGCTCGCCGACCGCGCCGACTTCGAGAAGCTCGCGGTCACCCTCGAGGACACGGGCGTCTCCGCCTACAACGGCGCCGCGCCGGCGATCTCCGACAAGCGCATCCTCGCCGCCGCGGGCGGCATCGTCCAGGTCGAGGCCCGCCACGCCGCGACGCTCCGGCTCGCGGTCGGTGAGGACCCCTCGCCCGACACGTTCGAGCCGGCCCTCGAACGCGAGCGGGTGCTCTCGGCGGTCCAGCCGTTCATCGCGCGGGGCTGAGCGGCGGCGCCTCGACCGGCGGCGACGGCCTGCTGCTTGGCATCGACGCAGGTGGGACGGCCACGAAGGCGGGGATCTTCGACCTGGAAGGTCGCTGCGTGGCCGAGGCGCAGGAGCGCTGCGTCCCGGTGACCGTCCGCCCGCGCTGGTCCGAACGCGACCTCGACGCGGCGTGGGAGACGTGCGCGCTGGCCGTTCGGCGCTGCCTGGCCGCCCTGCCGGGCGCCGCCTCTCGCGTCATCGCCGTCGGGATCGCCGGCCACGGCGACGGGTTGCACCTCCTCGACGCCCGCCGCCGTCCGGTCCGCCCGGGCATCACGGCCCTCGACGGCCGCGCCTACCCGGTGCTGCGGGAGTGGGCCTCAGACGGCCGGCTGGACGCGATCCGCGAGCGGACGGGCGTCGCCCCGCACGCTGCCTCGCCGGCCACGCTCGCCACCTGGGTGCGCAGCGAGGAGCCGGCCGCGTGGCGGGCCACCCGGTGGCTCGTCTGCGCCAAGGACTGGCTGCGCCTCGAGCTCACCGGCGAGCTGGCGACCGACCCCACCGACGCCTCCGCCCTGCTCACGAGCCTCCACGACCGCAACGCGCCGGACGCCGCCGCGCTGGCGCTGCTCGGGCTGGACGAGCTCGCCGAGCGCGTCCCGCCGGTGCGCGCCTCCTGCGAGGTGGTCGGGGCGCTCACCGACGTCGCGGCGGTGGCGACCGGCCTGCCGGCCCGCACGCCGGTGGTCTGCGGCGCGCACGATACGCACGTGGCCGCGCTGGGCACCGGCGTCGTCGAGCCCGGGCGGCTTTCCGTCGTCGCCGGGACGTGGTCCATCAACCAGACCCTCGCGGACGTGCCGCGGACCGATGCCCGTTGGGAGGCCCACGCGGCGCTCGAGCCCGGCGCCTGGCTGCACATGGCGACCTCCCCGACGTCGGCCGTCTCGCTCGACTGGATCCTCGACCGGCTGGGCTTCGAGGG
>Ga0136612_10000967_pt1 | contig 11678 bp, 12 predicted proteins | sample AntDryUQ224A2306_2_FD_106644 | JGI IMG/M metagenome (GOLD analysis project Ga0136612, IMG submission 106644) | Polar desert sand microbial communities from Dry Valleys, Antarctica - metaG UQ224A (23.06) | ecosystem: Environmental > Terrestrial > Soil > Desert | place: Antarctica: Dry Valley...
ACGTCGGTGATGGTGCCGAGCGCATTGGACGCCGCACCCACGGCGACGAGCCGCGTCCGGGGACCGATGAGGCGCGCGAAGTCGTCCGGCTCGCTGCGGAACGTCGTCGTGCTCAGCCGCACCGATCGAACGACGAGCCCGCGTTCCTTCGCGATCGCTCTCCATGGTGCAACGTTGGCGTGATGGTCGAGCTCCGTCACGACGATCTCGTCTCCCGGCGCCCATCCGCGCGCCAGCCCGCGCGCGAGATGGAAGGCGATCGTCGTCATGTTGTTGCCGAACGACACGTCGGCCGCGCTCGCATTGAAGAAGTCGGCGAACGTGTCACGCGCCCGCGCGAGCAACGCGTCCGACTCCACGCTCGTGGGATACACCCAGTGCGTGTTGGCATTGTGCTCGTAGAGATACTCCGTCATCGCGTCGCCGACGGCGCGCGGCACCTGGGTTCCGCCCGGCCCATCGAAATAGGCGACAGGATGGCGACCCTCGCGCCGCGCGAGGGCGGGAAAGTCGGACCGGATGGCCTCGAGCGTGCGCACCGACGCGCGGGGCGAACTGGCTGTCGTCATGCGATCTCCTGGCCTGCCCATTGTTCGACGAGACGCACCGCCTCGACGTGATCGGCCTCCTCGCCCAGTGACGTGTGCGCGATTCGGAAGAGGTCCGCCGTGAGTTGCAGCAGCGGCGCGGGCACCTTCTGCTCGCGCGCCACCGCCGCCGCAATGCCCGCGTCCTTCGCGAGGAGCGCCAGCCGGAAGGTACGCGGAAATGCGCGCGTGAGCACCCGTTCGGGAAAGAGGTTCATCGAGGCGTTCGACCGGCCACTCGACGCGTTGATCACGTCGAGCGCGACGTCGGGTCGAACGCCGGCCTTCGCCAGCGCGGCCAACCCCTCCGCCGCACTCCAGACGTGCACGGCGAGCAGCGCATTGTTCACCGACTTCAGCGCGTCACCCGCACCCACGCCGCCGCAATGCACGATCTTCGCGCCGAAAGACTCGAGCACCGGCCGCACCCGCGCCAGCACCGCTGCGTCGCCGCCCACCATTACGGTGAGCGTGCCTTGCTCCGCCCCGCTCGTTCCTCCGCTCACCGGCGCGTCGAGGAAGGCGATCCCGAGGTCTTCCAGTCGCCCCGCGATTCGTCTCGAGCTGTTCGGGTCACCCGACGTGCAATCCACGAGCGTCGTGCCGCGCCGCATGCCCGCCAACAGGCCGTCGGGCCCGTCGAGCACCGAGTCCACGTCGGCCGAGTCGGCAAAGCAGGTGATCACCACGTCGGCCGTTCGCGCCGCATCGGCGGGCGAGTCCGCGGCGCGGGCGTCGTGTCCCTTCGCGAAGCGCTCGGCCTTGTCGCGCGTCCGGTTCCATACCGCGAGCGTGACGCCCGCCGCATTCGCGAGACGAACGGCCATCGGGCGGCCGATGGCGCCCAACCCGAGAAAGGCGACGTGTGGCATGTGCGTGTCTGAAGAGTGAAACTGGGTGGACGCGGCGCGATGCGGAGAGGTCGCGAGTGACTCAGAGCAGCGGCAGTCGCCGCCGCTCGTCCGACGCGATCGTGGCACGGTAGCCGCTCACCGCGATCGCCTCGCGCAGTGCATCGCCCGTCGCACGGCCATCGTGTTCGATGGTGGCTATACCGATGCCCACCTCGGCCGACAGAATCCCCTCCACCGGGGTGAGTGACGTGAACACGGCCTGCACGCACCGCTGGCAGGACATGCCCTCGATGCGCAAGCGAGTGAGCATTCCACAATATCGCCCTCGTGCGCGCCGACTGGAATCCGGCGGCGCGGCATGTGCGAGGCGCGGAGGTCGCGGGAGGCCACTGCGAAGGCACTTCAGGGTGCGACGGCGGCGTGGCTTGTCCCGCCACCGTCCGGTCGCCTACCTTGACGGCTCGCCGCCCGCCGCCGTCGTCGAGGACGCGCCATGACGCCACCGCACAACCCCGAGGAGCGGCCAGTGGGCGCGCTGCTCGCCCCCGACATCCTCGCGATGCTCGAGGAGTCGCCCGGCCTGATCGCCGCGGAGACGGAAGAGTTGCATCCCGCCGATCTCGCGGACGTCGCCGAGGCGATGCCGTTCGAGCAGATCCCGCGGTTCCTGGCGGCGTTGCCGACCGATCGTGCGGCGGCAGTCCTCGAGTACATCGACGAGGAAGTGCGCGCGACGCTGCTCGAAGCCATGAGTCCGGAGCAGGCGGCAGCGCTCGTGAGTGCGATGACGCCGGACGAACGCGCCGATGTCCTGGAGGAGCTCGACGAGGAGCACGCCGAGGACATCGTCGACGAGATGCCGGCGGAAGCACGCCGGGTCACCGAGCAGCTGCGTCGATACGAGCCCGACACCGCCGGCGGCCTCATGACGACCGATTTCGTGTCCGAGTCGGCCAGCACGTCCGTGGAGGAAGCGTTGCGCAAGGTGCGCATCATCGCGCGAAGCAGCCGGCGCGAAGCCATGCACGCCATCTACACGACCGACGCGGAGGGTCGCCTCGTCGGGGTGCTGTCGCTGCGCGAGCTGCTCGCCGCCCCGGAAGGGACGCCACTCGCCGAAGTGGCGTGGAGCGAGGTCCAGAGCGTGTCGCCGTTCGCCGATCGCGAGGAAGTCACGCGCGTGATCTCCAACTACGACCTCGTCGTGGTGCCGGTCGTCAGCGAGTCGCGCCACGTGATCGGCGTCATCACGGTGGATGACGTGATCGACGCCATCCAGGAAGAGCAGACGGAAGACGTGCAGAAGCTGGGCGGCATGCAGGCGCTGGACGAGCCGTACATGCAGATCGGTTTCCGGCAGATGTTGAAGAAGCGGGCCGGCTGGTTGAGCATCCTGCTCGTGAGTGAGATGTTCACGACCTCGGCGATGCAGTACTTCGACGGCGAGTTGAAGCAGGTCGCCGCACTCATCCTGTTCGTGCCCCTCGTGATGAGTGCGGGAGGCAACTCGGGATCGCAGGCGACATCGCTCATCATGCGTGCGATGGCGTTGCGCGAAATCTCGCTTCGTGACTGGTGGCGTGTCGCCCTGCGCGAATTGCCCACGGGCCTCGCACTCGGCATGATCCTCGGCGTCATCGGCGTGATTCGCATCAGCATCTGGCAGAAGACCGGGCTGTTCGATTATGACCCGCACTGGCAGCTGATCGCGCTCACCATCGGCTTGTCGCTGGTCGGCATCGTGACGTTCGGCTCCCTTGCCGGTTCGATGCTTCCATTTCTCCTCCGGCGTCTCGGCTTCGATCCGGCCAGTGCGTCTGCACCGTTCGTCGCGACCCTCGTCGACGTGACCGGCCTGGTGATCTACTTCAGCGTTGCCCTGCTGGTGCTGGGAGGAACGCTGTTGTGATTTCGGCGCCACGCCCGACGTCGCGCGCGACCATGCTCGTGCTGTTCAGTGCCTGCTGTTTCGGGTCAATTCCCATTCTCATCACGTTGGCCACGTCGAGTGGCGCGCGCCTGGTGGACGTGCTCACCTGGCGCTACCTCATTGCGGCCGCGCTGCTCGTCATCGTGAGTGGCGGCGTGCGGGCGATTGTCTCGCCGGGCCACCGAGCGTGGCCGGTGATCGCGCTCGCCGGCGGCGGCCAAGCGGTGATCGCGTTCGTCAGTCTCTCGGCGTTGCGATACATCCCCGCGGCCACGCTGACCTTCCTGTTCTATACGTATCCCGCATGGGTGGCCGTGATGGCGGCCGTGCGAGGCACGGAGCGCGTCTCCCGTCGAGGGGCGATCGCGCTCGCGTTTTCCCTGGCGGGCATCGCGCTCATGGTTGGAATGCCCGGCGCGGGAGGACTGCATCCGATCGGCGCGTTGCTGGCGCTCTCGTCGGCGCTGCTCTACGCGGCCTACATTCCGCTCATCGACCGACTCGGTCGCGGCATGCCTCCCGCCGTGACCTCGACGTACGCCACGGTTGGAGCTGGGGCGATCCTGCTGATCGTCGCGACGATGCAGGGCGGCCTCGCCCTGCGATTCGCGCCCATCGGGTGGGCGGCCGTCTTCATTCTTGCCGTGCTCTCCACCGTCTTCGCCTTTCTCGCGTTTCTGCGCGGACTGTCCGAGATCGGGCCGGTGCGAACGGCAATCGTGAGCACGATCGAACCATTCTGGACCGCACTGCTCGGAGGCATCGTGCTCCGCCAGCATGTCGGTCCGCGTACGCTGCTCGGTGGGCTGCTCATTGCCGTGGCGGTGATCCTCCTGCAGCTCGGTCAGCGCGCTGCAGCCGCACCGACGGCGGATCCCGCTGCGGCCGCCTGAATCCAATTGCCCGACGAAGTGGCGCCACGCCCTCCGTCGCCCACCACGTTTCCGAGCATCGCCATGGAATCGCTGCACCTGACTATCGAAGGCATGACCTGTGAGCACTGCGTTCGCGCCGTGGATGGACGACTCCGGCGGACGCCCGGCATCGAGGTGAGTGCGGTCACGATCGGAAGCGCCGACCTGCGTTACGATTCCGCGCGGATGAATGTGGGGCAGATCGCGGATGTCATTGCCGATGAAGGATATACGGCCTTCGAGCCATAGCGGACTCGGCACGCGATGGTATCGTGCTTGCGAGTGTGGGGTAGCACAATCACAGCGCAGCCGGAGTCGTCGGGGCGCTCGACCCATCACTCGGAGCAGTTCCCATGAATCGTTCTCTTCGTTTTCTTCCCGCCTTCGCCGCACTCGCGTCGATCGGCGCGTGCGCGTCCCTGAGTCAGAAGGAGAAGGGCGCCATCATCGGCGCCGCGTCCGGCGCGGCCGTTGGAGCGGTCGTCGGCAACAACAATGGCGGCACGGCCAGGGGCGCCATCATCGGTGCCGCGGTCGGTGGCACCGCCGGTGCCGTCATCGGACATCAGATGGATCAGCAGGCCAAGGAGATCAAGCAGGGCATCCCGGGCGCGGTGGTCGAGCGCGTGGGCGAGGGGCTGCAGGTGACCTTCGAGTCCGGCCTGCTCTTCGGGTACGACTCCGACGTCCTGACGTCGGCCGCGCAGCAGAATCTCGCCACGCTCGCGTCGAGCCTCGACAAGTATCCCAGCACCGACATCATCATCGTCGGGCACACGGATGCCAACGGGAGCGACGACTACAATCTGTCGCTGTCGGAGCGCCGGGCGAATGCGGCGGTGAATTATCTCGTCGGTCGCGGTGTGGCACGCTCGCGCCTGCGTGGCGCTGGTCGCGGTGAGTCCGAGCCGGTGGGCGCGAATGACACCGATGCCGGCCGTCAGATGAATCGCCGCGTCGAAGTCGCGATCTACGCCAACGAGGCACTCAAGGCGCAGGCCGCGCGGCAGGGCGGCCAGTAAAATAGTGATGTCCGTCTGAAGGAATGCCGGTAGGCATGAAAGGCACACCGGACTCCGTCCGGTGTGCCTTTCTTCATGATGCGCGTGCAGTTCGGCTCAGACCAGTTGCGGCACGCCCGGTGCCTCGGCGCGACTCGCGACGGGTTCGCTCGTGACCGGTGCCTCTTCCATGATGCCGACGATTCCCGCCTCCAGCCAGGCGTGCCTGCCATCGAGCACGCGTTGGGACACGCGATAGATCGCGGCGTCGTTCTTTCCGTAGAACCTGTGAAAGTTGGTCGTGATGCGCTGCCGCGCTTCACGACAGAAGAGGTCCGCCAGTTCCGTGGCCTCGATGTTTCCCTGCTGCGCCAGCATTCGCGCACGCACGCACGCGGCGGTCATCGCGAAGAGGTCGGCCCCGATGTCGACTGCGCGGAAGAGCACCATCTGGCGCCGCTCCAGTTTCGGGCCGAAGCGGGCCATCGCATGGAACAGCATGCGTCCCAGATGCCGCGTACGACGCTCCGCCCATCGGAGGTGTCGGCCGAGTGCGCCGAACTCCCCGTACGCGGTGGGCACCGTGCCCCGCCCGAACCAGCGCGCGAGATACCAACCCGGGTAGAACTTCATCACGCGACCGAGCGCGGACACCTTCTCCTGCGTCGACGACTCCTTGTCCACGAGGGCGAAGGCGGTTTTGAAGTGGTGATCGACCGCCTCGCGCGCGATGAACAAGCGCATGACTTCCGAGGTACCCTCGAAGATCAGGTTGATCCGGAAATCGCGCATCGCGCGCTCCACCGGGATACCGGGTTCGCCCCGACCGCGCAGCGAGTCTGCCGTCTCGTAGCCGCGGCCGCCCCGGATCTGCAGCGTGTCGTCGATGATCCGCCATCCCGTTTCCGTGTTCCACAGCTTGGCGATCGCCGCCTCGAGCCGGATGTCGTAATGTCCGCGCTCGGACAATCCTACGGTGAGCTCGGCCACCGCCTCCATCGCAAAGGTGTTCGCCGCCATCATCGCGATCTTCTGCGCGATCGCCTCGTGCTTTCCGATGGGCTGCCCCCACTGTACGCGCTCCTTCGCCCAATGCCGTGCCACCTGGAGCATCGCCTTCCCGCCACCGGCGCAACTCGCCGGCAGGGTGAGCCGTCCCGTGTTGAGCGTGGTCAGCGCGAGCTTGAGTCCTTTCCCCTCGCCCCACAGGATGTTCTCCGCCGGCACGCGCACATTGGTGAAGTGCAGCACGCCGTTCTCGATCGCCTTGAGGCCCATGAACCGTGAGCGATGCACGATCTCAACGCCAGGCGACTTGGCCTCGACGATGAATGCGGTGATCTGTTTGCGGCTCTTGCCGTTGATCACCGCGTCTGGAGTTCGCGCCATCACGACGAGCAGGTCGGCGCGCGTTCCGTTGGTGCACCACAGCTTTTCGCCGTTGAGCGTCCAGAACTTCCCGTCCTCGCTCAGCGTCGCGCTCGTGCGGAGGTTGGCGGGATCTGACCCGGCGTCCATTTCGGTGAGTGCGAACGCGGAGATCGCGCCCTTCGCGAGTCGCGGAAAAAAGCGACGCTTCTGTTCCGCCGTGCCGAACAGCTTGAGCGGCTGCGGCAATCCGATCGACTGACTGGCCGACAGGAGGGCGGTCAGCGAGCCGTCCTTGCTCGTCACCATCGCCATGGCGCGTGTGTAGCTGGCATACGACAACCCGAGTCCGCCGTACTCCTCCGGGATCTTGATCCCGAAGGCGCCCATCTCGCGCAACTCCTGCACGTACGACTCGGGAATTTCCCCGGTTCTGTCGATCATGTCGGAGTCGACACGCTCGAGAAAGGCGCGCAGCTTCGCCAGGAATGGCGCCGCCCGCGCGCGCTCGGCGGGGTCGTCGGTCACGGGGTGCGGATGGATGAGGTCGAGTCGGAAGCGGCCGAGGAAGAGCTCTCGCACGAAGCTCGGGCCCGACCATTCGCTTTCGCGTGCCGCCTCGGCGACATCGCGGGCTTCCTTCTCGGTAGCTAGACCTGGGGCATGCTCGGCCATGGATCGCTCGATGTGGGGGCGATCCGAAAGCTATGGCTCGCGCGGACGTCTCGCAGCGATCCCGGGTTCGTGGCGGGTGTCATGGATCACTGCCCTTCGCCGGTTCAGTCGCCGTGCCCGGACCGGCGCGACTCCTGGCGTTCGCGCAACACGACCGCCGCTGCTCCGCCCAGTGCGATGGCGGCGAAACAGAACCACTGCACGGCGTAGCTCCGGTGCGGGCCGTCGTCGAGCGCGGGAATCTCCCGGCGCGCCGGGTGAGTCGTCGACGTCGAATCGCCGATCGAGACGACATAGTAGCGCGCGACCGGATACGGAATCTTGCTCGCGACCTCCTGCCGACTGAGGCGACGCACGATGCGGGGATCGGCGGCCGATCGCGTGATGCCGGCGTCCGGTGCGTACAGCTCGACATATCCCTCCACACGCACCGAATCCGCCTCCCGCCAGCGGGCGCGATCCACGGTGCCGCCGTCGGGCGAATACACCCAGCCGCGGTTCACCAGCACGGCCGTATCGGATCCGGAGACGCGCATGGGTGTGATCAGCTCGACACCGGGCGAGCCGCGGCGCGTGCGGCTCGTCACGACCAGCTCGTGCTCGTAGTCGAATCGCCCACGGACGGTAGCCGGTCGGTAGTGCGCCGCCGATGTATCGGTGGGCAGCTCGACGAATGCGATGGGCGCCCCCCGCTGCTGTGCCGCGACCACCGCATTACGCGCCTGCCGCTCGTGCAGTCGCCGAACCTGCCAGAGACCGAATCGCACGAAGACGGCCGCCGTGCCGATGGCGAGCGCGCAGAAGAAGATCGTTCGTCGCTGCATGCTCCAAGCTACCGTGGGAGCGCGCTAGAAGAGCGACATCTGCTCGCCGAGCGTTTCGGGATCCACCGGCGTGAGACGCAGTCCGTGCTGCAGCTCTCGCGCGCTCTGCGGCGAGTGTCCGGCGAAGTGATTGTTGACGTAGCCGTAGACCGTGACGCCCTTGAGCGCGAGTGGCCAGAGCACGCCCGCCCACTGTTCGAGCTCCGCCGTGCGATCAATCTGGATCCGCGAATAATCCACGATGTCGCGGTTGGCACCCATCCAGCGCACGTAGAGAAAGCTTGCGGTCGGGCGGCTCGCGAGCGCGAGCATCTGCTTGCGGGGGATCCATCGCGCGTCGGACAGCGTGAGGCCGACCCCATGCTCGGCGAGCAAGGCGATCACTCCCTCCTGAATCCACCCGCGGTGCCGGAACTCCACGCTGAAGTTGATGTCACGCGGCAGTGTGGGCAGCAGGTTGGCGAGCGCGGGCAACTCGACCGGCCCGAAGTCGGGCCCGAGCTGGATCAACACGGGGCCGAGCTTGTCGCGAAGCTCGCGAGCGCGATCGAAGAAGAGGTGCAGGACATCCTCGGCGCCGCGCAGCCGCCGTTCGTGCGTGATCTCCTGTGGAAGCTTGAGCGCGAAGGTGAATCCGGCGGGGGTGCGGTCGTACCAGCCCCGCACGGTTTTCGCGGGCGGCACGGCGTAGAACGTGGAGTCCACTTCCACCGTGTCGAACGCGCGTGCGTACACCGTGAGATATTCCGCGGCGCGTGTGCCCGTCGGGTAGAAGGGACCCACCCACGCATCGTAGTTCCACCCCTGCGTACCGATGCGAAGTTGCTTCGTCATGGCGTGAATCGGGGGTCGGGCATTCATCGTGTCAAGATTCGTCGATCGGCGAAGGGATGGGTACCGATCTTGCCTTTGCTACCCCCACTTACCTTCTCATGCGAGGGCACCACATGACAGATCGCATCAATGATTCGACGGACGGCAGGGTCGAGCGCGCGAAGGATTCCGCGCTGGGCAAGCACGACTCCAATCCGAGCCATCTCGACGAAGCGGGCGAGGCGGCAGGCGGAATCGGCGGCGTCCTCGCGGGCGCGGCGATCGGTTCGATCGCCGGTCCGGTGGGCACTCTCATCGGCGGTATCGCCGGTGCGATGGGCGGATGGTGGACGGGTCGCGCCGTGACTGAAGCGGCATCGAAGCTGAGCACCGATGACGACACGTACTACCGGAAGTCGTTCGAATCGTCATCGAACCGCCCGGCAGATCGCTCGTACGATGACGTGCGTCCGGCGTATCACCTCGGTCAGGTCGCATCGCAGAACCCCGATTACGCCAACAAGGAGTGGACCGAGGTTCAGGCCGACCTCCAGCGCGGGTGGAACGCCGAGCATTCGAAGAAGTACGGCGATTGGAATACCGTCAGCCCGTACGCGGGTGAAGGCTACCAGCGCGGCCGGCTCTCGTTCGGCAACGCCGCATCTGGTTCGGGCGCGATGGCCGGCAACACGTACGACAAGGCCAAGTCCGGTGTTGAGACGGGCGCGAACAAGTTCGCCGACAAGGCGGACGACATGAAGGATCGCATGGATGGCAATCCGGCATCGAAGCCGGGGCCCGACGCCTCCGACTCGAGTCGTCGCCTCGATTCACGGTGACTGACGGCGTGACCCGCCATCAGCGATAGGTCTCGAAGAACCCCGCTCCGGTCCCCGCGAGCGGGGTTCCTCGTATCCGGCCGGCGATCGTCGCCGTGCCCTTCATCTGCACGAAGTAGGGTCGCTTCAGGTTGCGCGCCGCGAGTGCTTCTCCCCGCTCCACCATCGCGACGCGGGTATCGCTCGCGCTCGCATCCTCGATGCGAAGGGTGAGCCGGAGCGTGTCGTCCCCGCGCACGTCCACCAGATCGGCAGTCGCCGGCGTTCGGATCGCGCGTCCGCTCACGATGGTCGTTCGTGCATCGTCGTAGCGAATCGTGCGCGGGCGGAACACCGCAAGGAAGCCGGACCGGTCCACCAGATAGACGAACAGCGGCTGGGCGCTCGAGACGCTGTCGGGCGGCTCGATGCGTCCGTAGAGCAGCGTATACTCGCCAGCCCGCGCCGCTCCCCACTCCCACGTAACGCCACGCCACACGCCCCAGTTGTGATCATGATAGGCTTGCACATTCTCGTACGGCGTGCAGGCACCGGCCACGCAGAGCGTGCCCGTGGCATCCGCGCGCAATGCCGGCACCACATATCCGCTCACGACACCGCTCGTGAGCGCGGCGCCCGGGAAGTACGCGCCTGGCGCTGGAGACACAACGAGGTCGAGCGACAATGACGCGCCGCTCGCGTCCTCGCGCGCTCGGGCGCGGACGCGATACCGGCCGTCGGACTGCACGTCCACGCGCGACTCGCCGATCGCCACGTTGGCGTCCGTCGTCGAATAGCGGACGCCCGTGGACGGCACCGTGCTCGTGAAGCGGCGCTGCGGCGTGCCTTGTTCGTGCAGCGTGACCAGGACCTGCCCGCCCCAGCGGTCTGCCGCGCCACCGACCGCACCTGCCACGATGAAGGAGACGAAGGCCCATCGCCGGCGATCTGCGGAGATCACGTTGAAATAATGCCATTCGCCCCAGCTCGGATCACCCGCCACCTCCGCGGGCGGCGCGTGGAACCGATCGATGTCGTGCCGTAGCTCCGCATCCGACGGCGCGCGCCAGCGACGGTCGAGCGAATCGTCGTTCCACTGCCCGCTCGTCACGTCGGGGCCCGCGCCAACGGACGTCGTGAGCGAGGGAATGTCCCCCGACGCTCGCACGGGACGCTCGCGACCATCGGACGTGCGCAGGTACAAGAGCTTTCCCTCCATCTGCGGCGAGACCGACGACACGACGTCGCCGGATCGCGGGGCCGCGAGCAGTTGCCGGTAGATGAATCGCGCATGGTCGATCGAGAAGAACAGGCCGCCGAGCCCGCCCGTCTTCAGGACTTCGACATCCACGCCTTCCGGCAATACGGTGACGGTGCCGCCGCCGACGAGCTTTTCATCCTTCGCCTGGCTCAGCAATGCCTCACCGATCGACAGCAGCACGATCATCACCGCGACACCCATGCTGAAGCCGAACAGCAGGAAGACGCTCCGCCACGGCTTCAGCGTCAGGTTGCGGGTGGCGAGCAGCCGGATCATTCGGGAGAGCGCTCGTCCCGGACGATCTCGCCGTCCCGCATGTGAATCACGCGATTCGCCGCTTGCGCCATCTGCTCGTCGTGCGTCACGACGACGATCGTCGTTCCGTCGTCGTTGAGCCGGCGAAAGAGCGCGATCATCTCTGCCCCGGTGCGCGCATCCAGTTCGCCGGTGGGCTCGTCGGCGAGCAGCAGCTTCGGTTCATTCGCGAGCGCGCGCGCGATGGCCACCCGCTGCTGCTCGCCGCCGGAAAGCTGCGAGGGACGATGCCCGACGCGTCGTGCGAGCCCCACGTAGTCCAGCAGCTCGAGCGCACGGGCCCGGCGCGCCGGACCGCGCATGCCAGCCTCGGCCAGC
>Ga0136612_10000968_pt1 | contig 11674 bp, 10 predicted proteins | sample AntDryUQ224A2306_2_FD_106644 | JGI IMG/M metagenome (GOLD analysis project Ga0136612, IMG submission 106644) | Polar desert sand microbial communities from Dry Valleys, Antarctica - metaG UQ224A (23.06) | ecosystem: Environmental > Terrestrial > Soil > Desert | place: Antarctica: Dry Valley...
CTCATGGGTGTTACTCAACGATCTCGGTGACCGTGCCGGCACCGACCGTGCGGCCGCCCTCACGGATCGCGAAGCGGGCGCCCTTCTCGAGCGCCACCGGCGCCATGAGCTCGCCGCTGATTGACGTGTTGTCGCCCGGCATCACCATCTCGACCCCTTCCGGGAGGTTCAGCGTGCCGGTGACGTCCGTGGTCCGGAGGTAGAACTGTGGGCGGTAGCCGTTGAAGAACGGCGTGTGGCGCCCGCCCTCCTCCTTCTTGAGGACGTAGACCTCGGCCTTGAACTTGGTGTGCGGGGTGATCGAGCCGGGCTTGCACAGCACCTGGCCGCGCTCGATCTCCTCGCGCTTGGTGCCGCGCAGCAGGCAGCCGACGTTGTCGCCGGCCTGGCCCTGGTCCAGGATCTTGCGGAACATCTCGACGCCGGTGACCACCGTGGTGTCGGTCTTGGCGTGGATGCCCACGATCTCGATCTGGTCGCCGGTGTTGACCACGCCCTGCTCGATGCGCCCCGTGGCCACCGTGCCGCGGCCGGTGATCGAGAAGACATCCTCGACCGGCATCAGGAACGGCTTGTCGAGCTCGCGCACGGGCTCCGGGATGTAGGAGTCCAGCTGCGCGGCGAGCTCGATGATCTTCTGCTTGTGCTCCTCGTCGCCCTCGAGCGCCTTCAGCGCCGACCCGATCACGAACGGGATGTCGTCGCCCGGGAAGTCGTACGCGGTCAGCAGCTCGCGGACCTCGACCTCGACGAGCTCGAGCAGCTCCTCGTCGTCGACCATGTCGGCCTTGTTGAGGAAGACGACGATGTAGGGGACGCCCACCTGACGCGCGAGCAGGATGTGCTCGCGCGTCTGGGGCATCGGGCCGTCGGCGGCCGACACGACCAGGATCGCGCCGTCCATCTGAGCCGCGCCGGTGATCATGTTCTTGACGTAGTCGGCGTGCCCGGGGCAGTCGACGTGCGCGTAGTGCCGGTTCTCGGTCTGGTACTCGACGTGCGAGGTGGCGATCGTGATCCCGCGCGCCTTCTCCTCCGGAGCGTTGTCGATCTCCTCGAAGGACTTCGCCTCGCCGCCCATCTTCTCGGCCAGCACGCTGGTGATGGCCGCGGTCAGCGTCGTCTTGCCGTGGTCGATGTGACCGATGGTGCCGACGTTGACGTGCGGCTTGTCGCGCTCGAACTTCTCCTTCGCCACTGTGCGTTCGCTCCTTAGGAAGATGGGGGTGTAGCCGCGGTCCGCGAGGCGAACCGGGAGAATCTATCTCGTTTGCCGCTCGCGCGGCGTCCGCCCTAGGCGGTCACGGGCACCGCTCCGGTGCGCGCCTCCACCACCTTCTCGGCGATGTTCGGCGGCACCTCCTCGTAGCCCTCGAACTGCATGGTGTAGGTGGCCCGGCCCTGGGTGGTGGAGCGCAGGTCGGTTGCGTAGCCGAACATCTCCGACAGCGGGACGTGGCCCGTGACGACTTGGGCGTTGCCCCTGGGCTCCATCCCGTCCACACGCCCGCGGCGGCGATTGAGGTCGCCGATGACGTCGCCCATGTACTCCTCGGGCACGACCACCTCGACCGCGAAGATCGGCTCCAGCAGCACCGGGTTGGCCCGTCGGGCGGCCTCCTTGAAGGCCAGCGACCCGGCCACCTTGAAGGCGATCTCGGAGGAGTCGGTGTCGTGGTACTTGCCGTCGGTCAGCGTCACCCGCACGTCGACCATCGGGTAGCCGGCGCGCACGCCGTTGCCCAGCGCCTCCTCGACGCCCTTCTCGACCGCCGGGATGAACTCGGAGGGAACCGAGCCGCCGCGGATCTTGTTGACGAAATCGAAGCCCTCGCCCGGAGCCGGCTCGAGGTTGATGTAGACCACGCCGTACTGGCCCGAGCCGCCGGTCTGGCGGATGAACTTGCCCTCGACCTTCTCCACGGCACGGCGCACGGTCTCGCGGTAGGAGACCTGGGGGCGCCCCACGTTGGCCTCGACGTTGAACTCGCGGCGCATGCGGTCGACCAGCACCTCGAGGTGCAGCTCGCCCATGCCGGAGATCTCGGTCTGGCCGGTCTCCTCGTTGGTGCGCACCTGGAAGGTCGGGTCCTCTTCGCCCAGGCGACCGAGCGCGACCGACATCTTCTCCTGGTCGACCTTCGTCTTGGGCTCGATGGCGACCTTGATCACCGGCTCGGGGAACACGATCGTCTCGAGCTTGACCGGCTGGTCCGGCGCGCACAGCGTGTCGCCGGTGGCCACCTGCTTGATCCCCACGGCGGCGGCGATGTCGCCCGAGTAGACGACGTCGACGTCGGCGCGGTCGTTGGCGTGCATCATCAGCAGGCGGCCGAGGCGCTCGGTGCGGCCCGAGCTCATGTTCAGGATCCGCCCGCCCTTCTCGAGCTTGCCCGAGTAGACGCGGAAGTAGGTCAGCTTGCCGAAGAACGGGTCGGCCATGATCTTGAAGGCGAGCGCCGCGAAGGGCTCCTCATCGGAGGCCCGGCGCACCACCGGCCGGCCCTCCTCCTGGCCCTTGACGGGCTCGATGCCCTCCACCGGCGGCACGTCCAGCGGCGAGGGGAGGTAGTCCAGCACGGCGTCGAGCAGCGGCTGGACGCCCTTGTTCTTGAACGACGAGCCGCACAGGACCGGCGTCAGCGAGATCTCGAGCGTGGCCTTGCGGATCGCGGCCTTGAGCCGGTCGACCGGGATCTCGGCGTCCTCCAGGATCATCTCCAGCAGCGTGTCGTCGTAGTGCGAGACCTCCTCCAGCAGGTGCTCGCGGGCGGCCGCTGTGGCCTCGACCATCTCCTCGGGCACGGGCGCGACGTACTGGTCGCGACCCAACTCGTCCGTGTAGAGGATCGCCTGGTTCTCGACCAGGTCGACGATGCCGCGGAAGTCGGACTCGGCCCCGATCGGGAGCTGGATCGGCACCGGGTGCGCGCCCAGACGCTCGATCATGGTCCGCACGCCCTGCTCGAAGTCGGCGCCGATGCGGTCCATCTTGTTGATGTAGGCGATCCGCGGGACCGAGTACTTGTCGGCCTGGCGCCAGACGGTCTCGGACTGAGGCTCGACGCCGGCCACCGAGTCGAACAGGGCGATGGCACCGTCGAGCACGCGCAGCGAGCGCTCGACCTCGACCGTGAAGTCCACGTGGCCGGGGGTGTCGATGATGTTGATGCGGTGCCCGGCCCACTCGCAGGTGGTCGCCGCGGAGGTGATGGTGATCCCACGCTCCTGCTCCTGCTCCATCCAGTCCATCGTGGCCGCGCCCTCGTGGACCTCGCCCATCTTGTGGGTGCGCCCGGTGTAGTAGAGGATGCGTTCGGTCGTCGTCGTCTTGCCGGCGTCGATGTGCGCCATGATCCCGATGTTCCGGGTCTTCTCCAGGGTGAATGAGCGTGGCATGGGCTAAGGCTTCATCAGGGCAAAGAAAAGGGCCCTGGCGGGCCCGAGATCCTTCTCGTCGAGTGGCCCAGGGGCGCGTCTATGCGGTAAGGGACTCCATCGAAGAGGTCTCAGACCCGAGGCCGAGCACTTCCGGCGCACGACCAGCGGGCGACGAGGGAGACTAGCAGAGGCAACCGGCCCCGCTGGGGCCCAAGCCGGGGTTTGAGCGGCGGTCCGCCGGCGGTGGACTGCCGAGCGAAAGCCAAGCATGAGCGGTTCACGCCGGCTGGGCACGGTGCGCCAGCACGGGCCCTGCCGGTGGGCCCGCTCAGGCGCCGGTTTGCAGCCGGCAGGTCACCACCGGTAGTGAGCGAAGGCCTTGTTGGCCTGCGCCATGCGGAAGATGTCGTCCTTGCGCTTGTGGGCGGCGCCCTGCTGGGACTGGGCGTCCATCAGCTCGTTGGCCAGCCGCTGGGCCATCGTCTTCTCGCGCCGGGCGCGCGCGAACTCGACCAGCCAGCGCACGGCCAACGTGCGCGCGCGACGGGTGGGGACCTCGATCGGCACCTGATAGGTGGCGCCGCCGACGCGCCGCGACTTGACCTCGAGCACCGGCGTCAGAGCCTTGATCGAGGCCTCCACCTGCTCGACGGGGTCCTTGCCCGAGCGCTCGCCGATGATGGCCAGCGCGTCGTAGACGATCCGCTCGGCGGTCGACTTCTTGCCGTCGAGCATGACCTTGTTGATGATCTGCTGGACCAGGCGCGAGCGATGGACTGCATCGGGCTCGACGGGACGGATCTGGGCGGGGGCGCGGCGGGGCATGGCTCAGGCGACCGGGCTCAGGAGGACTTGACGCCGTACTGGGAGCGAGCCTTCTTGCGGTCCGAGACGCCGGCGGCGTCCAGAGTGCCGCGCACGACCTTGTAGCGCACCCCGGGCAGGTCCTTCACGCGGCCGCCGCGCACGAGCACGACCGAGTGCTCCTGGAGGTTGTGACCCTCGCCGGGGATGTAGGCGGTGACCTCCATCTGGTTGGTCAACCGCACGCGCGCGACCTTGCGCAGCGCCGAGTTGGGCTTCTTTGGCGTGGTCGTGTACACGCGCGTGCAGACGCCGCGGCGCTGCGGGGCGGCCACCTTCTTCTTGCGCCCCTTGCCCGACTTCAGGCCCGGGGTGGCGAGCTTCTTGCCCGGCGGCTTGCGGCCCTTGCGGATCAGCTGGGAGGTCGTCGGCATCGGCGCGGCACTGTAGCAGTAGGGCCCGGGGCGGCCGGGCCCCTGCCCGGCCGCCCCGCGCGCCGTGGGCTCAGGCCGGGGCCGCCTCGCCGAGGGCCTCGAAGAGCTCGACGTAGGGCTGGTCGGTGGCCTCGGCCACGGGCCGGTAGGTGACCGCGCCGCCGGCCACGTTGACGCCCTGGGCCAGGCCCGCGTCACCCCGCGCGGCCTCGGCCACGCCCCGTTCGGCCAGGGCCAGCACGTAGGGCAGCGTGGCGTTGGTCAGCGCGTAGGTGGAGGTGATGGGGACCGCGCCGGGCATGTTGGCCACGCAGTAGTGGGTCACGCCGTCGACCGCGAAGGTCGGGTCGGAGTGGGTGGTCGGGCGCGAGGTCTCAAAGCAGCCGCCCTGGTCGATCGAGACGTCCACCAGGACCGCGCCCTTCTTCATCAGGGAGAGCTGGTCGCGCTTGACCACGTAGGGGGCCCGCGCCCCGTGGACCAGGACCGCGCCGATGACCAGGTCGGCCTCGGGCAGGCGCTGCTCGATGTCCAGGGTGGAGGCGTAGCACGTGTCGGCCCGCCCGCCGAAGGCGAGGTCGAGCTCGCGCAGGCGGTCGAGCGAGCGGTCGTAGACGTAGACGTCGGCCTCCATGCCGATGGCGATGAAGGCGGCCTGCATCCCGACCACACCGCCGCCGATGATCATCACCTTGGCCGCGGCCACGCCGGGCACGCCGCCGAGCAGGATGCCGCGCCCGCCGAACGGCTTCTCGAGCATGAACGCCCCGGCCTGGGTGGCGATCTTGCCCGCCACCTCGGACATGGGGGCCAGCAGCGGCAGGCGACCGCGGGCGTCTTCGACCGTCTCGTAGGCCACGCAGGTCGCGCCGGACTCGGCCAGCCCCCGGGTCAGCTCGGGATCGGGCGCCAGGTGCAGGTAGGTGAAGAGCGTCTGGCGCGGCTGCAGGCGGGCCACCTCGACGGGCTGGGGCTCCTTGACCTTGACCACCATCTCGGCCTCGGCGAAGACCGCGGCGGCGTCGGGCAGGATGCGCGCCCCCTGGAACGTGTAGTCCTCGTCCAGGATCGCCGACCCCACGCCGGCGCCGGCCTCGACCACGACCTCGTGTCCGTGCTCGACCAGCTCGCGCACGCCGGAGGGGGTCAGGGCGACCCGGTACTCGTCCGTCTTGATCTCGGTGGGAACGCCGACCTTCATCGCTGTGTCGATCTCCTCTGTGGGCGTGCGGGCGGGGTGGGCATGACGGCCGCGGGCTCAGCTCTGGACCAGCTCGCGGGCTCGCAGGGCGAGCCAGAACTCGATCCGGTCCCGGGCCGAGGACAGCGAGCGCCCCGTCAGCTCCTCGACCCGGCGGATCCGGTAGCGCAGGGTGTGGCGGTGGCAGAACAGGCGTGCGGCCGCGCGCTCCCACTGCCCGTTGCACTCGATGAAGGCCTCCAGCGAGCGCATCAGCTCGCCGCCGTAGTGGCCCTCGCCGTTCTCGATCGGACCCAGGATCGAGTCGCAGAACAGCCGCAGCGCGTCATCGTCCTGGAGCGCGAGCAGGAGCTGGAAGGAGCCGAGGCCGTGATACGTGCCCAGCCGCCCGGGCGCCGCGTCGGGGTCCTGGACCCCGAGCGCGAGCGCCTCCAGCGCGCAGCGGGCCTCGTGGAAGGAGCGGCGGGCGTCGGCGCCGCCCACCGGGCGACCCGCACCCGCCGCCAACTCCTCGCCCGCCGCGGCCCGCAGGCGCTCGGCCAGGGCGAACAGGCCAGCCTCCTCCTGGTCACCCGATAAGGCCGGCACGAGCGCGCAGACCAGCGGCGGGGCGTGCGCGCCGGCGGGCACCGTGGCCACCAGCCCGCCGGCCCCCGCATCGCCCAGGGCCGCCCCCAGCGCCTCCTGCACGGCGTCGGTGCGCGCCCGCTCGGGCTGGAGGACGACTGCTCCCAGACGCCCCGGAAGGCCGAACGGACGCAGACGCCCGGCCAGCTCGGTGCCGGTCAGCTCTCCGGCCAGGGCGGCCCGCAGCACGTCGCCGGCCAGTCGTCGCTCGGTCTGCTGGGCCACGCGCCCGCGCAGCAGCTCCAGGGCCACGACGGTGACCGCCTGGTGCAGGATCAGGCGGTGCAGCTCGGTCAGCGGGCCGTCGTCGCGGGCGGCCACCAGCCAGGCCGCGGGGACGCGGGCGTCCGCGGCGGCGCCGTCGCGGGACACGGGCAGGGCCAGCGCGCGCCCGGCCAGGTCCCCCGCGGGGGCGAAGGGGCGCCGCGCGCCGGCGGCGCTGCGCAGGCCGAGCTCGGCGGCCAGCGCCGCCAGCACGTGCGGGCCGGGCGCTTGGCGCCGGGCGCCCACGGCGAGCGGCTCGCCGTGCGCGTCCAGTACCAGCGCGCTGCCCTCGACCAGGGCGGCCAGCGCCCCGGCCACGCCGTCCAGCCCGCGCTCCTCGAGCACGACCCGTTCGAGGCGCTCATGGGCCGAGATGGCGCGCTGGAGCACGGCGTAGTGCTCGTTGACCAGGCGGGCCGACGCGCGCTCGGTGACCGCGATGAAGGGCACCTCGTAGGGGACCTCGAACAGCGGCAGCTCGCGCCGCGCGGCCGCGGCGGCCAGAGGCCCGGGCACCGAGCCCAGCGCGAAGCCGGTGCCGAGGCCCAACCCGGCCAGTTCGTGGTCGGCCAGGCGGTCGACGAAGGCGCTCTGGGCATCCTCGTCGGTGAGCTGCAGCCCTGTGGTCAGCAGCACCTCGCCACCGGACAGCCAGGGCGTCGGGTCCAGCAGCTCTGAGATGTGGACCCAGCGCACGGGCCGGTCCAGGCCCGCCTCGCCCGCCACCAGGCGCAGGTCTAGGTCGCTCAGGAGCTCGCGGACGGCCAGCACGCGGCGGTCGTCGCTCCTAGTCGCAGTGCATGCGCTCGGAGGCCTCGGCCAGCACCGGGCGCAGGACCGACTCGATCTCCGCGAAGTGGTCGGGGCCGGCGATCAGCGGCGGCGCGAGCATGATCACCGGGTCGCCGCGGTCGTCGGCGCGGCAGATCAGCCCGCGCTCGAAGAGCTCGCCGGAGAGGAAGCCTCTCAGCAGCGACTCGGACTCCTCGTCGCTGAAGGACTCCTTCGTCGTCGGGTGCTTGACCAGTTCGATGGCCTGGAAGTAGCCCGCGCCGCGGACGTCACCGACGATCGGCAGATCGCGCAGACCTTCGAGCATGCCCCGCAGGGCACCCTCGTTGGCGCGCACGTGCTCGAGGATCCCTTCGTTCTCGAACACGTCCAGGTTGGCCATGGCCACGGCCGCGGCGATCGGGTGCCCGCCGAAGGTGAAGCCGTGCATGAACGCGTTGGAGCCCTGCAGGAAGGGCTCGGCGATGCGGTCCGAGAAGATCACCGCGCCCATCGGCGCGTAGGCCGAGGTGATGCCCTTGGCCGTGGTGATGATGTCGGGCTGGTAGTCGTAGCGCTCGGCGCCGAAGTACTCGCCCAGCCGCCCCCACGAGCAGATGACCTCGTCGGAGATCAGGATCACGTCGTAGAAGTCGCAGATCTCGCGGATGCGCTGGAAGTAGCCCTCGGGCGGCACGAAGCAGCCGCCCGCGTTCTGGACCGGCTCCAGGATCACGGCCGAGACGGTGTCGGGGCCCTCGAACTCGATCCGCTCGGCCACCGCCTCGGCCAGCGAGGCCGGGTCGCGGCCCTCGGGCAGGCGGTAGACGTTGGTGTTGGCCACGTGGCAGCCGCCCGGCCACATCGGCTCGTAGGGCTCGCGCAAGTTGGTGATGCCGGTCGCGGCGAGGGCGCCCATGGTGGTGCCGTGGTAGGCGATCTCGCGGGCGATCATCTTGGTCTTGTTGGGCTTGCCCGTGAGCTTGTGGAAGTGGCGGGCCAGCTTGAGCGCGGACTCGACCGCCTCGCCGCCGCCGGAGGTGAAGAAGACCCGGTTGAGGTCGCCGGGGGCCAGGCCGGCGATGCGCGCGGCCAGCTCGATCGCGCGCGGATGCGCGTAGGACCAGTTGGTGAAGAACCCGAGCTCGGCGGCCTGGTCGGCCCCGGCCTGGGCGACGTCGGCGCGGCCGTGGCCGATGTTGACGCAGAACAGCGCCGAGAGCCCGTCGAAGTAGCGCTTGCCGTGCTCGTCCCAGACGTAGCAGCCCTCGCCGCGCACGATGATCGGGATCTCGTGGTCGGCGTAGCCGCCCATCCGGGAGAAGTGCATCCAAAGATGCCGCTTGGCCATCTCCTGCAGGGATCGCGTCGCCTGCTCCTGCTGCACCGTCGCCATGCTCTCTCCCCTTCCACCTTCCACCGTGGAGTCAACGTACTCCGTTTCGTACAAGCTAGCGGGCGCGGCGGGCGGGCGGCAGGCGCGCAACGGCCAAGCCGGGCGCCCGAGAGCGCCGTCGTGGACAAAGGGCCGGCTCGAGGCCACGGCCGGGGCGCCGCGGGCGCGGGCGCGGGCGCTAGCCTCGGCCGGTGGCCCTCGCCTACGACCGACAGGGCTCCGGCGAGCCATTGGTGCTGCTCCACGGCACCGGCTCCCAGCGCCAGATCTGGGATCCGGTGGTCGCCCGCCTGGCCGCCCGCCGCGACGTGGTCGTGCCCGACCTGCCCGGCTTCGGCGACTCGCCCGTGCTGCCCGGGGGCCGGGCGCCGACGCCGACGGCCCTGGCCGCGGCGGTGGTCGAGCTGCTCGACGGCCTCGGCCTGGCCCAGCCGCACCTGGCCGGGAACTCACTCGGCGGCTGGGTGGCGCTCGAGCTGGCCCGGGCCGGGCGGGCGCGCTCGGTCTGCGCGCTGTCGCCCAGCGGCTTCTGGAGCCCGCGCGAGCTGACCTACGCGCGCGCCGTGCTGCGCGCCTCGCGGGCGAGCGCGCTGCGGCTGCTGCCGGCCGCGCCGGTGCTGGTGGCCACCGCGGCCGGGCGCAGCGCCCTGTTCGGGCACATGACCGCCCATCCGGCGCGGATGCCGGCGGCGGCGGCGTTGGAGGCGGTGCGCAACCTGGCCACGTGCCCGGGCTGGGAGGCGACGCTGCGCGAGACCGCGGCCGGGCGCTTCTCCCGGGGCGCGGAGATCGACGTGCCGGTGACCGTGGCCTGGGCCGAGCACGACCGCCTGCTGCTGCCGCGCCAGGGCGCGCGGGCGGCCCGGGCCCTGCCCCAGGCCCGGGTGGTGCTCCTGCGCGGCTGCGGCCACGTGCCCACGTACGACGACCCCGGGCAGGTGGCCACGGTGCTGCTGCGGGCCGGCGGCGCCTGAGCGGGCTAGGCGTTGGCAGCGGCGGCGCGGACCGGCGGCGGCGTGAGCAGCGCCGCGGTGACGACCATCACGAAGGCCATCGCCTGGACCACGATCCCGAGCGCGTCGCCGGGCATCGGGTCGCCGAAGACGACGATCCCGCCCAGGATGGTGGAGATGTTGGCCGCGGTACTGGTGGTGGCGATGACGGGCACGGCGGCGCCGTCCTGGAGCCCGCGGGCCGACGCGTAGAAGGCGACCACGGAGGCGACCACGGCCACGCCCATCCAGGGGGAGAAGGCCACACCGAGACCGAGGTCACCGACCAGACCGGTCATCGCCTTGATGGCCACGTCGGAGACGCCGAACAGGACACCGGCGGCGGCGCCCAGCATGACGCCGTGGTGCTCGCCCGGAACGCCCATCGAGCGCCCGGCGATCAGCAGCGCCCCGATCACCAGCAGCGCGCCCTCGAAGGCGACCATGCCGGCCACGGAGTAGGAGGAGTGCGAGCCCCCCTGACTCGGCAGGGTGATCACCAGCAGGGCCAGCCCGACCGCGGTCATGGCCACTCCCAGCCACTGGCGCCGGCCGACGGTGAAGCCGAACACGCGCTCGGCCAGCACGGCGAGCAGGACCACGCCCGTGGACAGCACGGCCTGCACGACTGACAGCGGGGCGAAGGCCAGGGCCAGCACGTGCAGCACGAAGGCGACCAGCGCGACGGCCATGCCGATGGCGAACCAGCGCGACGCGAACAGGCAGCGCGCCGAGGTCAGCGGGTGCGAGATGTCCACCGGCGCCGCGGCGTTGGCCCCGCGATGCTTGTAGAGAAAGCCGATCTGCGTGACGAACGCGCACAGCAGCGCGAGCAGGATTCCGATTTCGAGTCTCATGGGGAAGGGGGTTTGGAGAAGGTCCGGGTCGGGGGGCGGTACCGAGCGTCGACCCCGTTATCGGAGCGTGTCCGGTGGGCTTGAGGAGCAAACCCCAGTATTTGCCGATCGAGCCATCGCCGGTGCGCCAGGACGCCGTCCCGTGGCGCTCCTGACACGCTCCGGGTGGACCATGCGGCGAACCGCGAACAGACCGCTGCTGCTGCTCGACATCGACGGGGTCATCTCGCTGTGGGGCTTCGAGGCCGGCGGACGGCCTCCTGGCTGCTTCTGCTCCGTGGACGGGATCGCGCACTTCCTCTCGGGATCGGCGGCGGGCCATCTGACCCGCCTGGCGACCAGCTTCGAGCTGGCCTGGTGCAGTGGCTGGGAGGAGAAGGCCAACGAGCACCTGCCCCACCTGCTCGGCCTGGGCGAGGGGTTGCGGGCCCTGCCCACCCTGCGCTTCGCCGCCGGACCGGCTGCGGCGGACGCGCCGCGGCACTGGAAGCTCGGCGCGATCGACGCCCACGCCGGGCCGCAGCGCCCACTGGCCTGGGTCGACGACGCCCACGACGGCTCCTGCCGGCAGTGGGCCGCGCGCCGGCCCGGGCCCACGCTGCTCGTGACCACGCACCCGGCGGTCGGCCTGACCGACGGCCACGTGGCCGAGCTGCAGCGCTGGGCGCGGGACGTCGCCGCCCCGCGCAGACCGGTTACTTGACCGCGCCCCCCCCAGCCGGGCGGTCCAGCTCGCCCAGGTCCTCCTCGAAGCCGGCCGAGGCGCCGAGGCCGGCGCCCGACCCGATCTCCTCGAGCTGGGAGATGTCCCGCTCGAAGGGGCCGAAGCCCTGCAGCCCGTCGCCGTCGTTCAGACCCAGCTCGGAGGCCAGGTCGCCGCCGTCGAGCAGGCCGTCGTCGACGCTGCGCACCAGCGGCTCCGCGGGCTCGATCTCGATCGTCCGGTA